>Ga0209414_1000516_pt1 | contig 18331 bp, 18 predicted proteins | sample LakVidmifraction_4_FD_181154 | JGI IMG/M metagenome (GOLD analysis project Ga0209414, IMG submission 181154) | Hypersaline microbial communities from Lake Vida, Antarctica - Brine Hole Two &gt;0.2 micron (SPAdes) (version 2) | ecosystem: Environmental > Aquatic > Non-marine Saline and Alkaline >... | reverse complement strand
TTGAAAAATCTGATATACAAAAAGCCAGTAAGGTTAGATCAACTAAAGGACTAAATCTACATGTCTATGGGCGGTTAGCTGCTGCATTTATATCACTTATTTTTAACTCTTGATTCGTATTATGAGTCATTCTGAAAAAGCAACACTATTCAACAAGGATGAAGCCAAAGTAAATTGGCATGATAAAGCTTTGTGGTTTGTTAGAGAGAAAAGAGATACAGCAGCTCATAATGTAAAAGGTTGGGAATACTTAAGAGAAGTGGCTTCAGGTATTAAAGCAAATGTATTATCCAATTTAGATAACTATTTAGTTCAGTTTGAAGAAAATGCAAAAAAAAATGGAATAAAAGTACATTGGGCTTCAAATGCAGAAGAGCACAACGCAATTGTTCATAAAATTTTAGCCGATAAAAAAGCTACAAAAGTGGTCAAAAGTAAGTCTATGTTGACTGAAGAGTGCCATTTGAATCCTTATTTAGAAGCTAAAGGAATTGAAGTTATTGATACCGATCTTGGAGAACGCATTGTTCAATTAGCAAAAGAATCTCCAAGTCATATTGTACTGCCTGCAATTCATAAAACAAAAGAAGAAGTTGATGAATTGTTTCAGAAACATTTAGGAACAACCCCGAGCAATGGGAATCCTGAATATTTAACCAATGAAGCAAGAAAACATCTTCGAGATAAATTTTTAAAAGCCGATGCAGCCATTACTGGAGTAAATTTTGCAGTAGCCGAAACAGGTGGTTTTGTAGTTTGCACAAATGAAGGAAATGCCGATATGGGAGCGCATTTAGCAAAAGTCCACATTGCTTGTATGGGAATTGAAAAGATAATTCCTAAAGAAGAACACTTAGGCGTTTTTTTACGCTTGTTAGCAAGAAGTGCCACAGGACAACCAATTACCACTTACTCTTCTCATTTTAACACACCTGCTCCTGGGACTGAAATGCACATTGTTATAGTTGATAATGGAAGAACAGAACAGCTAGGGCGAGAAGACTTTAGGTCTTCATTACATTGCATTCGTTGTGGAGCCTGTATGAATACCTGTCCGATTTACAGACGCAGTGGAGGCCATAGTTACGATGCTACCATTCCTGGACCAATTGGTTCAATTTTATCTCCAGGAAAAGATTTGAAAAAATACAGTTCGTTGCCTTTTGCTTCAACTTTATGTGGTTCTTGCAGTAATGTTTGTCCTGTTAAAATTAATATTCACGAGCAACTTTACAAATGGAGGCAATTAATTGTTAAAGATGTAAAGCAACCACTAGTAAAAAAATCAATATTAAAAATTGCAGGAGTCATTTTATCGAAGCCCAAATTATATAATTTGGCAGGTAAATCAGCACGGTTTATGCTGAAATATGCACCACGATTTATGGTGTATTCCAAATTAAATGCTTGGGGAAAAGCACGAGAACTGCCTAAAGTAAAAAATGAGAATTTTGATGATTGGTATAAAGTAAAAAGAAAGAACAATGGGTAGAGCAGCAATATTAAAATCTGTACAAGAAAACAAACCAACATTAGTGCCATTGCCAGAAATCGATTTTAATTCTTTTGATGAAAGCATCGATATTCTTGAAACTTTTAAAAGTAATGTTAAACTTGTTGGGGGAAACATTCAAGAATTATCACAATTAAAAGAAATTGATAGTGAAATTAAAAAATTGTATCCAAATGCATCAAAAATAATAAGTTGTATCCCTGAATCTAATTTAGGAACCGTTTCAATTTCAGAAATAACAAAACCACATGAGCTTGATACAATTGATTTAGCAATTATTAAAGGTGTATTTGGTGTTGCTGAAAACGGCGCAGTTTGGATTTCAGAGAACGAGTTTCCTATTAGAGTTTTACCATTTATCACCAATGATTTGGTAATTATTTTAAATAGAAAAGAGCTTTGCTCAAATTTACACGAAGCATATAAATTGATTGCTAAGAGAGAGCGATCATTCGGTCTTTTTATTTCAGGCCCTTCAAAAACTGCTGATATAGAGCAATGCCTAGTTATTGGTGCTCAAGGAGCAATGAGTTTGACAATTCTTCTAATTAATAACTGATTTATTAGTGGCAATCCAGTTGGGACTGTTTTTTTTAATGCGCCTTAAGTAATTTAACCATGAATTAGGAAATTAATAGGCCTAAAACTTCTGAATGAATTAGTTTTAAAAATCAATAAACATAAAAAGTTTATCACACGTGAGAAAGGGTGGGGCTATACTCCACATCACCACCAACCTCAACGCCGAAGAACTCGAAGCGCGCTACGGCAGTCGGGTTAGGAGTAGATTACGTAAGATGCTGAACGTCATAGTATTTGATTCAATAGATAAAAGACAATAGTTCAGTATTCACGAACACCAAATCAAAAAAATAAACCCACCACAGTTAGACTATGGTGGGTTAAAAAAATTGCTATGAAATGAGCTTTAACTATTTTAAAATTTGAAATAAAATCTTTAAAAGCGAATTACTTAAGACGAAAATATAAAATAACAAAAACGCTTAAAAAATGAGCTTTCGCCCAGTAGTTTTTTTTGCTAAAATCACTTTTAGCGAATTCAAGCTACACCAATTAAAAATAAAATGAGCGTAACTTAAAAAGATAGGTTTCTATGAAAAAACCTAGGACTTCAAAGGTATTAGAATTTATCTTTATCTCCAATCAATTCACTCAAAAGTTGACAACTTTTTCAATCCCATTTTTATTCCAATCCCAGCGTGAAAATGGCAGTTGTCTACTTTTAAATAATAGTTGTTTAATATTTTTTAATTATAATAGATGTTTAAATTTTCCAATTTGCTGAATCCACATTGTAGATGTAAAATGTGTTAGAATTTCCTGAGTCTTTATTTAGGCAAACTTCTTCAAAAATTCCATATTGAAATTGGTTTAAATACTCAATGCCATTATCTGTGATTTGATCCGTTAATTCTTGACTTAATCTATTGGCTCCAAAAGCTTCTGTAGCACATATTATAGCAGCTTCTAATGTTCCGTAATTGCTATTATCTAAAATATTCCAAAACGCAATTGCGCTATTAGAACAGTTTGAAACTGTAATTGCAGTACTAAGTTCATCTAATTCCTTCCACTCTAACATAGTTGTTATCTTATTTATAAATTTTTCATCTTTGTGAATATTTCCTAAAGTTGAAGCCCAAAAATCTGATATTCCATAAAAATGATATTCCCATCTCCGATAAAATCATTAATATCATTTAATATGTCATTATATGTACTAACCATATAGTAATATTCATTATATTTAAAGATATTTTTTCCTTGATCATTGAATTCCTTTGAAGTAAAGTCCTCTTGTTTACAATCCATAAGTTTAATAAAAGCCTTAGAATACTCAGGGTTCGCAGTTTTTTTGTTTTCATATTAGTATAGTTTTAAGATTATCTTCATAAAATATTGCATCAAAGAAATTATGTATTAAATATATTACAAATATATAATTTTTTTTTATATATTTGCATCATACTAATTATGTAAAATAAAATATGCAATCAAAAGTCATTAAATTAGCTTCAATTTTAAAATACCAAGGGCTTTTTTCTGGTTATTCTTTTAGAGGTAAAATTAACCATAACAAAAACGGAAACACAAGAGTTGTGCAACTGAAAGATTTCCAAGACAACTATAGTGTCATTGGAGATAATTGCATTTTAATTGATGGTGCAAAAATCAAAGAAAAATATCATTTAGAAGACGGAGATATTTTGTTTATTTCAAAAGGAGCAAATAATTTTTCAGTGGTATTTAACAATAATAAGGATGAAATTCCAACAATAGCATCTTCTTCATTATTTGTAATTAGAGTAGATAGAAAATTTGCTATTCCAAAATATATTTCTTGGTATATAAATCAAAAAAAGGTTCAAAATCATTTAAAGTTGAATCTTATGGGCACATACGTACCTAATATAAATAAACCAACTGTAGAGAAAATTCCCATCGAACTTCCTAGTTTAGAGGTGCAACAAAAAATTGCAACCATCGCAGATTTAAACAATAAAGAACAAAAATTATATCACCAAATTATAAAGTTAAGAAACCACTTAACGCAACAGCAACTATTAAAAACAATTTAAAAAAATATGAACACAGTAAAAAGACCAACACAAGATCAAATAAATAGTGCGCTATGGAATGCGTGCGACACTTTTAGAGGTGCATTTGATTCTTCAGAGTACAAAAACTACATCTTAGTTTTTATGTTTGTAAAATACTTAAGTGATGTTTGGAAAGATCATTATGATGAGTATAAAAAACAATATGGAGACGAGGAAGAGTTAATTCAGCGTAAATTAAATCGTGAAAGATTTGTATTGCCTGAAAACTGTACATTTCAATATATTTATGAAAATAGAAGTGAAGGGAATGTTGGTGAAATTATAGATAAAATATTAGCGAAAATTGAAGAAAAGAACATAGAAAAACTTGATGGAGTATTTCGTAATATTAGTTTTAATTCAGATAAGTTAGGTCAAACAAAAGACCGTAATCGTAGACTTAAAAATTTAATTAATGATTTTGCAAAGCCAGAGTTAGATTTTCGCCCGTCATTATGGGATGGAAAGCAAGATATTTTAGGTGAAGCTTATATGTATCTGTTAGAAAGGTTTGCCTCTGGAGCAGGTAAAAAAGGTGGAGAATTTTTTACGCCTAAGGAAGTTTCAGGACTTTTAGCAAAATTGGTAGCTCCTAAAGAAGGTGATAGAATTTTTGATCCAACTTGTGGTTCAGCTTCATTATTAATTAAGGTAGCCGAAGAAGCAAAAGATGCTCAGGGAAATTCAACAAACAATTTTGCTATTTACGGACAAGAAAGCAATGGGGATACTTGGGCATTAAGTAAAATGAATTGTTTTTTGCACAGTATGGACTCTGCTCAAATTGAGTGGTGCGATACTATTAACAATCCAAAGCTAACTGAGAGTGGGGCATTAATGAAATTTGATATTGTAGTAGCAAATCCGCCGTTTAGTTTAGATAAATGGGGACATGAAAACGCAGAGGCAGATCGCTATAAGAGGTTTTTAAGAGGTGTACCGCCAAAATCTAAAGGAGATTATGCGTTTATTTTACATATGATAGAAACTACACTGCCAACAGGAAGAGTGGGAGTAATAGTGCCTCATGGTGTATTATTTAGAGGAAGTGCTGAATTAAAAATTCGTCAAAAATTAATAGAAGAAAATTTATTAGAAGCTGTTATTGGGCTACCAACAAACTTATTTTATGGCACTGGTATTCCAGCAGCGATTTTAATTTTTAATAAAGCCAAAAAGAATGATAAAGTGTTGTTTATTGATGCTAGTAAAGAATATCAATCTGGTAAAAAACAAAATATTTTAAGAGAACAGGATATTGATAAAATTGTACAAACCTATAAAGCTTTTGAATCAATTGAAAAATATAGCTCCGTAGTTGCGCCTAAAGATATTGCGGATAATGACTTTAACCTAAATATCCCTAGGTATGTAGATGCTTTTGAAGATGAAGAACCTGTAGATATTGTAGCAACACAAAAAGAAATTGAAAAACTGGAAGCTGAATTGGTTGAAGTTCGTGCTGAAATGGATAAACATTTAAAAGAATTAGGATTCAATAACAACTAATTAGTTATCAAGGAATACTTGACAACTTAAATACCCTCGCTTATGAGCAATAAAGAAGAAAATAACATCATTATTTACACCACCCAAGACGGTAAAGCCTCAGTAGCACTTTTTGCACGTGATGGCAATGTCTGGATGAATCAAGCACAGCTGGCAGAACTTTTTGACACCTCTAAACAAAATATAAGCCTACATACAATAAATATACTAGAAGACAGGGAGTTGCAATCGGAATCAGTTGTCAAGGATTACTTGACAACTGCAGCTGACGGCAAGGAATACAGTGTTACTTTTTATTCCTTAGATATGATCCTAGCCATTGGGTATCGGGTACGAAGTAAGCGAGGTGTGCAGTTTAGGCAATGGGCAACCAGAAACCTGAGTGAATTTATTATTAAAGGATTTGTGATGGACGATGAACGTCTTAGAAATCCAGATGGGAGAGCAGATTATTTTGACGAATTATTAGCGCGTATTAGAGATATACGTGCTAGCGAAAAACGTTTTTATCAAAAAGTACGCGACCTGTTTACTTTGAGTAGCGATTATGATGCTACAGATAAAGCAACTCAAATGTTTTTTGCAGAGGCGCAAAACAAACTACTCTTTGCTACCACAAATAAAACAGCAGCCGAAATAATTGTAAAGCGGGCAAATGCCCGTAAATTAAATATGGGACTCAATACATGGAAAGGCAGTGTAGTGCGTAAGCAAGATATTACGGTTGCTAAAAATTATTTAACCGAAGATGAACTTGATAGCCTCAATAGACTAGTGGTAATCTTTTTAGAAACCGCAGAATTACGTGTAAAAAATAAGCAAGATCTTACCATGCGCTACTGGCAAGAAAATCTAGATAAAATTATTGCTTTTAACGATTTAAACGTATTAGATAATATGGGTAAAATAAGCCACAAGCAAATGGAAAAGAAAGTGCGTGAGCAGTATAATTTTTTTGATAATAGTAGAAAACAAATAGAAGCCGCTGAAGCTGACCGTATAGATCTTGAAGATCTTAAAGCACTGGAACAAAAAATTAAGAAAAAGAAATAAATGATACAGAATTCTACCATAAATAAAGGGGTGCTTCTTACCGAAACTAAACTAGGTTATAAAGAAACTAAGTTGGGTTGGATTCCTGAGGATTGGACTTCACCTACTATCAGCGAAGTGTTTCAGTTTATAAATACAACCTCTTTTTCGCGTGATCAACTAAATTATGATGCAGATAGCGATTTGTTTTATATCCATTATGGAGATATTCATGCAACATACAAAAAGCCATTACTAGACTTTGAAATTGAAACCAAAGTGCCTAAATTAAATAGCGATGTGCTTTTACCAAATAGCATTGAATATTTAAAGGACGGTGATGTTATTATCGCAGATGCATCAGAAGATTATAAAGGTGTGGGCGAAGCAATAGAACTAACCAATTTAAATGGTAAAAAAGCAATAAGCGGTTTACACACCTTTGCGTTACGGGATAAGGAAGACTTAACTGTAGAAGGATTTAGAACATATATTTTTAAAAACCCAGATGTAAAAAAAGCATTAAAAACAATTGCTACTGGCAGTAAGGTATATGGTATTTCTAAAGGGAATATTCAAAAATTTAAAATTGTATTACCTACGTTACCAGAACAACAAAAAATAGTAAGCATCCTTGAAACTTGGGATAAAGCCATAGCCGCACAAGAAAAATTAATTGTAAAAAAGCAAATACTTAAAAATGGATTGATGCAACAGTTGTTGACTGGTAAAAAACGGTTTCCTGGGTTTACGGACGAGTGGGAAGAAAAAAGTTTTAGGGATTTTACTAAAATAAATCAAGGCTTACAAATTCCTATATCAAAAAGGAATATTGAGAATATTCCAAACAGCTATTTTTACATAACAAATGAATTTTTACGGAAAGACTCTAATTATAAGTATTACATTCTCAACCCATCAGAATCAGTGAAATGCAGTGAAGATGATATTCTTATGACTAGAACAGGAAATACTGGGATGGTAGTAACAGGGGTTAATGGAGTATTTCATAACAATTTTTTTAAGATTTCTTATCAAAAAAATAGAGTTAATAAACAATTTTTGGTTTATATACTTAATTCTGATAGGATTCAATATACAATCAAAAAATTAGCAGGTACTTCTACAATTCCAGACTTAAACCATTCTGAATTCTATGGAATTACGATTAAACTTCCAAGCCTAAAGGAACAACTAATTATTTCAGATACAATGAGAAATAGTGATTTAGAACTTTTCTCTTTAAAGTTAAAAAAAGAGAAGTTAATAAAACAAAAACAAGGTTTGATACAGCAGTTATTAACTGGTGAGAAACGAGTTAAAATAAATTAATATGGAAGAAATTAAAGAAATAGAGCAATCAAGATATGTGCTTGATAGATTCGATCATTACATCGAAGGTGCAAATAGCAAAGGTAATTTTCTGCTAGCATTTAGCGCTTTTTTACTTGGATTTATTATAACCAGTTTTAATCAGATAATCGAATTTAATAATTCAGACGCTAAAAATTGGACAATAAGTTTGCTTGTATTAACTCTAATGATTGGTTTGGTTAGTATAGGTTTTACTATTTTGGCGGTATTTCCGTTTTTAAAAACTAACAATTCAAGTAGTAAAAAATACCACTCATTAGTATTCTTTAATTCCATCGCAGATATGGAGGAAGAAAATTTTTTAAAACAATACAAAGAGCAAAAAGATAAAAAGGCATGTAAAGATATGGCAAAACAGATTTATGCCATTTCTAAAGGTCTTAAAATAAAATATTTTAGAATTAGTTGGGCAATCAGATTGGTTCTTGTTCAGTTAATTCTGCTTTTAATAATTATAATAATTAAGATAGTATGAGTTTATTTAAAAATTATAAATCAGGTATCGAAAGCGTGTTGAGTAGATCAGGTCAAACACTTCAAAAAGGTTTAAATTCACCTTATAATTTGCTTAATGAAAATAAAAAAACGTTTTCTTCTGTTCCGGCAACTATAGATCCAAATTCTAAAACCATTTTAGATTTTGATTCTAATCAATTACAAAAATATTTTGGTCCAAATAAATATTCATTTGATAAGGTTACTATTGGCAACCACCCAGATTTTGAATATTTAGCCGAAAACCAAATGCTCAAACACCATTGTGTATCCATGTTTATTGATATTAAGGGCTCAACAAGATTGGCTTTAAAATATTCTTTAGAAGAAGTCCGCTTGATAAAGGATACCTTATTGACGCTTTGTATAAATGTGGTAAGTCATTTTGGAGGTCATGTACATAGATTACAGGGAGATGCCGCATTCGTACAATTTGTTAGAAAAGATTCAAACCCAAACGACAGTGTTATTAACGCTTTAAATGCAGCTAGTGTATTGTGTCAAGTAGTATCTGAAGACTTATCGTCAGCGTTTGTAAGTTATGGACTTGAACCTATAAAAATTAGGATAGGAATAGATTATGGAGCAGATAAAGAAGTCATGTGGTCACACTACGGGATTGCCAACTGTAATGAGCTAACAACAACAAGTTTACATACAGATTTAGCGGCGAAACTTCAACATAAAGCTTCTGTAAATTCGATTAGAATTGGTAAAAATCTTGTTGATGCTATAGAAATGAAAGAAGATTACATCAGTACACCAAAAATTATAAAAAATGGTGAATATATAGAAGACAGATACATTATCCAATCTTCCGAACTTAATTATAGACAGTTTGATTTTAACTGGAAAAAATATCTGAATAGTTTTTCATTTTATCAGCAAAATGGAAGTGGTAAGCTGGAAATTACTGATAATGCTTTGACATTAAAAGCAAATGTATACAAAACTGAACAAGAAGCGACCCAGTATCATGAAAATAATTACGCAATCCTTAAAGGTAAATACATTAAATATGAGTTAATGTTTAATGGTGTGTCATATCATAAAAAGTCTTACGAAACGATCGTATGGGAAGCTTTTAATTATGGTAATGAGGCTAAAACTGCAGACGAGGAGCATCATGATTTTGAAAAAAAGTTTGTTAACAAGACATATTGTATCGCTCATGCAGGGTATCATGGTAATCACTATTTAAAATGTACAATTCAAAGAGAGCATTCAGATAACGTAATACTTAAATTTCCAATTTATGTGGATGACGAATTGGATTCTGATTTAGATATAAAAAGTATGTTAAACTAAAATATAAAAGCAATGGCAAGAAAAGAAAGACACGTAGTTTCTAACCCAGATGGAGGATGGGATTCTAAAAGAGAAAAAGCGCTAAGAGCTTCAAAACACTTTGAAACCAAAAAAGAAGCAATGGATTGGAGTCGTCTAAAAAGTAGATCAGAAAGTTCTGAATTAATTCCGCATAAAAAAGACGGGAAAATTCAAAACCCAGACAGTCACGGAAATGACCCATACCCACCAAAAGGATAATAGTATGAATATTCAATTAGAACAATTATATGGTGTTTGGAGACATGAGCACAATAGTGTAATTACAGATTTTAATGTTAGAGTTTATGATGAAGAACATCATACGGGCTATTCAATGTTTACAATTTATAGGTGGACAGAAGATGGCTCTGAAATTATATATGAATGGCACGGCGTTCCTGAAATAATAAATTATCCAGACCAGATTTCAGATATTAATTTACATCATCTCATATCTACTGAAGAGAATCTAACATACCAAAATCTGAAAATTTGGCATTTCACCAATAACCTAATGATACTGGAATTTGGAGATGGTTCCAGAGTAGAATTTCGAAAATTAGGAGAATAATAAAGCTTAATACTATGACAATACATCAACTCATACAGCTAAAAGAATCTGAAGATAAAATAGAATTCAAAGAAGCTAAAACGCAGTACAATTACAATAATGGTAAAAAAAGTGTGTTGGGTTATGTTTGTGCGCTAGCCAACGAAGGTGGCGGCATTCTAGCTTTAGGTATAAAGGAAACCAAACCATATACACTCGTAAATAGTCAAGCATATTTGGGCAGAATTGGCGAACTAGAACAAAATGTATACAGGGACAAAGCAATACGGGTAAAGGTAAGTGAGCTTTTTGATGAAGATAATAATAGAGTAGTTATTATCGACATACCATCTAGACCTATTGGTAAACTGTTTTATTATAATGATGTACCATTAATGCGTATTGGTGATAGACTAGAGCGAATGAATGAAGAAATGTATGTATCTATTGTTATGGAAAAAGAACCCGATTTTTCTGCAAAAATATGTCCGGAACTTACAATAAATGATATCGATGAAAATGCAGTAGCAATATTAAAACACAAATATGCGCTTAAACAACAAAATCCGGCTTTTAAAGAATTAGCTACTGAGCAAGTGTTAACAGATTTAGAGTTAATGACCAATCAAGGCATTACCTATGCAGCACTTATTCTATTGGGTAATGGGGGGGCGTTAAAAAAACATTTGCCAAATGCCCAAATAAATATAGAATATCGTAAAACAGTTGAACAAACTCATTTCGATAAAAGATACGTTTATTTAAACCCATTGTTTGTCGGGATAGATGATATTTGGACACAACTCAATGCGCGCAATTTAGATCATAAAATAAATGAAGGTCCTTATAAGTTTGATATCCCATACTTTAATGAAGAAGTCATTCGAGAAGCTGCACTAAATGCTATTGCGCATAGAGATTATACAATTAATAACGAAATTGTAATCAAGCAATCACCAGATAGAATTAGCATCACCAACGCTGGGGGCTTTCCAAAAGGAGTAAATCTAGACAACATACTCACAACCAATAGCACGCCTAGAAGTAGATTGCTTACACAAATTCTAGAAAAAACCGGTCTTGTAGAACGTTCAGGTCAAGGAGTAGATAAAATTTTTAGAATAACGCTATCAGAAGGAAAACGACTACCAGACTACTCAAAATCCGATTTGTTTCAAGTAGAGCTTTCTCTTAATTCAGAAATGCAAGACAAAGCATTTGCTATATTTATAAATACAATACAATCCAAAAGAGGATTAGATAATCCAATTGGCACGTTTAAAACACTGGCATTACATAATATTAAAGAAGGAAAATCTGAAGCTATTGATCCGAAACTGCTTGATGAACTAGAAAAAGAAAACTTAATTAACCGTTCTGGTGGTTCTACAAGCGCAAAATATGTGTTGTCAGATGCTTATTTTGAAATCAAAGAGCAGCCTAGTACAATGGGTGGTTTTAGAATAATAGATTTAGAGAGAGTTCTAAATGTTCTTACAACCACTCCTACTGCTAAAATGAAAGATTTTGTTTTAGCTTTTGAAGATGATTTAAATAGAGATCAAGTAAGATACCTAATTGATAAGCTTGTGGATGTTGTATTAGCTAAAAAAGGGTCTGGTAGTGGTACTATGTACAGTCTTAAAGGAGGAGTTATCGATTTAAATAATATAACAGATATTTTAAAAGATGCTTAAAATAGTTCCCCAAAAACGAATAGTAATTCCCTAAAAAGGAATAGGGGGAGTTAATGATGTAAATAATGCTTTAAGTAATGATAATGTTGGTTTTTATAGGTTTTATGAGGGTTTCAGAAGGTTTTGAAATAAGAGCTAAGAGCTCTTTAAGCAGTTTTTAATTCCCCAAAAACCCAAAATAGTTCCCCAAAAAGGAATAGTAATTCCCCAAAAGGCAAAAAATAATAAGTAAAGAAACAATGGCGGCAAATTATAACGAATATCAAGACTCTCAACTACCAGCTTTAAACCTATTACAAAAAATGGGATGGCAATACATATCACCAGAAGAAGCTTTAGTGGCTCGTGGAGGTATGTTTACGAATGTCATATTAGATGATATATTGGGAAAACAATTAGATGTTATTAATAGTTTTGAGTATAAAGGTGAATCCTACAAATTTTCAACAGGTAGTATTCAAGGCGCTATCAACGCATTAAAAAACGTACCTAATGATGGCTTAGTACAAACAAACGAAAGAGTATATGACATACTTACGCTTGGTAAAAGTTTTAATGAAACCGTAAAAGGAGACCGTAAGGCTTACACTATAAATTACATTGATTGGAAAAATCCACAAAATAATGTATTTCATATAACCGATGAGTTTGAAATAGAAGGCATAAAAGGAAAAAGAAGACCTGATATAGTACTATTTGTTAATGGTATTCCATTTGTAGTAATAGAAAATAAGCGCAGAGATAAAAACGAATCTATTGATGAAGCCATTTCTCAAAATATCCGCAATCAAAAAGACAAACCAGGAATTCCAAAACTTTTTCATTATGCCCAACTATTATTAGCAGTTCAACCAAATGAGGTTAAATATGGGGTTACAGGTACTTCTTCTAAATTTTGGTCCATTTGGAAAGAAAATGTAGAAAAAGAAGTTTCAAAACTCCTCAAACGAAGATTAAATAATATTGAAGTAGAAGAACGTTTAGTAACAGAGCAAGATCAAGGTTTATATGCTTTATGTAATCCATTACGATTATTAGATTTAGTATATAAATACATCGTGTTTGATGGTCCAGATAAAAAAATATGTCGATACCAGCAATACTTTGCTGTACAAGAAACAATTAGCCGTGTTAAACAACGTGATAAAGAAGGAAATAGAAAAGGTGGAGTAATTTGGCATACTACAGGAAGTGGTAAATCATTAACCATGGTAATGCTTTCAAAGGCATTAGCCTTAGAACCTTCAATAGAGTCTCCTAGAGTTATTGTTGTTACAGATAGAGTTAGCTTAGATAAGCAGATTTACAAAACTTTTGTCAATTGTGGTAAAAGCGTTAAAAAAGCTAAAAGTGGTAATGATTTAATGGAATTATTACAAGACAAAGGAAATGAAATAATTACGACTATTATTGATAAATTTCAAATTGCTACCAAAAGAGTATCATACAAAGATGAATCTCAAAACATATTTGTGTTAATAGATGAAAGTCACCGGAGTCAATATGGAACAGCACACGCAAATATGAAAAGAATTGTTCCTAATGCATCTTATATTGGTTTTACAGGAACACCTTTAATGAAAACACAAAAAAATACTTCTAGAAAATTTGGTGGCTTTATCCATAAATACACGATAGATCAGGCTGTAAAAGATGGTGCTGTTTTACCATTGTTATATGAAGGACGTTCAGCAAAATTAACTATTAATAAAAAGCAAATTGACAAAGGTTTTGAACGCTTAGCAGCTCCTTTAAGTCAAGATGCACAAAAAGATTTAAAAAAGAAATTCGCATCTATAAGTCGAATATATGAGTCTGACCATGTTATCGAAGAAATAGCATACGATATATCTAAGCATTACGCTACCAACTGGAAAGGTACAGGCTTTAAAGCTCAATTAGCAGTTCCAAAAATCGATACGGCTATTAAATACCAGAAGTATTTCGAATCTCAAACGGACAATGCTTTAAAAATAAACACAAAAGTTGTGTTTACCCCTAGAGATAGTAGGCAAAATAATGAAGATGTTTGGACAGAATCGAGTGATGAAGCTCAAAAATATTGGGAGCAAATACTAGAAAAATTCAACGATCAAGAATCTTATGAAAATTGGGTGATTGAAAAATTTAAAGATGAGACTAATGAAGTTGAGATTATTATAGTTGTTAGTAAATTGCTTACTGGATTTGACGCACCTAGAAATACGGTATTGTATTTAGCCAAACCACTAGTAGCTCATAATCTACTTCAAGCTATTGCAAGAGTTAATAGACTATTTAAAGGAAAAGAACACGGATATATTATAGATTATGTTGGGATATTAGGAAAACTAGATGAAGCACTAACAGAGTATAGTGCCTTAGAAGATTTTGATGAAGAAGATCTTACCAATGCAGTAATAGATATTCACGTAGAAATTCGTAAAGTTCCCGTACGTCATGCCGAAGTGTGGGATATATTTTCCGGAGTCTACAATAAAGATGATATTGAAGCTTTAGAAAGGTATATAGCAGATAAAGATGTTAGAGATCAATTTTATGAAAGAGTATCTGCCTTTGCTAGAGTATTACAAACAGCCTTAGCTTCAGATGAATTTTATATTGAATTCACAACACAACAAATAGGATTTTACAAAAATGAATTAAAAAAATTCCAGAGTCTTAGAGTATCCGTGCAATTCAGATATGCTGAAAGAATTTCATACAAAGAGTATGAACCTAGAGTTCGTAAACTCCTAGACACCTATATAGATGCTGATGAAGTACAAATCTTAACACAAGATGTAAATATTTTTGATAAAGAAAAAGTAGAAGAAGCACTGGAATCTTATGGAAAAACGTCCGCTTCAAAAGCCGATTTTATAGCCCACCAGATGAAAAAGGTAATCACTGAAAGTATGGAGAAAGATGAAGCGTTTTATAAAAAATTCTCTGATCTTATTGAAGATACTATAAAAGCATTCCAGGAAGGTCGACTTTCAGAAAAAGAATATTTAGAAAGTATGCTTAATACAAGAAACGACTTAGGAAGTGGGTTTCAAGAGGGCATCCCAAATAGCTTACATAGTAATGCGGAAGCTAGAGCTTTTTATGGTGCTGTAGTTGAAGTGTTATCTAAGAAACACGGAGAAAACGCTATACAAACTAAAAAAGAACAATTGGCTCAAATAGGAATACAGATAGCTGAAATTGTTGATAGTTTAATTATTAGAGATTGGAAAAAAAATGTTGACATACACCGCAGTATGGAAAATGACATAGAGGATTATCTTATTAGTAATAGAAAAAATCTTGGAATAGAAATAACGTTTGATGAGATTGACGATATTTTATTAAAATGTTTAAAAGTTGCTAAACATAATTTTTAATGCTACAAGTAAATTATGGTACCCAGGACATCTTCTTTGAATTAAAGCGTTCTAGTAGAAAAACATTAGCTATAGAGGTGTATCCCGATGGATCAATAGTGGTTATAGCTCCTAATGATTCATCAATTGTAGAAATAAAAGAAAAAATTATTAGAAGAGCACAATGGATATTAAAGCAGCAACAGTATTTTGAACAATTTTTACCACGAACACCCCAAAGAGAATATGTGTCTGGAGAAACCCATTTTTACCTTGGACGAGGATATATGCTAAAGGTTATTGAAGGAAATTCAAATGAAGCTAAATTAAAAGGTGGTAGATTGTTAGTTATGTGCAAAGAGAAACAGAAAAGTCCTGAGAAAGTAAAGAAAATACTTTCAAATTGGTACTATCTTCATGCTGAGAAAAAATTTAACAGCATTAGCGATACTTGTTTTAATAATTTCAAGGATTATAATATTAAAAAGCCAATATTAGAAATAAAAAGAATGGCTAAACGTTGGGGAAGTTGCAATACAATTGATAAAATTGTTATTAACCCCGAAATTATAAAAGCTCCTACTAAATGTATCGAGTATTTAATTACACACGAAATATGCCATTTAATTGAAAAAAACCATACTAAAAAATTCTATAGCCTTTTATCAGAAAAAATGCCTGATTGGCAGAAGTGGAAAGATCGATTAGAACAAAAGATGTCGTAAAAAAAACGAAAATCCCTTAAAACTTAATTTAGAAAACCTATAAAATAAGAAAGAAAATTAATCGAGTTAGATAAAGCATTTTTTAATAGCATTTCCAACTAATCACAGCCCCATCTCCAGCATTATTCCATTGCGTTAACACGCCATTCCATAAAGCTTGCAATTCCGCACAGTAAAAACCTCCTAAAAAGTCGGTACTTACTTTTTGCCTTTGCGCTTTTTAAATCTGTTTCCATAAGAATAACCTCAACTAAATAGAATGTTTAGCAGGTAATAAGGTGTTCGTCATACGCTTCATTTTGTTCCATAAAATACAATTAAAAATGCTCATACCTCGCATTTGTACTTGCCGTTCGTTGCGCCACAATTTGCGCTCCGGCAGGTGCTCATTGCGGCGCACTCACTTATTTTACTTCACACATTACACGTATTCCTCACGCACAGCTACTTTTGTACCCAAACCCTTTAAGGTTTTGCTGCGCAAGGCTTTTATTTGGGTACAACCGCTGTTTCATAATTTGGCTCGCCTGCTGCTCGCTTCGGGCTAAAAAAGGGTGTCACAGTTTTTGAAAGCTCCATTTTGCATATGAAATAACCGCCTGTTCCCACGAAGGTGGGTATCTGTTGAAAGTTTTCTGCATCTTTCATAATAATGGGTTATAGCATATAAAGCGGTTATCACATATTGCAAACGCACGCAAGAGCAAAGTATTCCGTTCATTGTTCCTCGTTTTGGCGCTCCGCAAATGCTGTTTCAAATAACATTTTGCAAACCACACAGCCAACAACAAATATCCACCATCCAACAACCAAAGCGGAGCACACACCACTCGTCACGCTTCACTCCATAAATTGCCCTTGCCTTTTCCACAGCTTCAAAAACTCCGCCACCCTTGCGTGTTCCACGTAGTTGTTGCACGCACTTTTGCCGATGGCAACGTGCTACTGCCACAACACCCTCGCTCAACTCGCTGGCGGCTCGCTTAAATGCTACCGCATTTATAGCTGCGCGATTACTTGATGAATTTAACGTTAAAAACAGTTTTTAATATATATTCATCTGACTCAGCATCGGTAATTAAAGGCGTTTTTTTCTTAGTAATATTTTTTTTTCACACATAATTTAGCTTCAATAGCACTTAATCTATTCTCAATACCTGTTAATTTATCCAAGATAACTTCTAAAGGATTTTCCATTATTCCAACCTTTTATATAGGTGTCAAAAATAAAAAAAGAAAGTAAAGTTGGTTGGCTGCCTTCAGCCAATGCTTTTGGCTATAAAGTTCAAGCCCTGCGGGTTTTTAAAAAAATCTCCACGCCATTATAATACCAATTCAAAAAAACATTTCAGCAGGGTTGTATTTTTTCAAAAAAACTTGACAGCCCACCCACGCCAACAGGTAAACTACTTTCTTTTTTTCTTTTTTCTTTTAAAAATGATTTGCGAGCGCAGCGAAGCATAATTTTAAATGCGTTACTATGTCAACTTTTGAAATCAAAACCCACCGAACCGGAAGAACCTATTCCGAACCACATTTTTTTATTCTTTGTAAAGGACTTAACAGCGGCAAACCGATGCCCAAACCCTGCCCGAATTGTTTTGTAATTACAACGCATTCAGAGGAACTCAGGGAATCGCTGTTTTACTTGTGTTTATCTCTTAAAATCGGCCGGTATTTCGCATACTATTTAAAAGGAAGTGTCATTCCCTTCATTTGTATTTCTGATGCTAAAAAAGTGATGAATGCAGCACTGCAAAACAACCAGGAACAACAATGGAAGATCAAAGTTGAAAAACTCAAAAAAATAAATGCTTTTGAAGAAAACCTAAAACAACAACTTTCCACAATTTCACAATTAAAAATTGCCTTGTTGAGGTTCTAAAAATAGCAAATATGATAAAAGTAATAATTGCCGGAGGCAGAAACTTCTCCAGCTACACTGAATTATGCGAAGTATGTGACAAGCTGCTACAAAATGAAAGTGCCGTTGAAATTGTAAGCGGAACCTGCAAAGGTGCTGATATGTTAGGAGAAAAATACGCAAAAGAAAAAGGTTATAAAATCACTCAGTTCCCGGCAAACTGGAAACGCTACGGCAAAGCTGCAGGACCAAAACGAAACCAGGAAATGGCTAAT
>Ga0209414_1000515_pt1 | contig 18337 bp, 17 predicted proteins | sample LakVidmifraction_4_FD_181154 | JGI IMG/M metagenome (GOLD analysis project Ga0209414, IMG submission 181154) | Hypersaline microbial communities from Lake Vida, Antarctica - Brine Hole Two &gt;0.2 micron (SPAdes) (version 2) | ecosystem: Environmental > Aquatic > Non-marine Saline and Alkaline >... | reverse complement strand
CAGACACCACAGCCTATTTTTGAAACTCAGAACCCTGTGGGTACTTCTGAAACTCAGAATCCTATGAGTATTAGAATCTTTTAAACAGCTGATAAATTTTAAAAAAGTAGAAACTGAGATACACTTAAACTTTGATACACTTAAACTTTGATACACTTAAACTTTGATACACTTAACCCCTATTACTAAATCGAAATAAATCGAACGCTTATGGACACTGTGAAAGCAAAATTTGAAATGACGGGTCTACCTTCGTGGATGCTCCAGCCTGCTGTTCGAGGTGAGCTGAATGAATACTCGTGGGAGAAGATCCTTGAGGCTATCGCAACCGGTGATCCATTAGCTTTGGTGTTGCGTGATTTATGTCACCTGAACACGAAGCAGGAATATGCCAGGGTGTTACGTTGGATCATGAAGGATGAAGACCGTAAGGCTGAGTATTATCTCGCGCAGGAGATTGGTACTGAGCTGATGGCCGATGACGCCATGCTAGCAGCGGATGGTCTTGACTCGGACGGGAGTATGAGTATGGATGATGTCCAGCGCTCGGCCTTACGGGTGAACACTCGGAAATGGTTAATGTCGTGCCGCAATCGTAGGCGTTATGGTGATGTTAAGCAGGTTGAGCAGAATGTAACCTTGTCGATTGCGGATGCGATGAGTGAAGCTGACAGGCGGCTTAGTGGCGCGAAGGTAATTGAGGGCGAGGTGATTAAGTGAATATAGCGCCGAAGGTGGGGCCATCGGATAAAGAACAAGAGTTAATGGCTAAGATATGGTCATTCAAGTATGACCCTGAGGGCTTCGTGATGTATGCGTTTCCGTGGGGTGTCAAGGGTCAACCACTGGAGAGGATCAAAGGGCCTCGGACGTGGCAGAGGAAGGAATTTGAGAAGATTCGTAATCACCTGCTGATACAAGCAGAGAAGGTTAAAATCGGGATTAACCCAGAACCGTATTACTTATCCATATCGAGCGGGCGAGGTATCGGGAAATCAGCGTTTCTGGCGATGCTGAATGCGTGGTTTGCTTCCTGTTTCCCGGGAGGTACAGCGATTGTGACCGCGAACACCGAGACGCAGTTACGCTCAAGAACGATGGCTGAGATCGGTAAATGGCACACCATGATGATCAATCGTCACTGGTTTAATAAATCAAGTATGAGCTTGAAGCCGAACGCTTGGTTTGCTGAGTTACTACAGGATCAGTTGAAGATGGACACTCAATATTATTATGTCGAGGCTCAATCATGGAGTGCTGAGAACCCTGATGCGTTTGCAGGCGCTCACTCGCAGATCGGCATGATGGTTTCATTCGATGAGGCATCGGGTATTGATGATCCGATATGGAACGTGACCGAGGGCTTCTTTACAGATCTATCGCCTGTGCGGATATGGGTGAACATATCGAACCCGCGCCGTAACACCGGTCGGTTCTTTGATTGTTTCCATAATGACAGTGAGTATTGGAATACTCGGTATGTGGACTCTCGTAGCGTCGAGGGTGTTGATAGGGCGGTGTATGATCGTATCGCAGGTAAGTATGGTGAAGATCACGATGTAACTCGTGTCGAGGTGAAGGGAGAATTTCCTCGCACCGGTAGTAATCAGTTCATCAGTCGTGAGCTGGTCGATGATGCAACGGTTCGTGAGCTGACTACCGACAACGGTGCGCCTTTGATTATGGGGGTGGACGTTGCACGCTACGGTGATGATGAGAGCGTGATCCGATTCCGACAAGGACGTGATGCTCGGTCTATCCCTCGTATAGCGTTCAAGGGTTTAAGCACTATGGCGCTGGCGGACAAGGCAGCGGGCCTGATTGATGATTATAAACCCGATGCCGTGATGGTCGATGGTGGCGGTGTAGGAGGCGGGGTGGTTGATCGACTGCTGCAATTGGGTTATCGGGTTATTGAGGTGCAGAGTGGAGCGAAGGCGGAAGATGCTGATAAGTACCTGAACAAGCGGATTGAGATGTGGGATGATATGAAAGCTTGGTTGGATACGGGGTGTATTGATAATGCGATAGAAGTTACTCAAGACCTCACAGGCCCTGAGTATCAGATCGACCAGCGAGGCCGCATGAAGCTTGAGACGAAGGACTCGATGAAGAAGCGGGGACTTAGCTCTACGGATGATGGTGACGCGTTAGGCTTGACATTTGCGGTGAAGGTTGCTCGCAGAGATATGCGTACTTCTAAATATCGTGGTATGATGTCAAGAACAGCAATTGCAGACTATGATGTGTTTAGTACATAATGGTCACTATTTAAACCGAGGACGGCCCCATGTCAGCACTGTTTAGCAAACCTAAAATGCCTAAGATGCCTGAGGCACCTGAACCCGTTCCTACGGTGGCGCATGAGCAGGTGCAGGGTAAAGTGGATAAAACCCGTAAACGTGAGCGTAGTGCCAGAGGCAGAGCGTCTACAATGTTAACGGGTGGGGCGGGTGTTACCCAGTCTGCTCAGATCGGTACTAAGAAACTACTGGGTCAATAGGGACTTACCGTCTGCGGACGTGGAAGCGATGAGCAATCGTGTCTTTTTTAAGAATCTGGTGTATATTTAAAATACCGCGCAACGCTGTGCGGTATTTTATGAAGGATAATGTTATGACAATGGAATCTGGACAATACGACTCATCAGCGATTCTAATGAATCGTGGTTTAAACGGTGGTTTTGGTTTTAATAGCGGAATTTCCGGTGGGGAATAGCTGAAATTCTTGCTAACCAAGCGTCTGTCACAGCAGTATCTGACGCGGTAGCAAACGCAGTGCAGAACTCGAAGCTTGATCGCTTACTTGATGGTCGCGTTGCTTAATAGTGTTTAACTAATATGGGAGGGGGCTTAACGGCCCCCTATTTTAGGAAAAGCTATGCTAAATATTAAAAGTATACTCGAACGGTTATTGCACGAAGTTACTAACCAAACAGGACGTGTCGAAGTCAAAGACTGGGAGTGCATCCTTGATACTAAGACGGGCGTTGAAATCTACATTTATGACAATTCACTGCACGCAGCACGAGACGGGAAAGAAGTCATTCGGTCAGATGGTTTTACCGAGCAGGAAAAAGCTGTAGTGTGGAAAATTAAAGAAGTTATCGCAGGCCCTGAGAAGATGAGAAAGAGAGCTGAGGAATACCCTAGTGTCATTGTGCACCAGCGTGAGGCATTCGCAGCTCATTTTGAGAACCCTCAGCCGGTTGCTAGTATTGTCGTAGAAGAAGAAGGAACAGAGGAGTACAAAGGCTAGACCGTAACGCTTTTTTATCACTACCGTAGTGACTAAGGATGTAGCTGGGTAATGTTACCACACGATATTTCGCCGCTAAGAGTGGCGGGTTTATGAAGAATATAGGTAAAGGGATGACTCGATGAATGTTGAAGACTTACTGAATAATTATTCATCCCTTAAAGGCGGTCGCGGTACTTGGGAATCTCACTGGGAGGATATAGCAGAACGTATTCTTCCCAGGCAGACTGGTTTCTTAGGTGATAGTACAGCCGGTGAGAAGAAGACTCAGCGAATCTTTGACTCCCGTCCTATGATAGCGCTTGACCGGTTTGCTAACGTCATGGATTCGATGATGACGCCTCGCCAATCGAAATGGCATGAGCTATCTACCAACGACAATGTTTTAAATAAAGACGCCTCGGTTAAAGCCTGGTTCTATGAAGCTAATCAGATTCTCTACGATATGCGTTATTCACCCAAGGCAAACTTCGCAGGTCAGAACACGGAACGCTGGATCTCAATGGGTGCCTTTGGTACAGGATGTTTGTTCATCGACTTCATGCCTGGCGTAGGACTTCGGTACAGAAATGTTCATCTTAAAGACTTATACTTCGGTGAGAACCATCAGGGTATTATCGACGTGGTTTACCGTTCGATTAATTTTAACGCACGGCAGGCAGCTCAGCGTTTCGGTGAGAAGAACCTACCTGAGGAAATCAAGAAAGCCTTAGAGGATTCCAAGAAATCTGAGCAGATGTTTGAATTCGTTCATATAGTAATGCCGCGTGAAGACTACGATCCTAATCGCGCAGATGCTAGAGGCAAGCCTTGGGCGTCGATCTATGTGGCGGTTAAGGGTAAAGAGATGGTACAGGAGGGAGGTTATACATCGTTCCCTTACTCCATTAGTCGCTACGTTACAGCGCCCGGCGAAATCTACGGTCGCGGCCCTGCTATGACCGCACTACCTGACATTAAAATGCTTAACGAGATGGCTAAGACCGACATTCGTGCAGCTCATCGATTAGTTAGCCCAGCGTTATTGGTCAACGATGAGGGAATCTTAGGCGGCGGTGCGATGAAGATCGACATGCGTCCTGATGCTATAAACTACGGAGGCATTGATAAGAACGGTCGCCAGATGGTGCAGCCTCTTAATACAGGCGCTCGTGTCGATATATCAGAAGCTAAGATGGAACAGCGCCGTACCAGTATTGATGACGCGTTCTTGGTTACACTGTTCCAGCTTCTTGTCGAAACACCTCGAATGACCGCTACCGAAGCACTTATTCGCTCTCAGGAGAAAGGTATGCTGCTCACCCCCACGATGGGGCGGCAGCAGTCGGAAGCGTTAGGGCCTCAGATTGAGCGTGAGCTTGACCTACTGATGTTCCACAACGTGCTGCCTCCTATGCCCGCTATGCTAGCTGAGGCCGGTGGTAGCTATGAGATTGCATACACGTCACCTATGAGTCGTATGCAGCGTGCTGAGGAGCTGGTGGGCGTACAGCGTACTATGGAGCTTCTGACACCGTTTGCTAATATCGACCCAACCGTACTGGACATTATCGAACCGACACGATTAGCCAGACTTACCGCCGAGGTGTCCGGTGTACCTAATCCGGTTATGCGTACAGAAGAAGAGCTTGAAACGCTTCGTCAGCAGCGTGCTGAGCAAGAACAGCAGCAGCAGGCTATTGATGCAGCGCAGCCGCTTGCGGGCGCTATGAAGGACGTGGCTCAAGCACAGTCTATATCAAGGGGTTAGAATGCTGCATAAAATAAAATCAATAGTTTTCTATAGAAGTACCAGTTATAAACATACCTTCAATAACCCCAATGGTGAGAAGGTGTTAGCGGATCTAAAACGATTCTGTTACGCGGTCACTCCGACCGCTGACATAAACAACCCCAACGCTACTTATTTAGCTGAGGGTCGCCGTGAGGTGTGGTTACGAATACAAGCCCACCTCAATTTATCAGACGATGAGATATATAATCTAGTCGAGGATTACGACAATGAGTGATAATGCTACTGCCGCCTTAATGGGCGATAACGGTGGTGCTGGTGATACCAGTGCCTCAGATAAGGTACTGGATACAAACGCAGCTTCCGATACAGGTACTGCGCCGGTTACTTCACCTACAGAGAAGACATGGACGGCGGGTTTAAATGAAGACTCACTCGCCTATGTTAATAATAAAGGATGGGATTCACCCGATAAGGTACTTGAAAGCTATCGCCAGTTGGAGAAGTTTGCGGGCGGTAGTAAGAACCTGCTAGAGCTACCAGGTGATGAGGCCAGTGCTGACACAATGGACGCGTTCTACGGTAAGCTAGGTCGCCCTGATACAGCGGAAGGTTATTCATTTAAAGCGTCAGAAGGCGCTGATGCTGACTTGGACGGATGGTTCCGTAACACTGCTTACGAAATGGGATTATCGGATAAACAAGCCGCCACGTTGTACGACTCGTATAATGAAAAGGCAGGTAGTCAGATGGAGTCGATGGTCAACCAACGTGCTGAGCAGGCTGAGGCTGACGTTAAAGCGATTCAGAAAGAATGGGGTCGCGACTATGAGAAGAACCTGGACGCTGGTCGCATTGCGGTAGAAGCGCTTGGGTATGATCAGGAAGCCTTGAGTCAGTTTGAAGAGAAGCTAGGCACTGCCGATATGCTTAAACTGATGTCAACAATCGGCTCAAAGATGGGCGAGGGTGACTTTCATGTCGATGGTAATAATGGCGGCTTCGGTACATCGCCTGCGTCAGCACGTGTGGAAATCGAACAACTAAACTTAGACGACTCTTTCCAGAAGCGTTACTTATCAGGTGATAAAGACGCTGTTAGTAAAATGAGCCGATTAATGAGTAAAGCGTATGGATAATTCAACGATACGGCTTGAGCTGATGAAGGTACTGATCCCTCAAGCCGCTAGAAATGCGATTTTAGACCCTGACATGTTAATCGAAAAGTGTACATCCTTTGAGAGATATGTGCTAGGCTCTACATATAGCGGGGAATCACTGACCCCTCAAACCACAGGTGAGAAGTCTAGCCCTCAGAAGAGACAAGCTATTAAGACTTCCGCTAAAGGAACAGACCCCACTCATGTGGATAAGTCGAATCAATCAGTATAGATTTTACTTAAACGAGGATTAACACATGAGTGTTGAAATTACTACTGCATTTGTTCAGCAGTACCGTAATAACGTTCAACTGTTGTTACAGCAACGCGGTTCCAAACTGCGTGAATGTGTGACAGTAGGCGATTATATGGGTAAGGCAGCTAAGGCTGTTGAGCAAATTGGCGCGGTTTCCGCGCAGAAGCGTACCACCCGTCACGGTGATACTCCACTAATCTCGACTCCACACGATGCTCGTTGGGTTTTCCCGACTGACTACGAGTGGGCCGACATGATCGACGATCAAGATAAGCTCCGTATGCTTATTGACCCTACTAGCCCATATGCTGTTAATGGCGGCATGGCACTAGGACGTTCAATGGATGACGATATTATTGCGTCAGCATTCGGTGTATCTAAGACCGGCGAGAACGGTACGACTAACACCGCTTTCGATACCGCTAATCAACAGATCGCTGTTAGTGCTACAGGCTTAACTGTCGCTAAGTTAATCGAAGCGAAAGAAATCCTGATGGCTAACGAAGTCGATGTTGATATGGATGAGTTGTACATCGCGGTAACCGCCAAGCAGTTATCTAATATGCTGGGTACTACCGAGGCCACTAGCTCCGACTATGCGTCTGTTAAGGCATTGGTTGAAGGTAAGGTCGGTACATTCATGGGCTTTAACTTTAAGCACATTGAACGTCTTGGTGTTGATGGCAGCTCTAACCGTCGAGTGATTGCGTGGGCGAAGTCTGGTTTACACCTGGGTATCTGGAACGACATTAATGCTCGTATCTCCGAACGTGATGACAAGGGTTATTCAACTCAGGTCTATGTGAAGGGTACTTTCGGTGCTACGCGTATCGAAGAAGGCAAAGTCGTTGAAATTCTTTGCAGCGAATCATAGGGGTATAACTAATGGCTATTACCACTCAATACTCCACGGAGTATGATACAGCGTATATCAGCAAGACCGGCAATCTGGACACAACTCAGATGCACGGTCGAGTACGATGCGCTTACTTTACACACGATCAGTCTGGCGCAGGTGATGCTGCTAGCTCGATTGCGTTATGCAAATTACCGGCGGGTCGGGTTCGTTTACTCGGCCGTCAGTCTGAGGCATACGTTAACTGGACTACAGGTCTTGCCACTCTGGATCTTGGTTGGGATGCTTATACCAGTCTGGAAGGCGTAGCTGTAACGGCTGACCCTAACGGTATCGACGATGGTGTTAACGTTGAGGCAGCAGGCTTTCAATCGCTCGGTTCAGCACTAACGGCGACCGGTGGCACTAAGGTGTTTAATTCGCAGGACGGTGTAGTTATCCGCGCTACGTCTCAGGACACCGCCATTATCGACGGTAATGATCTAGTGGGTTGTCTGCTCTATGTGGTAGACTAATCACCTATGCGGGGGCTTCGGCCCCCTATTTTCTATTGAGGGGATTACATGGCGTCCGTTATTGATGTATGCAACCGAGCGTTAGATAAGCTAGGTCAAGACCCCATCACCAGTTTAGATGACGGTAATAAGTCAGCTAATCTATGCAAGCGTACATGGCCAATTATTCGAGATCGGGCATTAAGAGCCTACCCTTGGAATTTTGCTGTAAAGCGTGTCGCAACCGCTCCATCCACCGAGACACCTTCTTGGGGGTTCAAGTACAACCATCCTATACCTACAGACTTTTTACGATTGATTGAGATTCGGGACTTGCGTTCCACTGACTATCAGGTCGAGGGTAATAATATATCAGCTTATGATTCTGTTCTTTATATTCGGTATATTTACAGAGTTGAAGACCCTAATCAGTATGATTCATTGTTCATCAGTGCTGTTGCTGCGCTACTAGCCGCCGAAATGTCTGAATCATTTACTCAAAGTGATTCCAAGGCTCAGAAGGCATGGGGTGAGTACGATGCAGCAATGATGGAAGCACGTCGAGCAGATGCACAGGAGAACCCTGTAGTCCTAATTGAAGAAGATAGCTGGATCAACGCGAGATATTAAATGAAAGCGTCCCCTATTCAGACATCGTTCAACGCGGGTGAGTTATCGCCTCAGCTTAAAGGGCGTCCGGATTTAGATAAATATAAGAATGGCTGCGAGGTGATGGAAAATTTCATTCCTCAGATTCACGGGCCTGCTGAGAAAAGACCCGGTACTCGATTTGTCGCCGAGGTTAAAGACTCTTCAAAAATCGCCAAGCTGATACCGTTCCAATTTAACGAAGACCAGGCTTACATATTAGAGTTTGGTGACGGGTATATCCGATTCTATAAGAACGGAGGCGTGATTCTCAGTGGTGGTGTGCCTTATGAGATAGCCAGTCCTTACCTAGAGGCAGACTTTAGACATATCCGATATGCTCAGTCAGCAGATGTTATGTACATCGCCAACCGTAACCACACCCCCTACAAGCTCGCTAGAACGGGTGACGCCTCGTGGACACTTGAGAAGATCGTATTCAAATGGCCCGCGTTTAGCGATGATAATGTGAGCGCGGTAACCATAACCGCCTCAGCCGTAACAGGTAGTGTCACACTAACGGCGTCCGCCAGCACGTTTACCGCCAACATGATTAACTCTCACGTTAGACTAGCTGAAATTATAGAGTCGAGGTATAACCAATGGGAAGTGGCTAAATCAATTGCGGCGGGCGACTATCGTTACTACGAGGGTCAATTATATAAAGCCACCAGCACGGCTACCACAGGCTCAAGACCTCCTATCCATATAGAAGGTAGTGAGAGTGACGGTGGTGTTAACTGGGCTTATCAGAATGATGGTGCGGGATACGCTAAGATTACCGCGTACACGAGCACTACGGCGGTCACAGCTACTGTATTAGAGACGCTGCCTCAGTCAGCCGTATTAGGCACCACTAAGTGGTCGCTGGCGTCATGGTCTGATGAGTCGGGCTGGCCTAGATCCGTATCTTTTTATGAGGATCGCTTGTGGTTCGCTGGCTCAACACAGCGCCCTCAGACGCTATGGGCTTCAACCGGCGGTGACTATGAGAATCATAAATACGGCACCAATGATGACGATGCTCTGAACTATACGATTAACTCTCAGGAGCTTAACGTGATTCAGTGGATCAGCCCTGGTAAAGTATTAGCCATTGGTACATCGGGAGGCGAGTTTGCCGCCTCAGCATCATCACTGAACGAAGCAATTACACCAACTAACGTGAAGATAGTACCTCAGACTACCTACGGCAGCAGCGAGAACGCGCCTCTCAAGATAGGTAATGTCGTAATGTTCGTACAGAGAGCTAAGCGGAAACTACGCGAGTACACCTACAACTTTCAAACAGATTCCTATACAGCACCTAACATGTCGGTTCTTGCTGAACATATAACACACGCTGGTATTGCGGATATAGCGTACCAGCAAGAACCTGACCAGATTATATGGATGCCTGATGCCGATGGTACATTGTTGGGATTGACTTACGAGCGTGCTGAGGAAGTGATCGGTTGGCACAGACATGACCTGTCAGGGAAAGTGAGGTCTGTTGCCGCTATCCCTCACTGGGACGGCGACCAAGATGTAACGTGGGTCATCGTTGAGCGAGTTATTAACGGGAATACTGTTAAGTATATCGAATACATTGAAAAATACATAACCGATGATTACGCTACTTTCAGCGACAGTGCTTTAACCTACGATGGCACAGCCGCTACCGTTATCTCAGGATTAGGTCATCTTGAGGGAGAAGAGGTTTCTATATTAGCTGATGGTGCCGTTCACCCTAATCGCACGGTCACCAGTGGCTCAATTACACTACAGCTCCCTACGTCTGTGGTTGTGATCGGTCTACCTTACACCGCTACTATTAAGACACTGCCTTTAGAGGCTGGTGCGACTGATGGTACATCCCAAGGAAAGAGGATGCGTATTAATAACGTGACCATTCGTATGTTCGAGACAGGTGCTGGGTTGTGGTATGGCCCAACCATCGGTCAAATGGACGAGGTGCAGTTTCGTACAGCGGGTGACCTGATGGATAACCCTGTGCCTTTATACTCAAGAGATAGTGAAACATTGCCTTGGCCGAGTGGTTACGATATAGCGCCTCAGATGGTGATACAGCATCGGTTACCCCTCCCTTGCACTCTTGTCGCATTGATGCCGCAGGTGACTACCTATGATCGTTAGAGGGTATGAGGATGGTGATGTTGATAGAATGGTGCTGCAAGAGAGTCAGGAAATTACGAGAGAGTGGATCAAAGACCTTGATCTAGCACCCTTAGTGGCTAACAGTATGGTGTGGGTAGCGGAGGATAATGAGTCAAATGTATTAGCTATTGCCGGAATCGCGCCACAGTGGGAGAATAGAGCGATAATGTGGTCTATGATTTCACCGCTGGCGGGTAGGAACATGGTCGCCATACACAGAGCGGTTATCGCTAAGATTGATGAGGTACCCTTCCGTAGACTTGAAGCAACTGTCGATGTAGGGTTCGAACCAGGACTAAGATGGATGAGGATGCTAGGGTTCAGCGTAGAGGGTTATCTAAGAGCTTATCGACCAGACGGCGGTGATCAGATTCTATATTCAAGGATTAAACAGTAATGGCCACTTTAATGTTAGGCGCTGCTGCATCGGCGGGTACAGCCGCTACAGCTACTACAGCCGCTACAGCGGCTACAGCGGCTACTACTGGTCTGTTCGGTACCGCTGGTGCGTTCGCCGCTACTCAGACGATTGGAACATTAGCCACTGCTGCGAGTTTAGCAAGTGCAGCCGGTGCAGCTAAGTCGTCACAGGCTCAGTATCAGGCATCTAATTATAACGCTGCATTAGCGACTCAAGAAGGTCAAGCGAAGGCGGATAGAATTCGCCAAGACTCCACTAGGCAGATAGGTAGGATTCGTTCCAGTATCGCTAAATCGGGCGTTACCTCAGAAGGCACTCCATTGATGGTTCTAGCTGAGTCTGCTTCGATGGGTGAGCTTGATGCCTTGAATGCGGAGTGGTCTGCCACTAACGAATCTAATCTTTATAAGTCTAAGGCACGCTCAGAACGTACAGCGGGCGCGTTCTCAGTGGGGTCATCGTTACTGACCGGCGCAAGTCAGTATGTAGGACGGAGTATTAAGTAATGCCTAAGTTTAATATTTATCAGCAGCAATCTGACGCGGCATCCCGCAGAGCCTCTGCTGATAGTTTCGGCGCTGCTCAAGGCGCAGCAATGCAGAACTTCGGCAAGTCACTGGGGCAGTTTAGTGAGGTTGCACAGAAGAAGGTTGATTATGATGAGTTAGTAGTCGCTAAGAAAACAGCCTCTAGCTTATTCATTAAGAACAAGAAAGAATTGTCTGACTATAAAAGCGGCGCGGCTTTTGACGGCGATGGGTTGGTTAATACTGTCATCGAAGGTACTGATTCCCAATGGGATGATGCAATCGCAGGTGTTAGCGGAAAACCTGCTAGAGAATATTTAAATCAGCGGAAACAGTCAACCCGTGAGTATATGGCAGGTCAGGCTATTGCAGAGCAGACCCGTCTTAAAGGTAAGAGTATTGCAGACGGTGAGCTGAGGACGGCGACTTATGAGGCTACTTCTGTATACGATGACCCCGAGCTTCTGGATTACCATATCGCGAATACGGCTGATCGGGTATCAACGCTTACAGTCGATGAAAAGGCAGGGACGGGATACTGGTCGAAAACAGACGCCAGTGCTTATCAGAATGAGCAGGTTGAGAATTTATATTACAACGCTGGTTTAGGCACAGTCGCTAAACTTGATTCGCTAGCCTCTGCTGAATCATTCCTTGAGGAGTTGTCCACTGATGAGTGGAAGAACGGGCTTACTGATCCTCATTATCGAACAGTAGTTAACGCCACAGATCGCAGGATGACGCAGCTTGAGAATGAGGCTACCGCGTTATCGTCCGCGTCGAACAACGCCATCAAGCGTCAGGTTAAGGACAATATCGCTGCTCTACAGTCCGGCAATATTGTGAGTCGTGCCGAAAACCTAACGTCTGAGAGCATAATAGGGGCTTACGGTAGCGATGCTGATCTAGGTCAGAGAACTCTTCGCTCTTTAGAGAGAGCTGAGAAACTAGCGCCTGAGATTAACCTAGTAGCCACAGCTGATGCCGCTACTGCTGCTCAATTAATGATGAATAGTAAAAATAATCTCGGGTCGGGATCATCTAAAGATTTCAGTGATAGAGCCGAAAGCCATAATATACTAAGTAATGCTTACGCCGTCAGAAACAAAGCGGTTCAAGAGAAACCTGCCGAGTACGCGCTTAGGAATTCCGACAGTCTGCGAGAAAGCTACGCGTCAGTGGTCGATGAGGATGGTCAGATTGATGCAGAAGCGTCTATAGAGTTTAGGAATCAGTTAGTCGCAGAACAGCAGCGACTGGGTACCCGAGCGGTGAATACTCAAGCATTACTCCCTAGTGAAACGCAGTATTACCGAGACAGATTCGATAAAGCCTTGATCACACAGGGTGAGGATTTATACCCTTTGATTCTAAGCCTTGAGGAGTCAACGGGTCATCATTACGGTGCCGCCATTCGTGATCTAGTGGAAGCGGGTATTCCTCAGGGTCTCGCTTATGTAGCCGGTATGACTAATCCCACCGATGCGGCAGAAGCGGCGCAGGCTGTGAAAGATTATAAGATAAACAAGGATAATATATCGGGTGATTCCTCTATAGCGGCTAGTGATTACGCTGTTACAAACTCCACCCTTCGACCTTACCTAGACACCATCCCGTCAGTAGGTGGGGCGGTAGAAGCGGAAGAGCTGGGAAAGACCGTAGAAGCGTTAACACTTAGTCACATCGCCAATGGTAAATACAGTCCTTCGAAAGCGAAACAGAAAGCATACGATGCTGTCATCGGTAACCGATACGAGATTGACGGAAGCCTTCGCGTGCCTGTGAGTGTCGGTAAATCTGCGGGAATGGTTAAGAATCAACTGACCGCGACATTCAAAGGATTCAGAGGAGATTATTCCGAGTCGGTAGACTGGGAACGCATTCGGTCTATGGGTACCGATAACCAAGACGACATTAAAGAAAGCGTGATACGTTCGATAGAGACAGGTAATATGTCGTATAGAGCAGCGGCTGACGATAGCGGTGTCGTACTCGTATCAGAAACAGGTGCGCCTTTGTATAATAAGCAGGGCGACCATTTCATAATCCCTTGGTCAGACTTAAATACTGAGGCTAATCCGAACGCTACAGGCGCTGACGCAATGCGAGCCGGATTTCCGTTTGGGAGGACTGCTCCATAATGCCGGTATTTTCTAAATTCTCTGACAGCGACTTCTATTTAGAAGACACCTATGCGCCAACGGCCGATGTTCAGCGGGCAGTCTATGACGATACGCCTACTTTATGGAGTAGCACCGTAGATTACATGGGTCTGCTGAACGCAGAGCAGTCTGAGACACCCCCGCTGACTCGAGAGGAGATAGACAAGAAAGTCGGTAAACGTGATCTCGACATCGAGGAGGGATCGACTGCTGAGTACACCGACTATTTAATCAAAGCTAAAGATAATGAGATGCTTAGAAAGGCGCTTATTAATCGAGCGCGTCCCGGTATCTCATCGGGAGTGTCGCAGTTATCAGCGTCCTTCGCTGCTACGCTCCACGATCCCGCTGAGCTTGCGGTATCAATGATTCCTGTAATCGGTCAGGCTAAGTACGCTCGGCTGATGGCGGGCGCTGTGACGCCTTTACAGAGAGCGGGTGTGAGAGCAAGCGTTGGTGCGCTTAGTGGTGCGGTAGGTGCTGCTGCTGTGGAGCCTTTCATTTACGGTATGCAGAGCGAACTGCAAGCAGAGTACGATATTAACGACAGTCTTATGAGTGTAGCCTTCGGTGGCATCATGGGCGGCGGTCTGCACGCAGGCGGTGGTCTTATTAAGGATCGGTTTTTTAGAGCGCCTGCTGATTCACCAACGGGTAACGTGGTCGATAACTTAGACATGGAGACAAAACAAAGCGCCTTGCATTTATCGCTTTCTCAGACGAATGAGGGTTATAACATCACGCTAGATGACGTGCTTAACGCTGATCCTCGATACGGTTTACTTGAGGAGACAGTAGGTCAGCGCAAGAACCTAGACCCCGATAGACTTAAAGTTAAGAGACAGGTGAGCGCGGCGGTCAGATCAGAGATAGAGAACAGGGTTCTTGATGTTGAGTCGCAGTTTAATGGTGCTATACTTAGTCGTGCTGACCTTAAAGACATGAAGTCTCAGCTCAAAGATAAGAAAGTAGAGTTAGAGAAAGCGGTATCGGATGTTGGTAAACGCAGCGCCGATGATCCTCTATATGAAGCATTCGATTTACGAAGAGTTGAGGCTGAGAAAGCAGTTATCGAATTAGAAGCCCAGCTTAAATCCCAAGCAGAACTTGAAGAATCAAGACGCTCTTTAGCATCAGAACCAGAAAGAGCTATGGAAATCCTTGATGAGGGGCTGCAAGGTGACATGAGAGACTGGCCTTCGTTCCTTAGAGATATGGTGGATGAGGAGTTAAAGGCTACCCATTTAGCACAGTCGCCTGATAAACTAAGGGCTGCTATTGCGAACGCAGAGCAATCGAGATCGGTGGAGAATTTTAAATACGGTGTCAGTAATGAGGTATCCGAGTTAGCTGATCAGCGAGTTAAGTCTTATAATGATGAGACCGGACTAGATGAGTCGATAGCCGATGTTGAAGATATTCTACAGACACGAGCAAAACAGGATCCTAATCTAGCGAAAGCTTTGGACTCAGTGCGAGAGAGTTTCAAGGATGAAGACGTAGAAGCTCGTAAATTAGAAAGCGCGGCTAAACAATGGTCTGCATGTAAGGTACTCAATGGCTGATAAAATTACATTTACTGAGAAGGATGCCTGCATTGCGGCAATTAGAACCGCAATGCCGAATGTATCCCAAACCACACTGGATGACATAGGTCGTACCTACGAGGTACACCTTCGATACCCCGATGGTCGCAGCGCTGATCAGATCGCTCAAGACGCAGTGAGTCAAGTGACGGCGAGGGTTCGTAGGAATCTCTCTGCTAGGAAATGGACGGCTTATAAGAATCTCATTGCTGAGAATAAGGTCGAGGCGTACATAAAAGAACACTTCCAAAGTAACCCTTACGATGGATTGTTCGTGAAGATGATGGGTACGCATCGTGATGTACCCGGTGCGCGTGACTCTGCTATGTCCGCCATAAATTCCCTTCGTCAGTATTACTCAGGCGGTCTAGTAAGTGACCTAATGAGAGGCGATGTATTCAAGAAGCTGGCTAAGCGCGATGGTGAATTCGATAAACAGACAGCGTTAGAGCTTGAGAATATGGACAAGCCTTCTGTCACAGGAAACCCTGACGCACGCAAGGCGGCTGAGATCATTCATAAGTGGCAAGAGAAGGGTAGAATCGACGCCAATGACGCAGGCGCGTCCATCGGCAAACTAGATGATTACGGTACCGCCCACACTCACGACATGTATCGGATACGCGACCTTGGGCGAACGGGTTGGAAAGAACTCATTGTCCCTAAGCTTGACTGGAAACGTATCGAGATGGGACTGGGTTACATTATTAACGATAGAAACGCGTGGCTGGATAACACCTTCGACGGGATAAGCACAGGGGATCACCTGAAGCACAATGATGTCAGTCCCCCAGGCGGTGGTCGAGGAGGCACAGCTAACGCATTGTCCCATGACCGAGTGCTTCATTTTAAACCCGGTGAATGGTTCGAGTATAACCAGAAAGCAGGCGCACGCTCGTTAATGGACAACGTGATGTTCAGTGTCAATCGTACCGCTATGAGTACGGGTTTAATGAGAGTATTCGGCCCCAGTGCGACTCACACGATGCAGAAGTCGTATGATAGTCTGACCAAGATGGTGCAGGGCGCGGATGCCGATAAGATCAAGTCTAAACGTACTGACTTTGAAAACAGTATGCGGACACTCACAGGTGACATTAACATTCCTCGAAGTCTTACTGTAGCGCAGGTGACCGAGGGTATTAAGACATTCAATAATATTACCGACTTAGGCGGCTCTGCTATAACCGCTGCGTTCGGCGACCCTCTGACCCGAATAACTGAAATGCGTTACCAGGGAGAACCTGTATTAAAGACGCTATCGAGTTACATCAAGTCGGAGTTTAAACGCGCTACCGATGCTGATGGTTTGGAAGTAGCGAAGTCGATGGGTTTAATGTTCGAAGGGATGGCGAGTCATTATAAAAGCCGATTCGATGCTGACGGTGACATGATGGGTCAATTCTCGGACATAAACGCGCTCTTCTTTAAAGCGAACCTATTGACTCCTCACACTGATCGCCAGCGTATGGGTACTATGATTCAGATGGGGTCAGCAGCGGCAGAGCGCTCCGGTAAGACATTCGCTCAACTACCTAGCGAGTATCGGCGGTTGATGACCCACTTTAATATAGAAGCTGATGACTGGGACGTTATTCGTAAAGGTGTTGAGGAGTCGGGCGGTAATCGTATGGTTACTGTGGACTCAATCGACAAGCTTACTGATGATCAGATTCGTGAGGTTAAGGGTGCTGACTTATCGGATCGGCAGGTTCGATTAGCAAGAACAGAGGTTCGTGAGAAATACCATTCATTCCTGATTGACCGACTCGACATGGCGGTGCTACGTCCTGATCAGCGCACTCAGGTGTATCAGACATTAGGTACGCAGTCGGGCACTTACTCGAACATGATCGCCAAGCTGATGATGCAGTACAAGGGTTACCCTATCGCATTCATCCATAAAGTTATGGCTAGAGAGCTTCACGGTAGAGCAGAAGACACGGGTGCTAATATAGCAATGCGATTCGGAGGAATGTTTGTAGCGGGTACATTGCTCGGCTATGGTATAATCGTGACAAAGGCGTTAGTGTCAGGTAAAGAACCGCCTGATTTAACAGATCCTGAGACACTTAAGAAAGCCGCATTGATTGGTGGAGCGACTGGTTTATACGGAGACGTGATACTAGGTGATCTTCGTAAAGGGTGGGGTCGTGGTCTATCGACTTCCTTAATGGGGCCTACAATCGGCACAGTGGATGATCTCGCAGACTTATCGGATCGTATGCTGACCGGTGACGCTGAGGCAGCCGATGTAATGAAGACGGTTTATAGACAAGCGGTACCTAACATATTCTACATCAAGCCCGCTCTTGATTACGCTATCTATTATAATCTAATGGAAGTACTTGATCCTGGTTCGGTGGGTAAAATGGAACGCCGGTTCAGACAACAGAATGAACGGGATTACTGGTTATCCCCATCGGAGACAATCCAATGACCATGAGCACTACATCATTAACGAATGCGTTTAACGGGAACGATGTAACCACTGAATTCAGTTTCCCTTACACCTTCCTTGAAGACTCAGACCTGATAGTCACACTAACAGACGCGCTGGGTGTCGACACAATTCAGACCTTAACGACTGATTATACAGTCACGGGTGCAGGTGTGGACGGCGGAGGTGCTGTGACGATGATTGTCACGCCTGCGACAGGCGAGTCATTATTCATTCGCAGAACGGTGTCTCTGACTCAAGAGGTTGATTACATAACAGGCGACTCGTTCCCTGCCGAGACTCACGAGAGAGCACTTGATAAACTCACAATGGTCGCTCAGCAGCAGAGTGAGGCTATAGGGAGAGCGTTCAAGCTATCTGATACATACTCAGGCAGCGCGTCATTAGAGCTTCCTAGCCCAGAAGCATTGCAGCTTGTTCGATGGAATGCTGCGGGAGATGCGTTCGAGAACACGCCTAACCTAGCCGATGGGATAGCCGCTTCTGAGGCGGCAGCTAGTGATTCAGCCACAGCTTCTAGTAACTCAGCAGCAGCGGCTAGTGGGTTCGCTGATGCCGCCAGTGATTCGATACTAAATAACCTAACACCGACTGACGGGACTATACTTGTCGCCGATGG
>Ga0209414_1000513_pt1 | contig 18366 bp, 22 predicted proteins | sample LakVidmifraction_4_FD_181154 | JGI IMG/M metagenome (GOLD analysis project Ga0209414, IMG submission 181154) | Hypersaline microbial communities from Lake Vida, Antarctica - Brine Hole Two &gt;0.2 micron (SPAdes) (version 2) | ecosystem: Environmental > Aquatic > Non-marine Saline and Alkaline >... | reverse complement strand
GTTTTTGGTTAGTTGGGTTCGTTAAAAACTGAATTTTTTCATTCATTTCCTTAACGAAAAAGGTGGAATCGTTCACTTTTAAAGGTTTTATTTTTTTTGCACCGCGCCACGCTATATACATGTCCTTTTCCTCAAAATAGACATGAATAACCTCATCTGAATTATACAAATATCTACCTGAAGCATTTTTTATAAATTCAGCATCATTAGCATCATTTGAGCATCCGAAAAAAAGTAGAGAGACTAAAAGAAAGACAAAATATTTAAATTTCATGGATGCAATTTTAATTTAAACGATGAAAAAATCATGTATTTGAAAATTATATTCCCAAAAATACTAAAAAAAAATCGTTGCCAAAAATCAATACCAATTGAATATTTTCTATAATAAACGTTGACAAATTCGCAATAAAACTTATTAAGACTTATTATATATTAACTATGACGGCACTAAATGTAGCAAAAGTTACAAAAAATTGAATTAAATTTAAATTAAAATCATTCGTATGCCAAAATTAATTTTTCGTTTATTCTTCACGTTTGTTGTATTTGTAGGTGTTTCAACGTTTTCCAAAACCTGATTCTTTAGGTGAAAATGGACATTATAGTGCTAATGCTATGGATGACAATAAAGTGAGATTTTTTTATAAAGGTGAAGAAAAATGCGCTGAATGTCATCAAGACAATATTTAATCAAAAATATTTAATGGCTGCTCTTTGGCTGATACTTCCTTTGTTTATTTTGACCTTTTTATTATGGTTGATGCCACCTTGGAAAAAGGTAACTACCATGAATAATCTGAACAAAAAAAATCCGCTTAAAAGCGGATTTTTTTTGTTTTTATTTTCTTAGGAAACTTTCATCAATTCCACATCAAAAATCAAAGTAGCATCCGCAGGAATAACACCTCCAGCACCCTGACTTCCATAGGCTAAATTTGAAGGAATCACAAAACGTGCCTTATCTCCTACTTTTAATAATTGAATTCCTTCATCCCAACCGGAAATAACTTGTCCAACCCCCAATTCAAAATCGATGGGTTGTTTGCGAGGATAAGAGGAATCAAAAACAGTTCCGTCTAATAACTGACCTTTATAATGTACAGAAACCATACTTCCTTTTGTTGCTTTTTTGCCACTGCCTTCCTGAAGAATCTTGTAACGTAAACCGCTTGGAGTTTCATCGTAACCCGCAGCAATTTTATCCATTTGTGCTTTCATCGCTTTTTTTGCTTCAGCTTCTCTTTTTTCCCGAGCACCTTCAAAAGTTCTAAAGGCCTCCACCCCATTAAACTTTTCGGCAACTTCACCAACCCTGATAATTTCAAGAGATTCTAATTTGTCATTTTGGGCAATTTTATCAACTACTTCCTGTCCTTCAACAACTTCACCAAAAACAGTATGCTTATTATCCAACCAAGGCGTTGCGACATGGGTAATAAAAAACTGACTTCCGTTAGAAGCAGGACCAGAGTTTGCCATGGATAAAATACCTGGACGATTGTGTTTTAAGTCGGGATGAAATTCATCTTCAAAGCTGTAACCCGGTGAACCGGTTCCTGTACCCAATGGGCAACCTCCCTGAATCATAAAATCCGGAATAACCCTGTGAAATTTTAACCCGTTATAATATGGCGTTCCTTGTGGTTTAACCCTATTTTCCAAACTCCCTTCAGCCAGCGCCACAAAGTTACCTGCTGTTCCCGGTGTTTTTTCAAACTCCAAGTTTACCAATATTTCACCTTTTGAGGTGTTAAATTTTGCGTATAATCCGTTATCCATTTTCTTAATTTTTAAAGTGATGCAAAGATACATGCTTTCCATGAAAATGAAAGTATTACAAATATTTATTCATTTCACGATGGTCTATAAAAAGAAAAATCCAACATAAATTGGATATTTTCTATTAAATTTTTCAGGAATTCTAAATTAAACTTCAGCGTTAACAATCGCTTTATTTGAAGTTGATTGTTCCATTTTTTGTGCATCACTAGTCAATCCACAACCTTTTTTAGAAGATTTACAGGCAGCCAGTGAAACTATAAAAATAATAATTACAAGAATCTTTAAAACTGTTTTTTTCATTTTACTCAGTAGTTAGCTTTCATTTAACGTAGTAAATATAACATTTATTTTATGAAACCAATTTATTTAAAGTGTATCGTATTAATTCCTCAACCGGTTTATAAGGATCTTCACTAAAAGTTCCGTTGGCTCTATTGGCAATAATTGCATTTAAAGAGCAAGCTTCATGACCCAATAATTTAGCCAAGCCGTAAATAGCAGAAGTTTCCATTTCAAGATTGGTGACTTTTACGCCATCAAATTCGAAATTATCAATTTTACTGTTTAATTGAGGGTCTTGTATTGCCAAGCGAAGTACGCGCCCTTGCGGCCCGTAAAAGCCTCCGGCTGTTGCTGTAACACCAACAAAAACGCTATCGCTTGTGAGTTTTTTTGCCAGTAATTCACTGCCTTTTACAATGTAAGGTCGTGCTTTTCTTGGACTCCAATTGGTGTGTTTTATAAAAGCATCTTCAATAGCGGCTTCTAAAATGGATTCACAATCGTAAAAATGAAGCATTCCGTCAAGTCCTAATCCATATTTCGCCAACACAAAACTATCCACAGGAATATCACTTTGCAAAGAGCCAGAAGTGCCTATCCTGACAATATTTAATTTGGTGTGCGTTTTTTTTACAGTTCGTTTTTTTAAATCAATATTGACCAAAGCATCAAGTTCATTCATCACAATATCAATGTTATCGGGGCCAATACCCGTTGAAATTACGGAAATTCTTGTTCCTTTATAAGATCCGGTTATGGTTCTAAATTCTCTTTTTTGAGTTTCAAATTCAATAGATTCAAAATGCACGGCTATTTTTGGCACCCTGTTTTGATCGCCCACAAAAATAATGTTGGTCGCCAAGTTTTCGGGTTTTAAATTTAAGTGATATACACTTCCGTCTGGGTTCAGAATTAATTCTGAAGCTGCTATTTTATTCATAATTTATCCGCCTACGCGTTTTATATTGTATCCTTCTTTATTAAGGATTTCCATTATTTTATCTCTATAATTTCCTTGAATTATAATTTCATTGTCTTTTACGCTTCCGCCAACACCACATTTTGTTTTAAGTAATTTACCAAGCGTTTTTAAATCGTCTTCAGAACCCACAAAACCAGTGATTACGGTTACCGTCTTTCCCCCTCTTCCTTTATTGGAAAATAAGGCTTCCAAATGCTGCTGTTTAGGATGTAATAAGGCCGGTTCTTCGGTTTTTTCAAATTCAAAGTTGTCATTTGTTGAAAAAATAAATCCGCCCAAATCTTCTAAACTCTTTAATTTTTTTTTACTCATTGTCAATATAAAAAATATAGGCTAAATTAGGAAAACATTATTTATTATTGATCTTTTTCCAGGCAAATAGCATGGCTGCCAAAAGTTCAAAAACAAGTCCGATGGCCATAACCAAATTTGCCTGAGACCAATTAAAAATCTTTGAAACGGCTCCTATCAAAAGCAGAAAAATACCAAATGTAAAAATTGAAACTATCTTGGTTACTTTCATTTCAACAAGCCTAGTTCTCTTAAACGTTCATTTAAAAATTCTCCAGAGGTGATGTTGTCATAAACTTTCGGACGTGTTTCATCAATACACTCCGGCAGACAATTTAATTTCATTTCACTTATTGGATGCGTAAAAAAAGGTATGGAATAACGCGGTTTATCCCATTCTTCACGTGGTGGATTTACAACACGACGAATAGTGGATCGCAATTTGTTGTTTGTCAACCGCTCCAACATATCGCCTACATTTACCACCAATTGTTCCGGTAAAGATGTAACGGGAATCCATTTTCCTGTTTTATTCTGCACCTCTAAACCTGAAGCCGAAGCACCCATTAAAAGCGTTATTAAATTAATGTCTCCATGAGCGGCCGCCCTAACCGCTCCTTTTGGTTCCCCAATAATGGGCGGATAGTAAATAGGACGTAAAATACTGTTTCCGTTAATAATATATTTATCGAAATACGTTTCCTCCAAATCTATGTATAAAGCCAAAGCCCGCAAAACATAAATAGCTGTTTTTTCGAGCATTTTATAGGCTTCCATTCCGATTTTATTGAAATTTGGAACTTCCTTCACCATGACATTATTTGGATATTCCGCTTTTAATTTATCATTGCCCACCACTTCTTGTCCGAAATGCCAAAACTCTTTTAAATCGCCTTGCCTTTTGCCTTTGGCGCTTTCTTTTCCGAATGAAGTGTAACCTCTTTGTCCACCAATTCCTTCAATTTCATAAGATTGCTTAATTTCATCAGGCAAATCGAAAAAGGTTTTTACTTCTTTGTATAAATTTTTGGTAAGCATATCCGACAAAAAATGTCCACGCAAAGCCACAAAGCCTATTTCTTCATAAGCTTCGCCAATTTCTTTTATAAATTTCTGCTTTCGTGAAGCGTCTCCTGATAAAAAATCAGCTAAATCTACACTTGGAATATTTTTCATAAGCCGAAAAAGGATTAAATTTTAAAAGTATTCATCATTACTTTTCTCTTTTAATGATTGGAATCAGGTAACTCAATGTGTAATTTATGCTAAATCCGGTATCGTTTAAATAAACACGATTAAAACCGGGCACGTAAAGGTTTTTAAAATTATCAGGTTCTTTGGTGTTGATCATTTTTTTGAAACTAAAACTAAAGCCTAAATATAAATTTTTTAATGTTTCTGCCTTCAATCCAAAAACCAATTCGCCCCAATGTGCAGATAAATCGTTGAATTCTGTGTTTGGTAATACTTCAGTAGAAATAAAATAAGTTCCTTTTACATTTGGTGTATAACTGTTTAATGTTTGATTAAATATACTAAACCCGTATCTCACTCCAACATAAATTTCATTGGTCATTCCTTTCCAGTTTTTATAGGCATTGTAGTTTATGCCGGCTTTTATATAGGAACCTTTTGTGTTATAATTCATATAATCTTCTTTGGAGATTTTATCTTCAAAACCCAGTTCAACAGCCGCATAATAGTTTCTTAAAATACGAATGTCCCCTACCAGTTCCAATCCTTTCGTTCCGTCTTCTAAGAAAGAAATTAAAGGTTTGCTCAAGTCAACACCAACTCGCAATCCGTAACTTTCTTTCGTTTTAACGGTATCCATTTTTTGTTGGGCAGTTGAAGTACCTAAAAAACTAATGAAAAATAGAAAGATGAAGAGCTGTTTCATTATCGATGGTTGTATTTTTAATGGTGTCATTTTTTATCCAATTCGCACTCCTGCTTTCTATTTGCAAATTTTCGAAGATGGTTTTATAGCCGCAAGAACGGGAAACAAAAATATCCTTTCTGTCGTAAGTAAATGCAATAGTATCTTTAAAGGATTTATTGTCTAAAATATAAGTAGTCCTGTTTTGATTTAAATCTAACGGAATTGCAATGGAATCGAGTGATTTATTTTCATAAATATTTGCTTTACCTTCGACCCAAACCGTTAAAGAAGTTACCACTTTTTTATCGGCAGGAATGGCATTGTTATAAAAAACAACAATCAATTTTGGTGTGGTCGCTTCAATACAAATATCATCCTTTTCACAATTTATAAGTGTAAAACTCAAGATGAATAACAATATTAAATATTTTCGCATAACTAATTCAATTTTAATTCCAAAAGTACAACATTTTCAACGTGGTGCGTTTGTGGAAACATATCAACTGCCTGGGTTTTAATAATATTGTATTGATCTTTCATTAACGACAGATCACGTGCTTGTGTTGCCGAATTACAACTTACGTAAACAATGCGATTTGGAGAAATTTCCAGGAGTTTCTCTATGACATTTTTATGCATTCCGTCACGTGGCGGATCGGTAATGATAACATCTGGCTGTCCGTGCGTTTTAATAAAATGATTGTTAAAAACATCTTTCATGTCCCCTGCAAAAAATTCGACATTATTTATGTTGTTCAATTTTGCATTTTCTTTTGCGTCTTCAATGGCTTCAGGAACCGATTCTACACCAATCACTTTTTTGGCGTTTTTGGCCACAAATTGCGCTATGGTTCCCGTACCTGTATAAAAATCGAATACAATTTCATTTCCAGTTAAATTGGCAAAATCACGCGTAATTTTGTACAATTCATAGGCCTGCGCAGAATTTGTCTGATAAAATGATTTTGCCCCAATTTTAAATTTGAGGCCTTCCATTTCTTCAAAAATATGGTCCCTCCCGCTGAATAATATAATATCCTGATCGTATAAAGTATCGTTTCCTTTTGAATTAATTACATACTGAAGCGATGTAATTTGAGGGAATTCCTGAATTAGGGCATTTAATAAAGCTTCCCTTTTTTCTTTATTTTCTTTTAGAAATTGAATTACCACCATCATTTCGCCTGTTGATGAAATGCGAATCATGATGGTTCGTAAAAGACCTGTTTGTTCCCTTGGATTGAAAAATTCGAGTCCATTTTGTATTCCGAATTCTTTGACAAAATTTCTAATTTGATTGGAAGGATCTTCTTGCAAATGACATTTTTCAATTTCCAAAATTTTATCCCACATTCCTGAAATATGGAAACCACAGGCATTTCTGTTGTCTATTACTTCTGAAGAATTTATTTCTTCTAAAGTTAACCATCGGTTACTCGAAAAAGAAAACTCCATTTTATTTCTATAAAAATAAATTTTTTCGCAGCCTAAAATAGGTGTAGGCTCAGGCAATTCCAAATGCCCTATCCGTTTTAAATTATTTATAATTTCTTTTTCCTTATAGGCCAATTGGTATTCATAAGCCATATCCTGCCATTTACAACCGCCGCAAAATTCAAAATGCTGACAAACGGGTTCTGTTCTTTTTTCTGAGTATTTATGAAATTTTATCGCGGTACCTTCAAAATATGCTTTTCTTTTTTTTCCGGTTTTAATATCGACGATATCGCCGGGAACGGTATTGGATAAAAATATGACGCATCCATCCGGAGCTTTGGCAATTGTTTTGCCTTTCGCTCCCGCATCTATAACTTCAATATTTTCAAAAATAAATTGCTTGTTTTTTCTTGCCATGTTGCAAATGTACCATTTTTGCATAAAAAAAGCATCCCGAATTTTGGGATGCTTTCAATTAATAATTTTAACTTCCTTATTTTATGCTGTTCATGTATACTGCCAATGCAGCAAGCTCTTCTCCAGTTAAGTTTTTTACAAAACCATCTAAATTTGCTTTCATAATGGCAACCTGCCCCGGATCTGTATCAACAATTGCAGGAGTTTCACCTTTTAAGAAAGCAACAATGTTTCCGCCTTTTTCAGCGTAAATTCTATTGATGTCCTTTATAGACGGTCCAATTACTTTCACATCCGGTTGGTGACAAGTTACACAGGTTTTTTCTGTAAATAATTTTTCACCTAAAACCAGGTAATCATTTGACGATTTTACTTTTTCAACAACAGGCGCTGCCGGTGCTTCAACTTCTTTTTTCACTTCCTCTTTCTTAGTTTCACCACAGCTTACAAAGAAAAATGCAACTAATCCTAGTATCAATACTGATTTTTTCATTTCTTAAATTTTTATTTTATTTTATACAAATTTATTTAATTAATTCCAATAGGGATGTCATTTTTATAACAAAATTTTTAATAATATAATAATCTTCCTCTTTAGGCTGATATAACTCTTAAAATAAACAATTAAGCCTCTTTAAAAGAGTAAAATATTTTGTAATTTGCAAAAAATATGAGGATGATTTCTCTCCTGAAGGAGGAATTGAAAATTTTAAATTTTAACATTTTTACTATGATGGTTTCAGAAAAAATTTCATCAAAACAGGCTATTGATTTAGAAAATAATTACGGAGCACATAATTACCACCCCTTACCGGTTGTTTTAAACAAAGGAGAAGGCGTGTATGTTTGGGATGTGGACGGCAAGCGTTATTACGATTTTTTATCGGCATACTCAGCTGTTAATCAGGGACATTGCCATCCAAAGATCATTAAAGCATTAAACGATCAGGCAAGTACTTTAACCCTAACTTCCAGAGCATTTTACAATGATGTTCTTGGTAAATATGAAAAATATGTGACCGAGTTTTTTGGTTTTGATAAGGTTTTACCCATGAATTCGGGTGCGGAAGCTGTTGAAACCGCCATTAAATTGTGCAGAAAATATGGTTATGAGAAAAAAGGAATTCCAGAAAATAAGGCAGAGATCATTGTTTGCAAAAATAATTTTCACGGAAGAACAACCACCATTATTTCCTTTTCAAATGATGAAGAAGCACGTAAAAACTTCGGACCTTTTACAGAAGGATTTATAAAAATTGACTATGATAATATAGCAGCATTGGAAGATGCCCTAAAATCAAGCAAAAATATTGCTGGTTTTTTAGTGGAACCAATACAAGGTGAAGCCGGTGTTTATGTGCCTGAGGAAGGTTATTTGGCAAAAGCAAAAGCTTTGTGCGAAAAATACGGCGTCTTGTTTATTGCTGATGAAGTTCAAACCGGAATTGCGAGAACAGGAAAACTATTGGCTGTGGATCATGAAAATGTGATTCCCGATATTTTAATTTTAGGAAAAGCATTGAGTGGTGGCGTTTATCCAGTTTCGGCAGTTTTGGCAAACAACCACATTATGGAAGTTATAAAACCCGGACAACACGGATCAACTTTTGGAGGAAACCCTTTAGCTGCCGCTGTGGCCATTGCGGCCCTTAAAGTCATAAAAGACGAAGCCTTGGCAGAAAATGCCGAAAAGCTGGGAAAACTTTTTATAAGTGAAATGCAAAAATTTATTGAGACGCAAACACTTATAAAATTGGTGCGCGGTAAGGGCCTTTTAAACGCCATTGTTATAAATGACAGCCCAGACAGTTCAACTGCGTGGGATATTTGTTTAAAACTGCGTGACAACGGGTTATTGGCAAAACCAACTCACGGAAACATTATTCGTTTTGCGCCGCCTTTAGTAATGAATGAAGAACAGTTATTGGATTGTGTTTCTATCATTAAAAAAACAATTACGGAATTCAATTTGTAAAAATTAGGTTTTGCAAATTTTTGGGTTATAAACAAAAAAATATCGAGATTTTACCTCGATATTTTTTTATCTTATTTATTCCTTAAATCGAATTTATAAATACTTCAAAAAGAAATCCATCATCTTTTCTTTTAGTTGATAGTGCATTTTTACAAATGTTTGCATTTCATCTTTTAATAAAATCTGGTTTTCGTGAAATTGTGCGTCATTGTTTTTTTCATACTGCCCTTGCTGAGCCAAATCCCTTTTTTTCATCCTAATTCTATGTCTTAAATGGCCAATAACTTTTCGTTCACGGATTATTTTATTTTGAAAACCCTCTAATTGCACCAGAACTTCATTTCCGGGATTTCGCATTACCACATGCTCTAACTTTTCTTCAAAATAATCCATTTCACTTTCTTGAAATTTCAACTCTCTTTTCCAAACATCTAAGTTAAAGTTCAGATCACTTAAGAATACTAACTGACTTTCCATTTTCGAATAGGTTTTAAATTATTAAAGTATAAAATTCGTAATTATCTTTTGATTTTCTGTTGACAAACATCATAAAGTTTTACCAAAAAAATAATATACATACCCCTTAAAGGATTTGTATAAAGATATAAAAAAAGCGTTTTAATTTAAATTAAAACGCTTTAAAATTTACACTAAAATTAATCATTAATTGTTCTCTTCCTCTTCATCTTCTTTTTTTGAAGTTTTATTCCAAATTTTAATCTCGTCCGTTAAAGTAACACCTTTAATAATTTCCACGTTTATACCATCTGAAATTCCTAACTCAACATCTCTTCGCTCAAAAACCTGATCGCCTGTTTTTACATCAACAAAGGGACTTTCTGTCTTTTTATCAAATTGTAATAAGGCTTCTTTAATGGAGAGCACACTATCCTTTTTTTCTAAAACAATATCAGCATTTGCGCTATAACCTGCTCTAACATAAAATTCATCATCTAAAGTCAGATCACCTTTAATTTTAAACTGCACAGCACCGTTTTCTTCCGTTCCTTTTGGTGCAATAAAGTTTAATTTTGCCGGAAATTTTTTCTTTTCAATAGCCCCTAAAGACACTTCCAATACGGTACCTTTTTTAATTTTCCCCACCTCAGCTTCATCTACTTTTCCTTCAAAAATCATTTTAGACATGTCTGCAATGGTTGCAATGGTAGTACCGGCATTAAATGTATTACTTTCAATAACCTGAGTTCCTTTACGAACCGGAATTTCTAAGATTGTTCCAGAGATTTCTGCTTTAACAAAGGTATTGGCTGTTTTCCCCATACCAGCGGCTGAACCTTTTCTTATAATATCCAAATTATTTTGAGAATTATTTAAATCCTGCTTGGCGCTGTTGAAATTTAATTCTGTCGTTTCATAATCCTGTTTGGAGATGACTCCCTTTTCAAAAAGATTTTTATCTCTTTCAAACAATGTTTTGGCATTCTCAAATCTTAATTGAGCTGTTTTAACACTTCCCTGTGCACTGTTCAAAGATTGCACGTTTGGCACCACTCTAATGGTTGCTATCAGATCTCCCGCTTTAACCTTTGCACCTTCTTTAACAAATATTTCTTCAACAATTCCTGAAACTTTTGGTTTAATTTCTGCTTCTTCCAAAGGAATTACTGTACCAGTGGCAACCGTTTTTCTGACAATATTGGTCTTGAATGGTTTTTCTGTTTCATATTGAATTGGAGATTTGCTATTCTTTGCACCAAACCATGCTAAAACAGCGATAAGTGCTACTCCTATTGTTCCAAAAATTATTGTTTTTTTCATCAGTATTGATTTTCAGTTTATTGTTCGTTATTTTTTATTAAATGATTGAAAAATTAAAATATTCAAAAATTGAATTATTAATTATTCATTGTTAATTATCAATTGTTAACTATTTACTCTTCTCTTAATGCTTCAATTGGCCTGATACTCACCGCAGTATGTGCAGGAATTAATCCTATTAAAGTCCCTAATATGACTAAAGTTGCAGCGGCAATTAAAATTACAGGAATATCAACTGTTGGGTTTGTTAAAACCGGTTCATCTCCTTTTCCCAAGGTCGCATCAATAATCATTAAAACAATACCTCCTGCAATGATCCCCAATGCGCCTGCAATGCTTGTTAAAAAGACAGATTCTAATATTATTTGTCGCTTTATTTCCCATGGTTTTGCACCTAAGGCTCGTCTGATTCCAATTTCTTTTGTGCGTTCTTTAACGGTAATTAACAATATATTTCCAATAGCAAATACGCCTGCAATTAAAGTTGCAATCCCAACAAACCAAGTTAAAAACTGCATTCCGGTTAAAAAGCCGGTCACTTGTGCTATTCTTTCACCTAAATTAAAGCTTCCAAATGCTCTATCATCTTCAGGATGTACATTATGTAAATTTTTCAAAAGCAACTTCACATCTGCTTCAATTTGAACAATATCAAAACCCGGTTGGCCTGTAATCATCATAAAATTGAAGCTATTACCTCTATTATAAACTTGTTGAAATGTTGTAAACGGAATGTGAATAGCTCCTTGCGGGCCTCCCATTCGAACCGCTTTAAACATTCCAACCACATTGTAATTGATCCCGTCTATTTTAATATACTGACCGATTGGGAATTCATCTTTGTCAAAAAGCTGCTTATATATTTCTTCTTCAATGACACAAACTTTCTTTTTTTCAACAATATCACTATGATTTATAAACCTGCCATAAACTAAATTTACTTTTTGAACTTTATCAAACACAGGATAGTCTCCAGAAACGCCGAAAGTTCCTGTTTTAAATTTATTTACCGTTAAAGCCTGGGTCTGAAGACGCGGCACGACAAATTCAAGTCCTTTAATTTCATTTCTGATATTGTCTAAATCAGACATTTTTAAGGTTATTGCCTTTCCTTCCTGAAAACCTTTAAACGGCTTGCTTGTTTGTTGTGCCCAAACAAATACGCTATTTGTTGCAAAATCCCCTAATATCCTGTTAAAATTGTTTTCAAGACCTTTTGCGGCACCCAATAAAACAACCAATAAAAATATGCCCCACATTACGCCAATAATGGTAATGCCGGTCCGTACTTTATTTTTACGAATACCGCTGTATATTTCTTGCCAGGTATCTGGATCAATTAAAAATCTGAACATATTTATTCGTCGTTTAATGCTACAATTGGTTTAATACTTGCTGCTCTTTTTGCAGGAATATACCCTGCAATTGTGCCTGCTATTACAAGTACAATAGTAGCTCCTACCACTACATAAGTTTCAACACTTGGATTAAGAATCCAATATTCTTCTAAACTTTTTCCGATGGCTTTTAGCGTAAAAACGCCAATTAACAATCCGCTATAACCAGCAACAGCAGTCACAAATATGGATTCCATCATAATCATCCCAATGATTGAATTAGGCGTTGCTCCTAATGCTTTCCTAATTCCTATTTCTTTAGTACGTTCTTTAACTATGTAAACCATGATATTACTGATACCAATAATCCCTGCAATTAAAGTTCCTATTCCAATAAATAAGATAATTACGTTTATACTTAACATTAACATTTGTACGCCTTTTGTACCTTCTGCGTAATTTCTAACACGTATAGCTCCCTGATCTCTCGGATCTACATTGTGTTTTTCTTTTAATACTTTTGTAAGTAAATTACCAAATGCAATTGCCTCATCCGCATTTAATTCAGAATTAAATGTTAATCCAAAATAATCTATCTCATCATTTGGTTTATACATTCCTTGAATTGTAGTAAAAGGTGCATATATATATCGCTCCTCATTATCTCCTCCGGGATCACTAAATACACCTACAACTTTATAGGAAATCCCCTCCAAATTGATGTTTTTTCCCAAAGCACCTAAATTTCCAAATAAATCTTTTTCTACCAACCTTCCTATAGCAACAACTTTGGATTTTCTTTTTAAATCTAAGTAACTCAAAAACCTGCCATCTGTTATTACTGCAGATTCTAAGGGTTGATAATCCGGATAAACACCTCTAATGGTGTAACGATTTTGTTCTCCTTTATAAATTGCCTGTACATTATTACGTTGGATGTTTGGACTGAAAAATTGAATTTCCTCTTCAAATTTTTCATTGATAAATTTAGAGTCTTCATTTCTAAACTGAATACTTCTACCGCTTTGTAATCCTTTATAAGGTTTTGTTGTAATTCCGGAATATATAAAAATTGAATTTTGAGAATCACCTGCAAAATTCTTTTCAAAATTATGCTTTAAGCCATTTCCAATTCCAAAAAGCAACGTAAACAACATTATAGCAAACGCTATAGTAAAACCAGCCAAAACAGTTCTTAACTTATTTTTACCTATGGTTTGAAAAATTTCCTGCCAACGATCTAAATCGAACATAACTTATACGGTTGCTTTTTTTATTACTTTTTCATCGCTAATAATGACGCCATCTTTTAAACGCACAATTCGGTCTGTTTCACCCGCAATATCTTCTTCATGCGTGATCACAAAAACAGTCATCCCTTCCCGGTTAATTTCTTTTAACAATTCCATTACCTGATGGGAAGTTGTTGAATCCAATGCCCCTGTAGGCTCATCGGCTAAAACAACTTTTGGATTGGTCACCAAAGCACGTGCAATAGCCACTCGTTGCTTTTCACCTCCCGAAAGTTCACTTGGTACATGTTCAGCCCTATCTTTTAAGCCCACTTTATCTAAATATTGCATCGCAATTTTGTTGCGCTCTTTTCTTGCCATACCTTGATAGTATAATGGCAATGCCACATTCTCTAGGGCGTTTTTATAATTTATTAAATTAAATGATTGAAACACAAAGCCCAAAAACTTATTTCTAAGAACTGCTGCTTTTTTCTCATCTAAATTTTCAATTAATTGCCCGTTTAAATAATATTTCCCTTCATCATGGCCGTCCAGCAAACCAACAATATTTAGAAGCGTTGATTTCCCCGAACCCGAAGACCCCATAATTGATACAAATTCGCCTTCTTTAATATGTAAATCTAAGCCCTTTAATACGTGTAGAGAATCTTTTCCTATTGGATAAGATTTATGAAGTTTTTCGATCTTAATCATTTGGTTATCGTTTTGTCTAATTTAAAAATTGCCTATGAGAAAAATTATTAATATTTTGTTAAAAGAAACTTTCAATTTAAATCAATAATTTAGCGCCATGAACAATTTTGAAAACAAATCAATTATTCTTTTTGACGGTGTTTGTAACCTTTGCAATGCATCAGTCAATTTTGTTATTAAACACGACAAAAAGGAACATTTTTTATTTGCTTCACTTCAATCAGACGCCGCAAAGGAAATATTGTTACAGTTCCATTTAAAAAATTTAAAAATAGATACCATAATTTTGATTGAAGCAAATAAAGTCTACTATAAATCAACTGCGGCACTTTTAATTGTTAAACATTTAGAGGGCCCATTTAAATTGCTATTTGGTTTTATTATCATACCAAAATTTTTAAGGGATTGGATATATCGTTTCATTGCAAATCACCGCTATAATTGGTTTGGAAAAAGGGAAAGTTGTATGATGCCTTCCTTTAAATTAAAAAATAGATTTATTGAATAAATTTGGGTAATTATTTTTTAGGATAATCATCATCCCAATCTTTTATTTTAGGCTCATGTAGCTTATCCAATGATTTTGCCACTATCATAGAAACTGCCGCGTCTCCTGTAACATTTACGGTAGTTCTGCACATATCTAAAGGTCTGTCAATGGCAAAAATTAATGCCAGTCCTGCTTCAGGTATTCCAGCTTGAGCCAATACAATTACCAACATTACCATACCCGCTCCAGGTACAGCCGCTGATCCTATACTTGCTAATGTTGCTGTTGCAATAATACCCAACTGTGCTCCTAAAGATAAATCCATTCCAAAAGCTTGTGCAATAAATACTGCAGCCACTGCCTGGTACAAACTTGTACCGTCCATATTAATAGTTGCTCCAATAGGCAAAACAAAACTACTAACTTCTTCATCTACACCTAAATGCTCCGTTACACGTTCCATTGTTACCGGTAAGGTTGCGGCGCTACTGCTTGTTGAAAATGCCAATAATTGTGCAGGTGAAATTCCATTTATAAAGAATGTGGGTTTCTTTTTGGTATACACCCAAACTAATAAATTATAAAAAGCAATCATCATAAGAAGCCCTAATATTACGGTAAAAGCATACCAAATCAAGGCTTTAAATAAATCAATGCTTGGCGACTCAACTACCAGCGCTGATAGTAGGGCGAAAACACCAAAAGGTGCCGCAAGCATAATGAGGTCAATCATTTTGAGGATGACTTCATTAAAACCATCGAAAAAATTTTTGACAGGTTTTGATTTTTTTTCAGGAATTAATATTAATCCAACTCCAAAAAAGATTGCGAAAAAGATAACCTGAAGCATATTTTTATTTTCTGAAGCTGCGCCAAAAATATTTTCCGGTACAATATCAACCAAAGCCTGAAGAGGCCCGCTTTCCTTTTGTTTATTAGCTTCTTCTTTGAATCTATCAGCATCTCCACTATAATTTTGCACCAACTCCTGACGCGTATCAGCCGAAATTGATTTTCCCGGTTTTATGACGTTTACCAAAAACAAACCAATTGATACTGCAATTACAGTAGTCATTATATACAAACCAATGGTTTTGCTGCCCATTTTAGAAAGTTTTGAAATATCTTTTAAATCGGAAACCCCTTTTATAAGTGAAGCAAATATCAATGGAACCGCAATTAACTTTAATGAATTGATAAAAATAGTTCCAAAAGGCTTTATCCAATCTCTAACAATTTCGTTGCCTCCATCAAATTGTGTCATGATTAGTCCAACTAAAACACCCAAAACCATTCCCAATAAAATTTGCCAGTGCAATGCTATTTTTTTCATTCAAAAGTTTTTAAATTTTTGGAAAGGTAAAAAAAAATAGGCGACAAATAATAAAAAATGCGCCAATGGCGCATTTCAAACTTTTCTAAATTAAAATCTGTTAAAACTGATAACGTAAAGAAAGTGCAATATCCAAATCGGTGTCTTTGCCATAATCTCCAATTAAACCAAACTCCGGTCTAAAATCTAAAGAAATCATAAGCGGAATATCGAAATCATATTCAATACCAATATTTCCATCAGCATTTAAAAACAATCCGTCATCATCATTTCCTGAATAATTATTGCCTTGGCTCCAAGATCCAATTCCAGCTCCAAAACCGGCGTACCAATTAAATCCGCCATCAATATTCCAAACCCATTGGTAAATCCCCGTTAACTTAAACGCATCAGAATTCTTATTATTTCTAAAACCCAAATCCAATTCTAATCGGGTAGCTTCACTCAATTCGTGCTGATAAGATATTTCACCGCCAAAACCGTCGTTGTCTCCTAAACGAACACCTAAAGCGTTTCTCGCAATGTCTTGCGCATTTGATGTAAAAACAACTGCCAAAAGGAATACTGCCATAAAAATTAATTTTTTCATAAATTTTGTTTATTTAATTGTTATAATAAATATTTTTCTGTTTAAAAATCATGGTTAAAACGTGAAACTTGTCATTATATTTTATATCAAAAGTTTAAAGATTTGAGTAATCTTTATAAAAGAATCTAATATATATCTTATAATTTTAGAAATGTCACAGACAGCCAAGGAGTTGGTCATTTACTTGGTGGATTATGGGGAGGTAAAACTCAAAAAGGACAAAATTTGATCCATAAAATTTAAGATGCAAATGGTGATCATAATGCAAAGGATGATTTATTTGGAATGGCTTCCGGAAGTAAAAAGCAAGGCGCAATTATCATTTTATTTAAAAAATAGAAAATAATCATCATTATATGAGAAAGACCCGATTCAATGCTTTGCCTTTTTTATTTTAATTTAATTAAGTGTATTTTCACCCCGAAATATAACAACATGGAAAAATTAAAAAAACGCTGGGGACTAACTTCTAACTTTCAAGTCCTGTTAATTATCATTGTTTTTTCCGTAAATGGTTCTTTTGCCGCCTGGATTGCCAAACCTTTAACAGAACTTATAGGACTAGGTTATGAAACCACAAATCCCTGGTTATTTTGGCCGGTTAGAATTGTATTGATGTTTTTAATCTATCAATTTACGTTGCCGTTGGTGGGGTTTTGTTTTGGACAATATAAATTCTTTTCCGCCTTTTCAAAAAAAACACTTTCAAGAATGGGTTTTAAAAGATTTTTTAAATAAGCTTAACTAAGCTTCCTTTTTAATAAGGTATCTGTACATCCACATTAAGGTAAACGTCGGTAAAAAATCTGTCCCAAAAATACCTGCTTCTTCCACAAATGAAATTACTCCCGCAATTTTTCCAGCTGTTCCTTTATACATTCTATAAACTAAAAATGCTGATAAAGGCGCCCAAACAACATCAGAAAACTCTCCTATAAATGGAATTACAAAAGAAAGCATTCCAATTCCATCAAAAACAATGCTTAGTAAGAGTAATTTATATTTTTTAGTCATACTTAATTCGTTAAATTACAATTATTTAACCGTAAAACAGCAATCAATTACTTTTTAAGCTTATTCTTGTATTTTTTAATGAATTTTTCCAATTTCGGATTGATGACTGCTACACAATAACCTTGGTTTTTATTGTTATTATAATAGTTTTGATGGTATTCATCCGCACTGTAAAACGCATCAAACGAAGTAACTTCCGTAACGATCTTATTTTCAAAAACTTCGGCTTCGGTCAATTCCTTTATGAAATTTTCTGAAATTTCTTTCTGTTTTTCTGAATGATAAAATATGGCGGAACGGTACTGTGTTCCAACATCATAACCTTGTTTATTTAAAGTTGTTGGGTCGTGTGTGCTGAAAAACACCTCCAAAATTTCCTGGAAAGTAATTACTGAAGGATTGAATTGTAATTGAATTGCCTCGGCATGTCCTGTTTCCCCAGTAGTCACTTCTCTATAGGACGGATTTTTAATTTTTCCTCCCGAATACCCAGAAGTTATCTTTTCTACCCCATTTAATCGTTGAAAAATGGCTTCGGTGCACCAAAAACAACCATTGGCCAAGGTTGCGATTTCTAATTTATCTGACATTTTTGATTTTTTTGTAATGATTGATTGTGCATAAAAGTTAGTTGTTGTAAACACAAAAACAAGCAATATTAATGTTAATTTTTTCATTTCATGATATATTTACATATTAATGCGAATCAAGGTTTGAAATTATAGTAAAAAACAAGTTAATTAGTTGAAAAACAACCAATTAAACTTGTTTAAGTTATTGATTTTCAGTATCTTAGTAATCAATTTCAACGAGATTATTTTGGA
>Ga0209414_1000511_pt1 | contig 18378 bp, 14 predicted proteins | sample LakVidmifraction_4_FD_181154 | JGI IMG/M metagenome (GOLD analysis project Ga0209414, IMG submission 181154) | Hypersaline microbial communities from Lake Vida, Antarctica - Brine Hole Two &gt;0.2 micron (SPAdes) (version 2) | ecosystem: Environmental > Aquatic > Non-marine Saline and Alkaline >... | reverse complement strand
TTGATACCAGATTACCTAATTTTTGTCCTAGAATCATCGCAGCACATGGATCTCTAAAAATTTTAACAGCATCTCCAGATACATCCGCCATTGGACTTAGCACAAAAACAGAAGGACTACACTGCATGGCTTTAAGCTTAAAGTTTGCAACATTTGAAGTTTTCTGAGTTCCTACGCTTGAAATAAGTTTGTCATCTAGTATTACATCTAGTACATCCGATGAAAGAAGTTGTCCAGGGTACCATGATGATATACGGGCTTTAATATCAGCTGTGCCGAAATCTTGCGGACCAGTACCTTTAAAAGTTTGTTTAAATTTCCAAGAATAGGGAATGTAGTCTCGTTGTCCCTGTCTGAAAAATCCAGATACGCGGTCTCCAGGAACTCTAGCAACATCAGCAGATCTGTTTCCGGCTGCAATACGATGGCATTTGTATTTTCTTGGCCTGAACTCAACAAAAGAACTTTTGTCAGCAAGTCTTGCTGCGAGGGCTCGCGAAGTTGAATCAATAATGACACTTGCTCTAATTGCTTGAAACCCAGAGCGGTTTGCAATGATTGCCCCAGCAGCTTCGCCATCTTCATCTTTTAATATTGCAACAGGATAACTCATGTATAAAATCTTAACATCATTTTCAAGCATTGGAGTTTCCAGAGCTCGCTTAACCTGCATTGGAGTTGGGAATGAGTCACCATTTTCCGATTTTTTAAATACATCAGATGCAAAAGGTGCAGCTATTTCACAGGAACCCCAGTTTTCGTAATTCATTATTGAACATACGTCTTCACCTGGATAGGTGAATGAACTTACAACTGTAACTGTTTTGCCCGCTTTGCGAGCTGTAATGGCTGCTGAAACAGCTGCGGATGTCGATCCGAAAATTAAAATATCTGTATCTGCTAAAAATGGTATATTTGCTTTCATTGTATTTCCTTGGTTATATACTTCTTAAATGTTTGTGATTATACCTTTTAAGGTTTTTTAAGACAAGAGGTTTAATGCGTTTTTCGGAAAATTCTCTTGAAAAGAGGACTAAGGACTAAATTACGAAGGACTAAAAGGAATAACAGTTGCTCCAGGAATCTAAAGTGTGTTTGAGGAAGAACAGGCGCTTTGGAAGCAAATAGAAAAGACAAGGAGGGCTAAGGACTTACTGACCAAAAGTAACAACAGTTGCGTCAGAAATCTTAAATGAGTTTTGACAACAACAGGCATCTTGACAACAAAAAAAATAAAGAAGGACCAAGGACTTAATGACCAAGGACCAAAAGATTCTAACAGTTGCGTCTGCAATCTAAAAGGTCTTTACCAACAACAGGCGGTTTGAAAACAAAAGACAAGAGAACTCCGGACTCAATTCCAAAGAACAAAAAAACTCTAACTGGGCGAGCAACCATTATTTTTTTTGGTCATTAAGTCCTCCTCAAAAGTATTTATTAGTGCCGAGGCGAAGCGACTACAGTTCAACGGCGAAGCCATTCAACGCAACGAAGTTGCATTCGGCTACTGCTCCGCAATTGTTTCTTGAAATTATTCAAATAGTTTCATTCGTTTTTTGTTGCGTTCGGCGAGTTCTGCTTTATAGTTTGTCAGAGGAACTCTTGCTGCGCCAGTTTTAGCTGCTGCCATTGCTACTGCGTATGGAACAACTTCAAAAAGGCGCGGATCGAATGGTTTTGGAAGGATGTATTCATTGCTGAATGTAATATTTGGTTCGTTATATAGATCTTTTACGTACTGCGGAACTTCTTCTCTTGCAAGTTCTGCAAGTGCTTGTGCCGCTGCAACTTTCATTTCGGTATTTATTGTTGTTGCCTCTGCATCTAATGCTCCTCTGAAAAGGTATGGAAAACCAAGAACGTTGTTTACCTGATTTGGATAGTCTGACCTTCCTGTTGCAATAATGTATGGTTTGTCACCAAGAGCCAGTTTTACATCGGCAGGAGAAATTTCCGGGTCAGGGTTTGCCATTGCCATAATAGCCGGATAGTATGCCATAGTTGCAACTGCTTCTTTTGATAGACAGTTTGCAATTGATACTCCAACAAATACATCTGCTCCAACAAGTGCTTCTTGCATTGTTGTTGCACCTGTGTCAACAGCCATTTCAAGCTTTTTGCCTGTCAATTCTCTGGAAGTTGATAGTGGTCCTTTGGAGTCGCACATAATCACATTTGTTGCACCAGCAGCTTTAATCATTTGGGCTATTCTGATTCCGGCAGCACCAGCACCATTGACTATGATTTTAAGGTTTTTAATTTTCTTTTCTGACAGCACGCAGTAGTTAAGAACTGCAGCTAGAGTGATTACAGCTGTTCCCCATTGGTCGTCATGAAATACAGGAATGTCCAGCATTTCATCTAGTTTGTCTTCGATTTCAAAACATGCAGGAGCTGCAATGTCTTCTAAGTTTATGCCACCGTACATTGGAGCGATTGCACATACGGCATCAATGATTCTTTGTGGATCGGTTGGTCCTTCGCTTAGTCCATTTTTTCTAACGCAGTTTAGAGGAATAGGCCATCCATCCACATCGCCAAATGCTTTGAATAGTACGGCTTTTCCTTCCATTACTGGAATACTTGCAGAAGCACCTCGGTCACCAAGGCCTAAGATGGCTGTTCCGTCGGAGACTACTCCAACTAAATTCTTTTTTGCAGTATAGTCAAATACTGTTTTGGGGTGTTCTGCAATTTCCAGCACTGCTTGTGCCACACCTGGGGTGTATGCAAGACATAAATCTTTTAGTGATTTAAAAGGTGCGGTTAGGTCCGTTCCGACTTTTCCGCCTTTGTGGTATTCAAATATTTCTTCTCTTGTAAGTTCCATTTTATATTTCCTTTTCATTAAAAGAGAGACGTCATAAATGTCGTCTTTACAGATGACGCATGACACGTTTTCATAGTCTCGCAGATTATTTTTTTCAATATCCAATCAGTATTCGCCAAAGTCCTCAGAGCATTTAAAACGGCTGTTTTATTTATGATTACGTTTATTCCCATCATAGTTCACTTTCCATCCGACAAAGTCTCTCTTGCTTTGTAATTCTTTTGGGACAATATCAAAATCAGGAGCAGTTCTAACTTTTGGAAAGAGCTCCTGTAGGATTTCAATATTTTCTCTTTTTACTAAAATGATACCTTTATTTTTACTGTGAGCGAATTCTTTGAAAGCTTCACCTTCGGTAGTGTAGATAATTGTTATATGTTCATCGATATCTCTGTCCAAGTAAAAAAGCAGATTTTCATATATGTTGGGATAGATTGCAACACGTTCTCCAGGTAGTTTATCTGTCTCTTCTTTTATTGTCAGAGCAAATCTTTTGAGGAATCGATATTTGTCAACCATCGGCGTTATTATGCAATAGAATAGACCAAGAAAGAGAGTGAATATTCCCAAGTTGAAATATATTTTTTTCAATATTGGATGTTCTATTTTTTTGTTTTTAATTGTATATATAGTTATAAAGATTGATATTAGGCCTGCCATGAATGTGGCAGCAAGAATACCGGTATCCGGTTCTATAGGTGAAGCCTCCAGTACTCTTGATTTTATTGCTGGTGTAGAATATATTAGTGGTATAATTATAGAAGCAGCAATAAGTATTGTTGCTATGACAGTCTGAACATTGAGAGTAAACATCTGTAGGAATCTATTTAGAGTTTTCTTTTGATAATGTGTTGAGAAGAATATTCCAAGCTGTACAGCACATAGGGGAATTGCAGGCAGGATATAGTAGCTTCTTCTTGAACCGGATGCGGTAAAGAACAGGGAAATAAGTATAAATGATGCTAGTAGCCATTTTATTTCTTGTGACTGTTTCTTGAATTGAGATATAAGACCAATAAATGATGCAATAAACATTACACTCCATGGAATTAGCAGCATTGGTACATATCCAAAGTAAACATACCATGGTTCAATGTGGTCAAATGGATAGGCAAACATTTTAATATTTTCTCTAAATACTTCGATGAAAGCATTGTCAGTATATGTTGAATCACTTGTTAAAGTTGCAATTATATTTGGAATTAGATAAACGGTAAGTCCTATAATACCGGCAATTATATGAGAAGGTTTAAGCAGGTATTTCCAACGTTTTTCGAGAACAAGGTCTGGTATTAGTGCCAGACAGGGGATCACTACAACTGGAAGACCTTTGGTAAGCGCTCCAAGAAAGCAAACCAAGTAGAATACCAGAAATGTTAAAAAGTTTGGTTTCTCTCTTCGGTACCAATACCATGCAAGAGCTAGCATTATTGCGGCAACATTCTCTGTCTCGGCTGTACCAGTTCTGGACCAGAACATGATTCCATAAGATGCCATAATTACCCAACCTGCAATTCTTCCAGCAGTTGGAGACTTGAATTTGCGTCCTAGATATAGGGTGCAGAACACAATTATTATACCGGAAATTGCTGATGGTATTCGCAGTGACCATTCATTAATTCCATTTGTCAGGAAAGTAAATGGAAGAACAAGCCAATATGTTAAAATTGGGTTGTTAAAATATGCGGTGCCATTAATTGTAGGGTGTAGGAAGTCATTAGATTGAAACATTTCTTTGACAATACATGCCCAACGACCTTCTGCAGCCCATAGACTACGGTCTCCAAGCCCCCAAAAAAACATTAAAAGACTAATGATTAACAGTAGTAGCTCTGGCCACCATTCCTGTAAAAAAATTTTCTTATTTTCCACCATCTTCTTTTTTCTTCTTTTTGTTTAATGTGTTTAAGACTTGGTTTTGGTTAATTGCAGTCTTATTTATTAAATATTTTATATTCTTAAATTTTGGGTTTTTACTTAAACCATCTAAAAAAAGCATTTGAGCATATATAGAATCATCTAGTGCTCTATGATATGTTTCGCCCGAGAATCCAAGATGTTCTGATAAGTATTTCAGATTGTGTTTCTCTAATTCTGGATACCACAATCTAGCCATCTTAAGGCTATCAAGAAATGGGTTTTGGATTCTTTCGATACTATTTCGGTTCATTTCTGTATATATGAATCCCGCATCAAAGGTTGCGTTGTGGGCAATTAGTATTGAATCTCCAACGAATTCAATAAAGTTTGTTCCCACAACGGTAAAGTTTGGTTGATGTTTAACCATTTGATCTGATATTCCATGTACATTCTGTGAAAAGTACGGAATATGCATTTCGGGATTAACCAACCAGCTTTTTTGATCGATAGTTTTACCGTTTTTGAATTTGACCGCGGCAATTTCGACAATTTTATTGTTTCTGGCATTAAAACCGGTGGTTTCCACATCAACAGCCGTAAAGACTTGATTTGTATAGTTTAACTCTTTAGTTGTTTCTGCGTTTGCTAAAATTGATATCATTATTAAAAAAAATATGGTTATAAGTTGTTTCATAATTTTGGAAATATACTAAAAATCATAATATTAAACAAGGGAAAACAAATGCGAAAATGCGAAAGTTCGCAAATTCGAAAATATTGAAGAAGACCAAATGACTAAGAACTCAAATGAACAAAAAATGTTAATGGTTGGTTGGCTGGGCAGAGGACCAAATGACCAAGGACCAAATGACCAAGGACCAAATGACTCAAAAACGGCCAATGGTTGCTTCCCCAATCAGGCAGTTCTTGTTGGCAACGTTGATGTTTTGAGGAGGACTAAGGACTTAGTGACCATGGACTAAAAAATGTCAATGGTTGCTTCCCCGAACAAGCAGTTCTTGGTTGTTTGTCACAGAGTCCGCTGTTCCCTTTTTTAGGAGGACCAAATGACCAAGGACCAAATGACTCAAAAATGTCAATGGTTGCTTCCGCGAACAAGCAGTTCTTGGTTGTTTGTCACAGAGTCCGCTGTTCCCTTTTTTAGGAGGACCAAATGACCAAGGACCAAATGACTCAAAAATGTCAATGGTTGCTTCCTCGAACATGGAGCTCTTGGTTGTTGGTCACCGAGTTCTGTGTTTCCTTTTTTAGTTTCCAAATTGCCTGTTGTTGTTCAAGCTCGTTTTAGGTTCCTGACGCAACTGTTAGAATCTTTTAGTCCTTGGTCATTAAGTCCTTGGTCCTCCTTGTCTTTTCTTTATTTCCAAATTGCTTGTTGTTGTTAAAACGCATTTTAGATTCCTGACGCAACTGTTAGAATCTTTTGGTCCTTAGTCCTCCTCGTCTTTTTGTTTTCAAACTGACTATTATTATTCAAACGCATCTTAAATTCCTGGAGCAACTGTTGTTCCTTTTTAGTCCTTGGTCATTTAGTCCTCGTAACTGATTTTTCGGCGAAGCCATTCAACGCAACGAAGTTGCGTTCCGCAACAGTTCAACTATCATTCCGCTATCGTTCTGCCACCGTTCCGCCATTATTTTTGAATTTATTGAGTTTTCGATGTAGAGTTCTGCGGCTGATGCCAAGCTGTTCTGCAGCTTTTGTTATATTGTGATTGTTGTTTTCAAGTGCATTCATAATCATCTCTTTTTCAGCATTTGCAATTGAACTTTTACTTTCAATAATGTTATGGGGTGGGGTGGCAGATGCGATATCTTCCGGTACATCTGTTTTTGTTAGAGTATTAGATGTTGCTAGAACCACCATTTTTTCAATGGTGTTACGCAGTTCACGCACGTTGCCAGGCCATGGATACTTTTCAAGCATTTTTATTGTCTCGTTGTCAAGGTACTCTATATTCTTGCTGTTTTTCTCATTGAACTCTTTTATGAAGTAGTGACAGAGTAGGGGAATATCTTCAATTCTCTCTCTTAGAGGAGGAATTGAAATGTTTACAACGTTTAAGCGGTAGTATAAGTCTTCTCTAAATTCATTGTTCATAGCCATCTTCTTCAAGTCTTTATTTGTTGCTGTGATCAGTCGGATGTCAACTTCTATTGTTTTTGTTCCCCCAACGCGCTCAAATGTTCGTTCTTCAAGAATCCTTAAAAGTTTGACTTGTATCTCCTGACTCATTTCAGAAATCTCATCAAGGAAAAGTGTGCCGGTGTCAGCAAGTTCAAAACGGCCTTCCCTTTTGTTTGTTGCACCAGTGAATGAACCCTTTTCGTGTCCAAAAAGTTCGCTTTCCAAAAGGCTTTCAGATAGTGCTGAACAGTTGACCGGGATGAATGGCGCCTTGTTACGCGTGCTGAGTCGGTGAATGGCTTTGGCTACTAGCTCTTTACCTGTTCCACTTTCTCCTTGTATAAGTATTGTTGCCTGTGTTGGTGCAACTTGTCTTATCATATTGAATAGCTTCTGCATTGGCTCTGATTCGCCAATAATGCTTTCAATGCCATATTTTTCATCGAGCTGTGCGTGCAGTTGAGTGTTCTCTTTCTCAATGTTGATTGATTTGGCCGCACGTTCAAACAGCAGTTCAAGATGATTGAGATTTACGGGTTTGGTAAGGAAGTCATAAGCACCGTTTTTCATTGCATCAACGGCGGTCTCAATGTTACCATAGGCTGTCAGGAGGATGAATATAACATCGTTATTATATTTTTTTACCTGCTTTAGAAAATCCATCCCGTTCATACCGGGCATCTGTAGATCGCTAAGGATTATATCTATATGTTTTTCGTGCATTATGTTTAGTGCTTTTTCCGCACTCTCAGCAATATAGATTTTGTATCGGTTTTTTAACGCTCGTTGGAGTCCTTCGCGTGTATTTTTGTCATCATCAACTATTAAAACATTTGCAATCATTATTTTTCTTTCTAAAATTATTATTGTGTAATTTAATTGATATTGCTTGATATGTCAATTCATTTTTGATTTGGCTTGCAAAAGGTTGCTTTAGAGGGTAAAATTCTTTTTTTAATTTTAATGAGGATTTAATAATGGAAATTGTAGAATTTAATGGTTGGAAAAGGAACGTAAGACTTTCAAATGGTGAAGTGGAGCTGATTGTCACAGGTGATGTAGGTCCTCGTATTATTCGTTTCGGGTTTATTAACGACATAAATATGTTTGGAGAGATTGATGGCGGACAGGGTGGAGTCGGCGAAGATGAATGGATGATCCGTGGTGGACATCGTTTCTGGCTCGCTCCGGAAGAGAAGCCTTTGAGTTATGAATTGGATAACAGTACGGTTGAGTTTCATGACATCGAGAATGGTATTAAAACCGTTCAGAAGGTTGGCGATATTTCAGGTGTTCAGAAGATTTTGGAAATTGTTTTGAATCCGAATAAGAATGAGGTCAGAGTTCTTCATACTATTGTTAATAAATCAGACGTTGTTGTTGAGAGAGCTCCATGGGCACTTTCAGTTATGGCAACAGGTGGTACTGAATACATTCCTATGCCTGTTCATATAGCACACTCAGATCGTCTTACTCATAATCAGGAGTGGAGCCTTTGGGGATATACACACTTTAATGATCCAAGATGGAATTTTATGGAAAAGTATGTTACTTTGACTCAAGATGTTAATAGAACTCCAACAAAGCTTGGTATTAAACATAGAGAAGGTTGGGTTGGATATCTTCTTCAGGATAAATTGTTTGTTAAATATTTTGGATGTGATGACGATGCAGTGTATCCTGATGCAGGTATGAATTTTGAAACTTTTACAAATCAGGAATTTCTTGAAATAGAGAGTTTGGGTGGAATTGTTAAATTGGCACCAGGTGAGAGTGTAAGTCATCAGGAAATCTGGCATCTACACAAAAGCGTAGCACCGTGCTTAACTGAAGATGATATTGATTGTAATATCTTGTCTTTGATTGAATAGGAAGGGATTTATGTCAAAAAGATTTTTAGTTTTTATGATATTTGGAGTTTGTGCATTGAATGCTTATTCAAATGCACTTGTTCAGATTGAAACAGATCATAGCAGTTATTTGAAGTATGAAAGCATTAATATTAATGTTAAAATTAAAGATGACTCTTCTCAACCATTCATTATCGGCCAAACAGAATCGGAAAATGCAAATGTAACTTTTCAGCTTTTTAATGAAGATGAAAAATATCTACCGCTGCATCCTATAACAGAGAGACAATATGTTAACGATTTGGTTATAAAACCGGGGAAAATTGGTTCTTTTGATTTTGATCTTACGGATTATTACAAGATTAATGATGTCGGAACATATAAACTAAAGGCAATAGTAAAATTTGGCGAAAAGACTTTTCAGTCTCAATCAATAAGTTTTGAAATTTTTAATGGTATTGAGTTGGTTTCTGTAGAAAAGCTTGTTCCAGGTTATATGGATAAGACAAGACAATATACTCTTCGTTATATAGCTAGAGAAAAGAGAGAAGTGATCTTTTTAAGAGTTGATGAGCTTGAGAGAAGTTTGAACTACGGCGTTATAGCGTTGGGGAATTTTGTGCGTGTTTTTGAGCCTGAACTGATGGTTGATCTGGAAGGTTTTGTGAAGATAAAATATCAGGTTGGTCACAACTGTTTTTGCATATGCTATTTTGTTTCTGATGCAGCTGGGCTTGAATATATTGATAGGCGCTATGTTACCAGAGATGGTACACCATACAATTTTAAGTTACCAGCTGAAGCACAGGGACAAGCTATGCCAGAAGGAAGTTCGTCTGTTCAAGCTCCTGAACGAAGGAGTCTTTGGGACAGAATTACAGGAAAAAACAAATCAGAAGATAAAAAACGCTCTAGTAGTAGTGTTCCAAAGGCGAGTGATAATGATGTGCCAAAACGATAACAACTGGGCAAATGATGGTCGTCTGGAGACTATTGCCAGAGGTGTCTGTATTAAGAATGGGTATATTCTTTTAACTCGTTCAAAGGGTGCAGATATTACATATCTTCCTGGTGGTCACATTGAGTTTACCGAGAGTGCCTCTGTGGCTCTTGAGAGAGAGTTGGTGGAAGAGATTGGTCTTCAGTGTGAGATCCAACGTTTTCTTGGTGTCGCCGAGCATATTTTTGTTCAAAAGGGCGAATTACATTGTGAGTTAAATATTATTTTTCAATATGATTGTGATGATCTGCATCCAGATAAGCCGGTTGAGTCATGTGAGGATTGGATTGAGTTTATGTGGGTGAAGCTTGAGGATATTGGGAAGCTGAAGCTGGAGCCTGCTCCTTTGATTGAAGTGATACCTGAATGGATTAATAATAATTCCTGCGGGTTGATTTCGACTATCAAATAAATGCGAAAATGGCAGACGAGGACCAAATGACTCAAAAATGTCAATGGTTGCTCGCCCGAACAAGCAGTTCTTGGTTGTTGGTCACTGAGTTCTGTGTTTCCTTTTTTAGGAGGACTAAGGACTAAGGACCAAGTGACTAAAAAATGTCAATGGTTGCTCACCCGGTTATGGACTTTTTGGTTTTTGGAAACCGAGTTCTGTGTTTCTTGTTTTTAGGAGGACTAAGGACCAAGTGACTAAAAAATGTCAATGGTTGCTCACCCGGTTATGGACTTTTTGGTTTTTGGAAACCGAGTCCGCTGTTCCCTTTTTTAGGAGGCCCAAATGACCAAGGACCAAATGACTCAAAAATGTCAATGGTTGCTTCCTCGAACAAGCAGTTCTTGGTTGTTTGTCACAGAGTCCGCTGTTCCCTTTTTTTGTTTCCAAATTGCCTGTTGCTATTCAAACGCATTTTAGATTCCTGGAGCAACTGTTAGAATCTTTTAGTCCTTGGTCATTTGGTCCTTAGTCCTCCTCGTCGTTTTTTTTCCAAACTGCCTGTTGTTGTTCAAGCTCGTTTTAGGTTCCTGACGCAACTGTTAGAATCTTTTAGTCCTTGGTCATTAAGTCCTTGGTCCTCTTTGCGTTGGTTTGTCCGCGCCAAGGCGACGCAGCTACAGATGACTCTCAACCCAACCAATTATCATACCGCCGGAGGCATTCCGCAATTCATCATTCATCATTTAGCATTCATCATTTATTTCTGTTCATTAGTTTTCTGCATTACTTGTTCAACGATTAGAGGGTATCTGATGACAAGTTCATCTTCAAGCGATACTTCTACCCAGTGAATGCCGGCTTCATGAAATTGTATGTTGACAAAAATCTCGATACTTGTTGCACTTTGAATACTGTTACTCAATTTTACATCAATAGATTTTCCGGAAACAAGAGCTGTTTTTCCATCTGGTCTGATAATTTTGCTTTGCTGTTTGAACTCTCCTTCTCCCGAACACCATTTGTTGACTACAAATATTCTTGGTACAGTAATTGGAAAATTTGGTAACCCAAATCTGTCGAAGAGACCTATGAGCATGAATTTTCCATTTTTTTCTTGTCTAACGTCGTCGCAAAGCAAGCTTGATTGTAGGTTTGGTAGCATGATATTTTACCTTTTTTTATTCGTCGTTTACAGTTTCGTCTCATTTATAATTTTACATCAATAAATTCATCACCAAGTTTTGGGGGTTCGCTTATGTTGTGGTGAACTCCCTTGAATGCACCTCTATACAGGTCAGCAACATGATTGGCATTGCCGGTAAGAGCTTCTCTTGTTAGTAGATAAAGCAAGTGAACTGACCAAGTAAGAACAAGAGGTTTTTTATGTCTTCTGTAATATCTTGAGAAACTTTCCCCCCAGATTCTAAAGAACTCCGAATTGCGGGTTTCCTTTTCAGTTTTATGGTACATTTTTGCTTCAGGAACATATCGTATTCTGAAACCAGCATCTTTTGCACGTTTCGAGAAGTCCATATCTTCATAATAGAATTGGTATCCAGGATCAAACAATCCAATTTTTTCAAATACTTCCATCTTAATAAAGAGTCCAGATGATACAGCAAATTCAATGTCAAGTTTTTCATTAAACTTACTGCTGTCTTTTTGTCCTGCTCCAATAGTTTTTATTGCCGGCGGGAATTTTCTAAATTGAGTACCGATAGACCATATTGTATCTTTGTTATCAAAATTCAATATTTTTGGCGTTAATATTCCAGCTTCCGGGTCTCTTTGAGCAACATTAGTCATTGCCGTTATTGCTTCAGGATCTACTACATTATTTGCAAGAGAGAAGAACACAAAATCAGCTTCCTGTTTTGATGCCCAATTGGCTCCAATATTAAAAGCAGCGGGTATTCCCATATCTTCCGGTCTTTTTAATATTTCAACGTCTTTAAAGCCTGTTTTAATAAGCTGTTCAAGTTCAGTCGCTGATGGTGGAAGTACAATTGCAGTTTTTGTCTGTCCATAGTTTGAATTAAGTATAGATTTTATGCATTCAACAGACTCATCATTAATTGTATTTGCCACCACAATATTTGCAACAAGAGGCTCAACACTTAGGTCTGAACGCTTTTTCTTTTCCTCTTTAGGCACTTCCGGCGAACTGGTTAACTCTTTTACTAATTGCATTGCAGAAGAAAAACAGTCATCAATTTCCATATGTTCATATTGTGCTGCACGACCGAGTGAGTGAAGGTTGGTGAATTTGCCTATAAATTTACGAGCTTTGTCCACATCTTTTTCATAGTTACAATAATAGACAGCATATGCACAATCTCTTGTAATGATTGTTGAGTCAATAACTTCTTCTTTTTTGAGTACACCAGTTCGTTCAAGGTCACCGATAACTTTATCAACCAGATTAGGATAGTGATTGTCCGTAACTTCCGCACATACAACAGTTGTATCAGCTGGACCCATCTTGGGATCAAAGTTTTTAAATTCGCAAAGTCTATTTATGGCAATGTCTCCGTCCATATAATAGATCCAATGGTTTGGGGTTACTTGAGGTCTGTTTACCTTAAGATATACAGCAGAAACAGCTCTATATCTTAGAGGTGTATCAAAATTAAGCATATTGCATAGTTTTGTAAGTTCAAGTGTTGATATAACAATATCACCGGTAGCTTTATGAGTTTCACCATCTTTTTCATAAACAACAGATTTGATTTGGTTATCTTCCACTTCCAGACCGGTTACTGTTGCTTCTTTAATAACCTTATCCTTTATTTCTCTATACATAGCATCAGGAATTGCTCCCCAACCATTTTCTTTCGGATAGTAGAAGTAGTTGAATTTTTTCTTTGAACCCTGCCTTATTACATCAAGAGGGCTTGCAATTCTAACTTTTTTTCTTGCCCATTCGACAGTAATTTCATCTGCCTGGATACCAAACATTTTCACTGTATATGGAGAAAACATGAAGTCGGATAGTGACTTTCCGAATTTTGCATAGACATAGTTTTGAAATGATGTTTCAGGTAGGTTTCTTGGTCTTGTGATGTAGTCCCATGGAATAGATAGAGTTTTATTTGGGAATCGTGCACAGATTTGTGTAACATCAATAGGATCGTGCATCCATTTGCCTCCAAGCATAATTGCGCTTGTTCGTTCTATCCTGTTCATTGGAACAAGGCTTTCCAATTGTTGAAGAACATGCTCGTTTGTTGTGAAAAGTCTATGAGTAGACCAGTCACACATGTGGCCACTCCACTCAAAACTGTGAGATGCTCCACCTATAACATCGCAACTTTCTAAAACTTCAACATCAATTCCCTGGCGATTTAATAAGAATGCTGCACTTAAGCCGGACATTCCTGCTCCAATAATTACTACTTTCAAAATTTAACTCCCTATATAAAACATTCTTTTGCATTTCATTACACTATTGTATGTATAGTATAATAAGTAGAACCTTATAACAAGAGCAAATGTCTTTGTTGTAGAAGTTTATCCTGCTTTGCTGGTTAAACGTGTTTTTAGTTAATTTTGAAAAGCCAAAACGAGCTTTGCTCGTAGTGTATAGTGCACAGTTGCACTTGCGCCTATGTGTTTCTCCGGCGCGACAAAGACGACAGACGCGGCCGTGGGCAGAAGGGAAACAAGCTTTGCTTGTGTTTTTGAACCCTAGGCAATCCTAGGCTGTTATGTTGCAGGCTGTCAGTCCTTTCCGCGCCGGAGCGACGCGGCTACAGCGTGACGCATGACTCATGATGCAAGACGCATGTTTTTCCGCGCCGAGGCGACGCGGCTACAGAGGACCAAATGACTAAGGACCAAGGACTAAGACTTTCGAATACCGTTAACTTATCTAACAAAATGTCTTTTTTCTTAAATCTTGTCTCTTAATTCAAGATCTTTTAGCCTTTTTGCGGCGAAGCCATTCAACGCAACGAAGTTGCATTCAACGCGATGCAATCGCATTTAGCTATTGTTCCTAAGCTGTTCCGCCATTATTTATTTGTTTTCCCAGACGGACGGTTGAGTTAATATTTCTGTATATTCAAAAGCATTTGTAGTTGTGGCTAGTCTTGAAGCAGTGAGATATGGAAATATATGTATACTTTCTTTTAGTTTATTTATGCATTCAAGGTCTTGTTGGGAGAAAAAACTTCTTTGTGTGTTAAGGGTAGTTGATTTTGATTCGGAGATCATTTGCATTGAGATGTACCAGGATAATCTTTCTATCAGCAGGTTAACAGCATACGTTTCAGGTTCGTCTTTATATGCCCAACGAAAAGATATAGGTATATTATTGAGATTAAAGCTATATAAATCGATCCATAGATTTGTCATTTGTATATTATCATTCAACCTCTGGTAATATGTTTTTTTGTTAATGACATCATTCCCATTGTTAATAATCTGATTTGCATAGCTTATTTTTTCATCTTTATAAGGTGTATATTTGAAACCAACATTAACATATTCCGATTCTGGTCCCAGTGCAACTTCGGTTGACCAATATGTTCCTATGGTTGTTGAGTATTTGACTTCAACATGATCTTTACCTGGGATAATCTCTTTTTCTTTATCAAAGGGGTTATAGTCTTTTACAGACAAAGAAAAGCAACCAGCCATAATAAATGTGCATAAAAGTAAGATTAATATTCTTATTAGGTTCTTCATAAATTATTTAGGGCATCCTGTTCAATTCATAACCTGTGTGTTCATTAAATGTTATAGTATGGCAAACACACTAAAGTGCAAGGGTTTTGGTGTGCTTTGACCAAAAAACTTGCAGCCCAGCCACTAAATAAAGAAATGCTTAATGCATGTTAAGGTTTGGTTGTTATTTTAGTAGCTGGGTTAATATAAAGTTCATGTAGTTTATGACTTTGTAATGCGATAGTAGCGAAGCGTCCTATCTCACATTAAACAGGAAGCCCTATTTCACGAAATTTATATTTGTTCGTTCTTCTTCCATGCGTAGCCGCAGAGCGAAGCATGGAAGTTGTTCTCTTTAACTTTAATGTCTAGAGCAATTTACCAATTTCGCATGACGCCTGAAATTGATTTAATGATGTTGAGAAGATTGCAATATTTTCTTCTTTAGCCGCTTCTATCATATCAGTTGGAGCAATTCTATCATTACAAAGAACTATCGCTGCAGTATTTGTCAAAGATGAAACGGCAATAGTATTTTTGTGTGCTTGTATTGTGATTAGTATTGCCTCTTCCGGTGCATTACCCATAACATCACTAAGTAAATCTGATGTATATGCATCAGTAATCTCATCATTGTTTTGTGAGTCCAACACCAGTTTGAAGTTTTCGTTATCCTTTAGCTGTTGAAGTTTCATGCTTTATCTTTCTGTTTTTTCGTAATAAGTAGTACGTGCTACGTGTTAAGTTTTAAGCTTTAGCCAGTGCTCCGTAGTTTTTCTAAAGACTTTAAAGTCGTTAAGGTCTTTAAAGTCCATAGAAGAGAAAATACTCTTCTGTTTTTGCTTTTCCAACATTAACACTCAATAATAAATTCGCATGGAACCCCTCCCGCATCGCACGAAAGGTGACCTCCCTTAAATAGGGGAGGAGTTTTCCACAACTTGCGCATTTGCGAACTTACGAATTTGCGCATTTGTTTTTACCCTCTTATTATTGCGAGGATTTCATCGCGTTTTTCTTCCATCTTTTCCTGAGTCTTTGCTTCAAGATTCAGGCGTATAAAAGGCTCGGTGTTAGAGCAACGAACATTAAACCACCAATCACTATACTCAACACTTAGTCCATCAAGTTTGAAAACATTTCCGTCGCTGTATTTTTTTTCAAGAGTGTCCAAAACAGCCTGTTTATCTTCTACCTTAGAATTAATCTCACCACTACAGAAGTAACGTTGGATAGGTTTGATAAGTTCAGAGAGAGTTTTGTCAGAAGCACTGACAATGTTTGCTACACAAATTACGGCCATGCTTGAACTTTCTGTAGTATAGTTATCTCTGAAATAGTAATGTCCTGAGACTTCCCCGGCAAATATAGCATTGTTTTCACGCATCTGCTGTTTTATGAAAGTATGTCCAACACGACTCATCATTGGTGTTCCACCGGCAGCTTCAATCTCTTCTTTAACAGCCCAGCTGCTTCTTAAGTCATAGAATATCACACCTTTTTCTTTTGATAGCAAGTCTTTTGCTATTAGTGCTGTGATAATATCCATAGGAATTATATCACCATTCTCATCTACGAATCCAACACGGTCAGCATCGCCGTCAAAGCTGACACCAAAGTCATATGATCCTGAACGAACTTTTTCCTGAAGAGCCACGAGTGTTTCATGATTAAGAGGATTGGCTTCATGGTTTGGAAATGTTCCATCCAGGGTGTCAAACATTGGTTCAAAGTCCACAATGCCTTCAAGAGCTTTTGATTCAATAATCCCCATAGAGTTACCCATGTCAGCAACAATTTTAACAGGTCTTTTTAGGTGAGCAAACTGTTTTACGTGTTTTACATACTCATTTGTAATATCAAAAGTAGATATAGTACCTTTTACGTCTGCAACAGGAGCAAAGTCTTCTTCATTCACAATGCGTTCAACATCTGCAATGCCAGATTCACCGCTAATTGGAACAGCTTGTGCTTTTGATAGTTTGAAGCCATTCCACTCTCCCGGGTTATGTGAGGCGGTAATCATGATTCCAGCATCACATCCCAAAAAACCATTTGCATAATAAGACATTGGAGAAGATGCCAGTCCTATATGTATAATATCAGCACCCTGCATTGTAATACCTTCACTTAGAGCTTTAAAAAGAGGCTCTGAGTGTGGACGCATGTCCTGAGCAATAAGAACTTTTTTGCAACCCAAAAATGTTACAAATGCTCTGCCAATTTTTGTTGCAATTTCTTCGTTCAAATCTTCGCCGTATATTCCGCGAATATCATAAGCTTTAAATATTCCAGCCATTTTTTCTCCATAATAATTAATGATTAAATTTTTAACACCACAATTTAAAAGTAGACAGTAGTGAGCCTCTTTCAAAAGTCAAAATACTTTGTTTTTTTATTACAAAACAAGGGGCAACGCCCCAAAATAGCAAAGCCAATTCCTTCAAACGTCCTAGGTATAATGCAACAGATAAACAAAGGGGTGAAGTCCCCGAAATAAATACATTTAAAATATAACTTATCTCAGGCTTTCAGCCCTTGGTTTGGCGAAAATTATAACCCAGGGCTTTGCCCTGGGCTGTGTTATTACTGGCTTTCAGCCCTAATTTATCTTATTTGTTAAAATTATTATTAGTCAACTTTTGAAATTGGCTCTAGTATATAAGAATATAGTCTGAAAATCAAGTTTTGTTTTTTGATGGTGGAAAAAAGAGTTAGGAGTTACGAGATAAGATTTAAGCAAAGGACTAAAACAAACTGTAAACGGTAAACGATGGTGTTGCTTCCGCAACTTATTTAATAAATGAACGTCCAACATTCAATAGTTATTAGTTTTTAGTGAATACATGGCCATGGGCTGGAAGGACTCTGACATCTTTTAAAGACTTTAAAGTCGTTAAGGTCTTTAATGTCCTTAGGAGAGTACTTACATACCGCAATTTTCAATTAACTAATACTTGCAAGCTGGAAGCGTGCGTTACATTTTTCCGCGCCGAAGCGACGGTGCATCAAAGATCTTTTAAAAAAAAAGTAAATATTGGGAAATATCGTTTGACAGTATTATCAATTTATTATATATTGTCGACTGTTTTTTTGAGAACCAGAAAATTTATTGGAGAATATAATTATGTCATTACATTCAAGTTTGAAGTCAAATGGTCGTATTAAGGCCAAGAGAAACGTTTTAAAGCGTTATGAGAGAATTGATTTGATGAAAGAGCGTGATCAGTGGAAAGAGGGTGACCGAGGTTTAGGTCTTCCTAAAACTAAAGCTGAGTAGTTTTTTTTGAATATTAGTGTAACTTTTTACACACTTTTTTTTGCTGTTACCTTTGGGTGACAGCTTTTTTTTTGGAGTAGTATATGAGTGGAAGTCGCTACGCTCTTGTTTTCAAATAAGCGAGGACTAAGGACTAAGTGACCAACGACTAAAAAATGTCAATGGTTGCTCTTCCGGTTATGGACTTCCTGATTTTTGTCACTGAGTTCTGTGTTTCCTTTTTTAGGAGGACCAAATGACCAAGGACCAAATGACTCAAAAATGTCAATGGTTGCTCGCCCGATCAAGCAGTTCTTGGTTGTTGCTCGCTGAGTTCTGTGTTTCCTTTTTTAGGAGGACCAAGGACT
>Ga0209414_1000510_pt1 | contig 18411 bp, 15 predicted proteins | sample LakVidmifraction_4_FD_181154 | JGI IMG/M metagenome (GOLD analysis project Ga0209414, IMG submission 181154) | Hypersaline microbial communities from Lake Vida, Antarctica - Brine Hole Two &gt;0.2 micron (SPAdes) (version 2) | ecosystem: Environmental > Aquatic > Non-marine Saline and Alkaline >... | reverse complement strand
CAGGGTGCCGCATACACATCTGGCAGCCCCGCACAGACGGCAGCTACAGCATTCAGAACGGGGGGGGCAGAGGCTTTTGAATACGGCTCTGCATTTTACTGGAGCAGCAGCGAATACAGCGCCTCCAACGCGTGGGTCCAGCGCTGGAGCTCCAGCAGCCCTGGCTACCAGCTCAACGGCAACAAGACCAATGCGTTCCGCGTGCGGGCCGTCCGGCGATCAATCATTTGACCCTTTAGCCCTTTTATCATCCCAAAGGGGTGATCTTCTGGATTTTAATTATGGCCCAGTATCAACATCTACCGATTTACAAAAGCACGTACGAGCTGCTGCAGTCGATCACGCGGGCCACGGCAGGTTTCCCGCGTGATTTTAAATACAGCTTAGGAGACAAGCTGCGCAGCGAAGTTGTAGAGCTGGTGGTGTTTATATTCAAAGCCAACTCTGCCCGCGAACAGCGCGCAGGGCACGTGGCGCAGATTCTTGAGCGATTGCAGGTCGTTCAATTGCTGTGGCGCCTATGCAAAGACATGCGGCTTATTGCCGTGAAACAGTTCTCCGATGTCGTTGTGTTAACGGACAGCATTGGGCGTCAAGCTCAGGGCTGGGTCAAGTCATCAAAATTGTTGGCAGAATCGTGATGGTTACGGCGATCACGAGCGTCCATCTGATCGGGGTCATGCCCGTTGGATATTTCCAACGAAAAGGCTATCAAGCCAGTCTGACAGCGGAGCATTCTGCCGCCAGATGTGTGAGTGCATGGCCAAGCGCCTCCAACGCGTGGAACCAGAACTGGAACTCCAGCAACCCTGGCAACCAGAACAACAACAACAAGACCAATGCGAACCGCGTGCGGGCCGTCCGGCGACCGGGAGCAATTAATGATGCCTGACCAGTCTTTTAACATGACGCCCTTGGAGCTTTTCAAAGCGTACTACGACTGCCGCCTAACTAAGCGCAATAGCGCCAGCGCTCTACTATTTGAGGAGAGGCTGGAGCATAACCTTATGGACCTTTACTACGAGCTGGAGGCGGGTGAATACTACCCTGGGCGATGCACGGTGTTTGTGGTTGAGCACCCAAAGGTGCGCGAGGTGTGGGCCTCCGATTTTCGGGACCGCATCGTGCACCACTTGCTCTACAACAAAATATCGGAGCGATTTCATCGACGATTCATTCACGATAGCTATGCTTGCATCCCTGGCAAGGGCACGCACCGCGCAGTTGCGCGTATGGAGCACTTTTCTCGCAGCGTGACAGATAATTTCTCAAAGCCTGCGTTCGTTCTAAAGATGGATGTTGCCAATTTTTTCGTCAGCATTAACAGGCTGGTTCTTGATGACCTGATGACGCCCCATATTCCAGAGCCATGGTGGCTGGCGCTTATGCGCACGATTTTGCATCGAAACCCTGTTGCTGACGCAGTGGTCGCCTCTCGCCCCAACATGATGCGCAAAGTGCCTCGCCACAAGAGCCTGTTTCATGCGCCTGAAAATACAGGCCTCGCCATAGGAAGTCTAAACAGTCAGTTCTCGGCCAATATTGTCATGAATGTGGTCGATCAATATTCCAAGCACAAGCTAAAGCTAAAAAACTATGTTCGCTACGTTGACGACATCACGGTGTTCGCAAATGACGCAAAGGCGCTGGCAACCATTCCTGAAAAAATAGAATCTCTGTTGAATAGCGACTTGGGGCTCAAGCTGCATCCCAACAAGACGAGCATTAATCGCGTCGAGCACGGCTTTGACGCTCTTGGCTACGTGGTGCGACCGCACTCCAAGTATTTGCGTAGATCCACCTTGCGCAACGCACATCGAAAAATTGAAGGTATGTGCCGATCCAAGGCGTCTCCTTGGTCAGTTCGGCAGGTAGCGCACAGTTATTTTGGAATTTTTGGGCACGCAAATGCCTGGAAAGAGCAAGGCAGACTTTCAGCAAAACTTTCCCGCGCCGGTTACGCCGCCGCAATCCCCTCATCATTAAAAGGCGCGAGGTTTCCCGCATGAACTACATACAGTACACATACGTTGACGCAGTAACTGGCATCAGCATTGCCGCACAACCGGCCGCAGGCGGCCCCGTAAATCCTGACGTAAAGGGCCTTCAGTTTGTATGGGCAAGAGAGAGCGCATACCCCACAAATGTGCCTGAGTTCTTTGGCACTTGCGATGACGATGCTGACGTTCTTGTTGACGGGGTGGTAAAGGCTATTAGCGAATCTAAGTTTGAACAGATGCGGGAAACGGAGCTGACGGCACGGTTTAACTTGCTGCGCGAAAGGCGCTTGTCAGAGGCGGCTCAACGATACTCCAATGACATAGCAGCCCTAGAGAAAGCGTACTCGTCTAAAGAGCGAGAAACGTGGCCGCAGCAAGTCACAGAGGCGAGAGCGCATGAGGTGGACGCACTGACAGCTACGCCGCTTATTGACGCTATGCTACAAGCTAGGCCGGATGACACCAAAACTACGCTAGTGCAAAAAATAATCGCAAACTACAGCGCCTATTCTGGCGTAGTGGGCGAGGCTCTAGGAAGAATGCAGATCAATACTGCATATCTTAATTCTCTTGAGCAAAGCGAGCAGGGGTATACCGCGCTGAAAGAGTTTGGCGCAATGATCGATTAGCGCGGCCAGCGCAAACCACAATAATTAGCAAACCATAACCCTACCATTCTCCAGTGAGGACAGCTCATGGCCGGACTTCTTGACACAAACTCTATGAACCCGCTTAGCACTACAGCATCGAAGCGAGAGGTGGCTGATGAAGAATTGACCTCCTACCAAACCAATAAGCTTCTATCCAAAGACTCGGCGCTACGGCAAACATCGGAAGCCTCTGGCAAGAACTATGCGACAAGCCGTGGGCTTTTGAATAGCGACCAAGGCGCCCAGGCGACATTCGGCGCGTTTGTTGATCGCGTGACCCCTATTGCCAACGCTGATGCAACAGCCTTTGGCGGTGTCGCGGATAAGAACATGTCAGCCGAAAACGATTTCAAAATGGCCGATAAGAACTTTGAATTCAAATCCTTGCAGCAAAAAGACGATCAGCAATGGCGCTCTGGCGAGAATGCCGCCGATAGAAGCCAGCAAAATAGCATACAAGCAGGCCAGCAAAATTGGGCAAGCGCAGAGAACACTGCCGATAGAGAAAGCAATATCGAATTGCAGAATATGCGCGACAAGGCCGCAATGGATAAGTTGGTACTTTCCACCAATGCCGAGCTAAAGAGACTTGGGTATGCCACAGAGCTTCAAACCATAGCTGATGCAAATCGGACCGGCAACCAGCTTTTAATCAACACCACAGCCGAGATTCAAAAACTAAATTCTGACGGGGAAATGAATCCAGAAACCAGGAGAGTGGCTATTCAGAGAGCGGTTGATACCCACAACGCGAGCATTGACGCACTTGCAAAATCAAACAACACATCTGCCTACACGATGACAACGCCTGGCGGCACTCCTACGCAAATCAATCCAAGTGCAAAATCTCCCGTCGCGCCAATAGTGGGAGGCACCTTTATGTCGGGCTACGCGGCAAGCATGGGCTACAACGCAACCCCTGCAGAGATTGCGCAGGCTGAGCAGATCGCTAAGGACTCGGGCATGAGCCCGCAGCAACAGCGTGAGTTTATTGATCGTGAACTAGCAGCGAGAGGAATGTAAGTGATTCGTAACGCAAAGCCTTCTGACCTTTCGGCCATTGTTGAGCTGGCAGTGGTCAGCGTGTCGATCAACCCCATACCAGTAAAAATAAACCGTGAGTCTATGCGCGATACGGCAGAGCAATGCTTGCAGCCCGCGCACTTTATGATGGTGTCTGAGATTGATGGCGTAGTAGTGGGAGCTGTCGCGGCAATGGTCCAACCCTCCTTCTGGCACTACAAATTACAGTGCTCGGTGCTTTTGCACTACTCCACCAAAACAGGCGAGTGGGCGAAGTTAATGCGGGAGTTTTCCAGATGGGTGAAATCTCGTAGCGGCATCAAAGTGGCGGTTCTTGAAATGGAGCCTGAGAACGATCCAAGAATGATTCAATTTATGGCGCGCATCGGTTTCGACCGAGTGAGTCAAAACGTGTGTTATGTGCGAGGTGTGCAGAAATGAGCAAAGTTGTGAAAAAAATCGGTCGGTCAATCAAAAAGGTCGTTAGCGGCATAGGCAAGGTGGTCAAGAAAGTCGCCAACAGCAAAGCCTTCAAGGTCATCGCTATTGCGGCAGCAGTTTACTTTACAGGCGGTGCGGCGCTCGGTGCGATGGGGGGCGCAAGTGCGGCATCTGCCGCAGGCACAAGCGTCTTGTCGGGGGCCGCGAGCGGGGCTATGGCAGGTCTTGGCTCTGCCGGCGCCGGCATCACTAGCGCCTGGTCAAGCCTTATGGGTGGAAGTCTTTCCGGTGTCGGCTCATCGCTTGCGGGCGGGCTTACTGGTGCAGGTAGTGCTGGGGCAGGAGCGGTAGGCGGCGGATTTACCTCTGCCCTTAGTTCTGGTTACGGCGCAACATCTGGCCTTCTTAATCCGGCCGCTGCAACGGCAACTCAGGGCGCTACGACATTCGCGGCAAATGCCCCTACGCAATTAGGTAGAGCGGCAATAGGCGCGACAGAAACAGGCGCCGGCGCTATTGGCTCAATGCCGGTGGGCGAGCTGATGAAACTCCCAATGACCGAGTTACAGGCCGCATCTGGCAGTCTATCAGCGGGGCAGATTGCGGAACTAGGCAAGGCCGGTATCAAACTAGCTCCCGAAGTGGCAAAGAAGGGCTTGTTGCGCTCTGCCATGTCAAACCCCTTGGTTCAGTACGGCGCGATGCAGACAGGTGGGCGGATGATTTCAGGCTATGCCAATGGCCGAGCACAAGAGGAAGCCGTGCGCGATAACGCAGCCGAGATTGATCGAAAGGAGCGCGAAGATCGAGAGCGCTACCAGACGAACATGGGCACCAAACTTTGGGATAGCAAATACTAAGGAGTAGCACATGGCAGGTTTACTGAAACAGCCAAGACAGCAGGCGCAGCCTCAACAAGCGCAGCCTATGCCTGAGCAGCCGCAACAAATGGACCCTAGCGCAGCAATGCCGCAGGAACCAATGCCAGGGCAAGAAATGCCACAAGGCGCACAAGGCGAGGCCGACGAGAACAATCCCGCATTCCAAGCTGCGATTACTCAGGTCAAAACAGCCTTGTACCAAGAGGGCGCAGCCGATGGCGTAAACAAAGCGCTTACCACCTCAAGCAATCCTGTAGAAACAGTCTCTACACTCGCCTATGAGCTCACCGCGATTGCCGATGAGAAGACAAATGGCGAGGTGCCGGACGAGCTGCTTATGCTATTGGCGGGCACCGTGCTGGCTGAGATTGTGGATATTGCCGAAGGATCAGGCATTCAGATGTCGGCTGCAGATGTAGCTCAAGCCTTTAAGCAAATGACATTGCGCTACCTTGGCGAGCAGGGCATGGACACTACCGAGCTCTCAGCGGCTATGGACCAGGTATCGCCAGAGCAGATGAATCAACTCGCAGCGGAGGTTCAATAATGAGCGCAGGTAAATTCGGACTACTCAAAGGCTTAGGCGATGGCATGGCTCAAACAGGCAATATGCTCATGGTCGATAAGCTTGACCAGATGAAGCAGGAGCGAATTCAGTCGTATCAGACCAAGATGCAGGACAAGGCTTTTGCGCGTGATGATGCGAATCGTGCGCAAGATCGAGCCTACCAAGTTGAAGATAACGCAGTAGCGCAAGGCAACGAAGATAAGCGCTTTGGCTTATTGCAGTCGCAGTTTAACGTCAATACCGATCAGTCGACCCAAGAGCTTCAACTGCGACAAGATCAAGCTAGACTAGCGACTAGGCAGATTGACCAAGCGCTTGAAATTGGCGCCCTAAACCTGCAAGACGCAACCAGGGTAAGCAGCCTGTACAGCATTATTGCTGATCCCGATGCAACGCCGGATGAAGTTACCTCTGCGATCTCCACAATGCAAAACCTCAAGAACACTGATCCTGAAAAGTATTCATCCATTACGATATATGGCGAAGAGAATGAGTTTGGAGTCCAGCCTCGAACATCTGGCATTTTGAGCAGCAGGACGGGGCGTGTTGCGCCAGCATTCCCTCAAGGAGCCGGAGATACCTCATCTCAGCCGACATCGGTCGGCATACCGCAAGGCGCTATTGACGCATTGAAAGCAAGCCCGACTCAGGAAATGGTGAGAGCCTTTAACGAAAAGTATGGACAAGGGAGCGCATCGACTCACATCGACTCACCACAAGCGAGCGCTCCAGACTCTCAGCCATCAACACCTCAAGTGCAGCAATCGCCTGCCGTGACCTCAAGTAGCGCAGGCATAAGCCCAGATCAGAAAGACAAACTGAAAACTGAGACTAACAGAAACCAGAGAATTGGATTGGCCGCCGGCGAAGACTTGCGATGGGTGATCGATCAATTTGGAAATGTTGTTCAAGTGCCAGGGAGAATTGTTTTGGGCGCTGGCGGCGAGCTTTATCAATTACTTGACGGGCCGGTATCTGGCGTTGGAAGCTTCTTGAAAGGAGTTTTCCAAGGCGTCTCCACTGGCGAATAGGTCGGCCACTTGCATCATTCTTATTGCTGACCATCAAATTGGTCAAAGAAGTTGGCGGGGGCGGGAAATTTATTTTCGCAACTCCTGCGAATTGAAACCGCAGCCACATCCGAGCGAACTCCTTCCATATTCTTGATAACGCAATCATCAAAGTTGGCAGGAGTTTTCTCGCAAGAGGAAAGTGTTAATCCAATCGCAGCTAAAACCATCTTTTTTTTAATCCCCAATAAATACATAACATTCTCCTTATTAACAATCTGAGGTTACAGATGTCGAATTATTTTGACCAATTTGATGAGAAAAAAACATCGAATTATTTTGACCAGTTTGATTCAAAATCTAATTCAGGGCAACCGGAAACACGGGGAATCACAGGGGTGGCATCTGATCTCGGTGTAAGTTTCGCCGGTGGCGCTAACTCTTTGATGGAGCTGGCCGGCACCCTGTACGGGCTCACCACCGGCGATATGGACAACTTTGCTAGAGATCAAGGCGCTCGTGGTCGTGAGTATTGGAATTCCCGAAAAACTCCACAGCTTTTGCAAATGGAGCAAGATAGAACGGACAAGGTTAACGCAGCCGAAGGCGAGATTGCAAAGGCCGGCACTGCTTTCTGGGAGACGCTTAAATCCCCATCATTGTTGGCGAGCTATACATTTGAACAATTCCCTAACTTACTTCTAAGCGGTGGATCTGGGGTTATTGCAAGGAAAGGTGTAGAGACTGCAGCAAAATACACTGGAAAGAAACTTTCTGAGAAGGCCGCAGAAAGAGCGGCGCTTGGTGGTGCGGTAGGTGCTGGTGGTGCAATGCAGGGCTCTGATGCTGGCGGCGGTGCTTACGATCAGTTAATGGCGCTTCCTGATGAGGTGTGGCTAGAAAACCCAGAAGTGCAAAGAAAGCTAAACGGGAATATGGACTTGCTCCCAAGAATAAAAAGAGAGATGGCGGCGGATCTTGCGGCTGACTCTGCAATAGCTTCTGGCATTATTTCAATAGGCATTAACAGCCTTCCAGTGTTCAGGGTTCTTGAGTCTCGCCTTGCTGGCATCAAGATGAAGCCTGGCGCAAGTCGGCTTGCCGAAGCTGGCAAAGGCTTCATTGGTGAAACAATTGGGGAAGGGATTGAGGAAGGCTCAGGGCAACTCCTTTCTAATCTTGCCGAGAGCAGGATTGACCCATCTCAATCGCTCGGAGAGGGCGTAGGCGAAGCTACTGGCATGGGCATGGCTGCAGGCCCAATGGGTGCGATAGGCGGCGGTATGGGCCGTAGCGGTGGCGATACAGCCGGTGCCGACACATCGAGAAGAATCTTTGAAAAGCCAGAAGAAGAAAAAGACGATCTCGACCGAGAACTAGACAAAAATCAATTCTCTGCCAATCAAGACAACAATTCCCCGATTGACCCTTTCAACTACACCCCGCCAGAAAGCCCCATCACGCCTATAGAATTTGCCCCCCTTGATCTTGCTACTAGCCCCGATAACCAAGCTTTCGACCGCCTCAATGCCGAAAGAGAGGCAGCAAAAGGGCGCGACTACCTTTCAGCACTGAGCCAAAAGGCAGATCAGGACATCTCCCGAGCGACTTTGGAAAATGAGCAGCAACAACTGCTGCAGCAAGTCTCCCGCGAAAGCGCTCCAGCAAATCCAGTAATGGGCAATGCTCTGCTTGGTGCGTATCTCAAGCAAGCCCCTGAGAGCGCGCAGGCGCTTGATACTGCCCAGCCCATACCAGCACAAACCCCGCAGCAAGAGATTGCCACAGCACAGACAGAACAAGGCTTTTTGGCTATGTCTGACGGTAATCCATTCCCAAGCGAAGAGGCGGCGCGCAATTCCATTCCGTTCAAGAAGAATAAGGGCGCGAGCATTGTGCCGGCGCCTGGCGGTAATGGATTCGTTGTTCAGCCAATAGCGACTCAGAGCGCAATCAATAATGACGCTCCGGTAGTGCTACAGAACCGTGATCGAGCAACAACGGCGAGCATCGAGCAGATGCAGAAAATTGCAGCAAAGCCCGACTATTCCCTTGCTGGATTCTCTCGATTATTCAGTGATGGCGCGCCTGTTGTAGAGCCTGGCGTCAATGTTCCGGCCAGGAACCGTGGAAAGAGCGATACGGCTACCACGGCAGAGGGGCGAAAAATCCCTGTGCAGTATGCCGTCGTTGAGGCCTCCACCCTTGTTCCGAGCAACAAGGCCGATGGAAGCCGTGTGCCAGAGTACAGCCAGGAGACTGCCGGCAAGTCCAGAGCAATCGCAGGCAACGGGCGTGTCGCAGGAATACAGCGCGCTTTTGAGGCGGGCAATGCTGCCGAGTATGTGGAGGAGATGGCCGCTGATGAGGCGCTGCACGGCATTTCTGGCGATGTCATTCGGTCCATGAAGCAACCGGTCCTTGTGCGCATCATGCCCAAAGAGGAGATTACCGCCAACATCGGTGATGAGTCCAACACCAGAACCACGGCCGGGCTTACTCCGGCAGAGCAGGCCAAGACAGATGAGCGCAGAGTCAACGTATCGGGCATTGCCATTTCCGAAGATGGGGAGATTTCCAGGGCGTCCGTCACTGAATTCATTGCCTCGATGCCGCAGTCAGAGCGGGCTGGACTCCTTGATGGGGGGCAACCTAATCGCCAAGCGTATGACCGCATAAACAACCTGATATTTCGCCAAGCTTTTGATTCTGATGCACTGCTTCGCCTTCAATCAGAAGCGGTTGATCCAGAAGTCAGGACCATCATGAGCGCGCTTCGCATTGCTGCACCAAAGCTGGCAAGACTTCGCGGTACGGGCGTGTACGATATACGCGGACTGGTGGAGGAGGCCGCCGAAACCGCGGTGAACGCCAAGCGCAACGGCGAGAAACTAAACGATTTCATCCAGCAGACCGACATGGCGCGCAATCCTGAGATTGAGCCGATACTCAAAATGCTGGCAGAGAACATCCGCTCTGCCAAAAAGATTGGCGAGCACCTGAGTGCACTTGCCGATTTGTTCTATAATGAATCTCAACGCGCCGATGCCGATATGTTTGGCCCGGTGCAAAAGCGCTCACGAAGCGAACTAATGGGAGAGATGTATGGCGACCAAGGTAGATCCGAGAACGCGCGAGATAATGGCGAGCAAGGCCGGGCAGAGCCTAATGACGCAGGCGCTCAACGGGCAGACCCCGAGCGGTCCGGCGCTGATGGCATTGAACAGGCTCAAACAGTCCGGCCATCTCGACAAAACCAAGAAGTAGACTCCCCCGCTTTCGACCTTTCCTCTCAAACCGAAGCCGAAATAGCGGTCTCTGAATCTGCCGCTACCGCTGCCGCCAAGGTTGAATCAGATAGAGTAGCTGCAGCCGATAAAGTCAGTGCGGACAAAAATCAGGCCGATCGCACTAAAGCCAATGTCGATAACATGCCCCTTGTGCTCGGGCAGTCACCCCAGGAAGTAAATCTTTCTGCGCAATCTGGCATGAGCGATATCTTTTCCAATCCCCCCGAGCCAGATACCAAACCTGCCGACGCCTCGCCAAGCACAGAGCCAGTAAAATGGTTCGCTAGTGAGGAAAAGGCGGTCGCATGGGTAGATAAGCAAAGCAACCCCGCTAATTATCGGATTGAGAACAATAGCCGCAGGTTCGAGATATTTGAAAATGAGCAGGCGCCAGATAGTGCGAAGCCTAGCAGCTACGGACAAGGCAACAAGGTATTCACGGCAGAGGATGCTGAAAAAGCACGGCAGACACTCAGGGCCAAGCTAAACAATCTCAATGCAGGACTAGACCCAGAAACCTTTCAGGCCGGCTTGTCGCTGGCCGGCTATCATATCGAGGCCGGTGCGCGCAGTTTTGCCGCGTACTCCAAGGCAATGATTGATGATATGGGGGATGCTGTTCGGCCCTACCTCAAGCAGTTTTACATGGCGGTTAAGTTCGACCCGCGTGCCACGGATATTGAGGGCATGGACAGCGCGGCAACCGTTGAGGCTGCTGACATGCAAACCCTTGCTAATACCGGAAATAGCGCCAATAATGAAAGTGACACCGGCTCACTTGGAGGCCAACAAAATGCAACAGATGATAAACCTGGCGCGAGCACACTGGATGGAGTTTCTTCCGAAGAAGTACGCAGCCCTGAAAGCACGGGGGGAGCAGGCGCAGTTGATAGCCGTGAGATCGAGGACATTGCAGGCGAGGCGGCAAGTGCCGCTGAGATGAAGGCTGTAGCTTCTGGCAACCCGCTTATCCTAGAAGAATTCAAATTACGCGCAGATGTGGCGAAGCTTGCAGGTTTGAAAAAGTCGCACGACCGCAAGCAGTTTGGAATTACCGATAGCATCAAAGCGCTTGAGCGCCGCATTGATTACTTACCGCAGTCTATTGCTGGGGCTCGATCAGATGCGAAGCGATTGGAGGACAACCCCTTTGGCGAGCCTACAAAAGAGAACCCTACAGGCTTTGCTATCACTATCGGTGACAAGAAATACAGCAAGCGCGAGGACGCAGGCAAGGCGCTGGTTATGGACATTGCCAAGTTCCTAAAAAGCAACCGTCCTTCACTTGATGGAGTTGGCACTTACCGAGGATTCTCAATCTCCCTTGATCGCATTGGCGCCAATGTCGCTACGATGACGCTAGTGGGTAATAGGGAGTATGAGCTTAACTTGCCGGCGGTAGAGATATTGGCACCAGCAGGTATGGCGACAAGAATACAGAACGTGCTTGGCGACATTCCCGCTGCCGAGAAAAAGCTAACCGAAGCGCTAAAAACAGCAAAGGAAGATTTGGCAGAAACCAGGCAGGCCGAAGGCGCACCGTTCAAGCAAGAGCAGGAATTAAAGCAGTTAAAAGAGCGCCACAAGGCAGTGCTGTCTGAACTATCCAAAACAGACGAGGATAAAGCGAAAGAGGAAGAGGAACGCTCCGCCGATGGTGGTGCGGCAAAGTTCAGCCGAAACGAAGACGCCGCCGCTAATATCCCCATTGATCGCGCCTCAGCCTTTATCAGCGCCATTACAAGCCGTCTTGATAACGCACCTGAAACCATTGTTGTGCAGGACATGCAAGATAGCCGTGTGCCAGAGGCGGTACGCAAAGAGGATGCCAAGAAGCGCTCACAGGGCGCCACAGGGGAGCCGGAAGGATTCTACTACCAAGGCAAGGCTTACATCGTGCTGGACGGCCTAAGCAAGCTCAGGGGCGAGAGCGATGCCCAAGCACTGCTACGGGTGTTCTCACATGAGGTTCTAGGCCATGCTGGACTGCGAGGGTTATTCCGTGAGGATCTAAACAAGGTCTTAAATGAAGTAGCCCTAAAGCGCCGTGCCGATCTCAAGCGCAAGGCCGAGGAGTACGGACTCGATCTCACCAACTCTTTAGATCGCTTGACCGCAGCAGAAGAGGTGCTCGCAGAAATGGCTCAGAGCGAGCCAAGCAATTCAATGGTCACAAAGGCTATCGAAGCGGTGCGTCAAGCGCTGCGAAAAATGTTTATGATGCTGCCGGCCGATATTAAGAAAATGCTGGGCGGCACCGAGTTTGCAACATGGCTTAATTCAATGACGGATGCAGAAATCATTGACCGATTTATAGTACCTGCTAGGCGCTTTATCCAAAGTAGCAACAACCAAGAAGGATCGGGCTATCCTGTATTCCAGCGCGCAGAGCGATCGGACCAGTCATTTGAGCGCAGCGATAAGGAAAAGGATAGTCAGTCCGGTGAGTATGTTTCATGGGGCTTACAATCCGACCCGGAATTTGATGACGAAGGGAACGAATCGACCGGGGATGAATATGCGCTAATCGAAAAAATATACGTGCCTCCTAGCCAGCGCGGAAATGGCATAGCAAGAAAGATGCTGAGAAGTGCTTTAGCAGAAATAAAACAAGAGCATCCAGACCTTCCTATTAAGATAGCAGCGCTTCCTTTCGGAGAAGACGCTATAGAAATGGAAGACCTTGTTTCTTTCTATGAGTCGGAAGGATTTGATGTGTCCAACACCGATAGTGATGCAGTGATTATGGAGTTTGATGGTCGCATCAGGGCATCTGAGAAAGCCAAGAAGCAAGCGGACCAGTCATCAAGCACCGCGCAAACCGACACCCCTGCATTCAAGAAGTGGTTTGGGGATAGCAAGGTGGTGGGTGCCAATGGCGAGCCGATGGTGGTTTATCATGGGACTAATGGTGATTTTGACGAATTCAAGAGGGTAGGGAGGGGCGGCAAAATTGGAATGTATTTTTCTCCAGACGCCAACCTGTCCAATGTCTATGGTGCCGGTGGCTCGGTAATGCCAGTTTACCTGAGCATAAAAAACCCAAAACTTATTGATAGTCGTACATGGTGGGAAAGAGCACGAAATAAAAAACTTGAATACAAAGATTACTCTGACAGAAAGGGTAGGGAGGGGTCGTCGCACATATCACCCCAACAACTAAAACAGTACCAAGATCAGGGTTACGATGGGATTATAAACCTAGACGCCACGGAAATAATTGCGTTCGAGTCCACTCAAATAAAATCTGCCATAGGCAACAACGGCGAGTTTGACCCCAATAATCCGAGCGTGTTGTTCAGCATGGGCTATGCGCAAGAAGACTCTACCGGCTTTTCGATTCCTGATGAAACTCGGACTACACGCGCAATACGGGTAATTCAGGACAAGTTCAAAGTGCTTAAAGACTTGCAGGCCAATATAAAAGAGTCTGGCGGGCTAGTCGACGAGAAGAACAACGCCTATATCGCAGAAGAATTATTCCACGGAAAGGCCGAAAACGATCTGCGCTTGATGCAAGATCAGTACGTCGAGCCATTGGCCGAGAAGATGGCTAAGTTCGACATCTCCCGCGAGAAGCTCGATAAATACCTCTATGCCAGACATGCCGCAGAGCGTAACGCCCATATTGCCAGCATCAACCCTAAGATGCCCGATGGCGGTTCTGGCATGACCAACGCGCAAGCCGATGTGATACTTGATCAAGTGGCCGATTCTGGACAGAAGGAGAAGTACGACCAGCTTGCCGGCATTGTTGACGATATGCTCCAGTTGCAGCGCGATATGATTCGCCAGGGCGGTTTGCAGGATGATGCGCTCACCGATGCTTGGCAAGACCAGTATGAGCACTATGTGCCATTAAAGGGCTTTGCAGAGGACACTAAAGGAGATGGTATACCGCGCACTGGGAAGGGCTTTAGCATTGGAGGAAAAGAGTCTAAGCGGGCGCTAGGTCGAAGCTCAGAGGCGGCAAGTCCTACCTCCTACGCCATCATCGATCTTACTGAAAAGCTGATACGTCGACGTAAAAACGAGGTCGGCAACTCCCTTCTAAAGCTTATCCAAGACAACCCGAACAAAGACTATTGGGAAGTTTTCAGCGATGAGAATCCAGACACGGACCGCCGGATTAAGAATGTGCGCGACCCTGCGACTGGAGAAATGGTCGAACAGGTAACAGAAACCACTATTCCGATGGCGATGCTTGGTGATCAGTATTTCACAACCAAGAAGAGCGGCAAGACTTACTACATGAAGCTCCATGATGAGCGTTTAATGAAGGCCATGAAGAACATAGGGCCGGAAAGCAACAACGACATTATTCGCACGATGGCCAGCATCAACAGGGTTCTATCGGCGCTTAATACCAGCTATTCGCCTGAATTCTTGATCTCCAACCTCTCCCGGGACGTGCAAACTGCAATCCTTAATCTACAAGCAGAGCAGTCGCTGCCTAAAGGCGAGGGCAAGGCGTCAGGGGAGAAGATAGCGCTACAGACGGTCAAGGACATCCCGGCAGCAATGAAAGCAATCTACGCCAGCTTGAATGGCAAGAAACTGACGGGGGAGGGCGCGCAGTGGCAGCAGGCGTTTGATTACTTCCGTCAGTCTGGGGCTAAAACCGGATGGTTCGACTCCAAAGACCTCGATGGCCAGGCGGCCAACTTGGATAAAATGGTGGAGATTGCCAAGGGCGGGTTTAAAGGAAACTCAATGCGCTACATGAAGTACGGCGCCGAGTTTGTGGAAAATCTCAATCAAGCGGTGGAGAACGCTGTTCGACTATCCGCTTACGTTAACGCTATCAATGCCGGAATATCCAGACAGCGGGCCGCAAGCCTTGCCAAGAATATGACAGTAAATTTCAATAGGCGCGGAGAAGTTGGCACGGTTCTCAACTCTGTCTATATGTTTGCAAATGCCTCTATTCAGGGCTCTGCCAACTTTATTCGCACGATGGGCACGCTCAAGGGTGACAAGTCGCTTAAGTGGGAAAACCTGAACAACGCGCAGCGCCTTGCCATTGGCATTGCTGCCGGTGCGTACTTTATGGCGATGGCAAACCGCAATTCTGCCGGCGACGATGATGATGGCGAGAACTGGTACGACAAGGTTCCAGGCTATGTGAAGGAGCGCAACATCGTCATTATGAAGTCATTGCTAGGCGGAAAGCAGGACGGGACCTACTGGAAGATACCGCTACCTTACGGGTATAACATATTCTACGTTCTAGGCGAGTCGGCGCAATCGGTTGTTAGCGGCGGTCAATCTGCACCGCAGGCAGCAACAGACCTGACGCTGGCGGCTCTAGGGTCCTTCTCGCCTATTGGATTTCAAGATTCGGAAACCGTGACAAGCGGGCTTATGAAGAACTTAGCCCCTACTGTGCTAAAACCTGTAGTCGAGATTGCTGTGAACGAGAACTTCTTTGGATCTTCAATCTACGACGAGAATTACCCGTTCGGTACTCCTAAGCCAAACAGCACACTTGGGCGACGATCTACCCCTGAAGCCTATAAGAATTTCTCGGAATGGCTAAATGAGATTAGTGGTGGCTCGGATTACAGGCCTGGCGCAATCGATGTTAATCCAGATGTAATTCAGCATTTCTTGGATTACTTTGGCGGAAGCGCCTACTCGTTCTTTGGCAGCAAGCTTCCTGATTACGTCCAGAAGTCTGCCGCAGGGGTGACAGTGGAGGATTCGCAAACGCCTTTCCTCTCCAGAATCAGTGGCAGGGTGATGCCTTATGCCGATACTGACAAGTTCTACAACCGACGAGACGAGATCGGCCAGATATTTGACGAGTACCGATCACTATCCGCATCAGAACGGCTTAGGTATGCTGATCGAGATAAGATAAAGCTAGAGCTAAGAGGATTGCTGGCCGAAACCGAGAAACGATTGAAGTTTATGCGCAAGAAACGCAATTCAATCTACACCTCCGACATGCCGTTAAAGGAGCGCGATCGCCGCCTAAAAGAAGTCGAAGGGCGAATGAAGACCGTGGTCGATACCTTCAACCGGGCCTATAACTCTATCGAGTGATGATCTGCCAGAGGAATGCGCCAAGGACGGCTATTCCAAAGGGTATCATTAGAAGCGCTCCGGCTACCGCGAATGCTGGAATATGAGCAAGCTGCCCTATTGCAATGCAAGGTATTGAAAGAGCGAAACAGGTTAGGATGAATTTTTGCATTAAAACCTCTACGGCATATCACCTGAATCTTTTCAGGGTACACTTTGGGTGTGAAATTTGTCCCCTATTCGTTCGTGTAATTAAGGGGAACTATATACATGACTAGCCAAATCTAATGTTATTGCGTGCTTGGCAGTAATAATTAATGGAAACCCTTGTTTTGTGCGGTAAATGCACTATATATTGGCTGATACAAAGATAATAACAGCAAGGGAGTGTGAGATGAGTATTGACGAGCAAATATTAAAGCTTCACGACGGGGTTGTAGGTGTAATTAGGGTGGCAATATCAAGGCTTTATAGGCTTCCAGTAGAGGAATTGAGGGTAGAATACGCGCGTCTTAACTTTATACAAGGAGGGCAGGAAATGAACGATGTAACGTACCGCAGGGCAATGGCTGTCCTAGAAGAGCTTCGCAAGGCAATTAACGAGGCTGCCAACACAGTGGAAGCGGCAAAAATTAAAGATAAGAAAGCCGCATAATGCACCAAATCACTATAAGCCCGCCCATTGGTGGGCTTTTTTGTGCCTGTTAGTTTTCAATAATTTGATTCATTTCGTCGAACAAATAAGGGGCAATTGATACTTTCTTTTGTTTTTCTGCCGCTTGTTTGAATTTATCTATATCTAAGCGCATTTCCATAAGCACCTGAACTCGCCCTATTTGGTGAATTAAGAGCGTCGAAAATATGCTTGGCCTCAATTCCGCTTATACCGGCGTTTTTTAGTCTTAGCGCGGCATCTTTCTTTGTCATCACCTTCGGTCTGTTTGTACTCCATTCGGCTCGCATATCGCTAAGCGCGACATTGTAGGCGAAGGTTAATAGCCCCATCCAATCCTGCAGTATGTCGGCTCTAAGCAGCGAGTTTTCGTCATTAAAACGGTCAGACAGCTTTACCTCTCCTTCACCATTTTCGTAATCAGCTATTAGTTTACAGTCTTTCATAGCGCAGACTCCTCTTTCTCATAATTCGCTAACTGCCTGGCTAGCTTCTCCATTCGCTTGAATGTCGCTATAGCCTCTTTCCGGTTTTGGCATTGCCTGGCAACGGTCGCCATCCTTGGGGCTTACTGAGGCTCAGATTGACGCGCTGTTCGTGGCTGCTTCAAGCCTGTGAAAAAGAGGGGCCTAAGCAGCCCCTTGATTCCTAATACCGCTTTAGCGTACCAAGCTCCCCTAGCGTCCAGTCTAGCGGGCTGTTGCCGTAAGCTAGATAAAGTATGCCGCCGCCGAGCGCCTCAAGATTCATCCAGTTGACCACGTTAATCTTGTTACTTGCTGTTAGCTTGTAGCCTACTAAGCACGGCGGCGTGTTGACGCCATCATACAGCACCCACTTATCCAGTCCTCCGCTCATGTCCGTGCGTGAGCCATCGGCGGCATCTAGCGGTATAGGTGCGCGTAGGTAGAGGTTGCTATGTCGCCTTTGGGCGCGAACATGCTAGACATTATTACTCTCCCTTCTCATTGGCTTGGAGCATGGCTTTGTATATCAATGTCGGAGCTTCTGTGCGATAGCCGGACTCCACGTCGTAGTCCATCGCATAAGTAACCTTGTCATGCATCCGGTCAAATTCATTTGCGCCTTCTCCCCACATTTTGTTTGTCGGCTCCCTCGGCACTATCGCGCTGGCTTTGAGAAGGCTTCTAAATTTGTCTATCGGGATTACATGTTCTGCATGATTTTCATCGACGAATGCAAACTCCTTGTTCGCGTCAATCCACTCTTCAATCTGCTGCTTGTTCATCGTTGCGCTCCTGTGGCGGGTTTAGTGCTTCTTTCTTGCGCGCCGCCACACCAGTACATATTTAATCTTGCCCATCGAGGAAGCGAGGCTATGGCTTTGTTTGCGCGGTCAATTCGTTTCTGTAGCTCGGTCTTTTGCATTCACTCCCCCTTGTTGCCTGATAGCATTGCGCCAACTAGAAGGTCAATATCTTCTGAACTGCAATGGTCGAATGCTAGCGTCCCATCCTCGTTCTCTACATTGCGAAAAAAGTCTGACGCGGCTTGCCCCATGGACTGCCGATTACCTTCAGACACTGCCACAGGCGGGTGTGCATGGGACTTATCCCAATTCCATAATTCTGTTGCCAGCAGCCCCAGAGCGTTGCCAATTTCTTCATTAAGATGAACCACTGTACAGCTTGCGTTGTGTACTTCGTCGCCAATGTGCATTATCTTCCTTTCGCTGCTTATAGGATCAACTTCCGGCACCTTCACAGGCGCATCGAGAGCGGCTAGCGCCTCCTTGGTGCTGTTGAGTGCTTCTTTTTTCTGTACACGGATAATGGCGTTAAGCGTATGAATAACATTCTCTACACTGGTTCTGCGCTTTTGCATAAC
>Ga0209414_1000509_pt1 | contig 18415 bp, 20 predicted proteins | sample LakVidmifraction_4_FD_181154 | JGI IMG/M metagenome (GOLD analysis project Ga0209414, IMG submission 181154) | Hypersaline microbial communities from Lake Vida, Antarctica - Brine Hole Two &gt;0.2 micron (SPAdes) (version 2) | ecosystem: Environmental > Aquatic > Non-marine Saline and Alkaline >... | reverse complement strand
TTTACTGCCTGAATCAACACCAAGTGTTATTTTTTGTTTGGTTTCACCTGTTGCCTGTAATAATTGAATAGTAAAAGGTTCTCTTTTGACTATTTTAGCCTTACCACTTTTAAGTAACTTTCTAGCCTTTTGTGGCTTTGTAGGCATTAATGGTTCTTTTCTTTTATTAATGACATATACACGCATGCTATGTCCTCCTTTTGGAGTAATGATACCTTCGACAATGTTACCCATGAGGTTTAGTGTTAACAACACTATCTTTTCCCAATCAAGATTGTTTAATCGTTAACCTTAGAGCTACAAACTAGGTATTATATTTGTAGGTAACTATATATTCTCACATAACGTAGTTAGTTAAAACTTAGTCTAATCAATAAAGGCTTTTACAAGCCCCTAGCCTTTAGGCTAGTGGGTTATTGACCTATTGTCTCCTATCTAAATATGTACCTGAGTAATAATGTAATAAAATATCTTTATAATTATAGCCGCGTTCAGCCATAACTTTTGCTCCCCACTGACTCATACCAATCCCGTGACCAAAGCCTTTACCTTCAAAAGTAATGTTACTAATGGATGTTTTTATAACTTTAGTGGTCTTTCCATCATAAACTTTATAGGAATCATAACTCGATATTTCTTCTATGCCCGAAGCCGTAATTATTTTTTGGGAAGTAATTGAATCTGTAAAATACTTTTGATCATTCACAATAGAGATATTATTACCTTTTTTAACATCAAACCACATACTTTTTATATCAGAATATCCAAATATTTTCCGTGTTTCACCTTTTTCTAGAATAACATTTCTTTTTGTGCCTTTAAATAGTAATTCCAAAATACGATTGTTTTCCGACACTGAAACTGGAACAACATCATAAATATGTCCAACATCATACCCTGAAGTGTTTAATTGTAAACTGATTTGTGATAAAGTGTAGGTTTTTTTCCATGTAGAATTCCTCGCATTTTCAGAAAATACATCTTCAACGCCTTTTAAATAGGGTACTTCAGCTTGCCATACATTTTCGACGCTCTCCGTTTGACCGCCACTATTAGAATGATAATATGTTGCTACAATAAGATCATCATGCTTAAGCAGTAAATCACTTGTTTCATCAACGGCTTGATTGCTTCTAGCTTTCTCAGCGCTAAAACCTGCATACACTTGTGAATTAGTATCATCCGTTAAATCAAACCCTAATGCTTCATAATCACCTAGATGCATCACAGCAAAATTTCTAGCTGCAATGGCTTGGGCTTTTAAAGCTTCGAGATCCCAGTTAGAAGGCATCTCCTTTGGCACAACACCATACAAGTACTCTTCTAGATCTATAGTGTTAATAACAGTTAAGTCACTTGTTGAGCATCTTTTCAATCTGAAGCTTCCTCTATAAGGTGTTCCATTATAATAAATGATACTTCTAGAATCGAAATTAAGATTCTCTAATGCATTGTAACTAAAAATTATACTATTATTAGATTCAACTAAGAGATCATTATCATTTGGATAAACAAAAGTTGAACCTTCTATCTCTTTTATATAATTTTTCATCTCATTTTCACTCGTAAAATTACCTATATAGACTTCATATTTATCTGAGCAATATAAAAAGGCTTCATGGCCCTTAATATTATATAAATCTACATAACCTAAGGCCTCTTCTAAAGTATCAAATTTTTCTTCTAATTTCAAATGATAATTGTTACTTTTTTTAATAATAACATTGTTTGAATTTAGTGTGTAGAGCGTCTGCCCATTAAGTGACACACTAAAATTTTCTTGTGCAGACAATCTGATGGACTCTATGACCTCACCATAATCTAAACCAATACGTACTTTATCAGCAGCAAAAGTAATAGAAAAACTCATTACTATAAGTAGAATAAATATAATTTTTTTAATCATCATTCTCACCAAACTCACTTGATTCAATATGTTTTTTCCCTAATGCCGTAATGACGCGTCCTCTAGGTGTTCTATTGATGAAGCCATTTTTTATTAAAAAGGGTTCATATACATCTTGTATTGTTGTGATTTCTTCTCCAGTAGAGGCAGAAAGAGTATTTAACCCGACAGGTCCGCCTGAAAATTTGTATAAAATTGAATAAAGGATTTTACGATCAACTTTATCTAATCCAATTTTATCTATTTCAAGTAATTTTAAAGCGCTATTCGTAATGTCTTCTGTAATGACACCATTACCAATAACTTGAGCATAATCTCTAACACGTTTTAATAAGCGATTAACAATTCGTGGTGTTCCCCGTGAACGTTTTGCTATTTCAATGGCAGCATTGTTATGAATCTCCGTTTCTAAAACACGGCTGGAGCGCTTAGCAATTAAATTCAATTCTTCTTTATTATATAAATCAAGTCTTAATATCATTCCAAAACGATCTCTTAGAGGCGCCGTAAGATTTCCAGCCCGTGTTGTTGCACCAACTAAAGTGAATTTAGGCAATTCAATTCTAACAGATTTCGCTGAAGGCCCTTTACCAATAATTATATCTAATACATAATCTTCCATTGCCGGGTATAAAACCTCTTCAACATTCATGTTTAATCGGTGAATTTCATCAATAAAAAGAACATCGTGAGGGCGTAACTTATTTAATATAGCTGCTAGATCCCCTGGTTTTTCAATGGCTGGTCCAGAGGTGATTTTAATGTTCACACCCATTTCATTTGCAATAATATGACTCAATGTCGTTTTACCTAAACCAGGCGGTCCATACAATAAGACATGGTCTAATGACTCTTCTCTTAGTTTGGCAGCCTGCATAAATATATTCAATTTTTCCTTCGTTTTACTTTGACCAATGTACTCATTTAGACTCTTGGGACGAAGGGAATTTTCAATATTCGTATCTTCTTCATTAAATTTTGGTGTAACAAATCTATTATCCATATTTTACTCCTAAAAATAATTTAAGGCGGTTTTAATAATTTCCTCTATCTCCATAGAAGAATTGTCAAATGATGACAGGGCATTCTCAGATTCTTTTTTAGAATAGCCTAATGCTGTTAAGGCTTCTAAGGCATCTTCATTTATCTGGGTTCTTTCATTTTTCGGTTCATTTGATTTATTTACAACTTTTGGAAAAGCTTTTTCCATTTTTTCACTTAAATCAATAATGATTCTCTTGGCAGTTTTAGTACCGACACCTTTCGCTTTCGTTAATGATTTTACATCATTATTCTTAATAATATTTATTAAATCAATAAAGTGCATTGTCGATAGCATTTTAATGGCACTTTTTGCCCCTACACGTGACACAGTTCTTAAAAAATTAAAAACCAGTAGTTCCCGTTCAGTAGAGAATCCAAAAAGACTCATGTCATCTTCTCTAACGACCATTTCAGTATGAATTAAAACTGTTTCATCTCTGTCAATCGTCGCAAAATCAGTTAGTGTCACTTGAGACGTAAATATTCTATAGCCAACTGCATTGTTTTCTAATACAACATAATCTTCTTCTATTTTTACTAGTGTTCCTTTTAAAAAACTTATCATTTAATCACTCCTAAAAAGATGATACCACAAACACACTTTCGTTTAAAGCTTAATTTATAATTACATTGTTCAACCCTTGCCCTTCGGCGATAACCTTTAATTTTAGCATATCTTTTTTAGTTGGAGATTTGCTTTTTAGAAGTGTCTCTCGTACGCCTATTTGCCTGTAGGTTATTAGCTTTAACTGTATCGATTGATCAATGTGAGCTATAAACCGACTAATTTTTTTTACATTTTCATCATTGTCAATTAAATCTGGTATAATAACCGTTCTTATTTCATATATTTGCTTGTTGAACCCTGCTATTTTTATATTTCTTTTAATTTTTCTATTGGAGTGTCCTGTGATCCTTTTATGCTCCTTTTCACCATATACCTTTAAATCAAATATTATTTGATCAATATAGTGTAAAACTTGTTGAAATTTTGAAATTTCTAAAGAACCATTGGTATCTATTATAACTTGGTATTTTCTTTTTTTTAATTCCATTACAAGGGATAGAAGAAAATCAAATTGAACTGTACATTCTCCTCCAGAAATGGTTACCCCTTCAATAAAATCTCTATAGTCATCTATAGTATCGACAATTTCGTATATTGTCATAAGTTTAACTTCAGAGTCTTCAGCATTTAAATCCGAATAAATCTTAATTGTTTCAGGATTATGACAAAATGAACAATTGAAATTACACCCTTGCAAAAAAATGACAGTCCTGTTACCAGGACCATCAATTGAACTAAATTTTATTATTTTTCTTACATAGCCTTTTTTCATTAACCCGTATCCCCTAAGTATACTCTCTCATCAAAAGTTCCATCCTTATGAATCACTTTTTTTAAAGCCTTTGGATAAATTATAATATTTTTTAATTCACCTAATGGTATCCATTCAATACCAATTTGGTAATCATCTTTATTTTTAGTCATAGATGGACTACCGTCTAACAATTTACACGAAAACATTAGTTCCACTTGATGCACATCACCTTCATGATTAGCAAATTTATGATTTTTACCAATATAATCTCTAATAAAAACCAATTGGTTCATTTCAACTGGACAACCAATTTCTTCAAGACATTCTCTCTTTAAAGCTTCATCAATTCTTTCCCCGTGATTTTGTCCACCACCAGGCAGCAGATAGAAAACTTCCCCTCTATATCTATTCTTAGTTAGTAAAATTTTATTTTCCTTTATGATGATGGCTTTAATTGAAAGTCGAATACTACCCTTTTGATCAAACATTTTTTTGAACTTTTCGTTCAAGCACTTTCATATGATCAACTGCACCTTTTCCAAGGGCGACAGTATCTCTTAGAACGGGTGATCCATTTCTTAACTTCTCTATTTCGGAACGCTTAACTAAGTACCCTGAAATTCTAATAACATCTGAATCTGAGGAATAAAGTGACATGTATCTAATATCATTTTCAACAGAACCCTCAATTATATTCACTAATGCATCTATATTTTTTTTATAAGTCTTTTCAAAGGGAAATATATCTCCTATGCCAGACGGGAAATATTTTTGAAATTTTGAAATTTGTTTCAAATGTGTAACCATATCTGGTTCATCACCAATAGGAATACGACACCCAGGAGACACATCAGCATCATCATCTATACCTACTTGGGCATGTAATAAAAACTTTCCATCAAAGGCATTGCAATATTCGTTTTTATGTTTGTTAACAAGTGTATTGATTAAATCAATTATTTCAACACCCATTTGATCAGCTGATACATCATGGCCAAAACGACCTGCTGAAAATTTATTGACAGCTTCTGCTAAACCCACGAGTCCAAACATTGCCGTAAAATTGTTAAAATCAACTAAACCTTCTTTAACCAAGAAATTGGATTTAAAAAAGGATGTTTCTTCAACTAAAAAGCGTATACGCTCATCCATATATTTCAATTGATTTTTAATAGCATTAGGCAACAACTCTTTCATAAATACATCGTAATCCTGGGTTTGATCTGCTAATTTCTTAAGTACTAATCTAACGAGGGTAAAGCTTCCCCCACCAATTTTAAGACCGTTATAACAACTTGCAATGGCGTAATCTCCACCAAATTCTTCTCTAAACATCTTATCATTAGCAAAGGATGGTTTAGCAGTTACCATAGTTGTCCTTAGAGAATCTTTTAAAAATTCTTCTGACGTATCATCTTTACTATATTTTAATGTTAAATTTGGTATAGCTGTATTTAATTCTCGCTGTGCCTTTAATATTAATGCGCCAGCTTTTGTCGCTTTTGGTCCAATATTACCATGACAAAAAGAGTCAGTAATGGTTCGATCAATGTGCAGCATAAAATCTCTTATTTTTTCATAGTCTTCAGCATTTCCTTCTAAAAATGGATCCATCAAATAATCTAAATTTCCAATATAAACTGGAAAAGATGATATTGAAGGGACATGTTTGTATAAAATCAACAGTTTGTTTAAAAGATCACTTAAATTTTTTGGTGGTTCTAATTCTAAAAATTTTGACCCATTTTTTACAAATTTTTCATAATCCGGAACAATATATCTTGGTCTATAAGGTGCATCACCTTCATACAAATCACAAATGACACCAGAATCTCTTAATTCTTGTGTCTCCTTTGCAATATTCAAGACCTTTAATTGGTTTTCAGCATATCTTGCTAATGCTAAAACGCGTTGTTCATATGTTAAGGTACTGTCTTTAATTATTTTTAATAGTTCACTCATTATTCTCATCTCCTTTATCTACTACATCCTTATTATATCATACTTTCTAAAAATGTTTAAATAAGTATTTTTTTGGGTATATTCATAAAAATGCAAGTATAATTCTAGCATAAGATTGGTGGTGATTATATGGCACGAAAAAATGAAAGCAATGTCATTGAACACTTATTAGATAATTTCTTCACAGCTACTTATAGTGACATTTCATTAGCGGATTATGAAAACTTATATGACATTAATGAAGTGAAATTCTGTAAAAAGCGAAGAAAAGAGAAAGACGATGTAAAGTGCATGATTATTAATAATAAGCTTTATTGTGAAAAGATTGAAGAAAATAATTAAATGCTATTAGAAAAAGCGCCTATTTGGCGCTTTTCTTTTTAAGTAAGTCATCAAAACTTTCTTTAAATATTTGATTGTCTTTTTTTGTTCTTTTTTTGAATTTTGTATACTTTTTATGTTTTTTTCTCATCTGTTTGTTTAAATCCCGTCTGTTTAAATGTAAATCTATATTAAAATCATTGATGACTTTTCCATACTGATTGATACCGATAGCTTCCTTTGCAATAGCCATTGCACATAATCCATAATCTTGTGTTACGACTATATCGTCCTTTTCAGTCATATTAACGATTTTGAAATCAACATTTTCACTTCTTACATCTACTGATATCACTTCTGAATAATTGCTGGTGATCACATGGGCATGATTTTTCACAATAATCACTGGAACACTATATTTTCTTGAGACTCTTTCAACTTCATTTATAACTGGACAGGCATCACCATCAATAATAACTTTCAATAAATCATCCCCTTAAGATATCTTTTATTTTGGATTGCAATGTACCATACAATGTTTAACTTCTTCAATATTTTCTTCAACAGAATCATGTACCTTTTTAGCTATTGCATGGGATTGATCTAAAGTCAGGCTACCCTTTGCAGCTATTTCAATATCCACATAGATCTTATTCCCATGTAATCTCGTTTTCAATAAATCTATTGCTAAAACGCCTTCAACTGAATGTACAATTTCTTTGATTCTTGCAATGGTCTCTTCTGAAGCGGATGTGTCGATTAATCCTTTTACTGAATCAATATATATTTCTACAGCTACTTTTACAATAAACAAAGAAATAATAACAGATGCTAAAGGTTCTAAAATACTATAGCCAAAAATCGCACCTGTTATACCCACCAAGGCTGCAACAGATGATAAGGAATCCGTTCTATGGTGCCATGCATCAACTTTTAAACTATTGCTTTCAATTGCTTTTGCACCCTTCATTGTATAATGATACATCCATTCTTTAAAAACAATGGAAAGAATAGCAGCATAAATTGCAATGTAACCTGGCTGACTATAGATTCCTTTTATAATAATGTTTATAGCATTGTATGCAATCATAATACCTGTTCCTAATAGAATGAGTGCAAGGATCTTACTCACAACTAACTCAATTTTTTCATGACCATATTGGTGGTCTTTATCTTCTGCTTTCACTGAAAATTTAACACCCAAAAATGCTATAACTGATGTAAAAATATCTGAAACAGAATGTATACCATCTGCAATCATAGCACTACTATTACCAATCATGCCAGCTGAAATTTTTATTAAAGATAATAATACATTACCAACAATTGATACAAGGGTAACTTTTTTTGCAATTTTTATTTTATCCATTACTAAACACCTACAATCTAATGATTCCTAATAATTTTAATGCCATAAGTGATACTGCAATTATAAGAAAAACCTTAACAATTGAGTCACCTTTTTTTATCTGCACTTTACTACCAATTAACGCCCCAGTAGCATTACCGATCGCTAAAATAAGGCCTTTTGTTACATCAACATTTCCACTTTTAAAGAAAATAAACATAGCAGGAATTGTATAAATTAAAACAACTAAAATTTTAATGCTATTGATTCTTACCAAATGAAAAGTAGTCACAAGGGTTAAAACAGTCATAATTAAAAAACCAACCCCGGCTTGAATAACCCCACCATAGATTCCAACAAAGAAAAAAAGTATAATGCCAAGTAAAGTATTTTCCTTCTGAAATTTTTTAATGTGTTTATGGGGCTGTAAAATAATAATTGCTAACATGACTAACATGACAATTCCAAGTAATTTATTAAATACTTGATCAGAAATATTAATGGCAATATTAGAACCAATAATTGAACCTACAACAGCAGGAACCCCATATATTAAACTTTTTTTAACCTCAAAATAGCCCTGTTTTTTAAAATTATAAGTGCCTGATAAAGCACCTACAATAATTGCTAAACGATTTGTCCCATTAGCAACCATAGGTGGTAAGCCCATAAAAATTAACAATGGTAAGGTGAGTAAAGAACCGCCCCCTGCCATTGAATTAATAAAACCTGCTATGACACCTACAAAAATAAGTCCGAAATATAACATCTAATCATCCTTTGGGTATAATTAAAAGATCTATATAAGAATATAGACCTTTTTATATCAACTATTTAATTAATACCTTAATTTCACCCAGTTAATCATTTATTTTTATAGTACTTTTTTTCTTAACCGAATTGCATCAGGTGTTATTTCTACTAATTCATCATCTGCAATAAATTCTAAAGCTTCTTCTAAGGTAAAATCTCTTGGTTCAATTAATTTCAATGCTTCATCAGCGCCTGAGGATCGGACATTCGTCATTTTCTTATTCTTACACGGATTAACATGTAAATCAGCATCTCTAGCAGACAAACCAATAATTAAGCCTTTATAAAGGTCCATAGCAGGAGCAATGAATATCTCGCCTCTTTCCTTTAACTTAAATAAAGAATACGCCATGGATTGACCATCAACCATAGAAACCATAACCCCATTTAATCTTCCTGGAATTTCACCTACATGGGTACCATAAGAATCAAAGGATCTTTCCATTGTTCCTTCTCCGCGTGTTGAGTTAATAAATTCCATTCGATAACCCAATAAACCTCTAGTAGGTACAAGGTATTCTAAAGTTGTCATTTCTTCAACAGAGTGCATAGAAACCATTTGACCTTTTCTTATGTTTAGACTATTTATAACTGTACCAGCAAATTCATCTGGTACTTGAACGATAACTTCCTCATAAGGTTCTGTTACCTTACCCTTTTTTTCTCTAAATAAAACTTCTGGTTTGGAAACACCTAATTCATACCCTTCACGTCTCATATTTTCTAATAATATGGATAAATGTAATTCCCCACGACCAGATACTTTAAACCCCTCATTATTTACTAAAGGGTCCACTAGTAAACCAACATTTGATTCTAACTCTCGGTCTAATCTTTCTTTAATTTTTCTATTTGTCAAAAACTTACCACTTCTGCCGGCAAAAGGAGATTTATTTGGGTAGAAATTCATTGATAAAGTTGGTTTCTCAATGTCGATCATCTCCATTGGCATAACCTTCCCGACTTCTCCTAAAGTTTCTCCAATTTGAATATCAGCTATCCCTGCAAATACAACTATGTCGCCAGAATGTGCTTTTTCCGCTTCAACACGATCAATGCCTTCGTAAGTATATAATTTACTGATTTTTCCTTTAAGTTTTTCCCCATTACGTTTTGAAACTTCAACTGCTTGACCTAATTTAATAACACCTTTAAGAATACGTCCAATACCAAGTCTACCCACATACTCATCATAATCCAATGTGGATGCCTGTAATTGTAATGGTTCGTCATCTAAGTCAGGATAAATATCTACTTGCTCCTTCATACATTTAATTAAAGGTAAAATGTCATCATTATCATCTGACCATTCTTCTCTGATAATACCATTCACTGCACTACCATATAAGATAGGAAATTCACACTGTTCATCTGTAGCACCTAATTTAATAAATAAATCAAAAACCATATTAACGACTTCTTCAGCCCGTTGATCAGCTTTATCCATTTTATTGATTAAAAGTATTGGCTTCAAACCATGCTCAAGTGCTTTTGATAAAACAAATCTTGTTTGTGGCATTGGCCCTTCAGATGAATCAACTAATAAAATAGCTGTATCTAAAGTCTTCATAATTCTTTCTACTTCTGAAGAAAAATCGGCATGTCCAGGTGTATCAACAATATTAATTCTAATACCTTCATGTTCTATTGAACAATTTTTCGAATATATTGTTATACCTCTTTCTTTTTCCAGATCATTTACATCCATAACACAATCTATTCTTTCTTCATTATCTCTAAACACACCCGTTTGATCTAATAAGGCATCTACCAATGTAGATTTACCTGCATCAACGTGTGCAATTATTCCTACGTTTATAATATCTCTTCTACTCATATCGTCTCCTTTATTCGCTCATTGATAAATTGTATACCTAAAATGCAATTATGTGAAGTATTAATTTTAATTAATTGATTTTTTTGATAGAATGGACATGGTGATAAAAATGAATATTAAATGTCAAAATGACTGGAAAGAATTATTTAACAAAGAAAAAGAGAAAAATTATTTCAAAGCATTAGAAAATTTTCTTGAAACAGAAAGAACTAATTTTACGATCTATCCTGAAAAATCAAGAATCTTTGAAGCTTTTAGTCTATGTTCCTATAGTAACACAAAAGTTGTAATAATAGGCCAAGACCCTTACCATGGGCCTAAACAAGCCCATGGATTATGTTTTTCTGTATTACCCGGTAACAAAATACCACCTTCTCTACGAAATATTTATAAAGAATTAAATGATGATTTAGGTTGCCCTATCCCTCAGCAGGGATATTTAACCTCGTGGGCTAAACAAGGCGTTCTAATGATTAACTCAGTTTTCACAGTAAGAAAGGGGGAAGCAAATTCTCACAAAAATAAAGGCTGGGAAATACTAACTGAAAATATTATTTTTCATTTGAATAAAAAGAAGGAGCCTATTGTATTTATTTTATGGGGTAATTACGCGCAAAACTATGAAAAATTAATCACAAATAATAACCATAAAATTATAAAATCCTATCATCCAAGTCCATTATCTGCAAGTCGTGGTTTTTTTAAATCTAAACCTTTTTCAAAATGCAATATTTTTTTAAAAGATAACTCTATAACACCTATCCATTGGTGTATTGATAACATTTAACTTAACAAATAGTAAGTTAATTAAAAGAATCCGTGAGCATACTCTCGGATTCTTTTAAACTATTATTTAAAATTTCGTCTGCATCTTTTCCCTCGGGATGCAAATCCTTAACGCTAATTTTCATTTTTTTATTCTTCGGGGCAGTCATAATTCTCAGGGCAACCTTTCCCTTTATGACATTTTCCTTTTCCTTTTCCTTTTCCTTTTCTTTTTCTACAACAAGGTCTTTTTGCAGAATAAAATTTATAACACTCATTATCAATATAACTAATAGAAATATTTTCTATTAGTGCCCTTGCAACCTTTGATCTAGCAGATTTGTAAATAGACTGAAAAGTTGTTCGACCAACTGCCATCAAATCAGCAGCTTCTTGTTGTGTTAAATCTTGATGATCCATTAATCGAATTGCTTCTAATTCTTCATACCCAAGTTCTATGTATTCTTCTGTACTTGGATTATAAGAATTTTCTTCAGGCTGATGACCAATTCTTCTTGGTTTTCTAGGTCTAACCATTTTAACACATCCCTTTTTCATTGTTCAGATATCCATCAATTAATTTTACTCTATTTTTAGGATCTCCCATGGCGCGATAAGTTTCTAGCCAATTCTCAAGACTATCTAAAAATATTTCTATATTGTTTTCTTTAATAATCTTTAATTCCTTCGGTGGAAAGGGATGTAAATAATACCCCTTTTTAGATTTAATAAAGAAGTCTCCAATGATATCTACTTCAACACCACTAACATCAAACTTACCAAAAACACCTGTTTTATAATTTCCAATGGTTTCAGACGGCTTTTCTATTCCAAGTTTATTCATTATTTCAAAAACGATCGCCTCGTCTTTAGGATCAATAATAATATCAATGTCATTAGGTGAGTCTAAAATATCATAATAGTACAATAACAAACTACCACCCACTGCCCATGTTACATTATTTCTATTAAATACCTCTGCTATTTTAAGTAAAATGTTTATTAAGTTCACTAAAACACCTCAAATATATCAATTTTATCTTGAACCAAACGCTTAATTATTTTTTTAAACCAAACAGTATATTCTTCATTATTATTTTCAACATCTTCTAAAAGCAGATCATAATCAATCCATTTATAGGACTCTACTTCAGTAGGATCTGGATGAACTAAATTACTATTATATAATCCAACAAAAACATGGTCATATTCATTTTCAACTAAGCCATTGTCAAATTTATAGTAATATTTAAAAGAAAACACCTCTTTTAAAGGACAATTAAAACCCATTTCCTCTTTTAATCGTCTATGAGCGGCTTCAATCAAATCTTCTTCATGTACAGGGTGTGAACAACAGGCATTCGTCCAAAGGCTACCAGAATGGTATTTAGCGCTGTTTCTCTTATGAATTAACATTTGATTTTTATCATTAATTATTAAAACAGAAAAAGCCCTATGCTGCAATCCATTTTTATGTGTTAGTAATTTGTCCTCTTTCCCAACAACCTTATCATTGTCATCAACTAATATTATAAAATTTCTCATTTAACCCTCTACTTTCTCTTAAATATGCCCATACCTGGCATAGTAATAACAATCAATAACACAATTGAAAAATACTTAATAAAACTATTATCTATACCAAAGAAATTATATATAATATCCACGATAAAAGCAATAATCAATCCTCTAATGATTGTCTTTGTACTATTATTTTTAAATGACTCTAATAATTGCTTAAACATTTTTTACCTTATTAGTTATAATACGATCAACGGGTATATCATATCGAGTCGTTGGAACATTTTTAATCATTTGAAAATCATAAGCAATTGCCACTTTTACTATTTTATCGTATAAAGGCAAGGATGCAATAAAACGATCGTAATATCCCGCACCATAGCCAAGTCTTGCACCTGTTGCATCAAAAGCCAACCCGGGCATTAAAATAAAATCAATTTTTCGACTGTTAAGACTTTTACAATTTTTATTTGGTTCGAATATTCCATAACTGCTTCTTTCCAAATTATCAAAGTCTTCTATCTCAAAAATTTCTAGATGATTAGAGACAACCTTCGGCAAATAAACGGTTTTTCTTTCATCAAGTGCATACTGGATGATTCTTTTTGTGTCAATTTCACTACCAAAACTTAAAAACAAAAATACAGACTCCGCATTTATAAAACCTTCATCTTGAATGACTTGTTCATAAATAGACTGATCTTTTTTGGTTTTTTCTTCCTTTGATAGTTCATTTCGCTTTTTTTTCATTTTTTTTCGTAAGTTTTCTTTTCTAATCATTTCAACTCCTAGCCTATTGTCTTAATTATATATCAATTATATCATTTTTCGTCTAAAGATAAAAGAGACTCATGAGAGTCTCTTTTATAGGGTGGATTTATTTAATGTTTTTTACCTTTTCAATAAATCTTTTGAATGCATCAAAACCTTGATCATTACATTTAAAAACCCCAGCATATTCAAGTACTTTTTCGAATTTGCTACCGATCTCATCCTTAATAATTTTCATAGCTTTATCCTTTGAATCAAAGGTATAATTATCTTTCATTTCTTTAATCCAATACCTATGATTTTCTAATTCTTTTGGAATATCGTCGTTATTGATTAATACATCTTTTATCAAATTGATTTCATGTTTTAACCGTTTCGGCAAAACAGCTAATCCCATAACTTCAATTAGACCAATATTTTCTTTTTTAATATGGTGGACATCTTCATGGGGGTGAAATATGCCCATTGGAAATTCATCTGTTGTTCTATTGTTTCTTAATACTAAGTCAATTTCAAATTGATTGTTTTTATATCTAGCAATAGGCGTAACAGTATTATGCTCTTCAGTTGTTTTGGAAATAATATCAACATCTTTATCATTATAATTTTTCCATACCATTGCAATATTCCATGCTAATTTTGCTAGAGGTTCCTTATCAGAACCTGAAATTCTAACAACAGACATTGGCCAATCAACTAATGAAACCTCAATGCCAGGGTACCCTTCAATTTTAGTTTTTAACAAACTTTTTGTTTTTTCAATAGGAAACTCATAACACCCACCTTGGAAGTGATCATGACTTAAAATGGATCCGCCGACAATTGGCAAATCAGCATTTGAACCTAGAAAATAATGGGGAAATTTCTCAATAAAATCTAACAATCTATTAAAAGTTACAAGAGAAATTTTCATTGGATCATGTGCGCCTTTGAAAACAATAGCATGTTCATTAAAATATGAATACGGAGAATATTGAAAGAACCAATTTTCTTGATTCAAAGTTATGGGTATGACTCTATGATTGGCACGTCCTGGATGATCTATACGGCCTTCATAGCCTTCATTCTCTTTGCACAAATAACATTTAGGATAACTTGTATCCTTAGCTTTTGAAGCCATAACGATTTCTTCTGGCGTTTTTTCAGGTTTTGAAAGATTTATAGTAATATCCAACATACCATATTTGCTTTCGCATTTCCATTTCATATTTTTAGCAATTCGATTCGTTCGGATATAATTAGAATTTTTATTGAGTTGATAAAACCAGTCCGTTGCTTCCTGAGATTTTTTACTATCATATAAATAAAAATCTTTATTAACTTCACTGGGTCTTTTCATCAATTCATTCATTAGCTTTGAATCAAAAATATCTCTTAAAGGGACAATATCTTTTTCAATAATACCCTTCTCAATGGCATAATCAATAATACTGTTAAGCGTTGGGATTAAATTTATATCCCCCGTCACTTTTTCAACATGGAAGCTATCTAACTCTAGTAATGCAATAATCCGGTTAGCAACATAAACTCGGTCTTCTTCTTCAATCATTTTCTTATTCAATCCATAGTCAATTAGTTTTGAAATTTCTTTATAAATACTAATAATTACACCTACTTAATATCGATTATTCAAGTGCCATTGCCATGCACTATCAATAATCTCTTCTACATTTACATATTTTGGTTTCCAGTTTAACACATCTTTAATTTTTTGACTAGAAGCAATAAGATTGTCTGGATCCCCTGGTCTCCGATCAGCCATCATAGCTGGAATCACTTTATCCGTTACTTTTATTGAAGATTCAATTATTTCCTTTACAGAAAAACCTTCGCCATTGCCAAGATTAAAGACATTACTTGTCTTTTCTTCTTCTAAATAGTTCATACTCAAAACATGAGCCTCTACAAGGTCTTCCACGTGGACATAATCTCTTATACACGTGCCATCCTTTGTGTTATAATCATCACCAAATATAAATATCTTATCTCGCTTACCTAAACCAACTTGTAATACTATTGGTATTAAATGGGTTTCTGGATTATGAGCTTCACCAATTTCTGAACTATGATGCGCACCGGCAACATTGAAATATCTCAGTGCAACATAATTTAAAGGGGTTACTTGACTGGTCCATTCTAACATTTTTTCTATGGCAAGTTTTGTTTCACCATATGGACTTGTGGGATTTTTTAGTGTGTCTTCAGTAATTGGCATTTTTTCAACATTTCCAAAAATAGCCGCCGTTGATGAAAAAACAATATTATAAACATTGTTTCTAAGCATAGATTTAACAAGTTGTAATGACGCATTTACATTATTCTCATAATACATCAATGGTTTGTCAACACTTTCTCCCACTTGAGAAGATGCTGCAAAATGAATGACACTTTTAATGTCATTATCAGTAAAAATCTTATCCATTAATTCACCATCACGAATATCACCTTTATAAAATCTAGCCTTCCGATGAACCGCTTTTTCAAACCCTGTGGATAAATTATCTATAACACATACGTCTTTACCTTGTTCTATTAATCGATAAACCATGTGACTACCAATATAACCGGCACCACCGCATACTAAAATCATTTAAACCTCCGTTTTTATTAATTTTTTTACACTTTTTCTTTCTATTAATTCTGTTGGAATAACTGTTTTTTGTGGAATTATACGATCAAAATTGATTTTAGACAATATCTTTTCAACAGCTGTTCTACCCATATATTCTGTATATACTTTTACAGTTGTTAGTGGCGGTGTCATATATTCAGCCGTCGAAATATCATTAAAGCCTATAATACTTATATCTTTAGGAATTTTATACTTTAGCTCGTTTAATGCTCTTAGTGCACCAACAGCCATTGAATCACTCGCAACAAAAATTGCAGTAAAATCACCTTTATTTATAATTTCTTTGGCTAAATTATAGCCGGATTCTACATCAAAAGGACCATTTACGATTAAATCCTCATTCAATAAATTCTTATTAGATAATATATTTATAAATGAAGATTCCCTTGGATCAATTAATTCTTCTTGATCATCTCCAACATATTCTTTACCACCAATGAATGCAATTTTTTCATGACCTTTTTCAATAAAATAATTTATAACATTCGTCATTGCATCCTTAAAGTCAACAACAATAGAATCATATAAATAGTCATTAGGTGAAGAATCAACAAAAACTATATTTTGAGTAAATTTCGAAAATGATTTCACTTCTTTTTGAGAATACTTACCAATGGCAATAATTGAGTCAACACCTTCCAATTGGTCCGTATCGATCTTTCCATTTTCTTTAAATAGTGTTTTAATTTGTATTTTTTTTTCAAAACATGCTCTTTCAATACCTGATCGAATGGACAAATAATAAGGATCAGATAATTCTTCACTCATTGAATACCATTCAATAATTCCAATTAACAAATCATCTTTTTTTTTCTCTTCAATTTTTGATTTTGATTTCATTTTTTTATAATTGAGTTCTTCAGCCGCCTTAAAAACATTTTCCCTTGTTGAATCAGAAACTGATAAAGTTCTATCATAGTTTAACACACGAGAAACTGTACTAACTGAAACCTTTGCTATTGCAGCAATATCTTTCAACGTTGCCATTAAAAATCATCTCCTAATGTAACTGACCGGTTCAATCTCTTCTCGTTTACTAAAAGCATGATTTAAACAGAACTGTTTTTCTTTTTTGTCATTTTCTAGTTTTATCATTTCAATACCATCATCTGTATTTTCAAATTTGATTTCACTCCTTGAAACAATCTCCTCATATAACTTCTTCATCAGTACATCAGGTAATGACGCACCAAAATAATAAACCCATCCAGTTTTATATTGATTCTTTATAATACAACTTTTTTCTTCAAAACCATAATCATTATAATCTATAATTGATTCACCCGTCGTAACGCTTAAAATGTCACGCCATACGGTTAAATCATATTTATTTTTATGATACTCAACATGAATATTCGAATTTCCATCGAATGCCTCATAGGCTTCTATTTCAGCACCGATTAGTGTTTCCAATGGATTAACCCCTAATCGCATATTATTATTCTCATTTCTAATGCCAGAACGGTACCCAAAGATCACTTGCTTGCCTTCACTAATAAATTTATCGACTTTAGCCATTAAGTCTTTTGATAAGATTTGCATATTTGGGATAATTAATACTTTATAATTATCAAAACACTTATCTGTTGAGATTACATCCACATTAATATTTAAATCATACAATGCTTTATAATGCTTTAAAAATTCTTTTGAAAAATCAAAAGTTTTTGATTGTAACTGAATTTTCCATGACCAAATATTATCATAATCATATACCATGGCTACTTCATTATTCATTTCATAATTATCCATTATAAAATCATTGTCAGTATCCTTAAAAAAATCAACGACTTCATCATATTTAGAATTCATTCGATTATCAACATCAAATATTCCTTGACAAAACTGCTCTTCCCCTTTGTTAAGGCCTTTATATCTAAAGAAGAAAATATTTTCAGCACCTCTTAAATGGGCTTGCATGGCCCATAATTTGGCTTGATTGGGACGGGGTAACCATCCAACATAATCATGTCCTTGGGCACCTATTAATTCTTCTACAATCCAGAACTTTTGATTTTTTAACCCCCGGATCATATCTAATTCCATGGCAACTTTAGGTGCATTTGCATTATTTGTTTCACCACCCCAAATAGGATAATTATCAAAGGATACAAAATCCACATTTTCTACTAAAGCATTTGGATCAAACCATTTATTAAATAATCCACCTGGT
>Ga0209414_1000508_pt1 | contig 18440 bp, 10 predicted proteins | sample LakVidmifraction_4_FD_181154 | JGI IMG/M metagenome (GOLD analysis project Ga0209414, IMG submission 181154) | Hypersaline microbial communities from Lake Vida, Antarctica - Brine Hole Two &gt;0.2 micron (SPAdes) (version 2) | ecosystem: Environmental > Aquatic > Non-marine Saline and Alkaline >... | reverse complement strand
CGGCACGCAGCAGCTTGGCGCGCAGACAGGCATGCAGGCGCAACTGGCCAATCAGAATGCGTTGATGGACGCACAGAGGGCGTTTGAGCAGTCACGCCAGTTTGGCCGACAGTCCGAGATACAGGGTGCCCAGACTGCGGTGCAGGGTGCCAATACGTTGGGCCAGTTGGGTCAGCAGCAGTTCGGTCAGCAGATGGACATCACCCAGCAGCAGAATCTTTTGGGCGGGCAGCAACAACAGAATGTCCAGAGCATTCTGGAACAGCAGTACGGCGACTTCCAAGCCGAGCGCGATCGCCCGTTTCAGCAGATTGGTTTTCAGTCTGACTTGCTGCGCGGTGCGGGGTCGACTACACGCAGCCTTAACCCCGGACCAAGCTCTCTGCAGACCGTTGCCGGTCTGGGCACAGCAGCCGCAGGTTTTTTGAAAGCCCAAGGCGGCACGGTGAGCGCGTCAGGCTACGCTGAAGGTGGTGCGGTCGAGGGCGCTCGCTACGCGGGTGGTTTTGCCGCAGGCGGCATCACTGAGCCCCTGGCGCTGCCAGATCGGTTGCGTACCCTGTCGGATCAGCAGCTGTCGCAGTTCGCGCAGCAGAACAAGGAAGACCTGTTCTCGATGGCCTTGGCCAAGTCCGAGACGGATGCGCGAGCACGGATGCGCCAGATGGGTGCGCCTACCCAGGCCCCGCAGGGCACCGTGATGGATGAGGTCTCGGCCGAGATGGCGCCGCAGGCAGACCCGATGATGGGCGGCATCGCCGCTGGCGCACCCGACATGGACTTCGCCGACGGCGGCATTGTGGGCTTTGCTCCGGGTGGGGATGTGCCGTCCTACCAACGTGCAGACGCACAAGGCTTTGAGCGCCCACTAGGGCTTGACCGAGATGGTCAAATTTCTGCGCTGCTGGCCGGGCGTGACAGTGTGCCGCCTGCAAGACGTAGTATTGTTTTGCCGAAAGGAACCACGCAGCAAGAAGTGGCACAAGCGCAGATGGACGCTCCTGACGCCACCATTTCTGTGGAGGGGGCGGGCTCTGCTTTTTCAAACCTGATGCGCACCGCCAATGAAAATGCAGCAGCGCGAGGTGTGCTTACAAATCGCGCATTTAACTACAGCAGCGACTTTGAAGCCGCCAAAACAAAAGCACGGCAGCCCAACTACGGCAACGAAGGTCGACGCACACCCAACGCCCTGACAAGCCCCGGCATTGCACCAGCACGAGGTGCCGTGCCCACGCCGCCGGGGCGCCCCAGCCCTACCCCAGAAGGTGATACCGGTCTTGCAGCTGCAGCTGCAGCTGCATCTGCACCAGCGCAAGGTGCCTCCTCAACATCGCGCGCGCTTGTGCCGAACTTTGGCATTGCCGCAATCATGAAAGAAGCAGAGGAGCGCAACAACACACTGGGAGCCGCCGAGCGCAGGCAGGCCGATGATGAGCTGGCTGAGGCCAAGCGCATGCAGAAAGAACAGGGTGTTTACGGCACCGCAAAAGAGGCGCGCTTGAAAGAGCGAGAAGCCGGATTTGCAGGTCGGGGCGAGAGCGCCAAGAAGATGGCCCTGATTCAGGCTGGGCTCTCCATACTGTCTGCCGACCCACGTCGCGGCGCGTTTGCAGCCATTGGGGAAGGCGCGCTGAAGGGTTTCGGCGCTTACAAAGGCGACATAGAAAAACTGGAAGAGGATCGAGACAAGATTAACAACCAGCTGGACGACATCAACGAGCTGCGCCGCCAAGAAACCAACGCTCGGGGCAAAGAGCTTTCCGAAATCAAACGCCGTCGTACAGGGCTCGAGGTAAAGGCTATGGAGCGCTCGAACACGCTCTTCCAGAATCTGGGCGTCCCTTTGAACCTTAAGGAAAAAGAGCTGGCCTTCAACGCAGCGCTTGAGCAGCGCAAACTGGAGTTGTCAGAACGAAACACCCTCGTTGCTGCAAACGCGCAGCGCGCGGGGGCGGCGGGAGATGCTGGTTACAAACGCGAGGCGGCTATCCAGACGCGAATCAGTGGGGACTCTACGATCAAAACGCTGTTGAAGCGAACGGAGGCCCCGGGGGTGTCCCCGCTACAGGTTAGCATGCTCATGGCAGAGATTGAAAAGCGCGAGGCATCGATTCGGGCTGGCTTCGACGATACTACTAAGGCAGCACCGGCAGCACCCGCGCAAAAAACAGCCAAAGACAGATTAGGACTAGGGGTCTAGAAACCATGAACATCCAGCAAATCCGAGAAGCGTATCCCGAGTACAACAAAATTCCGGACGCACGCTTAGCGGAGCTGCTGCGGGCCAAGTTCATGCCTGAGCAGGGGCAAGAGGATTTCAATCGAAGCCTCGGGCTGCAAGTGCCAGAAGGTGGTTTTGTGGCATCCGTCAAGTCGGGCTTTCAGAACCTCGCTGGCCAAGCTGCACTGACCGCCGGCAAGGCCGGGGTCATCAGCACAAAAGACGCCGCTCAGTTTGCCGCTGATCGCAGAGCTGCGGGCGAGCGTGTGTTCAAGCCCGCCGAGTCCTTCACAGAGACACCGGGGCAATACCTAAGCGAGCTTGTGGGTGGTTCCCTGCCCTATTTGGCCGCGCCACTGGCAGCTGCCGTAGCCGCGAAACCCTTGGGGCTGGGGGTACTAGGTGCTAGTCTTGGCGCAGGCTCTGTGTCGGGACTGCAGTACATTGGCTCCAACCTAGACCGCACGATAGGTACAGGAAAAACGCTGGACGAGGCCAGCGGCACAAAAGCCGTCCTCGCCGCCATCCCTCAAGCCGCTCTGGACATCATTGGTTTGCGTTTCATCCCCGGCATTGGCAAGCTTTTTGGTGCTACGGGGCAACGTGTCACGTCTGACACTGCGCGGCAGTACGCTGAGCAAACAGCACGTCAAATTGCAGGGGCATACGCCAAGTCCACCGGCCGCGCCATGACCGTGGGGGGTCTGACCGAAGCCATGCAGCAAACGCTGGAGCGTGCGCAGGCAGACCTGAGCGTCACAGATCCTGAAGCAAGATCGGAGCAACTGGAGTCTTTCTTTGGCGGTGCCTTCCTGGGCGGTGTTCTGGGCGGGCCGGGTACGTTTGTGCAGCGCTCGGGAGAGATCTCGCAAAGTAACCAGATGGCCGGTGCCGAGGCCGATGCAGCCGCGCAGGCTCAAGCGGCTCAAGACGCATTGTTGGCGCAGGAGCAGGCAGTCCGAGATGCGGCAAACAGCGACCCCCGTCAGATGGGTCCGACCCGGCGTATTGGTGCCCAGCAGCAGATCGAGGGCATCGATGCTGTGCCTGAGCGCGATGTAGAAGACGCGCCGTCACCCGAAGACATGCTGCAAGAGCGCACGCAGCTGGAAGCTCTGATAAACAACCCCGACGCGGTCTACGACAGAGAGCGCGCAGCGCTTCGTCGAGGCGACACCACCGGCACGTCAGCGGTACAGACGCTCAGAGAGGCGAAAACCCGTGTGGCGGAGATTGACAAAGACCCCCTCGTAGCTGAGCTTCGAGGGGGCGCCGCTGCACAGACGGCTGTAAGTGAGAAGCTGCGCAAAGCGCAGACGGCTCTGACGGATATGGCGTCACAGGATGACGCATCGTACGACCCCGATCAGGTCGATAAGCTCAAACGCAAGATTGCCAAGCTGAGCGTCGAAGCCGAGGCACTTGGGGGCGCGCAGGACTCCTTTGCGCCTGATCTTTTTGGCACCGTGGACGTCAACCAGAGGTCCGTGCGGCGCAATGTCGAAGCAGACCGCAGCAGTTTGGGTCAGGACATTGGCGAGCAGCGCGAGCAGCAGGCTACGCGGCGTCAGGAGATCGAGCAAGAGATCGAAGCCCTGCGCAGCATGGGTCGGGGGGACCCGAAAGACCCAACGGCGGCAACCAACATCCGCGCATCTATCTTGCGCCAGCGTGCGCTTCAGGCGGAGCTGACCCAGATTGAGCAGCAAGCTGCAGGTACCGCCGAGATGGCGCAGCAGCCCCGACTGTTCGGAGACCTGCAAGACCGCATAGGAACAGGCACCGCAGGTACAGCGCGCAGTGAAGCAGAGGTGCTGACGGATCTGGATATGGCGCGGGCATCACGCAACAAAGAGCGCGTGGGTGAGATTGTGGAAGAGCTGCGTTCTGTCAGGCAGGTCACGGGCGAGCGAAATCAAAACGCCAAGGCACAGCAAACGGACGCATCAGAACTGAATAGCCGTGAGCTGGAGAATGCCACGGGTATGAAAATGCCTGCGCAGCCTGCGCAGCGCCAAGCAGCTACCGACGCTCGCTACCGCTCGTTCGGCCAGTTTGTCTCAATATTGGATCGTTTCAACAAGGGTACTGCTGCTCGTGGCGATTTAGTTGCGGCTGAGAAGGGTGTGGCTGACAACCTGATCGATGAGATACAGTCCATCAAAGGCGAGCCGCTATCCACGATGGAACGCCAGAACACCTTGGCCGAACTCCGTCCTCTGTTGGGGGACTTGAAGCGTCGCTTTGGCGATACGCGAGATATGGTGAACACCGGGACGCGCAAAGACCCTCAGTTTGAGGGTGTTCAAAATGCCGATGGGTCGTTTCGCACAGACCTCCCAGGTACGGGTGCCGGCCCGCAGGGCATGGGTCTGGAAAACGCCGAGTCGCGCCCAGTAGGCCAACGCACCCTCGGCAACCGATACGCAGCATCACAGAGCATCCTTGAGGGGATCGATCAAATCCGCAACCGCCGTGTCGGTCAGCAAGAAACAGCACCGGGCATCGACCGCACGGACTCAAACCAAGACCAAGACACTCGTCTGGCCACCGCAGCACAGGGCGCACAAGGGACGCCCGCACAGGAGCTGGTGCAGCAGGTACGCGACTCCAGGGTAAAGACCCCTGCACTGGTGGACAGCGCCGTCGAGACCGGCATGCGCGCGGGGCGCGGCCAGGACTTCGGCGAACAACAGCAGGCCATTACCGCAGAGCTTCAACGCCTGGACGCAGGTCAGCGCTCAGAAACCGAGGGTGGGGCCACGGCAGTGCAGGGCGAAATGTTCGGGGGTAAGGGCACCCTCTTTGACACCTTTGCCGAGTTTGAGACGTACCTTGCCGGCGACGCGCTTGCTGCACTGAAGATGGCACACGGTCAGACGCGTGAGACCGTTGCGAGAGTAGCAAAGCTGGCCGCACCCCTGCAAGCACGGGCATCCGAGCTGGAAGCGCAGGCGCAAAAGCTGATCAAAGACCGCGCGGACCTCTTGGAGCTGAGCGGCATTGCGGCCACCGAAGCAAGCGCCGAGATCCGTTCGGCCGAGGCAAACCTTCGCCGAACACAGGCCCTCATGGAAGACTCTGTCGCGGAATACAGAACCGCACTTCTTGACGCGCAGCTGCAACTCAGCACGGCGCTCCAAGCGGAGGCAGAAGTGGCTCGTGAAATAGCCAACAACGCCCAGGCACTGACTGAGCGACTGCAAGCAGTAGACGGTGTCAGAAATTCTACAAGTGCGGCCGCGCGAACCGCACACATCGAGTTCGCCAATGCCGCCGAGGGGCTGGCTACAGCCAAAGAGGCGCTATCGCAAGGGGCCGCACGTACCTTTCAGTCTGTCGAGCCCTTGGATCGACCCAAGTTGGCTGCGTACCGCAAGCTCGAAGATGCCGTAAAGCAGGCTCAGAAACGCATAGGAGTTGCACGCACTAAGGCGCAGCAAACCATGAGTCGGGTCGTAGGGGCTTCGCGTGAGGAGGTTCCAAGCGACGCGTTTTTGCAGTACCTGCTGCGCGATGCCGAGCTTTTCGATCAGCGTAGGAGCATCACGCTACGCCTGGGGGGTCTGACGTCGACGCGCAACCGCGCACAAGCCGCTTTGGAGCAGGCGCAGACACTGATCGAGGCGCTGACCGGTGCACCAGTACGCACAGCGCGGGAGCGGCTGGCTCTGGCCAACAGCTTGCAGGGGAACGCCAATGACACTGCTCGCGAGTTTACCAATGAAGCAACTGCTCTCGGAACCCAGGCGGGTGATCTGAACCGTCAGGCGCAAGGACTGCGCCGTGTTGCGGCGGGTACGCCGACTGCGGTGGCCAAGCCCACAGCACCCAAAGAAACGCAGGGTGCTCGTGAAGCGCGTGATGGCGTGCAAAGAGCCGCTGAGCAGAAGCGCCTGGAGATGTTGCAGGGTACATCGAACACTGATCGAGAGTCCGTTTCTTTTGAGTCCCGACGCCAGGATCAAGCAGAGCTTGACGAGGCTGGCGCACGGATGCGAGACCTCGAAGAGATGCTGGCGCGGGTGCCTACAAACGAAGAACAGCGCGCCGTATTTGACGCAGCTGCAAAAGAGTACGCACAACGTGTTGCGCAGCTCGAGAAAAAAGCGCAGGTTCGCCTAGAGAGTATCGAGGGCAAGATCAGCGCTCAGAACAAGCGCATCGAGCAGTTAAAAAAGGCACAGGCTGCGTATGACGCTGCTGACGTTGGAACCCCTGCAAGAGAAAACGCTGGGCAGCGCGTCGCGGCGCTTACCAAACAGGTTTCCGATCAAGGTATAAAGATCAGCAAGGCGTTGGGCATCAAGCGCGAACGCTTGATGACGCGCGTCGAAAAGCAAGCTCAGGCAGCGGCCCCCGCCAAACCACTCGCTCCAGGCCGTGAGATCGTGCGGCAAGAACAGATCGAAGAGATCGCAGCGGGGCAAACCTCAAGGCGAACATCAAGCCCCCTTACGCGAGAGACGCGTCAGACCGGTGGGCTTCGAACAGGCGACTTGGACACAGTCGATGATAGAGCTGGGGAGGAGCGCGCGCGCCTTACGGAGAGTCGCCGTGTCCGAGAGCGTGACGTTCAGATTACCAGCGCTGAGCAACAGTCTGCCAACGTCACCGCTGAAAAGATTAAGGCCGACACGGCAGCAGCAAACAAAGCAGCTGCGGAACTCCAGGCAATGCCTCCCGCGACGCGTGCCAAGAAAGCGAACGAAGCCCGCGCCGTGGCGACAGCGTTGCTCTCCGACAAGACACCCAAGGTGCGCAAGAGCCGCACGGCAAGTGCCATTGAAGACTCGGACCCCCTGGATTTTGATGACGCGCTCATGCGCGAAGACAACGCCACGTACGACGAGCGCAAGACCACGGATCTGACCGAGAAGATGGCCGAGGCCGCTTCCGACGGGCGCACTTTGGATCTGGTCGACGAGTTGGTTGCCAACGGCTCCACGCCGTTCGTCCGGGATACGGCTGCACGACTTCGCCCACTGCTCCTGCGGACCAAGCTGAAGGTGTCAGATGGCATGATGGTCGACGGCGAACGCGTTGAGGGCACGTACACCCCGATCACCAACACGGTCGAGATCGACAGCATGGCCATGACGGAGGAGACCCTGCTGCACGAGCTGACGCATGCCGCCACAATGCGAGCGCTGGAAGGCAACATCCCACTGGACGCAACGCAGCAGCAAGCGTTGGCCGACCTACAGACGCTCTACAACGACGTCAAGGACCGCCCAGAGTTCAAACGCGAGTACGCCAAAAAAGACCTGCGCGAGTTCGTCTCCGAGTTGCTGAGCAACCAGCAGGTGCGCGACAAGATCGACACCGTTCAAAACGGTGGGCTTTTGTCCCGCATATACGACGCGATACGCAGCCTTCTGGGGCTGCGCGCCTTGGAGCGGACTCCGGCCGACTCCTCAGCCAAGGCTGTGGCCGACGCCTACAAACTGTTTGCACCTTCGCGTGAGTTCAGGTTCCGCAACAACGCCGTCGCCAGCATCATGCGCGGTGTGTTTCCCGACAACACGCCTCGCTTTTCAACGACGGCACCGCGCAGCGTGCAGGAGATGTCGAACCGGATCGTCGGACGCCAATCTACGTTCTCGGACAAAGTTCTTGCCAACCTGGGCGGCTTTCGCGTCATGGTTGTCGACAAGTTCGATTCCTACGAGAAGCTGAACCGTCAGGGCGTTGCCCGGTCGATGCTGACAGACCTCGAAGCGCTGAATGCCACCTACTTCATGCGCATGGGTGAGCAACACGCTCAGTTTACCGAGATGGCATTGACACAGGGTGTGCCGCAGCTGCAGAAGATCGACAACGAGTTCGTGTTTGAGCTGCCCCGTACGGCCCCGCCAGGAGGTCACGCAAGCATCGCCAAGGTAGGGCAGGCGCTGAGCACCGCCAGTATCGGAAACGATGCGGCAACCGAGAGCGCCTTCTCAAGCTACCTCGCGGTGCTGCGCGCCGATCAGGTCGGCTACGACAAGCTGAACTTCGATGCAACCATCACCCCCGCCATGGGCGCTCAGTTGAAGGCGGACATCAACGCAAACCCCGCAACCAAAGCCGCCTTCGAGAAGGCGCGGGACATCTACCGGCAGTACAACAACAACTTGCTGGATGCCACGGTACAGATGGGCTTTATGACCAAGGCCAAGGGCCAGGAGCTGAAGAACGGCGTCTTCATTCCGTACTACCGGCAAGAGTCCAGCGGCATGGTGAACCTGATCCTGGCCGGCGAGAAGCCTGTTCGCATCGGCAACATTCGCGATCAGCCGCACCTCGCGGAGCTGGTGGGTGGTAATGAGAAGATCTTGCCTTTCTTCACGGGTGCGTACCAAAACACGTCCTTGCTTCTTAGCGCTGCACTGCGAAACAAACAGATCATGGAGATGTCCAACATGATCAGCACGCTGGGTATCGGCAAGATCCGCTCTGGCATCGCACCCGACTCAGGCAACACCGTCAACTTCATGATTGATGGTGAGCAGGTGCACCTCTTTATCGACGATGCGGTGGCCAACTGGGGTGTGTCCGCAGACCTGCTGATCAAGGGGCTTGAGGGTATTAAAACCACACTGCCTGCGGCGCTTCGTTTGCTGCAACTGCCGGCCAACTTGCTGCGCTTGATGGTCACACGGAACCCTGCGTACCCCATACGACAGCTCATTCGCGACTCTTCCAGCGGTTGGTTGCTCACCGGAGGAAACTTCACACCCGTCATCAGCAGCGTGCGCGAGCTGTCCAAGATGCGGGTCGGTCGAGACGCGGGTACTAGCGCTGGCGCACAAGCACTAGAGCGATCGGGCGCGGTTAGCTCGAATGTCATCACGGGCGACCTTCAAGACCGCACGCGTATCCTGCGCTCAATGGCGCGTCAGCCAAACCCGCTGCAAAGGATGCTGAGTGCTGTAGACAAGTTCGCTATTCAGGGCGATACCGCAACGCGTGCGGTGCTCTACGACAGCTTTCGCAAGCAGGGTATGACGCACCGTCAAGCCGTACTGGGTGCTTTGGAGTCGATGAACTTCAGCCGCCGTGGGCTGTCTCCATCCATGCAGATGATGTCGATGGTGGTGCCGTTCTTTAACGCGCAGATCCAAGGTCTGGACGTAATTTACAGAACCGCCAAAGGGCAGACGACGTTCAATAAAAAGCTAGACATTCAGCGCAAGCTGCTTGCTCGTGGTGCACTGGTGATGGCGGGCACCGTGGCCTACGCCGCCATGATGCAGGACGACGAGACATACAAGAACGCTACTGCTGAAGAGCGTGCGCTCAACTTCTTCTTGCCACTCCCCGGCACCGAAGAGTCGTTTCGCATCCCAATCCCGTACGAACTGGGGTATGCGTTCAAGGCCCTGCCCGAGCTGTTTTTCAACGTGGCCGCTGGTGACACAAAAACCGGGGACGCCGCCAAAACAATCGGCAAGCTGGCATATGCAACGGTGCCTGGGCTTATCCCGCAGGGTGTGAAGCCTGCCATCGAGGTGATCGCCAACTACTCCTTCTTCAGCTTTAACAGCATCGAGGGCCAACGCGACCGAATGCTACAGAAGGCTGAGCGCTACCGCGATAACACCTCGGAGTTGTCCAAGCTGCTGGGTAAAAACGGTGCGGTGTCCCCCATCCAGCTTGACTACTTGATTCGCAGCTACACCGGGGGCCTGGGGCTGGCGCTTGTCGGGCTGTCCAACTTCGCGGTGCGACCTCTCAACCCGTCCGAGAATCTGGCGGGCAAAGCGGACAAGACGCTGAGCGAGCTGCCTTTTATCGGCGCGCTGTTCCAACCTGTGGACGGTCGGGGTGTGATCGAGGGGGCGTTCAAGGACATACAGTCGTTCCAACGCGCAAGTGCTACGTACAAGCGCATGCTGGAGCAAGGCCGTCAGGCAGATGCTCAGCGCTTCTTGCAAGAGTTCGGGCAGCTGCTGGCATTGAACAGCTACGGGGGCGCCTTCAAACAGCAGATGGGCGAGCTTGCAACGGTTCGTCGGGCGATTCTGGCCGATCGGAGCACTGATGGGGCGCAAAAGCGCCTGCAAGTGGCGGAGATTCGCAAGGTGGAGATCCAGCTCGCGCAGCAGGTGCGCGACGCAGCGCGTCAGGCAAGCGACTGAACCAGACGCCGTACTGCCCTCTCACGATGGCAGGCTGTCCCGCTGCTTTAATTCGCAGCGGGACAGCGGCTCTCAGCCCCAGTTCTCGGACACGCCCCACGTTGATGCAGGGGACGAAGAACCCCTGGCCAACCTCAAGGCCCTCCCAAGGCCAGCTCAGCTTCATCGAATTCTCCCACAGGGGTCGTGTAGTGCAGGGTGCTCACCCGCATCTCGGGCGCATCGGTGCCGGCCGTCATGTTCTTGCGTTGATCGAACCGGATGCCGTACAGCTTGCCTGCTGCGCGGCGATCCCCCACCAGTTTGTCCATCTGGCGCTTGAAGTCCGTGTAACCGTAGCTCATGGCGGCGCAGTGCTGTCGCAGCAGCTTCTCCTCGATGAAGATCTCCTTGACCGAGTTGCGCGCATCGATCTCCACACGCCCCATGACTGCGGTACGCGTGCTGGTCTTGGTGGACAGGTCCAGGCCGAGCTCGGTTCTCACACCCCCCAGCTCGTCCTTGCGCACGGTGACGAAGCGCCCGTTGTTGTCCCCGATGTAGCTCGACAGGATGTCTTCGGCCGTGCGCACGTTCTTCTTCTGAGCTTCGCGAGCGTTCTTCACCAGCGTACCCAGTGCAGCCATGACGGCCTCGATCGGGGTATCGATCAGGTTGGCGTGCTTGGAGCCACACAGGATGGCCGCAGTCACCACAGAGGTGCACGCAGCGTGCCAGTACCGCTCCTCATCCACGAAACCGATGCGCTCCTTCACGATCATGTAGGCCCTGTCCCACACGCGCTGCACTTCTCGGTGGTTCTTCACGACGTAGCGCACCCAGGCTTCCCCCGCCACGCCATAGTTGCGCCGCATGCTCTGCAAGGCATCGCGATCTTCTGGTGCCCAGTTGATCTGCTTGGTGGGCGTCCACTCCAGCATCCTCATAACCTCTCCGTTGGAGGCATGTTTGCGTGCGCCCATCAGCACGTCGTGCATGTGGGTGTTGGATGTCATCGTGCAAGTCAGCGCCCAGGTGCTGTTGTTGACGCGCTCCTTGTTGGCCCCTGACTCCATGCGCTCCTTGCCCTGGCCTTCGGATATGTTGAAGATGAACTCAGGCACCCATGACGCGTCGTTGCGCGCCTTGTCCGTCACCTCGTCGATCAGCAGCGGCATGCTGTTGAGCAGACCCGCGCGCTGCTGCATTGCAACATGCGACGTGCCCTTGCCGGTGCGGTACCGTACGGGGTGGCCCCAGACTGCCGCCTTGGCGTTGAGCGTGAGGGACTTGCCGGTGCCCGACTCGGTAGACCCGATGTGCCAGACGAAGCCCTCGTACTCGCTGAACTGCATCAGCGTGGAGCCGAAACTGTCCAGGCAGAGCGCCAGCATCGTGTGCATCTTGCGCCGAATCATCAGCTCCCAGAACTCGCGCCACTCCTCGATGGTGCCCTTGCCTGCTGTTGCACGGTTCAGGTTCTCCAGGCCCGGCATGGGCACGGTCACCACGGTGCCGTCTGGCTTGAAGATCCGGCTGTTGTAGACGAAGCTGCGGTCCTTTTGCCAGCCGTACTGCGTGGGGATGTCCACGGGCTTTTGCTGCATGCCGGCCTGCTCGACGGACCCGCGCACATATGCGTAGAGGTACTGATCGTTGAACTTTCCGTTGGCAGCAGCCACGCCGTGGCTTGCGAGCACCTTGAGCAGCTCGTCTTGAGCTACGACTGTCTTCTGCGGCAGCAGGATCTGGATGTACTCCTTCTCACGGTTACCCTCTGCGTCTTCGGGACCACACGGCTTGATGGCCATCAGGTTGGCGTATACCTCTTGGGTGTCCATGCGCAGCAGGTCGACCACATACAGGTCGTAGGGCAGCACGACAACCTGCACCTTGGATTTCTGGCCGGAAGCGTCCGTGAGTTCCACCGATCGGTAGATGCCGCCCCGTGCGCCATAGTCGAAGCCTTGCGGAGGCAGTGGGCGCGTGAAACTGCGGGTGAGCAGCAGGTTGGCGTCATCTTCTTCACCCACATCTGCAGGCTCGGACGGCGCCAGGATCTTGGTCGGAATCGTGATCTCGCGCCGTGCATTGTCAACAGCCACCTCACGCCCGAGCGCCAGCGGGTTCGTGATCTTGCCCCAGTGGGCGCAGCCGGTGCAGATGCCCGGGTTCTCGCTGTCGAGCTTGACGCAGGGGTACGGCCCCTTGATGCTGTTCAGCTTCTCGTGCATGCGCTCCACAGGGTACGGGTGCAGTGCGGACAGCTTCAGGGCGTACTCATCTGCGTCTTCGCAGACCTTGGCCAGCGACAGCAAGCCGCGCCACAGGGGCTCCATGCCCTCATCCTCGGCGTTGTTGCGGTAGTAGTCGAGCTGGCCGCACCCGCCCCCCTTTTCAGACTTCAGCCAGATGGTCTCAAAGCGCGTGGTGCTGTTGCCCATGAGAGCCTCGGCAACGGCGGTGCGTGCGAGGCTTGCTTTCGTTGGTGGTCGGCCGGGAAGAGCCACACCCGCCTGGGGGAAGTTGTCGGACGCCGCCTTGAACTCCTCACGCAGCAGGCCGCGCACGGTGGCTGAGAAGCGCCGCAGATCGACTTTGGCGTTGCCCTCTTGGATCAGCTTGACCGGGCGGGGCGAATCGTATTTCTTCTTGAAGTTTATGGTTCCGGGCACTCGCAGAACGCGCGCAGCGTCGGCGGTGACGGTCATGTCTATGTTGAGCCCCTCTTGCTTGCAAAGGCGCTTGAACGCTTCTGCTACGGGTTTCCACTGATCGATGTCAGCCACTTGGGTCAGTGGCCAGTACACGTGTAGCCCGCCGCCGGAGGCGATGATGTGCGGCATGCCGAAGGAATCCAGCCCCGTCTTGGCCAGAAACGCGAACAGAGCGAGCCCCGCCTCCTTCTTGCTGGCGTAGTCGTCCATGTCCAGAAATAGCGCCTTGATGTGCTGGGCGTTGACGGCCTTGCGGCCCTTTGATGGGTCCTCGAACGTAGCCAAGGCGAAGTACACATCTCGCCCTGCGGTCAGCCACTCCCGAATCTGGGGCTTGGTGTCAGCGATTTTGCGCACGAAGCTGTGCTGCTTGCGCGGTGAACTTAATTCGGCCACGCAGTAATGGCCGTTATCTGGCGGCGGGAGTACCGCCGCCAGGAACTCAAGCGGTGTCATAGGGCGTCCCTGACGTCAGGCGAAGACGAAGGGAACCTGGGTCACCTCATCAAACAGATCTTCGACATCCGAGCCCCCCACAGCTTCAAGGCTCTGCCTGAAGGTCTCGATGAACCGAAGTGCCACGTGTTGCAGTTCTTCAGGGGTCGCGCTGGTCACGCCGTTGTTGTCTACGTACCGCGCCAGCTCAGCGTTGGTCAGCCCTGCAAGTTGAATTCTCGACATATTGTTCTCCAGACGTCTTCGGTTGTTTTGTTGGTCGCGTGTGCCTGCTCCATGATCTTGATCATGGCTAGAACGCGAGGCTTGAACGCCTTGAAAATCTCGCCGCCCTTCATCCAGTTGTACACGCTCTGGCGTGTGGCCCCGGTGGCGATCGCGATCTTGATGACAGGCAGGTCGAAGTAAATGGCCCAGCGACCCAGGGCAGCGCCCATGTGCGTCAGCGGTAGCTTCTTGACCTCAGTGACTACTTTTGGGTGGTATGGCATATTGCGAAGGGGGCCTGTTACGGCCCCCTCTCTGTTTAGTTATCAGTCGTCCCAACCGGATACGACAGAAGCCAGATCCGATGCCGGTGGTGCCTCGGGCTTGGCCTTGGTGGTGCGCTTGGCAGGCGCCTCATCTTCTTCATCGACCACGGGGGCCTTGGCCTTGGCCTTCGGTGCGGGTGCCTCGTCTTCGTCTGCATCTTCGACCACAGGGGCCTTGGCCTTCACGGCGGGCTTCTTGGCCTTCGGTGCGGGTGCCTCGTCCTCTTCCTCGACCACGGGGGCCTTGGCCTTGCGTACGGGCGGTGCGCCTGCAACTTCATCCTCGACCTGGGCGCTCGGTGCGAACGACATCGTGACCGCTTCCAAGGCGGTCGGCGAATCAGCCAGCGTCTCGACAATGGCCATCTCGGTGTCATCTAGCCAGCGCATGGCCTTGAACACCACCTTGACCGCGTCCACGGAATCACCCGTGTCGAACTTCATGCGGGTAACCACCATGTCAGGGCTGTACTTCTGAGCCACGAGCCAGCGAGCGTACTCTTGCAGTGGGCGCTTGTCCCCGTCGGCCTTGCCGAAGAGGCTGGTGGCCGGCACCGAGAAGCTCATGACCGGCGCATCTTCACCGCGCTCCATCAAGTCGCTCAGCGTTGCCACAGCAATGCGCTGTTGGAATCGGCAGGCGCGGGTGTTGCCTTGGCCGGAGCCCGCGACGTTCTTCTCGCACTTGGCGCAGCTGCTGGCTTGGGGGGACTTGATGGAGGTATCGGGTGTTTCGCCGTCGCCGCTCCAGCAGTCAGGGCCTGTCGTGCTGGTGGGGTCATATTTTCCCATGTAGAACACGCGCCCGACCTTGGGTGCAGCCTTGACGATCGCCACGTCCAGATAGCGCTCTTCGATCTGACCCACCTCTTTGCCGCCGTCGAGCAAGCGCCAGACGCCGTTCTTGATAGAGATGCGACGACCGCCAGTGCCGCTGCCGGCGAGAGCCTTGGCGACTTCGGAGAGACCTGCGCGAGCCAGGATGTGTGCTGGCAGCTTGCCGGAGAAAATTGAAACTTCGTTGGCCATTATTGGGCTCCTGAATTGATGACTTGGTTTGAGGGAAAATTTGGGTACTGACTTTCTGTGTTCACGCTCCTGGCTTTCTGACGCTGATGGTGTACTTGGCGTCCGACACGAGGGACGGGATCGCCAGCTGGGGATTCTCTTCTAAGAACTGCTCGGTGTTCTTCTGCGCCAGCCTGCGCTCGAAGAGGTCAAAGGCGCTGTGCTCGACAACGAACGCACGAAAGGCATCCCAATCCTGCACGCTGTAGCGGGTGGACTTGCCCATGACGATGGTGCCCTCAAGGGTGCGAACCGAGGTGACGCCCAACGCCTTCAGGCTCTCGCGCATCGCGTTGGTGACGGCGTCCATCTGACCGTCGATCTTGGCGACATCGGCTTCATAGGTGGCGGTGAGTGCCCCCTTGGCGTCGCGCATCTTGCGGTAGACCTTGGCTAGCCGGTCCAGCGGGACCGTCGGTGTGGTGACTTCTGACATTGCTTTCTCCTGTTTGAAAGTATAACGATTGACAATGATAACCCCAGTTTTGCGCTCTGAGTAGGCTCCTTATGAAATAATTTCGTTGCGGAACAAGTCGACCATAAGTGTGTGGTCGCTCACTTTCGCGGCAACCGCTTTGAACATCTTCTGCTCCACGGGGCTGCTCTCGATGTGGATGACGCGGACACTGGTCGACGTCTGCCCCTTGCGGTCTGCACGGGCTATGCACTGCACGTAGAGCTCCACGCTCATCACCGGCCCATAGAACACCACCGTGTCCGCAGCAGTCAGTGTGATGCCGTGCGCCGTGGCTTGAGGCTGGAGTACCAGCACACGCACTCGGTCGGAACTCTGGAAGTCGTCGATGATCTTGGCGCGCTTGCTGGCGCTCACGTCCCCGTGGATCTGCTCGGCCACGATGCCGTGCTTGGTCAGGTCTGCGTAGATGGTGTCCATGCTGGCCCGGAACAAAGCGAAGATCAGCACCTTGCGATCGGTCTCCTCCAGAATCTCGCGCAGCACGCTCAGCCTGGGCTTGGCGTCGAACTCGATCACCTCTTGCATGTCCGTGATGGCAGCGCCGGCCGAGATCTGAAGCAGCTTACTGACAGCCACGCCCGCATTGACGGCGCTGATGGTCTCACCCGCCGTGTGCACCAGCATCTGGGTCTTGAGCTGGTTGTAGTACTTGGACTGCTGGGCAGACATCGCCACGTGGCGAGTCTCGGTGATGACAGGGGGCAGGTCCAGGCAGTCTTTCTTGGCAAATCGGATCGCGGGCTGCAGCGCCTCGAACACCAGATCACGCGCATTGGGCTTGGGCACCCACTTGAAGTTGGTGACCTTGTTCATCACCTTCTCTTTCCAAGCCGTCACGAAGCGTGGCACGCGGTCGGGAGACACCAGCTTGGCCAACCCGAACGCACCCACAGGGGACTGCGATGCGGGGGTGCCCGTCATCATCCACAGCAGTGTCTCGGGCTTCAGGATGGAGTTGAGCGCCTTCCAGCGCCGGGTGGTGCTGTTGGCGTATGCGTTCGCTTCATCAACGATGACAAGATCAAAGCGCCCATCACTGCGGACCTCTTGCGCAATAAGGTTCAGGCCGTCGTAGTTGGCGATCACAAACTCGTAGTCCCCTTGGACCATCTCGATCCTGCGGGATGCCTGGGCGTGGTGCGCCACGATGGCGCTGCGGTGCATGATGCTGTTCATGATGTCTGCCATCCACGCGGTGTACATGATCGACATGGGGCACAGGACCAGCACCCGGCGCACGCGCTTCTGTTTCATCAGGTAGTCCGCCGCCCACAGCACGCTGATGGTCTTCATGGTGCCCGCATCGTTGAAGACGAAGCACCGGTTGTGCAGTGTGGCAAACGCCGCCGTATCGATCTGGTGCTGCGCGGGCTTGTAGCGCCCGGGCCATTCATAGCGGTGGACAATCGGAGACGGCACCTTGGCGAACCCCAGGTTGCGCAGCACCCGCACCTCATCGAGCCCTAGGTACACCAGCACCGCTGCACCCCCACCTTCGAAGGTCTGAACGACCTTGTGCTTTGGAATTATCGCGAGCTTCTCCGGGAACCGTGTGCGAAGCAGCACGGCCCTGTTGTTGATTATTTCCATGTCAGTGCCCGTTGTCGCTCATGTTTGACTTGGGGGAGCGCAGCCGCAGGTTGCCCTTGGTGCTCTTGCCGCCGGCCTTGAGCTTGACCTTGTGGTCGATGTGCTTGCCAACGCGGTCCACGCCGGCCTTGTCGTACTTGCGCCGCGCCCTCTGGCGCTCGAGCTGGTCTTCGGTCTCACCGCTTGCCTTCTGCAACTCGTAGGCTTTCTTGAAATCTCGCTTACCGTTCTTCTGTGTCATGGGGTGTCCTTTCAGTGTCTGGGGTGTTGTTCACAGGCTTTGTGGGGGCACCAGCCACACAGTGGGCCGGGCTTTGGGGGGAACTGCTCGGAGGCGATCGCAGCCTCGATACGACCCAGGCGCTCGCGCACCTTCCACCACGCGCTCTCGACATCATCGCGGACCATTCGCTTCTTGCGCAAGTCGTTGTAGAGCAGGAACAGCAGGCCCGAGTTGACTTGGCGGATGTGGCTGTAGTGCGTGAACACAAAGAGCGACATGAAAATCATCTGATCGAGATCGGGGTACTTGTTCTTACCCGTCTTCCAGTCCCAGACCCACGCCTTCAGGTCGTCATCGTCAAGCGTGACCACGTCAGCCTTGCCGCGCAGCCACACGTCTTTGGCAAAGAACCCGCAGGGCTGCAAGTCGCGTGTCACGCCGAACTCCATCTCAGCGACATGCCGCCCCGTTTTGTTGAGAACCGCCTGCACCACGGGCGTGAACCGCGCGTGCTTCTCAGGGATGGGTGTGCGGTCGTTGATGTGATCCTCTAGCGCCTTGTGCACCTCGTTGCCGTACCGTGCGGGCTCTGACTCCTCGTAAGGGTAGAGCTTCAAGATCTTGGTGGCCTGGAACTTGCGCGGGCAGTTCTCGAACTCTTTGAGCCCGGAGTAGCTGTGTACGTAGGGCTTGCTCATTTGAACTCCGCTGTCTGGATGGCCTGGGTCAGGCGCTTGCTGAAGCCATTGACGAACTCCTCGTTAGCCCACCGAGGGTCGCCCATGTCGAACAGAATCGCATGTGTCAGCTCATGCCAGAAGGTCTCAGCAATGTCTGCATCGGTGCGTGGGGTGCCGGTGTGCGTCACCGAGACGCGAACGTAACCCAACCGGGGTTGCACAGACCCCGTGCCGGTGTCTTTACTGTCGTACGTCTCGACGTGATAGTCGGTCTTGCCGAGCTTGAATTTATTAGGTAGTTCCATTGCGCTCTCCTCAGCCTTTTGCTAGGCCATATCTACGGTGAAAGCCACCGTCAGCCGCCAGGGG
>Ga0209414_1000507_pt1 | contig 18442 bp, 23 predicted proteins | sample LakVidmifraction_4_FD_181154 | JGI IMG/M metagenome (GOLD analysis project Ga0209414, IMG submission 181154) | Hypersaline microbial communities from Lake Vida, Antarctica - Brine Hole Two &gt;0.2 micron (SPAdes) (version 2) | ecosystem: Environmental > Aquatic > Non-marine Saline and Alkaline >... | reverse complement strand
AGTATTGTTTTTATTGAATAGTTGGTGTTTTGTGTTGAGGTTTTAGCGCATTAAAACTAAATAAGAGAAAAAACATTGGCTTGACACATTAGGAAAGTTACAGAAAATCAGCAACATAAACTACAACGCTTGGCGTATAAGAGATGTGGCACTTATACGAATGTTCAAATCAAGGTACAATGCTACTGTGCCATATATTTTATACGCTGTTATGTGCTGGGCGGTTTATCAGCACTGAATTTAATTTAAAAACAAAATGGAATTATTAAAAGAATTAAACACCGAAACACTTAAAAAAATGTTATCAGAAATTGATGACAAACTAACGTTGGCTTTTATCAGAGCAGAATTATTGAATAGAGGTCAATTGTAGCCTTGCACATAACTGTAAGTGTATAACCGTTGAAAAAAATAAAAAAGCGCAGGCAGACTACGTAGTAGAATAGAATTAATCTTAAAAACTAAATTATGACTAAATATGAATATATTGGAAAGTATGTTGGTAAAAAAATGAAGAATAATAAACTTCCTTATGGTTTACAATACTTGAATTTAGTTGCTGACTATGAAGAAAAAGCTGAAAAATATTTTGATGCTATGATTAGGAAACGATTAAGGGAAACGATCTAAAAAGCGTAGGCGTTCGGCTTACGGAATATTAATAATTAAAAGAACAAAAATGAAAACACAAAAAGACATTGAAAAACGTATAGCAAACATTAATAAAAGGATAGAGAATATGAATATTGATTCCAAAAAAGGAATTGGAAAGAAAGTAGATGGCAAATGGTTTAGAGATAAATATGAATATAATGGTTTATTGGCAGAAAGAAGCATATTACATTGGGTTTTAAATGGTAATAAATTAGAAGATGAAGCCTTAAAGTTACACGAAGTTAGCCAACAACGTGAACTGTTAAATGGTTGGGAAGAGTATGAGCAAAAATGGGAATATGGGGAATTTGAAGATAGAGGTGATTTGATAGATGAGTATCTAAAAACCATTTAATTAATATTAAAACCTAAATTATGAAATTTAAAATAGGAGACAAGGTAAGAGTTAGAGAAGATTTAGAAACAACTATCGAAAAAATAGAACTAGATGAAAAAGATAATAAGTATCTATATTGGTTTAAAGATAAAAGCGGTAAACTATGGTATGATACAGAATTTTCCATTGAATTAATCTTAAAAACTAAATTATGATAGAGCAAATAAAGGACTTTGCTGAACAGATGCAAAAAGAACTTGATGATAATTCACACAAAGAAGATTGGAGAGAGTGGGATGATTTGAATGAAATGTTATGGGAACTAGAATATCATAAAGGAAAGTTACTTATAGCTATAAAAAACGATGATAAAAAGTTAGTGAAAGAATACATTGCTGATTGTGCAAATATATTAATGTTTATTGGTAATGCGGGACAGTTGTATAGAACCGAAGCGTAATCAGCTTGCTGGATTGAATTAATATTAAAACCTAAATTATGAAATTTTATAAAAGAGAAAATGTAATTAAGTCTTTAAAAACTTTGATTAAAGAATTAAAATAAAAAAGTTAAATTATGACATTCAAAAAAGCAATATGGCTACCAGTATTCATTTACGATGAAGAAGAAATAAGGTTAAATGAAATGGGGTTAGGAAATGATGATGATGGATTTAATGAAACCGAACCAAGAGCATTTTGGAATATTGATTGGGCTTGTAAAGATAGCAAAATGAAAAATGTAACTGCATTTACTTGTAACGGTGATTCGTTTTACACGCCAATAGAAATAAAAGAATTTGTTAAAATGATTGATAAGCATTTAGAATTATGAAAAATCCAAAATTAAAAACAAGAATTGTTCACTCACAAACAAAATCAGCGTGGAATATAGTGGGTGAAAAACTTGGTGGTAAGTATAAAATAGCAAGAGTTCCTTATTTAACAATTGAAAATAACGACATAAGCGATAACAATAGGGTTGAAGCATTTGAACACGCATCGTTTATTTCGTATTGTTTTAATAACTCTGACATTATTTGTGAGTAAAGCTGTGGCAAAGGCTATGATTCCTAACTAACTAATAAAAATACATTTTACATTGAATAGATGACCACTCTAACCGGGGTGGTCTTTTTATTTAAATCACCTCCTACCGAAACAATAAACTACATATAACTTATAAAGTTCATTAATATCTTAATTTTATTCAAATTAAAATAATTTATTTATGCCACTTGAAAAAAGCATTATTACTGATGAACTTACGAAACAGGGCATCAGCGAGGATTTAGGGAAGGGATTGAGCTTTGAAACTAATGAAGATTTATCTTCTTGGGTCGAATCTTACAAAACTTCACTTCCAGCTAAAGAGAAAACAATTCAGGATTACACGAAAGAGGAAATCGAAGCAATCGCAAAAGACCCACAATTTAAAGGAGCTAAAGGCTTACAGGGTTATTTAGATGCGTTGCGGCAAAAATCTGATTTTAAAAAAACTGATGACAAAACCGATGACAAAACTGATGACAAAAAGGATTCACCAGACTTTGCAGCGTTAATCGCAGAAGCTCAAAAGCCTTTATTGGCACAGCTCGAAGCATTAACAAAACAAAAAGAAACCGAATCATTTGACGCCAATTTTCGTAAACACGTGAAGACAGCTGGTATAACAGATGAGGAATTGATTTTAGACATCAAAGAGAGTTTATCGGACAAATCTACGGACGATGAAATTAAGGCTAAAATTGAAAAGAAAAAAGCTTGGTTAGCAAAATTAGGAATTAAACAATTTGGAACTCCTGGCGGTGGCGGCAGCGGTGACAATACGGGTGACCTTAAAAACGCTATGGAAGAGTGGAATAAGAAACAAAATCAAAAAAAGAAAAAAGTAATTTAAACATTTAAAAAATGGATTTAATAAATGGAGTAAAAGACCCCGTAAATAAGATTTTATGGGACGAAGCAAAAGCTGATAGGGCTGCGGGCGGATTTACGCTTGTTAGCACCGTATTATCAGGTCTTGCTTATATTCTTAAAGGCGCACCACTTAATGTGGATTATGACACAAGAATAGCAAATATCGTTAAAACATCGACTGTTATCACAGGAGGTACAACCACTAAAACGAGAGTTTCAAAAGGTTCTGCTTTTAAAGTTGGTGATGCGATTAGTCAAACAGTTGGAGCTATTGCCGTAGCAGTTACAGCAATTGACACAGCAAATGCAGCTTATGATGAATTGACACATTTAACAGTATCAACAGCTTTCACAGCCGGTAACGTTGTATTTGAAGCGGATGCCGTTGGAGCAACAAGTGCTTATTTATTAAGCGCAAATGCTTTGTTATCAGATAACGTAAAAGTATCAACATCAACAGGGTCAGCAACCGTAACGGCTATAATTGGCGCACTTGAAATTCAAGAAGCTAATTTACCTTTCCCTATTTCGACAGCGATTAAAACCGCTTTAACCACTAGATTTCAATTTATATAATTATGGCATATCAAACAACATTAGTGAATTTGCTTTCAGAAAGTAAATCATTTCAGTTCGTAATGGATAGTGCCGTGGCGCAATTCGAGCAACCAATTTGGAATAAATATCTTACAGAACGCCTTAGTCTTTCTTTAGATTGGAGAGGAATTTTGGCAGTTATGGAAAATAGCCCTGCAGCTTCTGTTATAGATTTTAGTTCAGGAAAACCAATTGCAACAAGACCTGCAATTTCTAAAATAAACGGTGAGCTTGCCGCTTTCGGTAACAAATACCAATTATCAAAAAGACAAGTTAGAGACTTGTTAGAACTTCAAGACAACGTTGGAAAAATGGGTATCAATGTAGCAACTATATTGGATCATTTAATCCCAGACGTTAAACGTGCAACACTCGGGCCACACAAAGCTATTGACAGATTATTGTTAGAAGCTATGAGTACAGGCGTAATGACACTAACAGCCGCCAACAACCCTAAAGGTGTTACTTGGGATAACTCATTAGATTGGGGTATTAACCAAACTTTTGCATCAGTTGTATGGAGTACGGCCAATGCAGCTACAATGAAACCTTTAAAAGATATCAAAGCTAAAGTTAAAACTGGTATCGCAAAAGGTGTGAGATATGGTAGTATCAAAATGAGTTCAACAACTTTCGATTTAATGGTAGGTTCTGCGGAATTTCAAGCCGCTTTCAAAACTTCATCTGGTAATTTTACAGAAATTTCAAATGCTTTTATAGCACCTGAAACTGTAACACAACTATTTAGAGGCATTGGACTTCCTGCAATTGAGTTAATCGATTACCCTGTTCAAGTTGAAGAGAAAGATGGTACTCATACTACTGTTTTACCTTTCGCAGACAATAGAGTAACATTTGTAGTTGATGACAATTTAGGTGAATTATTATATTCTTATGCAAACGAGCAAAGACGCCCGGTAGCCGGAAAATCTTATGCAACAGCATTGAATGTATTGGTTTCTAAATTTTCAGACAATGATGGTAACGAATTTACAGAAGGCGAGTTCAACGCTTTCCCAGTAATCAACGCTGCCAATTCAATGTCAATTTTGAAAACAAACGCAACATCATAATAAATGGCAGTTACTAACCTTTTAGCATTTACCTCTTATTTTCCAGACTCGGCTATCGCTAGCTTAGTTCTGGAAGGTAAAGGTATTAACCCCAGCTTGACAGATGCGAACGAAGTGTCGTCAGCTTGGGGAATGCTTGAAAAGGCTAAAAGTTCAGATTATTCACAAGGACGGACTTCTGAAAGTCTTTCATCAGCAGCGAGAAAACGATTGGTGGACGATGCAAAAGCAATATTTAAGAAAAATAATGTTGTTTATATCGAACACTTAACAGCTAATATAAATGGCATACGATGGTAAGGTATGGTTTCACTTGGCAATTACAAACATTAACCGGTGGCGGTGTGGATGCAAATAATGACCCAATAGCTCAAGTAGTCGATTGGATTCCATTTATTTGCGATGCACAATTACAAACAGGGAGATTTGTTGTAAGCGGCTTAGTAGACCAAATCAATATAACTTATGCGGTTTATGTTGCACCAGGGCAAGAACTAACTTTTTTAAAGGGAGTGAATGTTAAGGATCACAATGGTGTTGAAAGAGATATTTTAGGAACTGAATATAATTATTTTATGGTATGATCCCACAATTCAAAGTATCGGAACTCGAAGCGCAGCTAATAAATTATGCTGTTAATAATGAAAATAAATTCATCGCTGCTTTAATTAGAATCGGAAATGAATTTGTAAATAGTGCGAGGTCAACTAGTACTTATCAAAATCAAACTTATAATTTAAGGTCAAGTATTGGTTATGTTATTGCGAATAATGGGGTTGTAGTAAAAAGAAATTATGAACAGTTTGGAGACGCTAATATCGGAGTTACCGAGGGTCTAAATTTAGCCGATGAGGTCGCCGCCGAAAATTCTAATGGGATAGTTTTAATTGTAACGGCCGGAATGAATTATGCACTTTATGTTGAGGCAATGGGCTACGATGTATTGACTGGATCAATTCCAAATGAAAGTCAAGTTTTAGAATCATTTAATCAAATGGTAAAGTAAAATGAGTAATTCAGCAGATTTAATTAACTTAATAGTAGATGTAATAAAACCGATTGGAGTTCCTGTATATAAATTCAGCAGCCCATTTACGGCAATAAATACGGAGCGAATAGTGATTAATCTAATTGCAAATGTTAACTCAACTCGTTGGGGAAACAATAGAATGAATCGTTTTATGGTAAATGTGAATGCTTATATTCCAAAAATGGAAAATGGAATGACAAACAGCGCACGAATCGCAACGCTTGAAAGTTCTATTATGTCAGCTTTAGAATCCTATAATTCAGACACAACAAGGGTTAAATATTATTCGATTGACCCAACACCTGGAACGGTAGTAAATGAATCGGATAAAGAATCTTTAATGAATATTAGAGTAAACGTAACAATAACTTAAAAAAATAAAAAAATGGCAGCAGATGCACAATTATTTGAAATGACCGGACTATCGACCTTCTCTATTGGAGCGGTTGGAGCTGACGGTGCAATGGGGGCAGCACTTACCCCATATCTTGTGAAAGACGGAACAGCAAGTTTTAATATTGCTGAACCTACACAAACTGAAATTGATATTTATCAATCAGACACGGCTTATGCAATTTTGCAAGGCAAACAACCTAAAGACTTTACGACTGAATTGTTCGGGTTAAAACTTTCTGACCTTCCTACTTTTATGGGTGGTGCTTTTGTGGCTTCAGCTACAACCACTCCTGACCGTTGGAATTCACCAACTACCATACCTACAATTATCATGTCGGTTAAATTACAAACGAAAGATAGTTTAGGGCAAACTGTCGGCTTGGTCTTCCCAAAATGCCAGATAATCGCATCAGTAAGCGGGTCATTATCTAAAACTGATTTGATCGGTTTGCAACTTAAAGTCGTAGTTCTTGCACCAGTTAATGGTTCAGGCGTTATTTTATCATCTTGGGGCGTTGACGGATGGGTAGCTCCATAATTAATTGCAACTAACTAAAAGCCGGGCAAAAACAGTTCGGCTTTTTTTAAAACCTTAAAAGATGCAATTAGAAGAATTTTTAAAATTAGAAGCTGATGACATTTTACGGATTCCGTATGTACATAATTACGGGAAAAACGATAAGAAAAAGGTTGAGATACCTACTTTAACTATCGGTAAAATGATTGAAATCAATCCGTACTTAACCATTATTGCAAAAAACGACTTAAAGGCAATGCGAGAGGCAGCAGAGAATAATTACTTTGAAGAAATGCCTGAACTTTTCAATAAGTACGTATCACCTATTGCAAATATAATTAAGATAATTACTGGCATTGATGACAAAGATTTCAAAGAAATGGAGTTCAGCGATACTTATATGATTCTGATGGCTATACTTTCCCGAATGGGAACAAAGTCTTTTCAGATGTCTATCATAACGGGGTCAGTTGTGAGCCGAAGCACAGAGCAGGAGATAATAGCCGCTCAGAAATATTTAACGCAATCAATGTCTTAACAATACTTGCAAAGGTGTTTCGCTTTGGTTACGATGAGATGCTTAATATGCCATATTCAACAGCCGTTAAAATGCTGATTGAAAATAATTATTTAAGCACCCCAGAGAGTGAAAAAGTTAAAAAAGGAGGAATAATGGATTTTGCTTCTCAAATGTCAAAATAGAAAACAATGGCTAAAAATATAGGAAGTTTATTTTGGATAACTGGTATTGATAATACAAATCTTCGTAAAGATGCTGCACAATCCGCCAACCTTTTAGGAGGTGTAGGAAAATCCGCTGATGGAGTTTCAAGTCAAATTAAAGAAATGACAGCAGCTTTGTCTAAACAGGCACAAGCGACTAAGCAAAAAATTGATTCATTAAGAGCCGCACAATTAAAATTAAAAAAAGCGGGTGATACCTCAAGTTCAACTTACATTAAAAATGATGTTGAGTTAAAGAGATTAAATTCCACTTATTTAAATCAAAAAAAAGCAATAATAGCATTAGAAAGCCCTTATGCTAAATTATCAAATGAATTAATAAAAGCGAGAACGAACGCTAAAAATTTAGCCGCTCAATATGGTATTAATAGTTCACAGGCTAGAAAAGCAGCGGCAGGAGTTAATAAATTAGATAAAGAATTAAAAGATATTGATAGCTCAGTAGGTCAAAATCAAAGAAGTGTAGGAGACTATAAGTTAGCTTTAGAAGGTTTGAATGTTCAATTAAGGAAAGAACAATCAGAATTAAAAAAAACAACTTCAAATCTTGGCAGAAATAACGCAAAAACAAAACAAGCTAGATTGTCAATTCAACAACTTAAAGAGCAGATAAGGCAAACAAATAACCAACTTAATAAAGGGGCTGCTGGTAGCAGTAGATACGGTACTGCTTTAAAAGGTTTGGCGTCTTCTTTTTTAGGTATTACAGCTGTTGTTTATGGAGCGTGGAGAGGAATAAAAAAATTAGTAACAGGCAATATTGAGTTAGAGGAAGCGGAAGCCAATGTAATGAAAACAACTGGCTACACCACAGCACAGGTAAATATACTTACAGAAGCTCTTAAAAGATTAGATACAAAAACACCAATTGAACAGCTTTTAGGATTGGCAGAAGCTGGTGGGCGTTTAAATATAACAGGAAAAGAATTAGAAGATTTTGTTGAAAATACAGATAAAGCCTTTGTTGCTTTAGGTGATAGTTTGGAAGGTGAAGCCGCAGATATTGGGTTAACGCTTGGTAAAATGGCAGGCAACTTTGACCTTGAAGAAAAATATGGTATTGGAGAGGCAATGAATAAAATTGGTTCTGCTTTAAATGAATTGGGAGCAAGCTCCAAGGCTTCTGAAGGCCCAATTGTAGATTTTACACAACGTCTGGCAGGGGTATCTTCACAGGCTAAAATAACACTTCCTGATATTGCTGCTTTAGGTGCTTTATTCGATGAAAATGGACAATCTATTGAGGTGGCAGCTACCACTTTCAATAAATTATTGCCCGCTATTGGTAAAGATGTTGAACGCTTCGCAAAAATTGCAGGGTTAAATGTTAAAGAATTTAAAAAAATAGTAGAAGAAGATGCTTTTGAAGCCCTTAAATTAGTGGCTATTGGTGCAAAAAGTAATGAGGAAGGTTTGATTGGTTTATCTGAAACCCTTGAAAGTTATGGAGTAGACAGTGCTAGAGCTGCAAGTATTGTAGGTATTTTAAGTAGCAAAACAGAAAGATTAACTGAATTGCAAAAAATATCTAATGATGCTTTTGAATCAGGAACTTCATTGACCAAAGAGTTCAATATTAAAAATGAGACATTAGGGTCTACACTTTCTAAAATAGGAAATACTCTTGCTGCTAAATTTACAGGAAGTAAAACAGATAAATTTTTAAAAGGCCTAGCAGAAGGTTTTTTTAATTTGGTAAAATCTACTGAGGCTGCTGCTGTAGCAACCGAAAAAGAACGTTTAGGACTGTTAACTTTAGAATCTAAATTAAAAGATGTAAACACTTCAAATGAGGAAAGATTAAAGCTTATAAATGAATTGAAGGATAGATACCCAGGTCTTTTAGGTGATATTGATGCAGAAACAGTTAGTAACGAGCAATTGTCTACTGCTTTGCGTGAAGTGAATAAACAACTTATTCAAAAAGTTGTTCTTCAAGAAAAAGATAGCGAAATCGCTAAACAGAGTGAGAAAATAGGTGAAAAACAACTTGGCTTTATTAAAGAAGAGGAGGCTTTAAGCAAAAGAATAGGAAAGATAGTTGGCGCCTCAAGAAAAGAAGGAAGTGTATATGTTGAAAAAACAATAAAAGATAACGCTTCTGTATTAGATCAAGGAAGAGATCTTTTAAAGCAATTTAATGAATTTGAACAAAATAGAATAGGTAGTGATTATGGTGATTTATCACACGCTGTTGCTGTACTTGAGGAAAAAGAAAAATATTTAAATGTTGCTGAAAAAACAAAAGCTGTATTATTAGAAGAAAGAACCGCTCTTAAGGAACGTCAAGAATTATTAGCAGGCGGAAAATCTAAAGTGGTAACTACTATAGAAACCGAAGCAGAAAAAGCAGCCCGAATTGCGGCAGAACAAGCGGCAGCGGACGCCTTAACTAAAAAACAAATAGCCGCAGCCAAAAAAACAAAAGAGGAAAGATTAAAAGATGAAGAAACATTCCTAAAGGATTTACAAAACCTTAGAGATGATGCTGCCATTGCTGCATTGGAAAGCGAAAGCGAACAAAAGAAGTTAAAAATTGACCAAGATTTAAGGGATCAAAAATTAAAGAATAAAGATTTAAAAATAGAACCAGACGACTTAAAGACTTTAGACGATGCTTACGAAAAAGAAGCCGCAGCTGAAAAGGTAGCAATAGATAAAGAAGCCGCTGACAAAATCCAAGCCATTTGGAAAAAGATAAATGATTCCAGACTTTCAGATATTGAAGCCGAAAAGCAAGCTATAATAGATAAATATGCAAAGGAGCTAGAACTTGCCGAAAAGGCAGGAGATGTCGAGTTGGTAACTGCTATTAATGAAACTGTTACTAAAGAAACTAATGTTGTTACACAAAAATATAAAATAGATTGGGGAGTTATTTTCGGTGATTTAGACGATGTATCAACTAGAGCCTTGGATGATTTACAAGTTCAATTAGAGGAATATTTATCTACTGTAAGTGATACAATTTCAAAAACAGATTTAAAAACAGTCACGGATCAATTAGAAAAATTAAAAGAAGAAATAGCTGATAGAACGCCAATTAAAGCACTAATTGAAAGTTATGAAGACTATAAGAAAGCAACCGATGACGTTATAGAAGCAGAAAAAGAATTGAACGCCTTAGAAGAAGAGGGGAAGGAATCAAAAAAAGAATTAGAGGCTGCGACTAAAAAATTAACAGATGCGGAAAAAGATAGAGCTGAATCTTTATCTAAAATGACTAAAGCTGTTAATACAGTAGGTGAAAAAGGTCAGCAACTTGTAAATGCGGGAGGAGATATAGTCAATATGCTTGAAGATTTAGGAGTGTCTGTTGCTGATTCTACAAAAGAAGTATTAAGCGGTATGGGTCAAACGTTTGACGGTCTCGCTAGTATTGACCTTACAAAACCTATGAGTATAATAACTGGTGGTATAAAAGCCTTAGGAGGGCTAGCACACACTGTTACTTCATTATTTGGAGGAGGAGCTAAACAAGTATCGCAAAAAACCATCGATTATTATAATGACCTTATGTCTGTTATGGATGATGTTATCTCAAAACATAAGGATTTAATGAGTGAATTATCTGGTGCTAATGCAGTAGATGAATGGGAGAAAACAACTGAATTAATTAATAAACAAATAGAAGCCACAAGGGAACTAGGAAAAGAATTTCTAGCATCAAGAGAAAAAAACAGACATTCTTATGGTTATAAATTAAGAAAAGACCTAAGAGAATTTAAAGACGAATTTGCTAAATTAGGTCTTGATAGCGATGATGTTTATGGATTTTTTGAAATGTCTCCTGATCAATTACAACAAATTAAAGAAGAAATACCAAAGGCATGGGCTAAAATAGATGACCAGACAAGAGCTTATTTAGAGACTATTATCGCTTCAGGAGTGGCACTAGATGATACTGCAAAGGTTCTAGGTGAAGCATTGACAGATTTATCTTTTGATTCAGCGAAGTCAGCATTGAAAGACTTATTATTAAATACAGATACAACTTTAGCAGATATTTCGGATAACTTTGAAAAATATATGCGTAATGCTATTGTAAACGCACTTATAAATGGAGAGTTATCGACACTCCTTGCAGATTGGTATGAGAATTTTACAGCAGCAATGGCAGAAGATGGGCTTTCAGCTCAAGAAAAAGAAGACCTGCAAGCGCAATATGCTAATATAGGACAAACAGGATTAGATTTAACAGCTGCTGCATTTGAAGCCGCAGGAATCGACCCAACCGCATCCACTTTATCAAATCAAGGCACGACATCCGCAGGACAAATCCAAAGGTCTTTAACGGAAGATACAGGGTCGGCTTTAATGGGCTTATGGAGACGGTCACTTGACGAACAAAAAACACAAACGGGTATATTTATGAAGGCGAACGGATTCTTATTTGAAATTTCCGCAAATACTTTAAGAACGGCAAATAACACGGACAGATTAGAAAGTATGGCTATTGAGTTAAAAGGTGTTAATGAGAATACTAAAAAGAGTTATTTAAACGATATGGGATTATAATGTGGAAACTAAACAACATATTACTTAGTGCTTACGGAATTATACCGGGGCAAGTTGATAATGAAGGAATAGCCGTTAAAGGTATATTTGACCTTCCTAAACGATTAGGAAAAACCTTCAAAGATTGGGATGACTTTAATTCAGTTGAGCCTTATGTGGAAGATGATGAGATATTTTTAAAAGGTAGAGATATAATGTTCCAAGGTATTTTAACCGGCACAAAAGCGGAAACCGAAGCGAATATTGAACTTTTAAAGTCAGCTATTGGTAATTTCATTAATGTAGTACCATTTGAGACGCCGTACGGCTCTTATTGTGTTTATATTAAGCAAATCACCCCAAAGATTTATAACGGAGTGGCGACTGTCTTAATTGAAATGCGAGAGCCTGTAGTGGGTGCAACTTGCAGTGTTAGCGGAACGGTTACAACTTATTTATCAACGGAAGTATCGGGATCAACAGATAAAAATGATTGTGAAGCAGGTTATTTTGGTTCTACAGTTACATTAACTGCGGCGGCTGGTATGTTCACGTCTCCATTTTCAGTAGCTGATGCGACTGCAATAGCGGAAGAATGGGTAAGAGTTACTAAACAGCTTTATGCAAATGGCAGTACTGATGGCGTACCTAATGGAACTTGCACAGTTAATCCACCTATTTATTATAACGCAGCATTAACAAATAGTTTACAAAAAGATGATTGCGCATCAGGTTATGTTGGCTCGCTTGTTTCTTATACAATTGCAGCAGATATTTATAGTTCAGACACACAAATAGACCCTACAGCAAGCCAAGCGAAAGCCGACGCAAAAGCTCAGGCCGCAATGGATTTAATCTTAACGCAGGCGTATGCGAATGAAAAAGGCACTTGTTCCAATGGACCAACCTTTTTCTTAAAATTAACAATGCCAATTTATACAGTTTTTTGGTTAGGACAATATTACGTAGGTAATTATTTTGAAGTTGGTGAAGTAATGGTGCCGGGGACTATTTATAATTTCATAATGTACGGCGTCAAAATTTCCTATACCTCAGTTAGTGATGACACGCCAACAAGCATAATAAATTCACTGACAACAGCAATAAATAATACAACAGTAACACAATGGGATGCTCATAACCAATATTTATTATTTGCTGAAAAACCATACGGTTATTTAGTAGGATCAAATGTTTTATTTGTAGCCGGATATTGCACAGTATCAATACAATTCGTAAGTTAAATATATGTACACAATAGACGCAATATCATTTTTTAGTTACGGTTTATTCCTAAGCGAATATGACGGTCAGGCGCATTTACTTGACCCTAAAAATCAGTTTTTCACAGTTTACGCAAAAGAAGGGTATCAAATTACAAAAAGAAATGGAAACACTTTAGATTTTAATGGATTTGTGATCGGAGAAAGTCAGGCGGATTTAATTTCTAAAATTAATGTTTTATACGGAATTTTTATAGCACCCGGAACACGAACAATAGTTTTAGATAACAACCCAATCGAATGTTTTAGTGAGGATGGTTTTGAAATTACAAACGTACATTTAGCGGGGATATTTTACGGGAAAATTAAAATAAAATTAATTATAGTTTAATGGCGGATTTAATAATATATAGAAGTGCAGTAGCAGTAGCAACGGTTTCAATTGATGAAAAAACGATACTGACACGCAAATTAATGAATGAAGATAAAGTTGTTTCTGAATTTGTTTCTGAGGGTGTTTTACCTATTGCCATAGGTGATTATATTATTGTGAATACTAAAAATTATTATATCAATCAATTACCAAACATTGATAAGGTAAATGAGAAAACGTTCAAGTATAATGTTATCTTTCAAAGTGATTTATACGATTTATACAATAAACTATTTTTATCAGTTGAGGGATTGAGTGATTGGAGTTATACAGGAAACGCAGCTGACTTTTTAGCTAAGATTGTGGAAATAATGAAAGAGGATTCTATTGATTGGAATGTTGGAATAGTTGACCCAAGTAGTGAAAAGCTAATGGATTTCATAAATGAAAGTTGCAGAACAGCATTAACAAAAATTGCGGACGCTTTTAATTTTGAATTTCAGGTAAACGATAAAGTTATTGACTTTAAAGAAGCTATTGGGTCAGATACAGGATACGAGTTTAAATATGGTAAAAATAACGGTCTTTATTCGATCGAAAGACGAGCGTTTGAAAGTAAAAATATATTTACCCGGGTTTATGGTTATGGATCAACAAGGAATATTCCTTATACTTATAGAGATCGTCAAAAAAGATTGATTTTTAAAAATGAAAACGACAAGCCTTATTTAGAGAAGAATGTTGGTATTTATGGAATAAGGGAAGGGCAATATACTAATGAAGATATTTATCCGCATAGAACAGGAGCTTTAACAGCCGCAAATAACATATTTGATGTCAGTATTTATAACGAAAATACTTCATATATAGAGGATAATTTAATAACTTTTGTTATTGCCAACAACTTAAATATTGCGCCAAAAATAGTATTTAAAAGCGGGAAATTAAGCGGGTTAGAATTTGAGGTTTTAAAAGTTACAGACCCTAATGCTGATGATATCCCTGAACGATTATTTATAAAAGCAATTACAGAAAGTGATGGTCTGTCATTTCCAAATGAAATCAGCAAACCAGAAATAGGAGACGAATATACTATTGTAGATATTCAAATGCCTGCGGAATACATTCATAAGGCAGAGGCAGAATTAAAAGCGGCTACACAAGCGTTCTTAGATGAAAATTCAGTACCTAAAAGCCTTTATTTAGTTAAGATTGATACAAAGTATGCTAAAGCAAATTCTATTGTTTTAGATGCGGGGGATTTAGTTGAGATTAACGACGCTCAATTAGGCGTGCGTAGAAAAATAAGAATAGCTGAGGTCTCTTTTCCTATTGTTAATCCTAATGAGATAACAGCTATTATTGCTGATTTCATCCCGAAAACATTTAATCAAATAGTGGCAAATAAGGCAATTGTAAGTGGGAAAGCGATTCAATCAGTAATAAATAAAATTACAAAAATTACAAATACTAGCAATAAAACAACGATTGACAATAGTGTAACCAATATAAATGAAGAAACAGGATATATTATAGTCAATAACCGAAAATTTAGGCATATAAAAGGATTTGATAACTACGATATTGACGTACTTGAGATAGGCGATACGATTGCAGAAAATTATTGGAGCAGGATTTTGTATGTAACCGAGTGGTATTATTTAGGAGGTATCAAAGAATTTATAGAAAGTTGGGAACAAGTTAATTCAACAGAAATAACATGAAAATAAATAAATTTCAAAAGGTAAAAATAACGCTTATTGAAGATGATTTGGCACCTGAAAGTATGGTAACTGTTGACGCTGATGGCTTGTTGAAAAGAAGCCCCATGACAGTCATATCGAGAAATATTGATGGCGGCGCAGCAACAACAGTTTATTTGGCTACCCAAAAAGTTGATGGGGGAAATGCAACAAATTAAAATATAAAAAGATGGCAGATATAATTCAATTCAGAAGAGATACGGCAGCCGCATGGACTGCCGCAAACCCTATTTTGGCACAAGGGGAACCAGCGATGGAAATTGATACTTTAAAAGAAAAACGGGGCGATGGCGTTACACCTTGGGTTTCTTTACCTTATAGAGAAATTGCTAGTTTTAATAAAGAAGTTGAACAAACAGCTCACGGATTTATTGTAGGAAATGCGATAAGACATAATGGCATAATATGGGTAAAAGCACAAGCAGATAGCTTGGCAAATTCTGGAAGTATTGGAGTTGTAGGAGTTGTCACAGATGCTAATAATTTTACTTATTCATTTGGAGGATTTTTAGTTCCCGGAACTTGGGCAAATAATGTATCTTATTTTTTATCACCAGCGGTTGCAGGTGGAATAATTGTAGAGCCTACTTATACTATTGGACAAGTTAGAGAATTTATAGGAACAGGAACACCGAACGGTTTATTAATAGAAATAGATTTAGGAGACGAAATAGTTGCGGAAGTTATTGGGGATTTGACTTTAGATGCTTTGGCTTTAAAAGCACCTTTAGCGTCACCAACCTTTACAGGAACAGTGAGTGGTATTAATAAAAATATGGTAGGTTTACCAAATGTAGATGATACTGCTGATTTAGCAAAACCAACATCAATAGCTACACAATCTAAGTTAGATGTTTTAACAAATGCACAAACAGGCGGGTTAAAATCATTCACAACTTTAGCTTTATTACAAGCTTACGCAACGCCTAATATAAATGATAGTTATAAGGTAACAAATGACGGCACAACATCTAATAACGGTTATTACCATTGGGTAAGTGGCGCAACTTATGAAAAAGATTTTGATTTGGTTAATGGCGCAATTGTAAGCGGTAATGTTGATGCTGTTAAAGGTGGTGATATATTTGATTACAATAACTTATATAAATCACAATCACTAAAAAAAACATTAATAGGACTAGAACAAAACTTTTATTCAGACTATTCAAATGCAGAAGCTAAAAGCACATTTATTGCACCCATAACATTATCTTCAGATGGTGATTATGTTGAGTTTGAAGTTATATTGAAAAGTTTAGGTATAGGTAGTTCAACTTCTGAAAGTATGGGTATAATGGGTCAGGCTACTACTTCTAATTCACATTTAGGTTTTAATTATAGCGGTAATTTTTTATTAAAAGCAGCCAATGATATTTTTGTGTCGACAAACGCATTTAGTACACCTATAACGGCTAATGGTTTACCTATGAAGGTTAAAGTAGCATACGAAGGCGGTGTTATAAACACATATAAAAATGATGTTTTAGCAAGGGCAAATATGGTGGCTAGCAATATTATATTAGATAACATAGGGCAATCATACGGAGTACCTAGCTTTTCCGGTATTTTAAGACAAGTGACTATAAGTCATTCAGGCGGTACAATTGTTTCAATTGCAACCCCTTATTTAGATTCCACGTATTTAACAAATACCAAAAGTTTAGAAATTTTAAACACAAGCGATGGATATTTAACCGAAGAACAACTTGATTATGCTAATAAAACAGATTTAAAAACAGATTTAAAAAATAGATTAGATACTATATCTTCATTCAATTCTATTTATAACGGTGTTGATAGTAAAAGTGATTTTAACACACCCATAACATTATCTACAGATGGTGATTATTTAGAGTTTGAAGTGTTATTAAAAGAATTAGGAACATCATCAAATACATCGGCTTCAATGGGTATTGTCGGTGAACTCGGATTAGGCACTTCTAACATTGGATTTATTAATAGTGGAAATTTATACATTAGAAATTCTGTAGGCGTTTGGATTTCGACAAACGGATTTAATTCACCCGTTATTATTGATGGTTCACCTTTAAAAGTGAAAATGAGTTATGAGGACGGAAGCATAAAAACGTATTTAAATGATACATATCAGAAAACATTAACTGCATCAACATTTATAATTAAAAACATAGGAAGTTCTTATAACATATTTCCAAACGCCTTATTTAAAGGTGGTATTAGAAACATAAAAATTAGTCATTCAAGCGGCACAATTGTTTCAATATCTACCCCATACTTTGATGAAACATATTTAGTAAATAGTAAGGTTATTTTGAATCCATCAACTTATGGTTATTTAACTCCAAGCCAAGTTGAAAGTTTAAAAAATGTAACAAAATATCCAAAAGCATTTTACGAATTTGATAAAATAGGAAATGCAGGGGAACACAAATTCAAAGCCTACATTTCATATAAAGAACAGAATGGATATTATATTGGATTTGATATTGTAAGAAATAAAGATCTATCTGATTCCGTTTATACCGACAATTACAGAATATCGACAACAACATTATATTTTTATAATGGAGTTGGTATGGTATCTCAAGGTATTGAATTGTTGACGAGTTTAGATAACGAAAGTGTTTATGGAATTGTAGGGGGTAGCAGTTCAACTGGCGGTGTACACGGAAACGAAATATTTACAGAAGCTCACTTTTTTGTTGATGGTGTTGAAATTACAGATTTGACAACCAATATTCCATTAACAGAATGTGCTGATTTTTATTATACGCAAATTTCAAACACTTTTACAGTTGATGATATTACTCATTCAATTGAAACGATACATCATAAAATAAATAAATTTAAAGATAATGGATTTTCAACATTCAATAGATTTATATGGCAAAAAACGGTTAATGTATTCTGGTGGTATCACGCTTTGGTTTGTATTAGCAAAGGTTTAGCTACACAAGGACACAATGAATTTTTAGATACAGCGACAATGATAGGCGATTCTTTGCGTAAATTAGAAAAAATAGGTGCAAGGGAATTTTATTCAAACAACCAAACAAACGGATTGTCAGCATTTGTGACATCAAAAATGATTAAACCGATAGGCGATGAAAGTGTTGTATTTTTTGTTAATGACCGAGTAATTGACAGTAAATATTATAGAAAATTAGAAACACCCCCAAACCCTATTTTAAATGATGTTTGGGAAAGTTTGACAGAAGTAGAGTTTTATAAAAAATAACAAATCCCTTATGTAGTTGGGTAAATAAAAAAGATTAAAAATGAAAACAAGCAAACCAATAAATAGTAGAGAAAAAACACAATCGAGCGTAGAAAGCGTTGC
>Ga0209414_1000506_pt1 | contig 18453 bp, 26 predicted proteins | sample LakVidmifraction_4_FD_181154 | JGI IMG/M metagenome (GOLD analysis project Ga0209414, IMG submission 181154) | Hypersaline microbial communities from Lake Vida, Antarctica - Brine Hole Two &gt;0.2 micron (SPAdes) (version 2) | ecosystem: Environmental > Aquatic > Non-marine Saline and Alkaline >... | reverse complement strand
TGATGACTATTGCGCCACCGCTCCCGATGATGACTACGAGGAGGCCGACGACGTGCCACAAGAGCGCGACGCAATGGACATAGCCCACGAATACGCAGAGCAATGCCAAGTTGAGGAGGAACTAGCGCAATGAAACAATCATCTTACCACCTCACGCTTGCCTTCGTATTCGGGCTGCACGCCGCCGCCTGCGCGGCGTGGGGCGCGTTTGCCATGCTCGCCGCAAACTCCATTTTTGCCATCCCGCTCGGCCTAGGTGCCGTCTTCCTGATCCGTTGCACCCGTATCCAATTGCACGACCGCAGGATTGCAATAATCCGCGAAGACTGGAGACGCGAAAGCAAGCCAAGCACCGACTGGCAGTTCGAAAATATCGTCGGTCCGAAACTCTAAATCGCAACAATCCACAAAAAACAAAAAATGAGCATTTCAAGAATCACCGAAGCCGTCGTAATCCCCCGGCACTATATCGCATTTCCAAGCCTGTCCTTTGTGGCCGGCGCAATCTCCAAAGATGAAACCCGCTACGTGCTGAATCACATCGAAGTGAAAAAGCGAGGGATGATTTCAACCTACGCCGCGACCGATGGCAGGCGGCTGCATGTCGCGGAACTCGATCCGGGCTTATTCGATGACGACATCGACGTTCTCGAGCCGGGACTTTACCTGCTGATCTCCAAATCAACCAAGTTCCTAGTCCTTCAAAAAAGCGAGGAAAAGCTTCAGTACCCGGACTGGCAAATCATCCTGGGAGATTACGAAATCGGCGACAATCTCGCGGAAGTCTGCGAGGTGGCGGACAGCGGCAAAATCGGAGAGGTGATGATACGCACTGAGCGGCTGGTGGATACTTCCTTCCTTTCCGCTGCGATGGGATACGGGACATCCCGGAAAGCGACGGAACACGTAGAAATCAACTTCGAGGCGCGGCCTGATGGTCCTGTAATTATCGCCCACGACCACGGAACGGCTCTTGTTATGCCACTGCGGAGGGTGGAAGCGGAAGAAGGGCTGGAAGCCGCGACTTACGAAACGACACCGATCGCGGCCTTTGCAAATGCGCTGGAGCCGGGGGGATCCGTAGAAATCTCGGTGGACGGAAAGAAAGTCTCGGGGCTGAAAAAAGGCAAGAACGGCAAGGTCACTCTCGATAACGAAGACGAAGCCTAAAATTCTCAAAAATACAAAAAAATGAATACTCAACTAGCAGAAAAAAGCCCGCAAGAGCGGCAAATGAATACCGGCCTATCGGTTTTCGATAGCGGCCAATTTGAACAAATGTGGAACATCGCCGGGGCTTTGGCTCAAGGTTCGCTGATTCCCGACACTCTCAAGGGCAAGAATGATGACGAGACGAAGGCGAACTGCCTGCGTGTCGTGGAGCAGGCATCCCGGTGGGGGCTGTCCCCCTTCGCGGTGATGGATTCCGCGTCCGTGGTTCATGGGAAGCTAATGTGGGAAGGAAAGCTAATCGCTGCCGCAATCAAAGCCACGCTCGGTGTCCGTCTTCGTTATGAATACTCTGGCTCTGGCGAATCCCGCAAGGTGATCGTCTCTGGCCTGCTGGATGGTATTGAGGAAACGATTGAAGGCACCGTGGGAGATTGGAAGACGACGGGCAAAGGCTCGCCGTGGGACAATCTGGCGAACCGCGACCAGATGCTTGCATATCGTGGGGCGCGTCAATGGGCGCGACGTCACTCTCCCGAGGTGATACTTGGGGTTTATGCTCCCGATGAATTCGACGGCGACTCAATGCGCGATGTCACTCCCGGCAAAACCTCTCCGGCAAAGCTGGATACTCCGAACATTCCTGGACGGAAAGAAGAAGCCAAGGAAGAGGAACCTGCCCCATCCAATCCGGTAAAAAACGAGCCGACCGGACGGCAGAAAAAAGCTCGCCACGAGCGGGACGCGAAATTCAAATCGATCTCCGAACAGACAGCGAAAGGTAAAACATGGTTCGAAGTCGCTACCGTGATTTCAGGAAAGCAAGTCACGCTCACAACATTCTCTACGACCGATGCTGATGCTCTTCGCGAGGTGGAACCAGGCACGATGCTGCGGGTGATTGTTACTCAATCCGGCGACGGCTTCGCGCTGGAATCTTACGAAATCATCGAAGAGGAGGGTCTTGTATAATGAGCGCAAAACCAAAGGCGGAAACCCCGCTCACTCTCTCGATTTCCGTGAAAGGTGAGATCGTAAAATCAAACTTCTACGACTTCCGCATGATGGCGGAAACCCGAATCACCGAACTTAATCTTGATCCGAAAACCGACGAGGAATTTGAGCAAGCCAAGCAGGATGAAAAAGACCTGAAAGCTTTCGAAGATATGGTTGGCGAGGCCGAAGAGCTTGCCCTGAAAGATATGGATCAAGTGTATGTCCTCATCCAGGGATTGCGAGATCTGAAAGGGCTTTCCCGCACAAGCCGATTGGAGCTTTCCCGGAAAAGCAAAGCCAACTCGGAAGCGATTCGAGAAGGAATCGTCCGGGACGGAATCGCCGCGCTAGATGCTAAGTGTCGGGAGTTTTCCGAAAAGATCGCACAAGCGATCAAAGGTAAAAAATCCCTCTCCAAAATGCAGGAGGCTGTCACCGAGGCCGTCGATGCGATCAACTCCAATATCGGACACAATCGTAAGGTTTTCGGAAACGCCATGGAGTTACACGGAAGCACGGTTGCTTACGGAGAAAATGAGTTTCTAACTCTGAATCCTGAGTCTGCCCGAGTCGAAATGGAACGCAGGATCGAACGGCACATTGCAGCGATTCGGGAAGCAGAACTAAAAGCCGAAGCTGAGACGCTGCGGAAAGAAGCCGAGGACAAAGCCCGCACCGAACGCGAAGCTGCGAAAGCCGCCGAGCCTAGAAGAATTTCCACGCCACCTGAGAGAACTCGGGAGGCAGTTGCAACCGTGGAACCCCTTGCGGAGGAACCGGAAAGACCTGCTAGCAAGGTCGCCGCTCTTCCGCAGGGGGAAACTGCCGCCGATGAATTGGCCGATTTTCTCGCAACTCTCACAGCCTCCTTTGCTCCGGTGAAGGAAGCGCGCGGAAACCTGCGCTTTCCAGAAAACATTGAACGCGCTGCCGCTTTTGCTACCGCACTCGGCACCGCCTACAAAATCCTCAAAGCTAAATAGAAAATGGAAATTCACGATAATACAGAACAGGGTTCGGAGCAGTGGGAGAAATGGCGCGATGTCCGCGCTACAGCTTCCGAATTCGGAAAAATCTTCACAGGAGGCGGGAAGATTTCCGGCCAACGAGAGGCTTACATGCGAAGCCGTGCCGTAGCTCGCCAGTATAATCTCCCAAAGTCATTCATCGGCAACCAATGGACTGATAGGGGCCACGAACTTGAGCCAGTAGCGCGGCAACTATTCATATTTCTCTCCGGCCTGAATGTCCGGACAGTTGCTTGCATCGAGCATGAAAACGGACTTTGCGGTGGATCGCCTGACGGGATTATTGAATCTGCTGACGGGCGCGACATTTCGGGGCTGGAAATCAAATGCTACAACTACGACAAGCATATCGGAATTTGCACCAAGAAAGAGCTTCCGACCGACTGCAAACCACAAGTCCACGGCCTGCTGTGGCTCACGGGATTCTCAAGCTGGCAGTTCATGGCTTACCACGACGAGGCGATGCCGTTTGATCATGTCGTCGTCGAGGTCGCGCCCGATCAATATACCGCCGATCTGGGCGGTGAGGTCCTAGCATTCTGCGAAGAGCTGGACAGCCGGGCGGAAGAATTCATTTCCGACTTTGAAAAATCAACGCAAGGAATCGCGATGCGCGAAGCGATGCCCTATCCTCTTCGGGATGCTGGGAGAATCTGACGATGATCTTATCTAACGATTACGCCCAAAGCTCCGGCGGCGGAGAAAACGCACCGAAGCCAGCCCGATCACCTAAAACCCTGCTACCAACCCTAAAGCTGAACAGATGGCGGGTCTCCGTTGAGATCACCGCCTTGTTCATCCTCTTCCGAATAATCTAAAACTTACTAAAAAAGAATAAACCATGATAAACTCCCCAAACTTCAAAGATCACGACAGATTCCCAGTGGCAGGTCACTACGACCGGATATTCGATTTACGTCTCGCTTCTGCTGCATTCATCGCTGCTAGCGAGGCTTATCATGGATCTCCCGCTGATGGGCCGATTGCTAAAAACTACGCTTCCCGAAAGCGTGCGTTACTCCAAGAAATAGGGATGGACAACGAGGCGTATCAGAATGGTCGCCATCCATATGTTCTTCCGAGCGACCTGAAGATGGCTAAAGTACTGAGTGGCCCGAAGTTTGGAAAGAAGCCAATTTCCGGAGAGAACGCCCCTGTCCTGGCGACCCCCATCCCAAACGATCCAAACCAATGAAAAAGCTCTCTATTCCCACCGCCCCCGAATTTAAACAGACGCACTCAGGGGCTCGTCCAGCGACTTCTTGTTCTCGGTGCGTTTGGTGCCGAAATAAAACATCCGGCGGATTCTTCTGGGAGCGCCATCCAGAGGCAGTCGTGTGCTCTCTTAGCTGCGTAAATCTGGCCGAAAAGGCCGCGCTCACCAACATCGCCACCCTTCCCAAGCCCTGCCCAAACTGTGGAGCGGTCACCGAGGGATACCCACCGTGGGGCTCATGGAAAGATGGCAGCGGCGGGTGCAAGCGATGCAATAGGCGCAAAGAGATTTCTTCCGCTAACGCCAAAGGACAGGCGCGCCGCGCAGATGCCGAAGTTGATCAGACGGCTTCCTCGGCGTCACGTTCTGCGCCTTGTTAGCGATCTTCCGAATAATCTCAAACGCCCCGAAAGAATATGAAACCATCAAACCGCCGCCGCAAAGAGCGGAGAGAAAAAGAACGAAAGAAGCTAGAGGATCTCGTGAAAGCACGAGATGCGATCGCGAACGGAATGACGTTCGCGCAGATGGATCGGCTGATTACAGCGCGCGGGATAGAGCAAGCAGCTCCCAACCCTCCCAAGCCGTGGAGCAAAGTAATTTCTTCCGCTAACGCCATAGGACAGGCGCGCCGGGGTGATGCCCAAATTGATCAGACGGCTTCCTCGGCGTCGCCTGCTCCGACTTGTTCGCTTGATTTTGGTGATTTGGTGGTGGTAGGGAGGACGGTCAATGCAGACGGCGAAAATATGGAGTTCCCGATAATCTACAGGAAGTTGCTGACGGATCGCGCTCATGAGGCTCAAGCTGTGCTCGAAGAAGATGTTCCGCTAATGCTCACGGCCGCAGTTCGGGCTATCCGGGAACTCAAAATCCCAGTCCGGTGGAAAAAGCACCTCGCGACGCCCATCGACGGAAAACCTAGAATCAGCGAGGAGGACGCATGAAACGAATTGTGGCATATCCCAGGGACAAAACGATGTCTCCTCACCCGTTCGATACGTGGCGAAACAGCCCAGAGTCCGACTGGCAATCTTGCGTGCGTCGTTTTCGTCTTCAGCGCGAACGACCAACTCGCCCTTATATCTACTGTGCTTCCACCCGGTGTAGGCCGTGGAGTTTGGTTCTAGTTGGTATATCTTCATTTTCTTTAGCGAACGCTCCAATCTTGGCATCCGCTCCCTCGGCGGGCGCCTCAACATCCCATGACGATGCCCAAAAATAACAGCCTGAATGGACAACGGGAGCGGGTTGCCAACGATGTCTTGTTCGGGTTATTTGAATCCACGGAAAAGCCCGCAAGCACAAAATGAAAAAAGATTCCGCCTTATCCCACAAGGGACTCCTGACGGAAATCTTCCGGAACGAGGCCGAAACGAGAAAATCAGAAAAGCCAATATGTTATAATGACGCTGCCATGAAAAACTGCACCGACTGTAAGAAGCCATCCCCGATCACGCGCACCGACTACCGGCGGCGCGATGATCGAGGAGAGTGGGTAACAATCATCCGCCCCGATGAAAGCGTCTGCCCGAAGTGTGCCACCAAGCGTGGCGCGAAAACCCTCCAACAAATCCACGACGCACGATGAAATGGATGGACAATGTGCTGATATGCGATGACGGGACGTTGATCACTGTCATCGACTCCCGCCTAGAGATACGCGGACACTGCTGGGAAGGCCGCAAGCGCAAGGGCGACACCCCGCTGTCAGATAGGCCACGTATAGCGAAGCTCGCAACGCCAGAGCAGGCTCGAAGCGTTGCCGAACTGGTTGCTGAATTTTGTATCCCGAACGTCAAAAGTGGAGGCGCGCCGCTATGAAGCCCGAATTAAAACACACGGCTTCCTCGGCGTCGCCTACGCCGACTTGTTGTGCATCTTCTTGGACTGCCAAACCACCTGCCCGCGACGGCGATTTCTATTACGCCGGAAAGACCCCGGAGGGAAAAGAAGTGCTGGCTATTGTCGGGGTTGTCACAATCAAAGGAGACCGCCAAGCCTATCTTTATATTCCGCCCGAATGGAAAGGGGACACGTCAGAAAAGGGGACTCTGCATTACGGGACGCTAGAAGAGTGGGAAGGCGAATGGTCTGGCCCCGAATATGGACTCTGCTGCGTGACTTCTCTGCACAACGTCATAGAACAGACGCGCCGCGCAGATGCCGAAGTTGATCAGACGGATGGACGTGGGCACTAAACCACCTGCGCGGGTATCTATGCGGGAGAAAATGAAATTTAGAAAATGAACAATAAAAATGGAAAATTTACAACATCACAGTTGCAGCAACTCGGCTTTCATCTCGATGCTTCGGGAGCGTGGTGCAAGGACGATATTCAAACTCGTAATTCCAAGCCACCGCTTGCCGTCAATAAACGCGATGAACGCCGCCCACCACTGGCAGCGGATGAAGATCAAGCAAGCGGAGCGCGACGCGTTCGATACCGCCTTATCGTCCACTCGTTCCGAACCGTCCTCATCGACCCATCAAACGCTAGTATGAAGCAGATTGAGGATTCGCTAAGCTCTCCACAAGGGCGCAAGTCCTACGGGCTGGGAATCATCCCGGATGACTCGGCGGAATACTGCGATCAACCACTTTTCCTCCAGACCAAGGTGAAGAAGGGGCAGGAAAGAACTGAAATCGAAGTGCTGGAATACTCAACAATTTAGAAAATCATGGCTGGAGACTGGATAAAAATGGAACATGTCACGCCGGACAAACCGGAAGTGCATGAAATGGCTGACATTCTCGGGATTGATCCAGACGCAGTTGTTGGCAAGCTCTTGCGTCTCTGGATTTGGTGCGACCAGCAAACTCTAGATGGTAACGCGATAAGCGTTACAAAACACGTTATCGACCGTATCACCTACGCTCCGGGATTCTCCGCTGCGCTCCTCAAGGTTGACTGGTTGCTAGCCCGCTCCGGCTCGCTTGCAATCCCTCACTTTGACCGGCACAACGGCCAATCTGCGAAGAAAAGGGCTGATGCTAATAGACGTGTAAGTAAGCACCGAGCAGGTAAAATCGGCAATTGTAACGCGGAAAGTGTTACAAAGCCGTTACCAAAAGCGTTACCAGAGAAGAGAAGAGAAGAGAAGAGAGTAAGAGGAGATACTACGTATCTCTTGTCGGATGAATCCGACGTTCACGCACCCTATCTTGATTTTTGGGAAGCTTATCCGCAACCGGGACGAAAGCGATCCAGTCGGGAGAAGGTGAAAAAAGCATGGCAGGCCGTCAAGCCGCCGACCGATACCTTGATTCTCCTCGAAAAGTGGAAGTCAGACCCTGAATGGAAAAAGGATGGTGGGCAATACGTCCCCGCTGCCGACAGATGGTTGAGAGAAAAACGTTGGCAAGATCCGCCATCAGAAGAGCCGGCGCAATCGCCCCGTTGTGCAGCTGGAACCGAAAAGAAGCCCGAAGACTACGTAAACATAAACAATACCAATGATGACCACTTCTAAACCGCCAACCACTTGCAAAGATTGCTCCACGCCATTGCCTCCCGATGCTTTTTTTGACCTGGGCGACAGGATAGGCTGGGTGCAGATCGGCGAGGCTTGCGAGGCTTGCGAGAAATCCAACGAGTTTGCCGCGATTGTGTCGCTGCAAAAAGCTGCCGATTTTCATTACCGGGAAACAATCCCGAAAAAATATCGTCGAGCCGATCAAGGAGGAAAGACAACGATGATTCATTCTGACTGGAAAAAGAACCGCTGCGACATTCAGCTCGCGCATTTGCAGGACTGGAACCCAGAGAAACAGCCTTGGGTGGCGATAATCGGAGGGGCGGGACACGCGAAGAGCCGAAGTGTGGCCGTCCACGCGCACCGTATGGCGCGTTCAGGCCGACGGCTTCTCTGGGTTAAGGCGGGTGCGCTTGCTTGGCTGCACGGGGCGCGTTACGGTGACAAATCTGGTGGGGGAAAGGATGCTTGGAGCTATCTCCGCGACATGCAGACCGCCGATGTTTTGATTCTCGATGACATCTGGAAAGGGATAACCGTGCAGTATTTGCAAACTCTTTTTCATCTTTTGGAAGATCGATATAGTGATTCAAGAACCGTTATTTGGACAGCAAACACGCACCCGGACGATATTTCGTCGATATGCAAAGAGACCATTCCGGCTGATATTCTCGCGCCTCTCACCTCTCGTTTGATCGGCGAATCTCACCTTTTGGTTTTATGAGCGATCAAACCAAACTCAAAGAGGACGCGATTGCGATCTTGAAAGCGGCCTCGCTCCTGACGGGCGTTCCCGCGAAGCGAATCCATGGACGTTTCTATCGACCGGAGAACACACATCCCCGATACATGGTCTGGGTAATTCTTACGCAAAGAGGGCATGAGCTGGTTGACATCGGGACGGCGTTTGATAGGGAAATGGGCACAATCCGGAGCGGCGGAAAACGACACGAAGAACTGATGGAAGGCGATTGGGAATACCGCAAAGATTTCGAAATGCTGGAAAATGCGATAAGATTAACGTGAGTTGACGTTAATCTTTCGCACTGGTAAAAGATCGGTATGGCTGCGAGAAAGAAAGCAAAAGCGAAGGGCGGTAGACCTACGCGATATCGTGCCGAATTTTGCGAGCTGGCCACGAATTACGCATTGCTCGGTGCCACTGATGAAGATTTAGCGCGATATTTCCAATCGAGTGAGTCAACCATCCAAAACTGGAAAGCGCGACATCCTGAGTTTCTGTCCTCCATAAAAAGGGGACGCGAAGAGGCTGATGGAAAAATCGTTAAATCACTTTATCAACGCGCTCTCGGCTACGTGCATGAAGATACGAAGTTCGCAACGCACGAAGGGAAGATTACGGATCGGGAGATTTACGATAAGCACTACCCGCCGGACACAACGGCGGCGATCTTTTGGCTGAAAAACCGCCAGCGTGGGAAATGGAGCGATAAGACGGAGGTTGCGCACACTATCTCGGGTATCGGTGAACTCATCGATGAATTGCAGAAATGAAGTATTCACCCGCAGATCTAGCGATCATCAAGCAACGGATCAGTGATTGGCGGTGGCGTTTCTCCCATCTCTACTGGATCAACCCAGCCGAACACGGTGTTCCTGAGTGTGTTTTCCAGCCAAAGCCTGAGCAATGGGAGATTCTGGAGGCGATCTACGACCGGGGAGAGGTGAGGTTGGGGATTCTCAAGGCTCGCCAGCTCGGTTTCTCGACGCTGCTAGCTATCATCTGCCTGGACATGATCCTTTTCCGGGCTGGCTTTGTCTGCGGGATTGTCGACCAAACTAAGGAAGACGCGGAAAAGAAGATGGACAAGGTGATTTTTGCTTGGGAGCGACTGCCTGATGACATCCGCGAATCTTACGAGATTGTCACCCAGAACAAGAGCGAGCTGACGATACGCAGGCCGAAGCGGTCGGGGTCGACGGTTTACGCGGGAAAAAATGCACGTGGTGGCACTCACCAGCTGCTCTGGATCTCGGAGTGGGGGCCGATCCAGTTTGACGACTCAAAACGCTCTGACGACATCGCCGACGGTGCTTTACCATCGGCTGAGAAGGGAATCGTAGTCGTCGAAACCACTTGGAAGGGCGGGAAAACTGGCAGGCTTTACACTGAGGTCGTAGAGCCTGCTTTGAAACTGGCTGCATCAGTGCGCACGAAGGCAGATTGGAAGGTCTATTTCTTCGGATGGTGGCTCGAGCCGGGATACCGGTTCGATGGGGACGCGAGACAAATCAGCATCGAGTGCAGCGACTACCTCCAGGCTCTACAAGACACGCACGGAATCATTCTAGATGAGGCGCAAAAGCTCTGGTATTTCAAGACCGCATGGCCGAAACGCCAAAAACGATATGAGGAATATCCTTCGCACTTGGCTGAAATCTTCCTCTCCCCGGTCGAGGGTGCGGTTTACGCATCGTTCATGGATCGAGCACAGGTTGACGGGCGAGTAATCGACTTCCCGGTAAGTCGTGAGCCGTTCTACACGTTCTGGGATTTGGGCAAGCGGGATCTCATGTCGATCACGTTCATCCAGATAGTCGGGCTGCAAGTGCGGGTTTACGATTGCCATCTTGAGCGAGGCGCAACGCTGGCCGCTTGTGCTCGATACGTGCAGAGTTGGGAGCAAAAACATGACGCTTTCATTGCTGGGAATTTTCTCCCGCATGATGGAGGCTGGGAAAGGCTCGGGAAGGAATACAACAAGAGCATTGCGGAAAGCTTGGCTGAGTGCGGCCTGAGAAACATTTACGTCGTTCCGCGCATTCCTAAGCTGGCAATCGGGCTGGACTATGTGCGAGACCGGCTACCCAACATGGTTTTCCATTCGTCCAACCTCGGGCGAGTCTTTGAGTTCGGGACGCATCGGGTTTCGTTCTTGGACTCGATGAGCAATTACCGTTTCGCACCTATAGACAAAAACTCTTCATCTCGCGAACCACTGCATGACATCAACAGCCATGCTTGCGACTCGGTGCGGACGTATGCTGAGGCTGACGAGCGCGGTATGGTGCCTAAGTCCGCAGGTCTGCGCGAGATTGATGAGAGGGAATATGAGACGTCTGGCAGCGTGAGTAACTTTGACTTTGATTTCTGATGAGCGCATTCGAACAAGCCTGCAAACTTTACGATGGCCGTGGTTTTGGGGCGTGGGACATCACGCAAGACATGCTCTGGCACGCGATGCACGGCTACATGTTGGTTACTCCATGCGAGTTCGTGCTTGCTCGGCCTGTGGCTCTGGTGTGGGGAGAAGAGCGGATCACGGATGTTTCAGACAATCGGCTCTCTGAAAATGAGTTGACGCTATCCCTTGATTGCTGGCATATTACGGTTGCGGTTGGGGACATGCGCGAGCTGCTTTCGCATCTGCCTTACCCTCTGCCGTTCATTTCCTTTGATCGCCGGAACAAGTTTCGCGTCTATCCACTATCCAGATTTTTATGAAAAAGGCCAAGAAACCAGAACCGCCACCGGAAGCAATCCCACCAGTCCGCGAGTCCGGGCAACAAGTCGCTGAGAAGCGAAAGGGCCAGCTACTCGAAGAGCGGAAACGGCGCGGGCTGCAAGCAACGCTGATGAGCCAACGGCCTACGGGCGACACCCTCGGACTATGACAGTCGCGCAAAGCATCCTCGAGGAGTATCAGGCTCTAAAATCTGACCGCTCTGCTTCGTGGGACGGTAGGTGGCAACGGGTGCTCGAATGGATGGCTCCGCTTCGGGCGGACATTACAGAGACGAACTCCCCAACACCGAACACTTCTCACCGATCCAAGCTGCATGATACCAAGGCGATTGAGGCGGCTGAAGTGCTGGTATCGGCTCACATGTCATACATAACGCCGCTCAATGAGCAGTGGCTTTCCTACGCGCCACCGCGCCGCCACCGGAAAAATGACGAGGCCATTTCCTATTTCAAGGAATGCTCGGAAATCGCAATGGAAGAGATTGCTTCGAGCAACTTCTACCAGGTCATGCAATCGGTTTACGAAGATCGATCCATTCCCGGAACCGCGAACATGTTTCTCCAGAAGGGCGAGGATGCGGAGTTGAATTTCAAATACGTTCCTCTGGGGACTTACTGCTTCACCGAGAACGAAGGCGGGCAGGCCGATTCGATGTTTCGCGAGTTTCCTTTGACGCTGAATCAGGCGGTAGAGAAATTCGGCGAGGACAAACTAGGCGACAAACTGCGCGGGCTGTGGGGTCGAGTCGGGTCAGAACCTGCCCTTGCACACGCGAAACATAACTTCCTGCAATGCACACGAGTCCGTAAAGAGCGGGCGCGGGGTGCGACCGATCAGAAAAACAAGCCTTACGAGGACACATACGTCTGCATGACGGACAAAGTGACGCTCAAGGAGGGAGGATTTGACGAATTCCCCTTCATGGTGACGCGGTATCGACGTTGGGGAAATCATCTTTGGGGAAGTTCGCCCGCATACTCCGCGCTTCCGAACGTGACTTCCGCGAACTACATCCGGCAAATCCTCAAGACTCTCGGCGAAGTGGCGGCAATCCCTCGCATTCTACAGCTTGCAGGGGAGAAAAGGCAGGTGGATTTGCGGGCAGGTGGGGTCAATTTCGTTTCCCGTGAGGCTGCGCAACTTGGATTCCCCAAAGAATGGGGGACGCAAGGCCGATACGACGTAGGAATGTCTCTTCTAGAAGAGGATCACGAGTCGATTGAACAGTTTTTTCATGTCCCTCTATTCCGCATGTTCGCGAGCATCGAGAAGGAAATGACGGCCACTGAGGTTGCAGCGAGGGAACGCGAAAAGCTTTTGATGTTCGCACCGTCCTTTACGCAATTCGTCTCGGACATGACACCTCTAATGGTGCGAGTTTTTGCCATGCTGGCGAGGGCTGGGAAGTTTCCCGATCCGCCGCCGTCCTTGATCGAATCTCAGGAAGACGGGGAAGCAACGATCCCGAATCCCCAGGTGGTCTATCAAAGCCGGATCGCTCTTGCTATCAAGGCTCTGCATGGCGAGGCGTTTGACCGCGTAATGGCGAGGATGATAGCTCTTGCGGAAATCGCTCCTGATATTTTCGACAACTGGGACTTTGACAACGTCTCCCGCGACCTGTCGCGCAACGAGGGAATGCCGGAAAGCTGGGTACGCGCAAAGAAAGCCATCGAGGAAATCCGCGCTGCCCGTGCTGAGGCTCAACAAGCGGCTGCTGAGGCTCAACAGATGGAAGCCGGGGCGAATGCCATCGGTAAAGTTGGCGGAGCGCAGGGCATGAAAGAAATGGAGGAAATGATTTCATGAGCCACTTCGACGGATTTGACCCACAAGCCGACCGCGAAAAATCGGAGGCGAAAGCACGGCTGGAAGGGAAGCGCATTCAAGAACTGTTCAAAGAGGTGTTCGACACCGACGAGGCACGCGAGGCTCTGGGTATTTTGAACAACTACTTTCAAGCGGACACGCCATCGGCTCCGGCTTCCGGATTTAATCCGCATCAAGCATTTTACATGGACGGACACAAAGCTGTGTTCAAAGCAATCGACGACATCAAAAAAGGTAAATACAATGAATAACGAGACTAGAAAACTGAACCCGGAGCTGGGAATCTGGACGCCATGGAATGTGCAGGAATCTGCGGAAACCCTGAGCGATACTGAGTTCGCGAAACAATTCGGCCACGTAAAAGCAGAAGCGATCAAAATTGCTGGGCCTTCTAAGCTGTCTCATGCAAGCGATTTATCGGGCGACAAGGTGGACGCTTACGCCCCCGCACTCGAAAAAGTCAACATCGCACTCAAAGGCGAGATTACGCGCCTGAAAGATCTACTCACGGCGTCGGAAACCGCCATCGAAGAGCTGAATCTCAAGCTCGAAGATAAGGGCGGCGACGTTGTTGATACCGTGCCTTTCGTGGCTGCTTCCGACGCCGATACCGACGATCAAGATCCAATCTTCACCGACGGGGAAGCCAAGGATATCGACGAGCTGCACTGGAAGCAGTTTGAAAGCAAATACGGTATGAAACCTGCCGATTTCAAAGCAAAGCGCGAAGCTGGCGAAAGCACAGAGGAAGGAGGCGAAGATGATTCCCCGGTATAACCAACCCGTTTTCTCTGAGGCTGACGAATCAGGCGGCGGCGGCGGTGGCGGCGGCGGCTCTCTTCTGGGTGGTGCGCTCCCGGCTGCTCCGGCTGCTCCTGTGGCTCCCGCCGGAGCAGCCGGGAGCGAGCAACAGCAAACTCCGGCGCAATCCCTCCCCATCCTCGGTGAAGACGGTAAGTTTTCCCCGCAATGGTACAAGGGTAACGCCGATCTAGAGCCTTACGCGAAGCAACTAGACAAGTTTTCCGATCCTGCGGGACTGGCGAAATCCTACGCGAACCTCGAAAGGACGCGCACTGTCCCGGCTGAAGGTGCGGAAGAGGGTGCAATCGCTGCTTTCCGCACGGCAAACAACATCCCGGCGACTTTCGAGGAATACGATTTGAAGTTTCCCGAAGAGCTTCCCGACGGAATCGCCATCGATGAGGCGGCGACGAAGAGCTACAAGGAACTTTTTCACAAACTGAACCTAACTCCCTACCAGGCTGAGAAGCTGGCAGAGGGGCACTTGGCGCAGACTGCGGAGATGTTCAAGACCATGCAGGCAAAGCAGGGCGAATCGAGCATGGAGGGCGTAACGGATCTTCAAAAGGAATGGGGGATCAAGTTCGATGCGAATCTTGCGACCGCTCAAAAGACCTTCGACGCTCTCTGCAATAAGTCCGGCGTCGATCCTGAAAGCGTTCCTTTCACCGGCGATCCGTCCTTTGCGAAGCTCATGGCCACAGTCTCAAGCATGATGGGCGAAAGCTCCGTTATCGGTGCCAATGGCGCGGGTGTGGATCTGAAATCCTCCAAGCAGGAAGCCGGGGAAATCATGACGAATGCGAGCCATCCCGATTACAAGGCGTTCTACAATCCAAACGATCCGCGCCATGCCGAGGTTCAAGACCGTGTAGCGCGGATGAACCGATAAATTTCCCTGAACAGGCGGCATCCTGCCCGTCCTGTTTTCATGAAAGGCGGGTGAGATACCTGGATTCCGCTTGCTGAATCGGGAGCCAAGCAGGAATCAGCAAAGCCCGGAAGCGTTCGCACTTCCGGGCTTTTTCGTGTTCGGATGAAAAGGAGTTGACGTTATCCCGTGCTTTCCGCTATACGTAAATTGTAGCCAGCAAGGAGCCAATCGGAAACGACCTCACGGAAGCTGACTGACTCCACTGGAAGTTCCAGAGGCACGACCCGCAAGCGCGGACAATCGGCAGGCCGAAATCCTCGCCGATACACCAATCGGCATCGTTTCATTACCCACCGATAAATACAATGTTCGCAAACGCAACCGAGCTGGTTCAACACTACCAGCCCCAACTTCCCACCATGTGGGATCACCTCCTCGCCCAGACCAACAATCGCTTGGCCGGATGCTACACCATCAAGCCGCTTTCCGGTAAAGTCACCCTCGTTGACCAAATCCAATCTACCTCCTTCGTGCCGAAAACCGGACGCATGGAGAAAACGGAGCTGGACGAAATGGACTACAACAAACGTGCGATCTACGCCCAGGAGTTCCACAAGGCCATCGGCTTCGACGAGTTCGACGAGATCAAGCTCCACAACCAACGCCTCCCAATCGCAGAAACGATGGAAGAGCTACGCCGCGCTTACGAGCTGCAGACCGAACGCACCATCATCGATGCGATGTTCGGAGTCGCTTACGAAGGCGAGAACGGCAATACGCCCGTACCGTTTGCCGTTGCGCAAACCATTCCTCTGAACTTTTCCCGTGCTGGCGGCGGCGGAAACATCGGCCTGACTTTTGACAAGTTCGCTCGTCTTCGCCGTTTGGCGATGGAGGCTGAGGCTTTCGGCCAAGGTATTCAATCCGGTGCTGATCTACTCTGCATCGCGGTTCCTGCCTCCGGTATCGAAGATCTTTATCACGACGTGTTCGTGAACCATAAGGACTACATCACGGCTGTGGAGCGACTTCGCCAAGGCGAGGTCGATATGTTCCTCGGCGTGAAAATCGTCCGCACCGAGCAGGTTCCTTCCCGCGTAGTTGGCACCGACATCGTGCGCGACTGCCCTGCATGGGCGAAAAGCCGCGTAAGCTACGGCCTGCGCAACAACTACACCACGAAGATGAGCGTTCGGGATGATCTTTCCGAAGCGATTCAAATCCGCGCCAAATTCGCCCACGGTGCAAGCCGCATGGAAGAGAATGCCGTGTGGAAGCTGCCAATCAAAGTTACCGCATAAACCCTGACAGAAAGGAAATATTAATATGTCTAATTCACTACAAGTCGCGGGGCTTATCCCGTTTTTCACTGACAAGGGACAATCCCAAGTTGACTCCTTCACGAACTCCGCCACGCTCATCAAGCGCGATGCGCGGACGTTGCTGACAGTCAAAGCCAACTACGAGTTCACAGGCAGCGAGGTTGCTGATGACCTTATCGGCCTGATCCAGCTAAAAAACGGCGCGGACATCAACTGGCACGATGCGGAAATCCTCGTCGATAACGATTCGGCTACCCTTACCTGCACCCTTGGTGTGATGGATTCCGACGGCACGTTTATTCCCAAAGCGACCATGGGCGCGTCTTCTGACAACGTCTCCAGCGCGGTTGTGCCTGGTCCAGACCAGGCACTGCTCACGGAAACCAAATGGGTTGTCGCAAAGCTCACCGTAGCTCCTGCTGCGGGCAAGGTGACGTTCTACGTCCCGTATATCGCCCTCGCCTAACCCGATTCCAGCCTCGGCACGTTTTCAAAGGCGTTCCGGGGCTTTCTTTTTACATAAAAAGATGAACAAGATTCTAGCTCCAAGACGCGCATCCTTCCAAACTGCACGCGCCGCCATCCTCGTGGCCGACGCAGCCGCCCGTAAGGATCCAGGTAGCTATGGGTTTACTCCCTACCCGACGATGCGGGTGAGGCAGGCGGACGAGCCAAGCCTGATTTATACGCTGGAGGCAGCGGACGTAACGCTGGACGCTAGCTGGACTAGTGTGCTGGCTACGGATGCGTTGGAGATTAGGGCGGTCGAATTTGCTAGGCGGTTTCTCCTCAACAGCGATATTGGAAAGCATCTGGAGGTCGACGTCACGCCGTCAAGTTACATCTGGCTACCCGTAGGAGTCGCGGATGACATTGGTAAATCAATCAGTTTCAGATCCGAGTATCCGATCAATATCTTCAATGGCAACGGAAGCGAATCATACGGTAGATCCGAAGCTAACATCCTTTACTCCGCCTTTGCCTACGCTTGGGACGGGGCCCGGCTTAGATGGAGGGTGTCTACCCCCCTTTTGGATAACGCAAAACGCTCCGGTGGAAATACGTTTGCTGGCCAGCAGGTATTCACATCGTCACAACGCCCGTTAGTCCCGGCCCTCACCGGGCTTCCAGCGCAAACCGAACTGATAAGCCGTGGGGATGGTGATGCACTTTATGCACGTTGTGACGATGTGAACGTAAAAATTCAAACCAGCAATTTCGACATAGCCTCAAGAGCCTCACTCCTTGACAGTACATCTTTAGTTGTCCCGGTGGCTGCATATACTAACTACCAGATCGAAATTTTTCTTCCTTACTGGTGCTTAGACGGCACAGTCACACAGGGATTAAAAGTCGCGCTCTCTGGACCTGGCGGATGGTCGTTTGAAGGGTCGATAGATATAGTTACCAGCGATATTTGGAGGCAAGCAGGACGGCGGTTCATGGAAGATTCAATTTTTGGAGTAGCATTAGGTAACACGAGTGGAGAAGCATCATTCCGGATTATCGGCTCGGCATTTGTCGGTGCGACTGCGGGCAACATTGCGGTTCAGCTGGCTCAAGAGACATCCTCGGCAAACCGGACAAGAGTGCTCAAAGGGGCATATTTAAAAGCAACAAGAATTGAAGCAATCATCTAACATACTAAATCATGTCACTTATACACACACCAACCGCCGCCGAATCCCGCAGACTATTCAGGGAGTCTCTAATCCTCAAAGTGGCCGAAGCCACACATCACGCAGCATCTGTGATGGCATCTGCTAACGATTCATACTGGGCGGTCGAGCCAGAGCAGCTTGTCGCGGATCTCAACGCTGATCTCGGCACATCTATTGCAACGATGTCCGCAAACGAGGCACAAGCTGAGAGCCTTAACGCAAGCCTTGTTCTTATCGATCTTCCACAGTTTTCCAATCGTGCGCCTACCCAAATCGGCAATCCGCTGATCACGTTTGATGGGACTGAGTTTGTTTATACTCCGCCGTCGGAGCCAGAACCTGAGCCCGAGCCATGAACCTAACCGCCCATAAACCATGCCAGGCCAAGAAACATTACCGCTAGGCACGTCGGCCGAAATCGTCGCAGGTGTAAAAACCTACCCGCAGAGCTGGGCGGCAGAGGTCTTAAAAGCAGCGATCAACCTGCTCACAACCGAGCAGGTAAACGCCCTCGCCCAATCACTGGGAACGGGCGCGTTTGCCGCCGCGTTTGATCCATCCAGCATCACCCTGACCAGTCTGGCGGGC
>Ga0209414_1000505_pt1 | contig 18472 bp, 16 predicted proteins | sample LakVidmifraction_4_FD_181154 | JGI IMG/M metagenome (GOLD analysis project Ga0209414, IMG submission 181154) | Hypersaline microbial communities from Lake Vida, Antarctica - Brine Hole Two &gt;0.2 micron (SPAdes) (version 2) | ecosystem: Environmental > Aquatic > Non-marine Saline and Alkaline >... | reverse complement strand
GATAGCGCTTAACCCCAAGCCACAATAAGCCAGCAGCTTCAGTAGCGACATCGACTGGTTCATCCCAAGGAAGGGTTTCCTGAATTCTTTTTACGTCAAATCCCTCTTGTATTACTATGAATTTTCTGATTCCCGGGCTCAATGATTTATTGGGACACTGATAAATACATTTCCATCCAATGACTGGTTTATCATTATTCATAGATGTATTAGCACGCAATAGCACCAGTGTTGGCTTAAGCCAGCACCACCTGCATTAGATAGAGCATGGAGAGCGCAAGGGAGGACCATTCTGATTGCCTCTGTCTCCATTGCCGCCCCCTTCCTGGAAATACCATAGCAGGGGAGAAGGGAAGTGTAGGATGATGAATATGAATTGGTAGGAGAAACATAGTGCAAATAAAATACCCAGAGACCTTTGATTCAGCCTCTGGGTAGTCGGTCATTTTAGGATATGCTGGTAAGGCTACTGCCAGCTCTAAAAAACATACGTTACAATTTCGGAAAAAACATCCCCGTGTCATCTTTGTAGACGCTATAATCCAAACCGAATTCCTCAAGCATATCTTTCTCTTCTTTTAGCGCTAACCTGATATATATTATCAGGATGACAGGCCACATCACCAATTGGGGGATCGTCAGCCATTCAAACATCATTCCAAGAGTTATCAAGAATAGTCCAGTATATTGGGGATGCCTGATATAGCTATAGATTCCATCCTGAACGAGTTTTCCTTCTCCTTTTTCTTTGCTCCAGTAAACTTTGAAAATTTGTTGCCAACCGGAAACAATGAGAATAAGCCCGGTGATCATTAATACAATGCCAATATACATGCCCGCATGGCCAATGGAATTGATTAATGTGTGCCCCCAGAAAACCCCTTCGGGCAGATGAATCCCAAATGCCCAACCAGCAAAATATAAGGAAAAGGGAATTCCAAACATCTCCAGGGCAAAGGCTATGATAAAAGCCAGATATGCCGTTTTGGGTTTTCGTCCGCATTTTTTATAAAATGGCAGAAAAATGAGTATTAACGAATACAAGATGATCCAAATAAGGGCAGCACCCCACATATTGTAGTGTCCTAACGTGGTTTCCATAGTTATATCCTAAATCCGTATTGGAGTGTACCAAATAAAGACCCCTGTATCGGGTTTTGATCGGGAAATTGAGAGACAGTCTCCTTCAGGTGTCTGTATCCGAATTCCATGTGAAGACTGTGTAATGGGCAAAAAGAATACTGCAGTGTAAGACTGGCGCTAAGTGACGGTATCTCCAATTTATCAAGATACTCTTCAGTCCAGACTAAATTATTCCGAAACGCTTCTTCATATCGAAATTGGACTAATTGAATACCTGTTCCCAGTTTGATTCCCATATCCCATTTGTCATTCACAGCCCAATGTTGCTGCAGGAATAACTCAGTTGTTGCTGATTCGGCCTGATAGGTTTTTCCAAGAGAATCCTGATACTCCCTTTCCAATGTATGGAAGACGCTGCCTCCCATTCCAAGATTCAATGATGGCGTCATGGCGAATGTGAGAGTTCCATTGAATGAAATAACGGGTTTGTTATCTAACGATGTCAAGCCACTCCCCAGGTGGATCATAAAACGAGAGACGTCTTTGTCAGTGGTTCCATAAATACTGAAAGTACTTATGACAAGAATGCAAAATACAATAATTTTTTTCATGAGTTTCTCCTTAATAAAACTAAGGGAAAATTACACCTGATGATTAAACTTATCCATTGGACATATGTATGATTTGTCCTGGTGGCATCTGAATACGACTGATGTCTTATAGTGAGCTTAACCCTCAGCCATGACTAATATTGATTTTCTACACCTGCTGATCTCGATTGAGGTATGATGGATCAGATTGCTTGTATCCTGGTAACGGGTATCTCGGATTTCCGATAATGCTGACAAAGTATATGGACATCGAAAAAATGAACTAGGGCTGGAATTAGGAGGAAGGGAGTGCAGGTCCCTGCACTCCCTTCAGAAGTTTGTATGTGTTCTTGATCAACACTGTGTAGGCTCTAGACGTTCAAAACACCTAGATGTACTGAACGTCCTAGAGGGTTCTCCACTACTGGGGAATGCTGAAGATCAGTATCTGATTGTTGGTATCCGATACGACCAGCATGCTTTCCTTGTTTGGAGAGATCGCTGCCTTGGAAGGGCTGAAGCTTGCAAGGGAGATCGACGTCTTGAATGTCAGAGCGCTCGTGCTTTGGTCGATGGAGAATACCTTGATGTTCTTGCTCCCCTTGCACAGGACATAGAGCAGGCTCCTTGAGGCATTGGTAAAGATTTGTACGATGTCCTGCATCTCTCCGACACCATCGGAATCGGATATCCATATCTCAGCCTGTTCCCATCCCTCGACACCTGTATCAGGAAGACTTGGAGTAAACTGGAAACGGTTCAGTGCATTGGTGCCTCCGGTCATCAAGTCGATGTCACTGATAAACTCTGCTGCATTGATGCCAGTGAGGTTTGGGGTGTCCTGCGCGGAGTAGTCTCTCAGATAGCTGAAGATATTCCCATTGGAAGACCTTTTGCTGATCTTGAGGAGATTCTGCTCAGTCGAGTACCAAGCGACCCTGTTCAAGAAAGGTGAGATGACTATTCCACTGATCTCGATGGGATCCATAAGCCAATATGTGTAGTCATGCATGTTGAACTCTGATGCCTGTGCTGCATTGAATTTGGAAAAGGGCAGCATGTTTGTTCCCGGTACGACGTTGTAGAGTATGCCTGTGATAGGATCCAACATAAGAGAGCTGATGCTGTCAAATGTAGTCTCAGTCGATCCGTACGTATAGGTCACATTGTCGCGAGAAAAGAGCTTGGTCAGTGAAGTATTGGTTGAGTTATACTGGTAAAGGGTAATGCCTGGGTTCTGGTTGTCGGCAATGGCGACCCTGTTTGTATTCTTATCAACCAGCATATCAGTGATCATGGTGGTGTTGAAACCCTCTGCCTGGGTATAGGTCCTGATGACCTCCAATGAATCGCGGACAATCCTACAGATCTGTAGGGAGTTGTGAATTGAGCTTGCCAGCAAAATATTTCCATCAGGAAGGAATGCTATCTTGGTATTCCCACTGATTTTCAGGCCGTCGGTATTGTCCGTAACCGTATTTGTAAGCACCGGATGACCCGGCAAGCCCACAACTATGGCCTTGAAAGAGATGCTGGCTGACCCAGAACTAGCTTGAAGAGCCCCCTTTGCGATGAGATCCAAGCGATGAGTTCCTGTGCTCGGGGTAAATGAGCAATCCAGGGACGAGGAAATTTGCTCCCCATCGAGAAACCATAGGACCCCAAGACCCTCGTTATTTTCAGATTCAGGTATGGTTATGCTTGCTGTAACCTCCTGCAATGCTGTAACTGAGGTTGTGATGCCTGAGATCGAGCATACTATAGGAATTCCAACCTTGTTGATCAGGGTAAGGCTGCTGGGTATCTCAGGATACTTGTCCAGGTCAAGGGAGATCGAGCCCTCTGTTGTCTTGCCACCCACGATCCGTACGACTTCGGCACAGCCCGCTACAGCACTGTTCCCGCTGTACAGTCGTCCCTGGAGCATATAGGAACCTGAAGGGTAGGTCGCACTGTAGTAGACCGAGCCATTGATGAAGTTGCTGGTCGTTGGATTGACCTTAGTCTTTATCCCATCAGGATCTGTAACCCAGAGATCGATACTCGGATTGGATATCTTTGTCTTGTCCCAGGTGAACTGCACATTCATCGTGCCGGTCCCGGTGAGGGTGTTTAGCTCGATGAGGGCGTTGGTAGGTTCACTGGTCAGCGAACAGGTGGTAGAACCTGACACCAGGTTTACTCCATCCTTGTTTTGCCCGACTGCAATAAGTTCCCAGTTACCCATGAGCAACCCCTCCACCTCCATGGTGGGGTTAGTACTTTGCATTTCAAACGTACTGCCTTGCGGCCCTGTTCCGGTAACTGCATAGCGAGACACTTCCAAGGGGGTGTCCTCCGGTAGGATGGAGCGATTCTGCTCATCATTTCTCTGCATGGTCAGACGCAGGGAAGATCTTCCCGGCTCTTCTTTGCAACCGGCAAAGCTTATGAGAAGAATCATCATAAGAACGAAAAATCCGGTCATGGTACGAACTTGTTTCATAGTAGCCTCCACCCGGAAAGGTTTCCCTCATGCCAAACCGCTTCACCGTCCATAAAGGCTTTTCATTTTTTCTTCTAGGCATTACAGTCATGGATATGAAAATCCTTTTAAAACTGCTTTTGTTGGGCTTGACCCTTGTTGTTGTGTTTATCTCCCCTTCTTATATAGGGATAGTGGCATACTATATGATATTTCCCCTGCTCTTTTTTTTGGTGTTCCTGTATTATATCGTCTCATACTGGGTCAGCGAAAAAGATGTGCAGAAAGTACGCAAAGAGGGGTACGCCCTCTCCCTGTTCTGTGGGAAGGTGCCTCCATCGGGAGATGATGATCTCATACGAGGGCGTTTGGTCATCAATGAAGATGAGGTGAAGCTCTACCAGCGCTTGCAGAAGGGCAGAAAAAAACAGACCCCCTGTGAGGAGGTCTGGTCTTTGGATGTATCTGAAATACGTAGCCTTGGAGTAGGGAAGGTCCTTGGCATACGAAAGGGTCTCATCCTCTATCTGGACGAAGGTTCTGTAAGTTTTCTGAGCGGCAAGGCCGTCAAGCAGAAAGAGGAGATCATCGAAGCCCTTGGATGGGACGAAGTCCCCCTCATCCCCCAGATAGTGGAGGTTTCAGGAGATGCTTCAGAAGCACCCTCCTTCACCAAGATGGACCAGGGCGAACAGCCTAAAAGCTGAACCCTATACCGACTCTGATGGGCTCCAAGACGAACCTGAGGGATGTGCTGTCTGTGAAGTTGTAGGTAGCTCCGACTCCTACCGCATAAAACATCCTGAACGATTCTGAGATGGCATAGCTTACCCCAGCACTGAGTTTTGCCTTCATGCCAAACTCGGTGGGGTTATTGGTAGAATTAATGAAGATTGTAGGTCCAAGCGAGACGGATAGGGGGAAGGTCACCACACCCTTTCCCAATTTCCACTCTGCCTTGCCAAGCAGGCTTATCTGTACGATGCCGGAAGTATTGTATCTTCCAACCTCTAGCGTACCACCCCAACCAAACATCTCTTTCTGGCTCATGACATCCACACTTACAGAGAAGCTCTTCTCTGAGGTGGAGAAGTCTTTGGGGAAGTTGTAGTCACGGAAAGAGACCGAGAGGCTCGCATCCAGCTTTGGCTTATCGTCAGCAGCCTTCTCTTCTATGGTAGCTGTCTCACTCTTGAGTATCTTCACTGATGGAGGCGTCGGTACTACTGCAGTAGCTGCAGGTACTTCTGGTTGTATCTCAACAGGCTCGGTCTGCAAGCTTTCTGGATTTTCATCCCCCTGAACTTCTTGTGAATCTACACCAGCAACAACAAGGCCCTCATCTTGCACTACAGGCTCTGGTCTTTTCTCTTCAATGGTGGGGAGGGCTTTCACTTCTGCCTCGGGAGGCAGTTCCATACTGGCCAAGACCAATGTCTGTGGTCCTTTTTCTGTTTCAGAGGCTACACGTGTATCCTCAAAGGCGGCAGGGGTGCTTGCTTTTGCCTTGGGAGGCAGTTCCTCACTGGCTAAGACCAATGTCTGTGGTTCTTTTTCTGCTTCAGCCGCTATGCTTGCGTCATCAAAGGAGGGAAGGGAAAAGCCTCCATTCTTGGTGATGCTCGGGGCGACAGGAGCGGCCAGTTGCTTTACAGGCTTTGGTGTATCTGCAGGAAGGTTTTTCCCCACTGCCTTTGCTTTTTCAGGCTGGATTGGCTCTACAGCAGGCTTTTCCTTTGGCTCGGCTACAGCCTTGGTAACAGGCGGTTCTGTCTTAGGACTAGGGGCCACAACAGCACTAGCCTTGGCTACAGGTGGCTGTGTCTTTGCAGGTTCAACTACCGCTATGGGGGTAGTCTCTTCCTGGGGTTTCTGTTTTTGCATGCCGAAGTACCAATAGGTACCTCCCAGCACTACGATAGAAGCGACCACGATAAGTATAATTGACCAAGTTTTATTCACACAAAGCTCCTTGTTCTTACTAAGTATAACAAAAAAAAAGACACTTGCCCTACAAGTCTAGCACAAGAGAGCATAAAAAAGAAAATTATACGCCTCTGAACCCTTTCTGTTAGCCTAAAACTCCCAAAACAGCCATTTTTCTTGTGTTATCCCCTCCTCATGTGGTAGGGCCATCATTGTTCTTTGGATGGTCTCCACTGTTTTGGGTAGTAAGTTTGGAGAATTTTTCCTTGTGAAAGCCAGTGGTAGGGTGATGTACAAGAGGTGAGAGATGAAAAAGATCCTGCTGATACTAGTCTTGTCCCTGCTTATACTCTCTCTGTGGGCAGAGGATGAGAGTTCTCTCTCCCTTGGCCTTGACCTCAGGGGATTGGATGCACTGTTCTTGCCTACCCTGCAAGCTGAGGCAGGGCTTAGGCTTGAGATCAATAGAGAGTTCTCCCTTCGTATCCCCGTCCGCCTGACAAGCGACATGCTGTACAACGATGTAGAGCTCTGGGAGTTTGGCCTGTTCCTTGAGTATCATCCCTTCCGAAACGGTCTGTATCTTTCTGTTTCCCTCGTGCAGATGGGCATATTCACCGGCTTCGACAAACCGGAAGCCGCCATCCTGTATCTCAATGAGGTTGTCTTTGGCTTTACCTGGCATATTACCAAATCCCTGTATCTTGAACCGAGGCTCGTCATCACTGACCCCAGTGGTGTCTTCGAATCAGAGTATGAACAGGTTATGCATATCTTTCCCGATCGTTCCAAATTTCGCATTTTTTTTCTGTTTGGGTGGGAATTCCTTGCCATTCCCAGCCAGTGAGGAGAAGAGATATATCTGTTATGGCAAGAATCATAAGGAGTGTCACATGGAGAAAAAGATGCAATTCACCCTTAATTGGGTCGTGTTGGTCATGTTGGTCATCCCCTTGTCGGGGTGTTCTTTAGGTTGGGAGGCGCAAACCAAAGCGAAGATTACGGATAAGGAACTGTTTCCAACAGTAGCCCGTATCATTGATGAGCAGAAGAGTGTGGTATGGGATTACCTGGATGAGGATGTTTCCCGTGCTTTTGGCTCTGCCGAATACACAGGGGCTGATATCGTAGCGAGTACCCTCAGTGAGGAGCAGGGTAGGCAGTATCTGGAATTCTGCTATGCGGTAAATGATGTGGGTTCTGAGGACCAGGCCCAGAGGGTGGTTGAATTTGCCCGGACGCTTATCAGTGACGAGGAGATGGAAGGCCTCGAACTGAAGCTCGCTGAGAACCGCTCCCTGATGCTTGCAGAGGCTGAGCATCTCGCAAGAGGGTTGTCCCCTTCCCAGAGGGCTCCCTTCTGGAAGGATATGCAAAAGCTCCTGGTTCGCTCCATCGTGCTCTTTACCGCAGGAGTCGTCTATGCCTGTATCCCTACCGTCGTGTTCTGGGGAAAGATCTCAGCGGCAACGGCCATCGCCATAGCCAGTGGCATTGTCGCCAGTACGGTGATGTCCATCTGGCGTTACTACCAGTTTGGAGGTGAGCTTGACGCTTCCTTCAATGAGTGGCTCCTCTCCGTCACTACCGAGCCTGAGCTTTCCTTCGCCCTTGCATCCAGCATGATCGCAGTGGGCACAACGCTGAAGCGAGGGTTTGTGGTGACCGGCATTGTGATCTGTGTCTTTGCCCTGTACAACGTCATCGATATGGTAAAGCCTATGCTCAAGAAATATAATTTCACTGTGTAGCCAGTTCTCTTGTGATAGTGGCCCTCTTCGGAGGGTCTCTTTGTTTGCTCTAGTGCCTTTGCTTGTTGCTCAGCGGGTAGGTTTGTGGAATAATGGGGTAATATAGGAGACAAGCAATGAGAACTACGTTTGCTGAAGACATGCTTCAGAGATTTTTACGATATGCGGCTATAGACACCATGAGTGACGACACACTCGTCGCAACAAAGATCCCTTCCACCGATGGCCAGTGGGACCTGCTGAACCTTCTGGTAGCAGAACTTAAGGAGATGGGCCACTCTGATATCCTTATCGACGGGCATGGGGTGGTCATCGCACGCATTCCTTCCAACCTCGACTATGAGGTTCCTACCATAGGCTTCATGGCCCATGTCGATACTGCTGACGATGTTCCTGGCAATGGGGTAAAGGCTCGTGTCATCGAGTCCTATGATGGCTCTGACATCCCCTTGAACAAGGAGTACTCCATCAGGGTGGACGATAACGAGGAGCTTGCCCAGTACAAGGGGGAGACGCTCATCGTCACCGACGGTACCACCTTGCTCGGCAGTGATGACAAGGCGGGAGTCGCCGCCATCATGGCGGTGGCAAAAGACCTCAGCCTTGATACAAGCATCAAGCACGGTCCCTTGGAACTCATCTTCACCAGTGATGAGGAGACCGGAGCCGGGATGGACACCTTCCCCTATGACAAGATCAAGTGTGCATACTGCTATACCATCGATGGGGGCAAGCGCTTTGAGATAGAGAGCGAGTGCTTCAATGCAGCTACCGTCAATGTGCATTTCTCCGGGGTGAGCTATCACCTGGGTGCTGCACGAGGGCGCCTGGTCAATGCCCTTACCATGGCCGCATACTTCATCAACGCCCTGCCACAGGCAGAGAGCCCTGAAGCCACCGATGGACGCTATGGCTACTACTGTGCCCATACCATCAGCGGGACCGCCACAGATGTCGATCTGACCGTCTACCTCAGGGACTTTGACCTTGAGGTCCTCAATCACCGTATCGCTACGCTAGGCCTGCTTGCAAAGACCTGTGAGACCCTCTATCCCCAGGGAAAGGTCTCCGTCGATGCAAAGCATGTCTACTACAACATGGCCTTGGTGGCAAAGGAAAAGCCCATCGCCATGGACAACCTGCGTGAAGCGGGCAGACGCCTAGGAATGGACCTGGAGGAGGCCCTCATCCGAGGCGGCACCGATGGGGCCAGGATGGCCAATGAGCATAACATACCCTGTCCGAACATCTTCACCGGTGGGCAAAACCTCCATTCACGCTTTGAGTGGGCAGCCCTCTCTGCCATGGTAGACAGTGCCACCCTCGTCAAGGAGATCATCACGGTAGGTTCTGAGAAGTGAGACGCACACTCTTCTCCCTCATGATGCTGTTTTGCCTCTCGTCTCTCTTTGCCCGGCCCTCTCTTGTGGTCAGGACAGAGGCGGAGAGTCCCTCGTATGCCCTCATGGCGGGTGTGGTTGCACGTGTAGGTGAGCAATCCCTCCTCTCCCGTATGGACGGGGAGGGGGAGCTCACCATCACTGTCACTAATCTTCTTGAAGCTGAGGCCAACGCCCTTTCTGCCACTGTGCTCTTCAGCTATGAAGGGCGGGAACTTCAGGTCTTCTTGCGTGCCGAGGGTAAGGACGCAAAGCATATTGAAAAACACTTGGAGCAGAACCTCTCATCAATGCTGCTCTATGATGGAATGGTCCTCTTTGAGGCAGCGCCTGCTCCCTCCATCGACTATACCTACAACCAAGGGTATGCCTCCCTCTCTCTTCTAGACAAAGGAGATCACTACAGGGGCATCGATGCAGGGGGAACCAAGTGGGCAACTGTGGTTGTCCAGAAGGGGTTTGATGAGGAAGAGCCAGTATCTCTCTTGGTAGGGACGGGCGGAAAAAAACTGCTTCCTGGCATGAGGCTGGAGAAGCAGGCGGGAAAATCTGTACAACTTGTTGTCTCCCAAGTCCTGAAAACTGATGGACCCTTTGGCATAGAAGGCCTGTACAGCCAGGAAGTCGGACTGTACCCCTTCTCTCTGGTAGTGGGGGGAGGCATCGATCTTGCCTCTTCCGATCTTTCAAGCTTGTATGCCCAGGCAGGCTTTGCAATTCACCTTCCCCTGTCGATGCTCTTCGGCATCGATTCTGGATTCTGGCGCAACAGCTCACTTGGAATGAGGTGCACCCTTGGCCTTGGCTTCGCTTTGGCAGATGCTGACCTGCTGTTTGGAAGCAACGTTGCCTTTACCTACCGCTATAGCTTTGGTGATATGGGCTTTGACGTTGGAGTGGGTAACAAACATTGGGCATCAGATCACAAAGCCTATAGCTCGGGTCTGTTCATGCAGCTTGGCTTGGCGTACACTTGGTAGAGGATGCATATAATGAAACAGAGATATAGGGCCCGTAGTGTAGTGTTAGCAGTGCTTGTGCTCTTGCTCTCTCTGCCTTTCTTTTTTTCCTGTACCTCGCTCTCCAACTTGGTACGATCTCAAGTGGAAGGCCTGCCATCGTGGGTCTATACCCCTGTCGCATCCTCAAACCAGACATCCTTTGTAGGAAAGGGAAATACCCAAGTCCTGTTCAATGCCAAGCTCATGGCGTATGAGGATATTCTTAACCAGCTGTCCTTGTTTGTCGGCGAGCCTGTGCAATCTCTCTACTACCGTGAACTGACCACCACCGATGGCATCGAGGCCTTTGGGCTGAATATCGTCAACGAATACTCCAAGACTGATACCCGTTCCCCTGCCCAGTTCTATCTCCTGGCAACTGCTGATACTGCAAAGCTGGAATCCAAGCGGACCAGTGTCTATAACGCAGTTCTCAAGCGCGACGTGGATATAGCGGCTCTGATACGGGAAGCTGACTCGGCATACCGGGCGAATAACGATATCAAAGCCATCATGCTCTACTTCGATGCTGCCCTCATCTCATCAGAGGGTCCTGTCTCCTCTAAGAAACATGAATCTGATGCCCTGCTTGCCAAAAGCATCACCTTCATCAATGCCTTGCGGTTCTCCCTGGGCAAGAGCGACCCCCTTCAGGCTACAGCTACAGTCCAATTGAGAAGAAAGAGCCGTCTGCTCTCCCCTAGGGTGCTCAATGCTCCGGTTGTTGCGCAGTTTGAGGCTCTGAACAGCCTGGGCAAGAGCTATGCAGACTCACTCTTCTTCAATACAGCATCAGAAGGTGCCATCCAGTTCGTTCCCTACAACTATGGGTTGGTGGGAAACGGTTCCATCCGCTTTTCTGTTGATTTTTCCTCAGCACTGCCGGAGTTGGAGCAGACGTTTTCCCCCGAGGTCCTTGCCTCCTTGCATGCGGCCTTGGACAAGCACGGCATAGACTTTCCGTATTCGCTTATATCGGCCTTTGCAACGAACAAAATTGTGGCGGACATCCGAGAGTATGAGTACACAGGAACGCTACGCAACACCAAGGATGCCCTCTCAGCCCTTCTTGACCTCTACGCCAGTCGTGGAGTGTCCATCTCTCCCTTGTCCCTTGCCCAGGAGGAAGAGCTTGAGATCTACGAAGAGGTGCGCCTCAAGGCCCCAGGGACAAACTTGGTGGTAAAGGGTAAGGCTGGCGTGGTCGATGAGACGAGCATAGGCGATCAGAGTGTAGTGGTGGTCACCGGCAGCATACAGCTGTGGGATATGGACAGGAGCCTGTTGCTTTCCGATACGCTGGAAGTGGAGGCGGTGGCGTATGCCCCGCTTCCCGAAGAGGCGAAGGCTAAAGCCTTCCGGCGCTTCGGCCAGATAAGTGCCTCGTTGCTGCTGCCCTCGTTCTTCTAGGAAAGCAGAGTGAGAAAGAGGGCAGGGTCATTGCTGATGAGCCCGTCACAGCCCAGGTCAAGGGCACGTTTGCCTTCTTCCAGGTTATCCACTGTCCAGACTAGGATAGGATAGCCTTTCCTTTGTTTGAACTTCCTCACAAAAGCTTCATCGAGTTGGTCCAAAGGTGGCTTCATGTAGGAGCACTGTGCGATATGCCTTCCCCACCCATGCTGGAATATCTTGGGAACCTGAGGGCTTTCGTCAAAGATAATCGCACTCGGAAGAGCTCTTTTGCTGATCTTGTTGAACGTTCGTAAGGCTACAGGGTTGAAGGAGGAGACCATGCACTGTTTTTCCAACCCATACGCTTTGATGGTCTGCCAGACCTTCAAAGCTAAGCCCCCGTCGTGTATACCGGGCACCTTCAGCTCTATGTCATAGTACAGCTTGTCCCCACAACTTTCAAAAAGCTCACTGAGGAGCGGGACCTGTTGTCCCTTTCCTATATCCAGGCTTCTGAGCTCATCAAAGGTGAGTTCTGCCACTAAGGCATCCTTCTTACTGACCCTTTGCATGTTCCAGTCGTGGACAACAACCAGCTCCCCTGTCCGGCACAACTGCACATCGAGTTCGACACCGGGGATATGTTTCTCCACGCAGAGTTGAAATGAGAGGAGCGTATTTTCTGGTTCCAGGCTCGAGTAGCCACGGTGGCCAAAGAGCATGGGCTTTGGAAAGGGGAGGCTCTTTCTTGTCATCTTTGATCTTCTTTGGCATAGCGTTGCATCAAGGCGATCTCCTCTGACCAGAGAGAACTGTCGATAGTCTCCAGGATAAGGGGGATGCCTCTGAAACGGGGGTCCTGTGCTATGCGGATAAAAGGTTCCATACCTATCTGTCCTTTACCGAGGCTCTCGTGTCGGTCAAGGTTGCTTCCCAGCTTTATCTTGGCATCATTGAGATGCATGCCCTCAAGCTTGTCGAACCCCACTATCCTATCAAACTCCTCGAATGTCCTGTAGAAGGCATCTTCACTTCTCAGGTCGTAGCCTGCGGCGAAGATGTGGCAGGTATCGATGCAGACTCCTACCCGTTCATGTTGTTTGATCTGTGTGAGCAACTCTGCGATCTCCTCAAAGGAGGACCCCAGGTTGCTTCCTTGTCCTGCTGTTGTCTCGATGATGGGCCTCACCGCTGTAGTCTGGCTGAGAGCCTCATCCAAGGCCTCTGCAACTAGGGTGAGGCTGCCTTTCCGGTCTATCTTGTTCACATGGGAGCCGGGGTGGAAATTCAGCTTGTCCAAGCCGAGAAGCTCTACCCTTTGCAGCTCGTCTATGAAGGCGTCCAGGCTCTGCTTGCGCTTCTGGTCGTCGGGATTGCCTAGGTTTATGAGGTAGCTGTCGTGGGGGAGGACCTGGTCTTTGGTAAAGCCAAGAGCCTTGAGCGTATCCTTGAATTTTTGACCTTCTTCTTCTGTGATGGGCTTCGATGCCCACTGACGTTGGTTCTTGGTGAACATGCCAAAAGCGGTGGCCCCTAGGGCCTTTGCCGCGATGGCTGCATTCTCCAATCCCCCTGCAATGCTGGTGTGACTTCCTATGTATAGCATGGCTCAAGGGTAGTCCTTGCCCCATGGGTTGTCAATCACTCTTACTCATGGTAGTGTTTCCCCTTGAATAGGAGCATAAGAGCAATGGGTGAAAGACAATGGGCCGTTGGAGATGAAGTTTCTGGTTTTGTTCTTGCTGAGGTCTCTGCTCTAGCGGAGTACAAGGCCACAGGGTATCTATTCCGCCATATTGCCACCGAGATGGAAGTCTACCAGGTGGTCAATGATGACAAGGAACTCTTTTTCAGCTATGTATTCAGGACCCTTCCCAACAATGATGCAGGGGTAGCACATATACTTGAGCACTCCTGTCTTGCAGGGTCGAAAAAATACCCTGTGCGCGACCCTTTCATGACCTTGCTGAAGGGAAGCACCAATACCTTCATGAACGCCATGACCTATCCTGACAGGACGATGTACCCGGCAGCCAGTCCTTTGAAGAAAGATTTCGACAACCTCTTCTCTGTCTATACCGATGCGGTCTTTGCCCCGCTCTTGCGTGAGGAGACCTTCCAGCAAGAGGGCGTGCGCATGGTCTGTGAAAACGATGCCTGTCACTTCGAAGGGGTGGTCTACAACGAGATGCTCGGCGGCAGTGCCGACCACGACAGCATCGTGGGACGCAACAGCGTCCGTTCCCTCTTTCCCGACACCCCCTATGCCTTTGACTCAGGCGGAGATCCTGAACAGATCATCCAGCTGAACTATCAGCAGTTCCTCGCTTTCTACAGCATGTTCTACCACCCCTCCAACTGTAAGCTCTTTATCTATGGTGATATGGAGGTGGGTGAGAAGCTGCAGATGCTGGAGGATGAATACCTACGCTCCTACGCCAAGCTCAATGTGGACAGCCTCCCTCCTCTTTCAGAAGCGTGGAAAGCCCCACGCAAGACCTCCTTCACCAGCCCTGTTGAGGAAGGTGAAACGGAGAATGGCGATTCGGTCGTGCTGTCTTGGGCTACCTGCGAAGTAAGTGACCCCCTCTCCCTCATAACACTGTCGACCTTGGTGGACATCCTTCTGGGCAATCCAGGGGCCCCTCTCTACAAGGCCTTGCTTGATACGAAGCTTGGCAAGGACATCTCCCCTGAAAGCGGCATGAGTGCCGACTTCAGGGAGATGCCCTTCACCGTCGGCTTCAAGGGTATCGATAGTGAGAAGGCTGAAGAGGCCCAAGATGTCATACTGGCATCCCTCGAGGCCATCGTAGCCAAAGGCCTCGATAGCTCTCTCATTGCTTCTTCCATGAAACGATCGCGCTTCAAGCAACAGGAGATTCCCGGAGGATTTCCCAACGGCTTCAGGGCCCTCATACGCTCGCTCAAAGGGTGGTTGGTCGACCATTCACCCTCAGAGACCATCGGGACCGCCGAGCCTTTGCAGGCACTGGAGAGTGAGCTTGCTGCCAATCCCCGCTATTTTGAAGAGTGGGTACAACAACACCTCATTGATAACCCCCATCGCAGCCTTGTCATCGTCAAGGCCGATAGTGAGCATGAAAAGAGGCAGAAGGCGGCCATTGACAAATATGCCCAGGCACAGGCCCAGGCTTTGGGCAAGAAGGGCTTGAAGGCCCTTGCCCTGCAAAACGAACATTTCGTCGCATTCGAACTTGAAGGTGATACCCTCGAGGATAAGGAGAAGGTTCCCTACCTCAAGCTTGAGGACCTTCCCTCTGTAATAGAGCCCAACATCTATGAAGAGCATCACATTGCCCAGCGGCCGCTGTTCCTGAAGAAGATGTTCTGCAACAAGATAGCCTATGCAGACTTTGCCTTCCAGCTTGAGGACCTCACCGAGCGTGAGCTCTTGCTGCTGCCCCTATATATCCGCCTGCTGCAAATGACTGGCATCGGCGATATGGAGTACCCTCAGGTCGCCAACAAGCTCAAGTATCTCACAGGGGACACCAATCTCTATGTGGAGATGGGCTCCTCATACGAAACTGCCGACAAGATGCTTCTGGTGTGCAGGACCCGCACCTTGGTTGAGGACTTCAGTGAAGCGCTCACCTTTTTGCACAGTCTCTTCACCCTCTCTAATGTCGGAGACCCCGAACGGCTGCAGGCAGCCCTCACCAACCTCAAGGGCGACTATGTGGACAACATAACCTATGCTGCCCACAGCTTCGCATCCCTTTCTGCTTCCGCCATCTTCAGTTCCATACAGTATGAGGGCGAACAGCTCGCAGGGCTCGAACAGTGGTTCTTCCTGGAGAACCTCCAAGACGAACAGTTGTTCCTGGTCGCTGAGGAGTTCAAGGCTCTGCAGGCAAAGCTGAACAACCGCAGGCGCCTGACACTACATCTCGGCTGTGATGAGGAGCTTGTCCCGACCCTTGTTCCCGCCTATGAGAAGTTTGTCCTCCTGTTTGACGAGAAAGAGGTTGTGGAGGCAAAGATCCGCCGCTACGAGAAGGTGAGTCAGGGCATCGCCCACGCCGTGGAGCTCTATCGCCTTCCTTCGACTGTCAGCTACAGTGCGTACGTATTGCGCTCGAGCAAGCGAGGAAGCGACGAGCAGGCGGCCCAGGTCCTGCTTGGACAGATTATCACCGGCAATGACCTTTGGGACAAAGTACGTGCCCAAGGTGGTGCCTATGGGGTTTCTGCCCATGCTGATGTCATGGAGGAGCTCTTCTTCTTCAGTTCCTACCGGGATCCCCGCATAGCAGGCACCTTGGCGGACTTCACCAAGACGCTGGAACTCTATACGACCAAGGAAATCGAGCCGAAAGATATTGAGAACGCACTCATCACCACGGTGGGAAATGATCTGCGTCCTCTCTCCCCGTCACAGAACTCTATCCTTTCCTTCAGAAGGATCCTCTACAACATAACCGATGACTTCAGGACAATGAGGCGCAACCAGCTCTTGGGCATGACGAGTGAGCACCTCAATGAGGGGGCAAAGGCCCTGTTGGGCCATGCCAAGAATGAGGATTCCTTTGTGGTCATTGCAGGTTTGCAGTTGTTGGAGACTGAGAAGGCTAAGATTCCTGCCCTTGATCGTCCTTCACGGCGCTTGCCCCTGTAGGTCTCTCTCCCCAGATCTTGGCCAGAGCGTTGAGCTCCTTGGGATCCTTGAGCTTGAGCACTACGCACTGGCGTATGCTCGCTTCCTTCTGTGCAATGTCCTCTGCGAGGGCCCTGCAGGTCGGTGAGCCGCACAGGCCACAGTCGATGCCAGGCAGGACTGCTAGGATCTGATGGACCTTCTCCATCTTGTACAGTGCCTTGCCGATATCCTGGTCCAGCTTCATGCCCCCCTTGGGCTGAGGCGGATCGAGATAGAGGTTCTTGGCTAGGAAGTCACTCTGGTCGTTGATGCGCTTGATCAGTGAGGAAGGAAGCTCCTTGGGAAGGGCCTCGGACCAGTGCCTGAGCCTTTCACTTGTCAAAAAGCGGTTACGTACCGTCAGGATTCCCCCGGGACACCCTTCAGCACATGCATCAAGTTCAAGAAATTCCAGATTGCTATCCTCTTCCTGTTCCAACTGGTCCAGGAACTCTATGACATTATGCACCTCATCGACAGAGAGCGAGCGCCCGCCTTGGGTGCTGCTCTGCCCTTTTACCATGCTCCACTGGCTTGCCTTGCGCGTGATGGTAGGGAAGGAGAGGGTGTTGGGCTTTCCTACAGTCGTCTGGTGCTTGTGTTTTTCCAGAAAGGTCATGACCCTGTTGTAGGCAGTGTCAAAGTTTATGACACCCTGAAAGAGGCTGTTGTCCTCAGAGCCCTTTGTCTTGATTTGGGCTATCTTGGCAGCACAGGGGGTGAGGTAGAATATGCCGATGGAGTCGCTCTGGTCCTCCAGTTCAGCTTTTGCAAAGAGGGCTACCATCTGGGCCGGGGGCCGTACCCGGCTCACATTCTCCAAAAGCAGGGGAAAGCGAATCTGTATCAGGCGTTGTACCGACGGGCAGAAGTTGCTTATCAGGGGAAGTTCGTGCTCGATCTCAGGGGCCCCGAGCTTGTCCAGTATGTCTACGCCTGTCTCCGAGAGGTAGAGATGGGTGAAGCCCGACTCGTAGAGGGCTGAGCATATCTGATTTTCGGAGAAGGTGTCGGGAAATTGTGCAAAAAAGACCGCAGGAACTATGCCTATGCGGTAGTTGTAGTCGTTCAGCTGTTCAAACGAGTCCTGCTCGACTTCAATGGCATCATTGGGACAGACTGCCATGCACTGTCCGCAGTCGATGCACAGGTCGCTGAAAATCCTTGCCTTGCCTCCGGAGATGCGGATGGCTTTGGTCGGGCAACGTTTCATACAGTGTGTGCAACCTTTGCATTTCTCTTCAATGACATGCAGAGAGTGGTGAAAGGGAAGGTCGTTCATCGCACGCTCCTTATAGGGTAAAACGCATGGAGATGTGGGTGTGGTCTCCCTTCTTCGTGTAGATCTTCAGTTCATCACAATTTTTCTTGATATTCGGCAGGCCCATCCCAGCACCATATCCCATTTCCCTGATCTCGTTAGTGGCAGTTGACCACCCCTCAGTCATTGCAAGATCCAGGTTCTCTATGCCCGGCCCTGTGTCGATGACATCAATGAGCACCCTATCTTCCTCAATGTCACAGACCACTTTTCCCCCGTAGGAGTGCGCAATGACATTCACCTCTGCCTCAAAGACGGCGACGATGATCTGCTTGATCCTCTGCGGTGGTATGTTGAGTTGCTTCAAGATGCGTTTTATCTTGCTTGAAGCCTCACCAGCTACCGAGAAATCCTTGGAAGGGACGGTGAATTCTTCATGCATCTCAATATACCGGCTTCAATCCTTTTGCATACAATAGGCCGCTCGCCTTAAACAGGGAGTACGGGGTGTAGGAGAGCGATATGTCAAGTTCCTTTGCCATATCGATCATGTTTTGACTGGGGCGCTTATTGCGCACCAGGAGGATATTGCTGATATCGCTCATCTCTGCCGTCCTGATGGACTGGTTGTTGGACAAGCCTGTTATGAGCAGGATGTCATCTTCCAAAATGGTGAGGACATCACTCATCAGGTCGCTGGCAAAGCCTCGTTTGACATCATCTTCCAGATGGGATTCTCCCCAGAGCAGTTTCCCATCGACACATTCAAGTATTTCTTTCAGTTTCATGGTGGGAAGTATACCACAATGCTCATCTCTTCCATAGTGCAAATTGTAGCTCTGGCCCTCCTGTTTACAAAGTGGAATGCTTCATCTTCTTTTTGACTTTCAAAAAAGGGACCGAGAAGCTATACTAGGCATAGTGAGGAGGCCGTGTGT
>Ga0209414_1000503_pt1 | contig 18479 bp, 15 predicted proteins | sample LakVidmifraction_4_FD_181154 | JGI IMG/M metagenome (GOLD analysis project Ga0209414, IMG submission 181154) | Hypersaline microbial communities from Lake Vida, Antarctica - Brine Hole Two &gt;0.2 micron (SPAdes) (version 2) | ecosystem: Environmental > Aquatic > Non-marine Saline and Alkaline >... | reverse complement strand
AAAGGCGCCATTGGCGAAGAACAATTTAACAATTGGGCCCATGCCGATTTGGTTTCTGATACCATTCCGGGAATGAGCCTGGACAAAGCTTATAAGTTTTTAGAAGGAAAAAAAGGAGTAACAGTTATTGTTGGCGTTATCGATTCTGGAATTGATATCGAACACGAAGATTTAAAAGATGTTTTGTGGACAAACACCAAAGAAATTGCGGGAAATGGAATTGACGATGACAATAACGGTTATGTTGATGATATTCACGGATGGAACTTTTTAGGCGGAAATGGTGATGCGGCTCCTGAACAATTGGAAATTACACGTATAGTTGCCAAATTAAACCCACGTTTTGAAGGCAAAACTATTGAAAATATTAGTGAGGCTGATAAAGCAGATTTTAAAAAATATCAAGAATATCTTGACGCTTATAAAGCTTCTTCTTCAAGACATTTTCAAACTTTGGATCGTATGGCACTAATAGGCGAAAATTTTGCGGCGGTGAAAAAACACTTAGGTAAAGAAACCTTAACATTGGAAGATTTACAAGGAATCAATACCGAAGACCAAACACTAAAAACACAAGTAAATGATTTGATGGGTTTATTTGGAAGAGGTTTGGATGAAGATGCTTACTTAGAATATTATGAAACCCAAAAGAAAAATAAAAACTACGATTTCAATTTTAACGGAAGAATAATTGTTGGAGATAATCCCGAAGATATTAATGACACAAAATATGGAAATGGATTTGTGATAGGTTCAAAAGATGAAGAATCTCACGGAACACATGTTTCAGGAATTATCTTATCAACCCGTAACAATAACATAGGCTTAGATGGGGTAGCCAACAACGCTAAATTAATGGCAGTTAGAGCAGTACCTGATGGTGATGAGCGCGATAAAGATGTTGCTTTAGCAATCAGATACGCCGTAGACAATGGCGCAAAAGTAATCAACATGAGTTTTGGAAAAAGCTTTTCCCCAAACAAAGAATGGGTTTTTGATGCTATTAAATACGCCGCAGAAAAAGATGTTTTGTTGGTGCATGCTGCCGGAAACGATAATAAAAATATTGACGTAAAAGGCAATTGGCCAAATGATTCTGAAGATAAAATAAATGAAATTTCAGACAATGTGATTACCATTGGAGCAATGAGTTCTAATTTTAATGAAAACCTACCAGCTTCATTTTCTAATTATGGAAAACTAAATGTTGATGTATTTGCTCCTGGAGTTCAAATTTATTCAACCGTACCTAAAGATGAATATGCAAAATACAGCGGTACTTCAATGGCTTCACCGGAAGTTGCCGGTATTGCAACGCTAGTTCGTTCTTACTATCCGCAATTGTCTGCAAGTCAGGTAAAACACATCATTATGAATTCTGGTGTTAAGGTAAATTTACAAGTGCTTATTCCTGGTCAAAAAGGAGAAAAAGCTGCATTTTCTAATTTATCAAAAGCAGGAAGCATAGCAAATGCTTACAACGCATTATTGTTGGCTGATAAAATGGTAAATTAAAAACAAAACTTATAATTTTCTGTTAAAAAAACACACGGTCTAACCGTGTGTTTTTTGTTTTATAAAGATATGTATATATTGCAGCCCAAAAATGAACCTTTCATGAAAAGACTTCTTGTATTTTTTATATCAATTATTTCGTTTACCGTTTTCGGGCAAACCAGCACGTCTTATTATTGGCAGCAGCACGCTGATTATAAAATGGATGTGGAGGTAGATGCAGAAAATTATCAATACAAAGGAACACAGGAATTAGCATACACAAACAATTCACCGGATGTTTTAAATACGGTTTTCTATCATTTGTTTTTCAATGCTTTTCAACCGAACAGTGACATGGATGCCCGATTGCGGGCTGTTGTTGACCCGGACAGTAGAATGGTAAATAATATTGGGACTAAAACAAACCCCATTTTCGAGAGCAGAATTGCCAAATTAAAACCTAACGAAATAGGCTACTTAAAAGTACTATCACTAAAGCAAAATGGAAAAGATGTACAGCACAGCACAAAAGGAACAATTTTAAAAGTAACTTTGAAAGAACCGATTCAACCAGGTGAAACTGTAAAATTTGAAATGATTTTTGAAGGACAGGTACCTGTCCACATTAGAAGATCGGGCAGAAACAGCGAAGATGGCGTGGCACTTTCCATGGCGCAATGGTATCCGAAAATGGCGGAATACGATTTTGAAGGCTGGCACGCAGATGCTTATATTGCAAGAGAATTTCATGGTGTTTGGGCTAATTTTGATGTTACCCTTCATATTGATAAAAAATATACGATTGGCGGAACAGGCTATTTGCAAAATCCACAGGAAGTTGGTCACGGATATGAAGACACTTCAAAATTGTTAAGCCTTCCGAAAGGGGAGAAATTGACATGGCATTTTATTGCGCCAAATGTTATTGATTTTACCTGGGCAGCCGACCCAAATTATGTTCATGATATCTTAAAAACTGCTAGCGGAACTGAACTTCATTTCTTCTATAAAAATGATAAAAAATATGCAAAAGCATGGAAAGAAGTTCAACCTTTAACAGAGAAAGCTTTGGATTATTATAATGAAAATATTGGTCAGTATCCATGGAATCAATATTCGGTGATTCAAGGTGGAGATGGAGGAATGGAATATGCCATGTGTACGTTGGTTGCCGGAGGTGAAACCTTAAATGATATTGTGGGTACTGTTTTTCACGAATTGGCGCACACTTGGTTTCAACATATTTTAGCTACCAATGAAAGTAAACATTCTTGGATGGATGAAGGGTTTACTTCTTATATTTCAACCTTGGCTTCTGACTTAATTTTTAAAGATGGCGACGGAATACCATCACCAAAAGGTTACAGAGGTTATTTTTATGCAGTGAAAAATGGCATTGAAGAGCCCTTAACTACGCATGCCGACCGTTTTAACACAAATACTGCTTATAGTATTGGAAGCTATACCAAAGGAAGTATGTTCTTATCGCAGCTGAATTATATTATTGGAGAAGAAAATGTGCAAAAAACGATTAAAAAATATTTTGAAGATTTTAAATTTAAGCATCCAACACCAAATGATATAAAAAGAACTGCCGAAAAAGTTTCAGGAATTCAATTGGATTGGTATTTAAACGAATGGATTGAAACTACCCATACCATTGATTATGCTATTGCAAAAGTTGAAGGTAATAAAATTACATTGGCAAGAGCGGGTCAGATGCCTATGCCTATTGATGTTTCCGTTACCTATGATGATGACAGCACAGAAAATTTTTACATTCCTTTACAAATGATGCTTGGCGAAAAACCTACAACCGCCACTCTTTTAAAAAATTGGTCTTGGGCACACCCAACATATACTTTTTCCACTTCAAAAGAGGTGAAGGCTGTTGAAATTGATCCTTCTCAACTTATGGGAGATATTCACAGGGAAACTAATTTGTTTGAAAAAAATAAGCATAAAATCTAAAAATTATAGATTTTATGCTTATTCTTAGTAGTAATATTTCATTTTCAAAGGAAGTCAAATAAACCTGAATTAAGCTTTATACTTTTTAATCTCAACAATAGTTGAAGGCAGATAAAATCCATTTTTTAATAAATTTTGAACGACTTTATCTATGACGGATGACCTAATACTGTTATGATAGGTTTTTGAAGTGCTTTGAAAAGTATCTATCCAAAATAATATTTTAAAGTTTACGGCACTGGCCGTCAATTCATCTATAAGAACCGTTGTTTTTTTGTTTTTAGTGTTCAGTACTTCATTTATTTCCAATATGGAATCTGAAATAATTTTAATTCCGTTTGCGAGGTTGCTGTTATAATCAAGGCCAATAATAAATTCATAACGTAAAAAACCGTCAAGCGTATAATTGATCAGAGGATTTTTTAGGATTTGGGCATTGGGAATAAATACATCTTTACCGTCAGGTGTTTTCACACGTGTTTCCCTTAAATTCAATTCCTGGACATATCCTAAAATACTTCCGGACTCAATAAGATCTGTCAGTCTGAAAGGACTTTTAAAAGCTAGTAAAATACCTGCCAAAAAATTCTCTCCAATATCTTTAAAAGCAAAACCGAGAACAAATGTAAGAATTCCGGCTCCGGCCAATATTTGTGATGTAAAGTTTTTAAAACCTAGAAGGTTAAATACAATAATAATAACAATTAGCTTGATAATGAAACTAATTCCCTGCGAAATAAAATCAGCTGATAAAGTATCTTTTAATCTTGGATTAATCTTTTTTTGAATCAGCTTTTTTAAACCTCCGGCAATTAGAAAACCAATGGTTAAAACGGCAAGAGCGATTAAAATAATGGGTAGTTTATCCGTAAAATCATTATAAAAATCAGAAAATGCATCCGTTAATTTAGTCATAACTGATAATTTAAGAATTTTTTACGATCTTCTCTATTTTTTCGTCATCAGTTTAAGTATTCACCAAAATAGACCAGACCACTATTAAAGATAATAATTATTCATCAATAAATTAAATAAAACATCATTTTATTGGCGCCTCTAATTGAGAAACAATCGTTATCAATCAACTACCAATCTGGGTAAATTTTCAGGTAATCTTGTAAGTAATTCATAGTTTACCTGTTCGCTGAATTCACTAAATGATGAAACGCTTATTTCCAAATCACCCTGTTTTCCTACCAATACCACTTCATCACCTTTTTCAACCGAATTTATGTAAGTAACATCCACGGTTATCATATTCATACTTACGGTACCAACAACACTCACCCGCTGTCCGTTAATCAATACAATACCTTGATTGCTTAAATTTCTGCTGAAACCATGCGCATAACCTACAGGAATTATGGCAATTTTTATATCGGAATTAGCGAGATAAGAGGTCCCGTAACCGACAAATTCGCCTGTTTTAACTTTTTTAACATCCATAACGCGACTTTTCCAAGTAATAAGGCGTTGTAATGGATTTTTGTTTTCTTTCTTTTTGGTTAAATATTCAATTAAAATTTCTTTATTGGGAAAAAATCCATATTGAATAATACCCAATCTAACCATATCCATTTGAAATTTCGGGTAACGCAATGCCGCAGCAGAACATGCAGTATGTTTTTGCTCGGGATTTAAACCTGCAGCAGCCACTTTTTTTATAACTTTTCGAAAAACTTCTTGCTGCTTTTTAATTCGATAGTAATTGGCAATATTTTCTGCACCTGCAAAATGCGTACAAAGTCCTTTAAAACACAAATGAGAACTGTTATTTTTCAACAATTGAAACACCGCCGGAAGTTGATTCATGGCAAACCCGGTTCTGTTCATTCCTGTTTCCACTTCTATATGAATTTTCGCAATTTTCCCTATTCTTTTAGCTGCTTCAAGTGCTTTTTCTAAACGGTCTGGCTCAAATACATAAAACTCAATATTATTTTCAATAGCCCATTCCAGTTTCTCATTGTTTATTAAACCCATAATCATAACCGTACTGTTTTCACTAATTGAGTTATGAACGCGCAAAGCCTCATCTGCACTAAATACTGAAAAATGATTGATCCCGCAATTTTCAGCCAGAGGAACAAATACTTCCAAGCCATGACCGTAAGCATTTCCCTTAACTACAGATGATATTTGTACGCCATCGTTAATAAAATTTTTTAAATATTGAATGTTGTGCTCTAGCGCAGATTTGCTGATTTCCAGATAGGAGGTGTGGTATATTTTCATGATAAAATTTGTAAACTAATTTGATGAAACAGTTGAATACCAACAGGTAAAATTTCATCAGGAAAATCATAATCCGGATTGTGAAGGGCAGGACTTTTTTCACCTGAGCCAATACCAAACATAGCACCGTTAAAATTTTGTGTGAACAGGCCAAAATCTTCTCCCCATTTAAATGGAAATTTTCTTTGGAAAATGTCAAAAGACAAAATTGATGTGGCTTCTTTAATTAAGGAAACAGCGGTGTCATCATTTTGATTCGCATAAAATTCGTGAGTCCACGAATATGTAATAGGCATATTTTGATTTATGGCTGCTTTTTTAATGCAACCGATTAATTCAGTCGTTAATTTTTCCATATTGTCTTCATCCCAAGTACGGATAGTTAGTCTAACTTCACCGTAGCCGGCAGAAATTCCGTAAGCGATTTCACCCATTTCAATATGAATTGGCGTTATTAAAGTAAAATCATCCCTGTTTGGATCGTTATTGGAAAGTTTTGCCGATTCCTGCAAAATTTCAGCAATGGCAAGTGCCGGATTTAGGCCGTTTTCGGGTTCTGCGGCATGTGCTGTTTTTCCATTAATTTGAATAATAATGCTTTTTACGCCAGCGGTGAATGAATTGTTTTTTATAACAACTTGGTTTAATGGATATCCGGGAAGGTTGTGAAAAGCAAAAATATAATCGGGTTTCAGCGTTTTAAATTTCGAATCTGAAAAAATCGCTTTTGCGCCCTCACCATCTTCTTCCGCAGGCTGAAACAACAAAAATATTTTTCCGCTTTTGGGTTTTTGCTCAGTCAGTAGCCTGGCCAATCCAAGTAATACAGTTGCGTGCCCATCATGCCCACATTTATGTGATACACCGGGAATTATTGAAGAATGTTCAAAGCTGTTTATTTCTTGAATGGGCAAAGCATCTAATTCAGCCCTAAACATAACCGATTTTCCAGGTTTCCCACTATCAAAAATAGCCACAATACCGGTTCCTCCTATATTTTCAATGACTTTGGTGGGCTTGCAGGTTTTTAAAAATTTGGCAACACTTTTCGCGGTGTTGTACTCCTTTCCCGAAACTTCAGGATTTGCATGCAACATTTTACGAAAGGCTAAGAGTTCGGTTAATAATTCTTTATTTAGAGTTGGTTCCATATGTATTATTTTTTATGCTTTCCGAATTCGTAACAATGATAAATAAAATTTACTAAGAAAAATTGAAAACTAAAAATAATATAGAAATCAAAAATCACAAATTAGGAAGTATAGTTGCGTTTGGCAAAGATAGCCCGATTTTGACAGAATTGGGGTGCGGAACTGTTAATGATTTCCTTTTTATTACATTTTTTTTATTTAAAAAAAATATTTTAAAAAAATTACCGAATAGTACCCAAAGAAAGGGTAACCTTATTAAAATAGCATAATTCTGTTAAATTATTTACCTTAGCCACTGAGCTAATAAAGTTTACATGTCTGAAACCGATAAACATCTTCTTAATCCTGATAAATGGGTCAGTTTACATGCTGATTACCTTTTTAATTACACCATTAGCCGTCTTAACGACAGGGATTTGGCCAAGGATTTGGTGCAGGATACTTTTTTTTCCGCTTTAAAAGCAAAAGACAATTTTCAAGGGAAAGCAAGTGAACGCACATGGCTTATTTCTATTCTGAAACGTAAAATTGTTGATTATTACCGAAAAATAAATTCAATAAAAGGCAAGGCTGAAGTGCGCATGAATTTTTACGCTGATGGAGAACATGAGGGAGACTGGCTGGAAGAACGTGCCCCAACGGATTGGAGTGGTGAAATTGAAAAAAGGATTGAAAACGAAGAATTGGCTGTGGTTTTAGATAAATGCATAGCAAACTTACCCGAAAAATATGCCATGGTTTTTAGAATGAAAACCATTCAGCAAATTGAAACAGAAGATATTTGTAAAGAACTCGACATTACTTCGTCAAATTTATGGGTAATTATTCACAGAGCCAGAACCCAGCTCAGAAAATGCATGGAAGAAAATTGGTTTAAAAATTAAAAGAAAACAACACATGAAATTAACCTGTGATGAGGCAAGCACAATTTGCGATAAAAGCCAGTATGGAGAATCAACGCTGTGGGAAAAAATAAAATTGAATATTCATTTATTTTTATGCAAAAAATGTGGACTTTACGCAAAACAAAATAAGGTCATGAGCACTTGTTATCAAAAATTAAAAGAGAAGGAATACAGTAAAACGCCCCATTTAAACCAAGAGGAAAGGAAATGCATGGAGCAGGAGCTTAAAACAAAAATAGAATCATAAGACATAAAAAATTGAGTTAAAGGCAGTCAAAGAGGTTTTATTTATTTAAAAATTTATGTTTCTGTCAACGTCGTTATTATACTTTTATAAAAAAAATTATATGAATTTCTTGCCCGAAAAAATAGACAATTATGTTGTAAATCATTCACAAAAAGAACCGGAATTTTTACAGCAGTTAAATAAGGAAACATGGCAAAAAGTATTAAATCCACGGATGTTGAGCGGTGGCTATCAAGGCAGAATTCTGTCTATGATTTCTAAATTAATACAGCCAAAAACCATTTTGGAAATTGGAACGTATACCGGATATTCGGCGCTATGTTTTGCTGAAGGCCTTCAAAAAAACGGAAAGCTTTTTACCATTGATAAAAATGAAGAATTGGAAGATTTCGCCAAAAAATATTTTGAGCAATCACCTTATACTTCACAAATAATACAACTGGTTGGAAATGCGCTAAATATTCTGCCAACGTTAAACGAAAAGTTTGATTTGGTTTTTATTGATGCAGATAAAGAGAATTACAGCATTTACTTTAACATGATTATTGGAAAAATGAACTCGGGTGGTGTTATTTTATCTGACAATGTGCTGTGGAGCGGAAAGGTTGTTGAAGAGATTGACCCCAACGATAAAGATACCAAAGCCTTGGTTGAATACAATAAAATGTTAAATGCTGATGATAGAATTGAAACGATTTTACTGCCAATTCGCGATGGATTGTCCATTAGCAGGGTAAAATAAGTTTAGGTTTTAATGAGATAAATTGAAAATTATTTTCCCCTTTTAACATTCCCGTTTTGATCTTCTGTTGGATCTTTAACTTCTTTCTCGGGAGTTGGAGAAACCTCTTCAATATTCTTAACTTCTTTCGCAGGCGTAGAGGAATCCGAGTCAATATCTTTAACTTCTTTCGCCGTAGTTGAGGAATCGGCGGTGATATCAGCAGAAATGTCCTTGATTTTATTTTTACCGTCTTTGGGCTTATTAAAATAACTTACTAAATTTCCATCAGCATCTTTTAATGGATTTAAGGATTTTTCTATATCGGTTTTAATTTTTTTCACCGGGTTAGAGAAATCGTCGAAATTATCTTTTATTTTATTTACTTCTTTTCTAACTTTTGTTGCAACATCAATATCAAGATCATTTTTTTCGGCACTGTTGTGTATTTCCCGTTTAATATCGTTGGTTGCATTTTTAATTTGACGCATTCCTTTTCCCAATTCACGGGCAATTTCTGGAAGTTTATTCGCACCAAATACCATGACAACCACCAAAAGAATTACAAATATTTCGCCGCCGCTAATAAATAAAAACATGTTCAAATTTTTTAGGTTACAAAGATAGTTAAAAAACAGTTCAAAGAATAAATCTTAACAATCTCAACAAATAATTTACATTACAAAATCATTAACCCAATTACAGATTATTTTTTTGTAAGCATTCGTTTTATCTCATTCAATTTCATTAAGGCTTCAATAGGGGTAAGTGTATCAATATTAGTGGAGAGAATTTCTTCTTTAATATTTTCGAGCAAAGGATCATCTAACTTAAAAAAGCTCAATTGCATGTCGTTTTCAGAAGCCGTTTTCAGTGTTTCTTTTACGCCGGAGTTGGTATGGTTTTTTTCGAGCTGCTTCAACATTTTTGAAGCCCTGTGAATAACTGATGAAGGCATTCCCGCCAGTTTTGCAACGTAAATACCAAAACTGTGCTCGCTTCCTCCGGGAACCAGTTTCCGCAGAAAAACAACCTTGTCTTTCAATTCTTTTACGGAGACATTAAAGTTTTTAACACGCTCAAACGTATTGGTCATATCATTTAATTCGTGGTAATGTGTGGCGAATAATGTTTTTGCTTTTGAAGGATGTTCATGCAAATATTCGGCAATGGCCCAAGCTATTGAAATTCCGTCGTAAGTGCTTGTTCCTCTTCCAATTTCATCTAACAACACCAAACTTCTTTCAGAAATATTGTTTAAAATACTGGCAGTTTCGTTCATCTCCACCATAAAAGTTGATTCGCCCATAGAAATATTGTCGCTGGCGCCAACACGAGTAAATATTTTATCGACCACACCAATCCGGGCGTTTTGTGCTGGTACGTAACTTCCCATTTGCGCCAGCAACACAATTAAGGCAGTTTGGCGTAAAATAGCCGATTTACCGCTCATATTGGGACCGGTAATCATAATAATTTGTTGCAGATTTCTGTTTAAAACAACGTCATTGGCAATATATTCCTCGCCAATGGGCAATTGTTTTTCAATAACCGGGTGCCTGCCGTTTTTAATTTCCAAATCCGTGCTTTCATCCAATTGCGGACGTACATAATTATGCTGCTTGGCAACTTCGGCAAAAGAACTTAAACAATCAATTTGAGCAATTAATTGAGCGTTTAGCTGTATTGGCTGAATGGAATCTAACAGCGAACTGATCAGTTCTGCAAAAAGTTCATTTTCAAGTTTTCCAATTTTTTCTTCGGCGCCTAGAATTTTGGTTTCGTATTCCTTTAATTCTTCGGTGATATAACGTTCTGCACTTACCAAAGTCTGTTTTCTAATCCAATCCTCAGGAACTTTATCCTTGTGCGTATTTCGTACTTCAATATAATAGCCAAAAACATTGTTGAAGGAAATTTTTAAGGAAGAAATCCCTGTGCGTTCAATTTCGCGTGCCTGCATATTGTCCAAATATCCTTTTCCTAACTTCGAAATGGCACGCAACTCATCCAATTCGGCCGATACACCGCTTGCAATAGCATTTCCTTTTGCAATATTTACTGGAGCATCTTCATTTAAAGTTTTGGTGATTTTTTGACGAATGATGGTGCAGCTTTGCAATTGTTCTCCAATTATTTTTAATGACTCATTGTTGCTTTTTTCAGCGGCTTCCTTTATTGGAATGATGGCATTTAATGAGCTTTTAAGCGCAACAACTTCGCGAGGATTCACTTTTCCTGTGGCAACTTTTGAAACCAATCTTTCAATATCGCTAATTTGCTTTATTTGATAAGTGGTCAACTCAAAAAAATCGTCGTTGTCTATAAAATATTTTACAATATCATGGCGCTTTTTAATACGATTAAGGTCTTTTAAAGGCAATGCCAACCAACGTTTCAATAATCTTCCGCCCATTGGCGAAATGGTTTTGTCAATAACATCCAAAAGCGTAACAGCATTTGGCGAATTGGAATGATACAACTCTAAATTTCGAATGGTAAATCGGTCCATCCACACGTAGTTCTCTTCTGAAATGCGATTGATAACAGCAATATGGTCTAATTTGTTGTGTTGTGTTTCGGACAGATAATACAAAACCACTGCTGAAGCAATGATGCCTTCTTCCAACTCTTCAATCCCAAAACCTTTGAGGGTTTTCACTTTAAAGTGATTGGTTAAGGCTTCGTTGGCATATTCGGGCTGAAAAATCCAGTCTTCTAAATAAAAAGTGTAAAAACGGTCGCCAAAAAGCTCGTTGAATTTGGCTTTGTGTTGTTTTTGGACCAATACTTCACTTGGACTAAAATTTTGGAGCAGCTTGTCAATGTATTCCGAATTTCCTTGTGCGGTTAAAAATTCACCGGTAGAAACATCTAAAAATGAAATCCCGAGCAATCTTTTTCCAAAATGTACCGCAGCTAAAAAGTTATTACTTTTTGAGAGTAAAACTTCATCGTTTAAGGAAACGCCGGGCGTAATTAATTCCGTAACGCCTCGTTTTACAATAGTTTTTGTCATTTTTGGATCTTCCAACTGGTCGCAAATTGCCACCCGAAATCCTGCTTTTACTAATTTTGGAAGATACGTGTTCAGCGAATGATGCGGAAATCCGGCCAAAGGGGTTTCGGTTTCACTTCCTGCACCACGTTTGGTTAATACAATTCCTAAAACTTGGGATGCTTTTTTGGCATCATCACCAAAAGTTTCGTAAAAATCACCAACCCTGAATAGCAACATCGCATCAGGATATTTCACCTTAATAGCATTGTATTGTTTCATTAAGGGAGAGACTTTCTCGATTTTTGCCGCCAATTTTTTAAGAATTTACATTAGTTTTGCGAAGTTACATTTTTTTCGTTTACCTAGAAATGTTTTAGTCAAATGCATCTTAATGACTCAATGATTATAGAAAAGAGAATAATAGAATAGAGAGAAGAAAAAAAATTAAACGATTCAACAATTAGGCAAATAGGCATTAGGCAATAAGCAATAAGACAATACAACGATTAGGCAATTAGATAATTAGCTGATTAAAGAAAAGAGACAAAAGTTAATGAAAATAGACAATAAAACAAATAAATAAGGATTGCTGAGCGGAGCAGAAGTAAAACGATTACACAAATAAACAGTTCAATAAAATCCAATATACCAATAATCCAAAATACTAAAATACCAACAAACGATTAAACAGTTAAACAAATAAACGATTAAACAATAGTGTATGCGTAAATTAAAAAACAGCGAATTGGAACGATTGGATGTTGAATCGTTTAAAAAAACAGCCAAAATTCCGATCATTGTAATTCTCGACAATATTAGAAGTTTAAACAATATAGGGTCGGTTTTTAGGACAAGTGACTCCTTTTTAATTGAAAAAATTTATTTATGCGGAATAACGGCACAACCACCAAATAAGGATATTCATAAAACTGCTTTGGGCGCGACAGAATCTGTGGATTGGGAATATGCCGAAGATACGCTTGCACTTATTCAAAAATTAAAAGATTCAAAAATTAAAATTTTAGCCATTGAACAGGCTGAAAACAGCACGATGCTGCAAGATTTCAACATAGAACCAAACCAAAGATATGCGGTTGTATTTGGAAATGAAGTAAAAGGCGTCCAGCAAAAAGTGGTTTCTGCTTCAGACTATTGCATTGAGATTCCGCAATTTGGCACCAAACATTCTTTGAACATTTCGGTAAGCGTAGGCGTTGTGCTATGGGATTTGTTCAATAAGATGAGGTTTTAGTTGGAAAGTTATATGTTAAACAGTCATCTAAAAATCTAAAATACCAACAATCAAAAATACCAGCTACAAGATACTAACTACCTGATACATTTTAAAAAGAAATCAGAATCCTAAGATCATTTTGGCTATCCAAAAATAAATTAAAATTCCAAAAATATCATTGCTTGTTGTAATGAACGGACCTGTGGCCAATGCGGGGTCTATTCCTGCTTTGTTTAAAAGAATGGGTACAAAAGTTCCAATTATAGAGGCGATAATAATTACTGAAACCAGGGAAATGGCAACGGTAATTCCAACTTTAACGTCGAAGCCTAAAAAGTACATGCCTGCAGACATTAAAATAGCAGCGAGCACCAAACCATTCAATAAGCTTAAAAAAACTTCTTTCAAAAGTCTTTTCAACCAAGGATCTCTTAAAGTGTCATTTGCCAAGCCTTGAAGAATAATTGCAGAAGACTGTACACCAACATTTCCCGCCATAGCAGCAATTAACGGCGTAAAAAAGAAAAGTTCTTTGTATTTTACCATCGCAGTCGAAAATCCGCCTAAAATGGAAACACTTACAAATCCGCCCAAAAGGGCTAAAATTAGCCACGGCAAGCGTGCTCTTGTTAATTGCCAAATGGTATCATCGGCCTCAACATCTTGCGAGATCCCTGCCGCCATTTGGTAATCTTTTTCAGCTTCATCTGTAATTACATCAATAATGTCGTCAATGGTGATTCTCCCCACCAAGTGACCGGTTTTATCAACAACGGGAATGGCTTCCAAATCATATTTTTGCATGATTCGCGCCACATCTTCCGCTTTATCATCAACATGCACAAAATCAACTTTTTTAATAAAAACATCTTTAATTGCTGTTCTGGTTGAGGTTGTTAATAAATCCTTTAGAGACAAACGCCCTTTTAAGATGTTATTTTCATCAACAACATAGATGGAATGTACGCGCGACACTTCTTCTGCCTGGGCGCGCATTTCTTTAACACAAGTAAGCACATTCCAATTTTCGTTAACTTTTATAAGCTCTTTTGCCATTAAACCACCAGCAGAATTTTCGTCATAACGCAAAAGGTCTCTAATGTCTTTTGCATGTGCTGTGTCTTCAATATGGGAGATTACTTCTTCCTGTTGTCGGTCATTAAGTTCAGCAATTATATCGGCAGCATCATCAGTATCCAGTTCAGAAATTTCTTCTGCTATTTCTTTGGATGAAAGTCCGCTTAATATTTTTTCACGTGTATTTTCATCTAATTCAGTAATAACATCAGAAGTTACATCGCTATCCAGTAATTTTATTAAATAGATTCCTTCATCAATAGTTAAATCTTCAATAATTTCAGCAATGTCAGCGTAATGCACCTCTTCCAGATGCTTTAAAATTTCTTCGTTTTTACTGTCAGCAATTAACTGCTGAATTTCTTCGATATATTCTGTTGTTATTTCAAATGACATCGTTTTCTATTTTAGAAGTCAGACTTATAAATTCTTGCACAGATAATTGTTCTGGACGTTTTGCAAATATAGGATCTTCTCTTAAAATATCAGATAAATTGAGCGTTTTTAAACTGTTTCGCATTGTTTTTCTGCGTTGGTTGAAAGCGGTTTTAACAACGGTATAAAAAAGTTTTTCGTTAACAGGTAAGGTGAAATTCTTTTTTCTGGTAAGTTGTATTACACCAGATTCCACTTTTGGTGGCGGATTAAAAACGGAGGGAGGAACCGTAAATAAATATTCTACATCATAAAAGGCTTGGGTTAAAACAGATAAAATTCCATATACTTTACTGCCTTCTTTTTCTGCAATGCGCTTGGCGACTTCTTTTTGAAACATGCCTGAAAATTCAGGAATTTGATGTCTGTTTTCAAGTGTTTTAAAAACAATTTGAGTGGAAATATTATAAGGAAAATTGCCTATAATCGCCACTTGCTCGTCTCCAAAATAATCGAATAAATCAATTTTTAAAAAGTCTTTTGAAATAATTCTGTCGGCTAAATTTAAATAGTTGGCTTTTAAATATTCCACCGACTCTGTGTCTATTTCAATTACATGCACTTTCAGCTTTTTTTTAAGCAGGTATTTTGTTAAAACACCCATCCCCGGACCAATTTCCAACACATTATTATAATCTTTTTCCGTTAAACTATCGGCAATATTTTGTGCTATTTGCTCGTCTTTCAAAAAATGTTGTCCAAGGTGTTTTTTCGCTCTGACACTCATTATAATTAGTTTTTAACACTCATGCTAAATTGTTCACTGATCACTTTTAATTCGGTTCTGAAAGCTACAAATTTACCATTAAAAAGCTTTAATGCCTCATCCCGTAATCTAACAGCATCTTCTTTATAATATTCCTGCAAAGTGTCTAAACTGTCTGTGGAATATTGTACAGAATAGGTGACGCCTCCCATTTCTTCCTCAATAATCACTTGACTCATTTTAGCATAGTTGAATTTTCCGGTTGAGAGCATATCGGGAATGTGTTTTTCTTTCATCCATTTTAGCCATTCGTCATGAATGGATTCTTCTATATTTGTGGTAACGTTGTAGATGTACATATTTTTAAAAAAGTTAAAAGTTTCAAATGTTAAAGGCTAAAGTTCAAATGGTCAAAGATTCAAAAATTAAAAGATTAAATAATTCAAATTTTGTTAATTTATTTCATCGCCTCGTAGTTTTCTGAATTTTTTTCGTGCATCCACCACATAAATGCTCGATGGATACTCAAATATAATTTTTTGATAGTATTCTTTTGCTTTTTCAACGGAATTTAATTTGTTTAAATACAATTCAGCCAAATAATAATGGGCATCATCGGCTAAAATATCCTCTTTATTTAGGTTGATAATATGCAAATAGTTGTTTTCTGCATTGGTAAACTGATTTATTTTTTCAAATAATTGCGCTTGTTTAAACAGTGTTTCATCTTCAATGGGATGTCCTTTGTATTGTTTTAAAACAACCATTAAAGTATCAGTGGCCTGCTTGTTTTTGTTTTGATAAGAAAGCAAATCGGCAACTGCATATTTTTTCAATGCCATTTTTAAACTGTCTTTTACCGCATTGTCCGTAATAAGCAAATTCAAGGCCAGCGCATCGTTTGCGATAAGTTGTGAAGTGGAATTTTTCAACACGCTTAACTGTGATTGGGCCCATTCAAAATCACCTTTAAAATAGGAGGTTTGTGCAATTTTAAACCGCGCTGTTTGTCCGATAGTTTGATTTTTTAAATCGTTTTGAACTTGTGTATAATATATTAAAGCACTGCTAAATTTGTTGTCAAACACCAATATATCGGCTAATTTTGTTTTTAAATACCCTTTTTGAAATTCATTGACAGGTAATTTTAAAGCTTCTTTTAATACTGAAATGGCCTGTTCAGGTTCATTTTTTTTGAAGGCTAAAAATTCCGCATAAACGGCTTGGATATTAATAGTGGAGACATTTTTCCCGTATTGGTTGAACAATTGCTGAAAACGGGTTTCAATAGTTTCATTTGGTTCGTTTGTTTTATTAGCCACTTCAAGCAAATACAACTTGGCAATTAATTCGGTTTCTAAATTTACCGTATTTTCCAACACATAGTTGAAACAGTTTTTTGTGATTTCAAAATCACTGTTTTCAAAGGTGATTTTTCCAAGAGCCACAATACCGTTTATATTTTCTAAATTTCTTTTATGCAGTGCTTTTTCCTGAATAAATGCCTTGTCATATTCTTTTTGCTGAATAAAAAGCCAGCTCAACAACTCATTCCAAGTGTTATTCGGATTGTTTTGCGATCGTTTTAATAAAAGTTTTTTTAGTAAAAGGTTAGGTTCGCTCTCGGAATTTTCAGTAATAAACTTTCCGATATAATTTTTCGCGATCGATTCGTAATTTTCATTCTTTTCAATGAGATTTAAATAAATGTTAAACATATTTTCAATATCCCCTTTTTCACTATAAATTAATGCAATTTGAAAGTTATAATCGGCATTCGGATTTACTTCCATTGCTTTGTTGTAGGCAAGCAATGCATAATCGAGCAGGTAATTATCCTGAAAAGTTTTACCGATATAATAGCCCGAATTAGGTGATTTTTCAATGGAAATTAATGCTTTTTCGTAATAAGGAACAGCTTTGTCCTGAAGATTTTGCAATTGGTAATTGTAGCCCAATTCAACATATAAATATTCTTGATTTGGAATTTTTTTTAATTGTAAATTAAGGAGGTCTGTAACTTCTTCAAATTTTTCCAACTGCTGATAGCAGTCAATTAAATAGTTTAAATAATTGTTGTTTAATGGATTTTTATCATACAAATTTTTATAAAGAGAAGCTGCTTTTTCATATTCGCCATTTCTAAAATATTGGGATGCCAATTGCGTTTCTTGCGCATAAATTTGCAAGGAAAAACAACAGAGAAACAAGAAAAAAGTGTAGCGCATGAAGTAATTTTTACATTTTCAAAGATAACCAAACAAGTGTTAAAGTTTTTATAAAAAAAGGGATTTTCTAAATTGCGCTGTTACAAATTTACACGTAAAAAGTCTTTTTAGAAAGAACCATTAAATTTTAAGTCATGCAATCACTTGTAGAAAATTACGAAACAAAAAAGAGTAGCGCAATAAATTTCATGAAAAACGGACAATTGAACGCTTATTTTGAAGCGTTAATTGAAATGAATAATTACAAAAAATTAATGTTCACTGTTTGTGCTAATTGATGTATTCAAATCCGCAGTATGACACTAAAGCGTCCGGAATTTTAATTCCTTCGGGCGTTTGACAATTTTCCAACAAGCCGGCCAAAACGCGTGGCAATGCCAACGAACTTCCGTTGAGCGTATGCGCCAATTCACTTTTTCCTTCACTGTTTTTGAATCGAAGTTTCAATCGATTTGCCTGAAATGTTTCGAAATTTGAAACTGAACTAATTTCAAGCCATCTGTCCTGTGCCGTAGAAAACACCTCGAAATCGTAAGTTAACGCTGAGGTAAATCCCATATCACCACCACACAATCGCAATATTCTATAGGGCATTTTCAGCTCTTGCAAAATTCCTTTTATGTGATTTACCATAAGTTCTAGCGCCGCATATGAATTTGAAGGATGTTCAATTCTTACAATTTCAACCTTGTCAAATTGATGCAATCTGTTTAAACCGCGAACATGTGCGCCATAAGAACCGGCTTCTCGCCTAAAACAAGGCGTATAAGCTGTTTTACGAATGGGAAACTCTTCTTCTTTTAAAATAACGTCTCTATAAATATTGGTAACGGGAACTTCCGCAGTCGGAATTAAATATAAATTATCTGTGGCATCATGGTACATTTGCCCTTCTTTATCGGGCAATTGTCCGGTTCCAAATCCCGATGCTTCATTCACCAAATGCGGTACCTGAACTTCATCATAACCGGCAGCGGTATTTTTATCTAAAAAATAATTGATTAAAGCGCGTTGTAATTTTGCTCCTTTTCCTTTGTAAACGGGAAAACCTGCTCCGGCTATTTTATTGCC
>Ga0209414_1000502_pt1 | contig 18524 bp, 14 predicted proteins | sample LakVidmifraction_4_FD_181154 | JGI IMG/M metagenome (GOLD analysis project Ga0209414, IMG submission 181154) | Hypersaline microbial communities from Lake Vida, Antarctica - Brine Hole Two &gt;0.2 micron (SPAdes) (version 2) | ecosystem: Environmental > Aquatic > Non-marine Saline and Alkaline >... | reverse complement strand
TAAAGCCAAATGCGGCACCGGCGGTACCGTAAAAGAGGGTGTTGTTGAAATTCAGGGTGATCAGCGGGACTTGCTTGTGCCACTTCTTGAACAAAAGGGTTGGGTTGTAAAACGCTCTGGTGGCTGACGGCATAAGTCACAAACCAGGCTGCCCCTCGCTTCAATTAGGCACGCGATCAGATATTTCCTTTTCTGAATACTAACCAAAGCGTGGCCGGACGCCTGAGGTGGATTTTACGTTTTCGGGATTGTAACGCCTTTTCTCAAAAACAGATTCAGTTCATTGTGAAATTCTATGCTTTCATAATGAATTGAATCTCGTGTCTCTCGTGTCTCTCGGGTTATACATACTCGGTTTCCACGTATAATAAAATCGATTTTGTTCAGACGGTTACAGCTGTTCTAGCCGTTTTTTTGTGAGTTGGCACTGCACTTGCGTTGAATGATTTAAAAGCCCCGTTGCAAAGGGCAACAACAATTCATTCGACAACAGTGTGCTGACTGAACATGACCAAACCTCTGGAAGGCGTCCGGATCCTTGATCTGACGCATATGCTCTCTGGCCCCTATGCGGGAATGCTCCTGGCCGATATGGGGGCAGACACCATAAAGGTAGAGCCTCTCAAGGGAGAGGGCACCCGAGCCCTTCTCGCTAAAGATCCCCGAAACTCCCACAACGGGCAGGGCGCCTACTTTATAACGCTCAACCGGAACAAGAAAAGCGTCTGTATTGACCTGAAAAGCGAGAGCGGGCTCAGCACCTTCTACGATCTGGTTCGAGATTCAGACATAGTTCTTGATAACTTCTCTGCCGGTGTCCCCACCAAACTAAAAATCGATCACAAACACCTCTCAGAAATAAACCCCCGCATTATTACCTGCTCGATTACCGGCTTCGGTCAGGATGGACCCAACTTCAGCCGGCCTGCATTTGATCTAGTGGTACAGGGTATCGGCGGTGGCATGTCCATTACAGGCCATGATTCTGAGCATCCCGCACGCTCGGGCGTTCCCATTGGCGACCTTGGCGGTGGCATGTTTGCTGCGATGGGTCTCCTTGCGGCGCTGCAGTCACGGAATGCCAAAGGCTACGGCCAGCATGTGGATATCTCCATGCTCGATTGCCAGATCAGCATGCTGAACTACATGGCTACCATGCACTTTCTTAGCGGTGATAACCCAACGCCCATTGGTAACGGGCATTTTGTTCATGTGCCCTACGATTCCTTCAGAACCAGTGATGGTTTTGTGATTATCGCGGTTATCTTCGATAGTTTCTGGGACAGCCTGGTCGAGTTGCTCGGCATTGATGAGCTTCGAGATACCAAATACAAAACCCAGCCTGGTCGCTTTGCCGACAAACACAAAATCAACGGCATTCTCTCCGAACTGTTGCAAACCAACACGACAGAATACTGGGTTGAACAGCTCTCCAGTGCTCGCATCCCCTGCGGGCCGGTCAACAAGTTTTCGGATGCGCTGACAGATCCTCAAGTGCTATTCCGGAAAATGGTTGTAGATATTCCGCAATCCGATGGCGGTGTGGTCAAGGCCCCAGGCAACCCGGTCAAGCTCAGCGTGGACTCCTCGGATTCCTATACCGCGCCCCCTTTGTTGGGTGAGCACACCGAAGAGGTGCTCAGGTCTCTCGGTTACAGCACTCAGCGCATAGATGAGTTAAAGGCCAATAGGGCCGTCGGGTAACGGGAGGTAGTAGCATGAAAATTCGTATTAATGAAGTTAGCCCCCGCGACGGGCTGCAGAGCCAAGGCAAGACGTTGTCAGTTGAGAGCCGGCTGTCTCTGATTCAGGCGCTGGTGAAGGCCGGGCTCGAAAACGTAGAGGCAGGAAGCTTTGTATCGCCAAAAGCGGTGCCGCAAATGGCGGGTACGGATGAGCTGTTTGCGCGGCTACCAGATCGGAACAAAGTGCGTTACGCCGGGCTCGTGCCGAATATGAAAGGTTACGAGCTGGCGGTTGCAGCCGGGGTAAACGTGGTTAATGTCGTTCTTTCTGTGACTGAAACCATGAACCAGAAAAACATCTGCATGTCGCTGCCGCAGACCGTTGAGGTTTGCACAGCAATTATAGAGCGCGGCGGGCGCGAGGGCGTTGAGGTTCAGGTGTATTTGGCGGTGGCATTCGAGTGCCCGTTTGAGGGGCTGGTGGAGCCAGCGGTCGTTGCACGATTTGCCAAGCTTGTGAAGCAGGCAGGTGCAAGCAAGATCATCATTGCCGACACCATTGGTGCCGCAAACCCGGAGCATGTTCGCCGCCTGCTGGATGCGGTCACCAGTGAGGTGGGTTCAGACATTCTGTCCTGCCACTTTCACGACACGCGGGGTATGGCGTTAGCCAATATCACGGTGGCAGTGAATCATGGCGTACGAGAGTTTGATTCATCGATTGGTGGTCTTGGGGGCTGTCCGTTCTCCCCAGGCGCCACCGGCAATGTGGCAACCGAAGATGTGATGCTGTTGCTCAACAGCATGGGCCATGACACCGGAATTGACCCCTTAGATCTCATCCTCGTTGTAAGCCTGGCTGAAAAGTTAACCGGCGTGTCACTGGGTGGTAAGAGTTTCCGTTGGCTCAATCAGCAGTTATCAAAAGCTGCCGCGGAGACTGGTCATGGTGGGTAAAGTTCTGGGTTTTGCGGCGCAAGTGGCGCCTTGGGCAATCGTTAGCGGGCTGGCTTATGCCGCAGCGTTTATAAAACCCAGTGTCGAGCCTTTGCCGTTGCCGCAACCGCTTAACGAGCCCCGCGATCTGTTTTATGACGTGAGTGAATCTGCACTGGGCAAATTCTGGTTTGCAGGGAATAACGGCCTAATCCTCGAGGGAGGGCAAACGATAGAGCAATGGCAGCGTCACATTATGTCGGAGCCGGTGAACCTCCAGGGGATTGCGGCTTCCGCTGATGGAACTGTGCTCGCCGTTGGCAATGCGGGTTGGACATTCTCGCATCGTGGGAATGGAGGGTGGGAGCCGCACCAGCTACCGGTTTCCGACATTGCAGGCAAATTGATCGAAGTGACTTGGCAGGACGGCTACTTCTGGGTCATCGGCGAGATGGGTGCAATCTTCCGTACCGACGCCAAAACCACTCAGTGGGAAAACCTCAGCATTGAGGGTGATGTAGCGCTTAACGACATTACCCAAGCAGATAATGGTGATCTCTGGATCACGGCAGAATTTGGAACGCTCTATCGCTCTGTTGATCAGGGTAATAGCTGGAAGGGCCAGGAACTCGGTTACGAAAGCCTGCGCTCTTTGGCGTTTAAGGGCTCAGAGGGCGTCATCGTGGGCAATGGTGGGGTGATGTACCACACCGACGATTCGGGTTTGAACTGGGCAGAGGTTTCGTCTCCTACATCAGAGCATCTCTACGATGTCATCCACGACGGTACACGTTGGCTGGCTACCGGTAATGGGGGCGCTCTGTTGAGCTCAAACGATGGAGAAAGCTGGAGCCTGATCTCGCCCGATGGGTTCGCAGATGGCTATCACACGCGCTTGCTCGCCACAGAAAACGGTGTGCTTATTGCGGGCCAATCAATCGGTTTGCTGTCCAGTGGAAGCTGGAAGAGCTTGCCAGATTCGTTGGCAGGAGGACGCTGATCATGATTAATCAAGCTGCACGTTCTCTATCTGAATTCTCTATCCGCAATCGGCGTTGGGTCGCGATTGTCATTTTTGCCAGCACGGCACTGATGGCTCTGAACCTGCTAAAAATCGATGTTCGCACTGTGTTCAGCGATATGGTTCCGAGCAACCACGAATATGTGGATGTGCATGAAACCTACAAGGAAACCTTTGGTGGTAGCAACAAGGTATCCATCCTGGTTGAGGCCCGGGAAGGTGACATAATGGCCCTCCCGATATTGGAAGAAATCCAACGGATAACCCGCGAACTGGCCAAAGTGAGTGGCGTAAATCCGTTCCAGATTGTCTCTCTAGCATCCCGTAAATTGAAGTCTGTCAGTGCCTCTTCCATGGGGATCGAAAGTGTTCCACTGATGTGGCCTGAGGTACCCACTACAGAGGCGGGTATTGAGAGCCTGCGAGATGCAATTGTTAGTAATCCGCTGGTCTACGGAATATATGTTGAGCCGAACCTGACCTCAACCCTCATCCAGATGGATTTCTATGATCATCTGGTGGATTACAGCCGCATTTTTCCTCAGGTTCAGGCCATTCTGGATGCCTCGCCAGTAGCCGACCAGGTAACCCATCACGTAGTTGGTGAGCCAATCCTTTATGGCTGGGTTGATCATTTTCTTGATGAAACCGTCACTATTGCCTTGGTCTCCCTCGGAGCCATGCTGTTTGCGCTGTTCCTTCTCAATCGCACTTGGCGTGGAACACTGCTTCCGCTGCTTAGTGGCGTAGTTTCAGCGATCTGGGCATTGGGCATTGGCGTAATGCTAGGGTTCAATTTTGACCCGCTGGTTATTGTTGTCGCGTTCATCATCACGGCCCGCTGTTTCAGTCATGCAGTGCAACTTATCACCCGGTTTGATGATATTTGCGAGGGCGAGAGCATCTCGCCCCGTAAATCTGCCGAACAGACGATGAGGGAGTTGTTCCGGCCGGGCCTCCTCGGGCTGGTTTCCGATGCGGGTGCCATCCTCTGTGTGCTGCTCACCCCAATCCCGCTGATCCAGAAAGTATCCATTATTGGTGCAATCTGGGTTGTCACCATTGGCTTCTCGGCGGTGATCCTCACGCCGGTCATGCTCAGCTGGGTAAAAGCACCGCTTCGCAACGCTCACCCGCTTAACCTGCGCTTCCTGTTGACGGCCGTTCTCTCACTTGCGGTTCGGGTAGTGGAAACCCGGGCTAGATTCTTCGTGTTGCCCGTAACCGTGCTGGCGGTCGGCTTACTTGTCTTCAAAGCAACGGATCTCACGGTCGGAGATGCCACCACTGGCTCGCCAGTACTCTGGGAAGATTCTGCCTTTAACAGAGACAGTGCACGAATTAACGCCAGCTATCCCGGCACTGAGCAGATGTTCGTGGTGATTGAGTCAGAAGATGTCGATGCCCTGAAGCGCCCAGACGTGCTCTCTTGGATGCAAGGATTTCAGCGTCGAATGGAGCGCCTACCCCAGGTCGGTGGAAGTGTCTCCCTTGCCGATATTGTGCTGGATGTGCGCAGGAACCTTTATGAAGGCAACCCCCGCTACAGCGAATTGGGCGCAACACAACTTGAGAATGGTGAGCTGATCAGCTTTTACATGCAGGGTGCCGCTCCCGATGATCTAGCCCAGTTTGCCGACCCACTGTTCCGTAACGGTTCCGTGATCCTGTTCTTCCGTGATCATCAGGGTGAAACACTGCGCCAGGCCACCTACCAGATTCAAAGATACATTGACGAGCACCCATTGGAACGCGTGAACGTGCGTATGGCGGGTGGCTCCCTCGGCATTATTGCTGCCGTTAATGAAATCCTTCTGTCTGATCAGATCAAGGCAATCGCTTTGGCCTTGTTGGTGGTCATTCTTTCTTGCCTGGCGGTTTATCGCTCTTCTGCCAGTGGCGTGTTCTTCATCGTCCCGGTGCTTATATCGAATGTGGTGACCTTTGCCTTCATGGCTTGGCAGGACATAGGCATGAGTATCAGCACTCTGCCAGTGGTTGCGCTTGGTATCGGCTTAGGGGTCGATTACGCCTTCTATATCGTTGATTCAGTGAAAGAATATCTTGATAGGTATCCGGAGTCGGAACCGATGGATGCTATTCGACAATCCCTGTTTTCTGCCGGCCGTGGGGTGCTCCTCACGTCTGTGACCCTAGCGGCTGGCGTCTTGTTCTGGTCTCTTTCTTCGCTGCGGTTCCAGGCGGAGATGGGGATGTTAATTGGGCTCTGGTTGCTCGTAGCGGCGTTTACATCGCTGTTCGTCATGCCATCCCTGATACGTGTGTTGAAACCGAAGTTTATCTTCGGCGACAGCATCCAAACCGCTGAATCCCGCCAAAAGGCAAAGCGGCTAGCGCAATCCACTCAGTGACATGGGTACCAACATGAAAAGTGATAACAAAAAAATGCGTTTGGGCGGCTGGCCTGTGAAGCGAGGGCTTCTGGCAGCCGGTGTTATGGCCGCAACAGTGGGTACGCCCCAGGCAGCATTTGCCGATGAGGACGACTGGCTGACCCGGGATTGGGAGGTGAGTGGATATCTTCGCGAGCACCTGTCCTGGAACTTGGAGAGTCCGACGCTGATCGGCCCCGATGGACTTCAGCGGGACGACTATCAGTACGATCTTTCAATGGCGCGTACGGTGGGGAAGCTCGATCTCTATCGTGATTTCGGCAACTGGCGAATGAAGATGACTGGGCGAATTGCCCGCGAGTCTCCGACGGATTATGGCAAGGATTTGCAGGACGTGATGGACGAGTGGGCAGGCACCGGCGGTGCTTCTGGCTCTGCCGTTAACCTGCGCGACGATGTCTACGATGATGAAGAACTGCGGGAGTTTTGGGTACAAGGCGACTTGACAGATTCGACTAGCATAAAGGTTGGTCGGCAGCAGGTTGTTTGGGGCGAGACGGACTTCTTCCAGCTACTAGACGTTGTTCATGGTTACGACTTCCGTTGGCGCTCGTTCCTCGAGCCAGAAAACGAGGAACTGCGTAAACCGTTGAACATGATCAACCTAACTCAGCAGTTCTATGCTCTTGATGGCAGCCTCCAGGTGCTCTATATACCGGGCGAACTCAACGACGGTAAAAACCGGGGCAACAATTACGATATTGAGGGTGGTCGTTGGGCCAACAGCCCTAATAAGGGCATAACGTTTGCCTCTGCACCTTTTGGCGCCAACGTACGCTACAACTACGATCACCCTGATGCAGATATGGATGATGACTCCTTTGGTTTGCGTTGGAGTGGTCTGGCGGGAGACTGGGGCTATTCTCTGGGCTATTTCCATGGGCCTAATCCCAACCCGGTTGCGAATGCCAACCCTGCAACAAACCCTGGCCAGCCGCAGCTTCAAACGGGTGCTTATGAAGGTGTCTATGAGGGCGGCGCCACGGAAGCGGGTGAGTTCATCTTCCCTTACATCGATGTATTTGGTGTTACAGCCAACAACTATTTTGCCGGTCCGGATCTGGTTTTCAGTGCCGAACTGGCCTACATCCCCAACGCACCCTACAACGTGGGTATCCAGAGTATTGCTGAAGGACCGGGCTGCGGATTCTTCCCGGGTTTCTGCGGGATAGAGGAAAAGAGCCTGTTTCGTTCGATGTTCCGCATAGACAAGCAGCTTGATCTCCAAAGCGTGCTGGGTACCAGTCGTCCGTCTTTCTTCACCGTTCAGTTGTTCAATAACTGGATAACGGATTTTGAGAAAGACGAGCAGCTTGTAAACCTCGCTGGGTTTGGCGGCGAGACTAAGGAGTTCAGCAGTACCCTCACCGCGGTTCTTGCCGCCAACTATGCCAACGATCAAATCAATCCCTCCCTGGCAGTGGGTTCCGACCTTACTTACGGCGGCGGCTTTATAATTCCGGCCGTGGAGTTTGCATACGGAGACCATGTTCGAGTGCGCTTGGAGGCAGACATTTTCTTCCATTAAAAGGATCAGGATCGCCCGCTTGAGGGCTTTAACGACACTAATCTGTTTGGGTATTTCTCTGGTAACGATCAGCTAGTTGCTCGTTTTACCTACCAGTTCTGAGGATTTAAGGAGAGTAATAATGAAAACAATCACTTCTGTTAAAAGCCTCGCCCTTGCCGTGGGTTTGATAACTAGCTCGGGCTTCCTGTCAGCGGCCGATCTGTCTGCTGGTGATGGCATCAATGCGGCGAACCTAGATCAACGCCTGTCTGACACTTTTCAAGGCGATGGAATAAACACGCTGCTAACCGACGTTCAAAAAAAGCTGATCCGTGACGAAGGGTTGGTTATAACCCTGAAAGATCCCGAGCCTATCCGGCTAGGCGATGACTACATGGCCGCCACCAAGGAGTATTCCGGCGAAGTTACCTTCAACCCGGATACCCGGATGATGCAGGGCTGGAAAGCAGGGATACCCTTCCCGAATATAACGGAAGACACCGCGAATGCGGCTGAAAAGCTGATGTGGAACCACAACGTCGCTCAGCCGATCAAGAACTACCAGGATTATTCACAGTTCACCTATTTGTTTATAGATGATGACCGTGGTCTGGAACGCACTCAGGAATGGGTTCTGCGTCGCTATTATATGAAAGGACGCCTGGGTGAGGCGGACACCGTCGAGGGCAATGACGACGTTCTTTGGAAGCAGTTGTTGTACGCGACATACCCGGCAGATATTCGCGGCCTAGGTCTATATACAGTGCGCTATGACAGCCCGAAGCTGGACGATAGCTGGGCCTATATCAAATCTGTGCGTCGTACCCGTCGTTTGTCCGGTGGAACCTGGATGGATCCCATTGGTGGAACGGACCAGCTCAACGATGATGTGGAAATTTTCAATGCCCACCCAACATGGTATCCCGAGTACAAGATACTGGGTAAGCGCAAGATTCTGGTTGTGGCAAACAGTACCGTCACTCCCTGGGATTTTGATGCTAGCGGTAACGCAAAGTACCCGATCGTTGATCTGGAAAACGCACCTTACTGGAACCCGAAAGATCAGTGGGAGCCCCGTGAAGTATGGGTAATCGAAGCCACTGCTCCACCAGAGCACCCGTACAGTAAAAAAGTGATGTACATGGACACTGAGTTCCCGCGGTTTTACATGGCGGATGTTTATGATCGCAAGGGCGAGTTCTGGAAGTGGATGAACTACAACCTTCGCACCATTGATACCGAAGACGGCGATCGCGGCATTGTTTCGATGGCTGGTTTCACGATCGATTACCAGCGTCGCCATGCAACGATTTTTTTGAATCCAATACCAAAACTCAACACGAAAGGTGTTGATGGTAATTCGATCAGTCTGCGCGAGCTTGAACAAGCAGCCGTCCGTTGAACCGACACAAACCCTATTACAGAGCTAGGAGAGATGTATGAGCTTTAGACTTGGGGCGGATGTGGGCGGGACCTTTACGGACTTGCTCCTCATTAATGACGACACGGGTGCCACCTTCACCGCCAAGGTACCCTCCACCCCTTCGGATTCGTCCGTCGGGGTACTAAACGGCATTGAAAAGATTTGCCGCACATCCGGCATTGATCCGAAAGAAATCCGGTCGGTCATGCACGGAACCACAGTGGCAACCAATGCCATTCTTACGCAAAAAGGTGCAAAGGTCGGTCTTGTCACGACTCGCGGTTACAGGCAGGTGTTGCACATTGCACGCTCGTTTGTGCCGGGTGGCCTGGGCGGATGGGTGACTTTCAAAAAGCAGCCATTGCTTGCACCACTGGAGCATACAGTAGAAGCAATCGAGCGGTTGAGTGCGGGGGGTGACGTTGTGACACCCCTAGACGAGGCCGATATCCGCAAACAGCTCGAGTTTCTGAAGGATGCAGGCATTGAGGCGTTGACCGTATCGCTCATCAACGCTTATGTCAGCGGGGTTCACGAAGAGCGGATTGCCGAGATTGCCGCAGAGGTAATGCCTGGAATACCGGTTTCGCTGTCGTCTCGTGTAGTGCCTGAAATGCAGGAGTATGAGCGCACCGAGACCACTGTGGTGAACAGCTTTGTTCGCCCAGAAGTTTCCAACTATCTGGAGCACCTTGAAACCGAGATCCGCGCTAGATTGGCGCCCGATGTTGAGCTCTCAATTCTGCGTTCAGACGGCGGGTTGGCCACCTGTGAATCTGCGTCTTACACGCCGGTGAACCTGTTACTTTCAGGTCCGGCTGGTGGTGTGGCCGGTGCAATATGGTTCTGCTCCCGGGGCGGTTTTGACAAAGTCCTGACGTTTGACGTGGGTGGTACATCCACCGACGTGGCTCTGATAGAGCACAACAGCGCGCGACTGCGACGTGAAACCCGTGTGGGTGATGTGGCCGTTCGTGCACCTTCGGTGGATGTTCGAACGGTTGGTGCCGGTGGTGGATCCATTGCCTTCGTGCCAGAACTGACCCGGGCTTTGCGTGTCGGGCCAGACAGTGCCGGAGCAGTGCCAGGGCCAGCGGCCTACGACCAAGGTGGTGAAAAGGCGACGGTTACTGATGCCAACGTGGTGCTGGGTTATCTGCCGGCAAGCCAGAAGCTCGGTGGCGAAATGGCCCTTCGCGCGGACCTTGCCGAGGCAGCCGTACAGAAAGTTGCGGATGCCATGAGCGTCTCGCTAAAAGAAGCAGCTGAAGGCATTGTGCGTATTGCCAATGAGCACATATTTGGCGCACTGCGCCTTATTTCTGTCGAGCAGGGCTACGATCCACGAGAGTTTGCTCTTTGTGGTTTCGGCGGCGCGGGACCTCTCCACGCCAATGCTCTTGGCATTCTTATGGGTGCCTGGCCAGTTATTGTTCCGCCTGCACCAGGCGTGCTCTGTGCCTACGGTGACGCGACCACCCGGGTTAAGGATGAGGCTTCGCGCTCTCTGGTACGAAATTTCTCGGCACTTACCGGCAAAGAAGTTGTAAGCATTCTTGAGGGCTTAACCAAACAGGTCGGCGACTCTCTGGAAAAACAGGATATACCTTCCAGTGAGCAGACTGTGACTTGGCAGGCCGATGTGCGATATCAGGGACAAGCGTTGTTGCTCACCCAGGATGTAACGCCTGACGAACTGCGCAATAATGGATTGGGCCTTCTGCAGACTGCTTTTGATGCTGAGCATGAAAAACTGTTCAGCTTCTCTCTGGAGGAGGAGCGAGAGCTTGTAAATCTGCGGGCCATCGCCCGTGGTCCACGGCCGAATATTGCTGAGCGTGAGTGGGCCGCTAAGTCGGAACCCCTTGAAGCCGCAGTTACAGGTGACAGTCCGATCTATTTTCAGGGGTCAGACTACCAGGCCACGTTGTACGATCGTGAAAAGCTCTTCCCCGGCCACGTTGTGCCTGGCCCCGCCATTATTACGGAAATGGATTCCACCACCGTTATCTTCCCTGACCATCAGGCGACTGTGGACAAAGTCGGCAACCTGCTGATCGAACTCGTTGGCCTTAAGGGTAAGGAGTAATCGTATGCCTGCGAAAATTATTCAATCGAATCCTACCGCGCTCAAGCGGATTGATGTCGATACCGTTACGCTCGATATTATCGAGAATGCTATGGCTAACGCCCGCAACGAGATGGACGCCGTACTGATACGAACTGCCATGTCTCCGGGTATCCGCGAGCAGGGTGATGCCTTCCCCATGATTGCCAACCACGAAGGCAAGATGGTGGTTGGTCAGTTTGGCTCGTTTATCACCGGGTTTGCGCAGTCCTACGATGGGGATATTGAGGAGGGTGACATCTTCCTCACCAACGACCCTTATATGTGTGACGGCGCGGTGAGCCACCTGCCCGACTGGTTGGTGCTGGTGCCTGTCTTTAAGGATGGCCGACTGATCAATTGGGCCGCTATGTTTGGCCACATGTCAGATGTTGGCGGCAAAGTTCCGGGTAGTCTGCCGACTGATGCCCAGACGATTTTTGAAGAAGGCATCCGGATTCCACCGGTTAAAATCTACAAAAAAGGCGTGCTGAATCACGACGTGCTGGAGCTCATACTGCACAACGTGCGGATGCCTAGCTGGAACCGGTCTGATTTCAACGCCATTGTTGCCTCTTGCCGCACGGCAGCGCGTCGTTGTGTGGAATTGTCGGAGCGCTTTGGCGACGACATTTTTGCCAGCGCGCTTGGAATGATGCTGCAGCGGAACTACGTGGCGATGCGCGAGATTATTCGCAATGTTGTGCCCGAAGAAAAGCGGTCCTTTGAAGATTACATCTGTGATGACGGTGCGGGCCTCGGCCCTTACACTATTCGCTGCACTATGTGGCGTGAGGGTGATGTAGCCATTTTTGACTTTGAGGGAACCGACCCTCAGGCGCCTTCATCCGTGAACTACTTCCTCAACGAGGAAATGTTCAAGATGTTCTTTGGCGCGTTCACCATCAACCTGTTCGACCCCTCGATTCTGTTCAATGACGGGTTTTACGATCTGGTGGATGTGCGCATTCCGCAAGGCTCTATTCTGAAACCGAATTTCCCTGCGGCGCTTTCCTGTCGCACGCACCTGCTTGGGCGCATCTTTGATGTCATGGGCGGTCTGTTAGGGCAAGGAACACCGGATGCCATGAATGCTGCTGGCTTCTCGGATTCGCCGCACTTCATGTACTCGGGATATGACTCTAAAGGTGAGTGGTTCCAGTTGTTCCAGATTGGATTTGGTGGAATTCCGGGTCGCCCGATCGGTGATGGGCCGGATGGCCACAGCCTCTGGCCTAACTTTACTAACGTTCCAAACGAGTTTGTTGAAGCCTACTTTCCACTGCGGATCGAGACTTACGAAACCATTACCGATTCCGGTGGCGCTGGCAAACATCGTGGCGGCAACGGTATTCGGATGGAGTATCGGCTTCTGGCTGACGGTGAGATCTCCATCCATGATGATCGCTGGCTGACTTACCCTTGGGGCGTCATTGGTGGTGATCCCGGAATGCGCAGCCGCAAGGAGCTGATAAAAGCCAACGGGGAGAGCCGGATTCTTCCATCTAAATGCGACCATATCAAGGTTGAGGCTGGAGATCTGGTGATCTTTGATACCTGGGGCGGTGGCGGCTGGGGTAACCCACTGGAGCGTGATCCTGCGGCGGTTGCAGCGGACGTCATGAAGGGTCTGGTCAGTGTTGAGGGTGCCCTTCGCTACGGCGTTGTACTGGACAAATCAGGGAAAGTTGATGTGGATGCCACTGAGACGTTGCGAGCTGAAATGGCGCTCTCCCGCGATAGTGACGACCTGTTCTCCAGAGGTGGCACCATTGATGAGATCAAAGCCAGATGTGAGGCGGAAACCGGGTTGCCAGCACCTGCAGCGCCTGTCTGGAAAACCTCTGGGGTGCACTGATGCAACTCGAATCGAACGTATTGAAGCGCGGTGACCGCTATGCCTTGATTCTGGTGGATATGTGCGTTGGGTTTACGGACCCAGCGCTCAGCCCGCTAGCATCTGAGGCAGGCAGCGTGGTGGAGGCCAATCAACGGTTGTTGGCCCACTTTCGTGAGCGGGACTGGCCAGTATTCTTCACCACCGTTGCCTATTCTGATGAATCTCAGGCGGCGGTATTCCGGGAAAAACTCCCCGCGCTGAATGTGCTTCAGGTCGGTTCCGGGTTAGAAGAAATTGACGCCAGGTTGGCGCCACGCCAGGACGAGCCGGTGTTAGTTAAACACTGGGCCAGCGGTTTTTTTGCTACAGATCTACATAAGAGACTGCAGGTGGCTGGAGTGGATGGCACAGTAGTGACGGGCCTTACAACCAGCGGTTGCGTTCGCGCAACCGCTCTGGACAGCCTGCAACACAACTACCGCACGTTGATTCCTCGGGAGGCCGTGGGTGATCGTGACGCGGCAGCCCATGAGGCTAACCTGCGGGATTTGGGGATCAAATATGTCGATGTGCTCTCCCTTGAAGATACGCTCGAATTTTTGGCGTAATGGGGCTGCGACTGCGGCTCTGGCTATATCGGTAAGCCTTTTGGGGTGTGCCGCACAGCCGGAAATGAAGGCAGGTGGAGAAAATCGGGAGCTGCTTGTTGAAACGCTTGCCGGCACACCGGCAGCGTGCCATGTCTATCGGCAGGCCTATGTTCGCGGCTTTCGTGGCAACGTAAAGGCCTTGGCGGCTGAGAATGACGATGCTCAAAGCAGGGCTCAACAGCGCCTGGCGGAGAGCCGTCAGCAGCTTGCAAGTGCAGGGTTGGCGGAAGCGGATTGCGCACGCCCTTACTGCATTATTGAACCCTTACAGAACGGCCGGCTAGATACTTGGTGCGGGTATCGGCTGGATGCAGACGAGGGTGACGAGCTTTATCAGTGGCTTGACTGGGAGACGGTTCAGGCAGCATTGCAGCGTTCACAATGAGGATAGCAACATGGCGCCACAAACGCTTTACGACAAGCTTTGGAACAGGCATCTGGTAGCGGAGCTGCCAGATAGCTCTGCACTGCTCTACGTGGACAGGCATCTGCTCCACGAAGTGACATCTCCCCAAGCGTTTGCAGGTTTGCGTTCAGCTGGCCGTAAACCTTGGCGAATTAGCCCCAACATAGCGGTTCCGGATCACGCGGTGCCGACTCGGCGCAGGGAGCTTGGTGTTGCAGGAATTGCGGACCGAGTGGCGCGGATTCAGGTTGAAACACTGACTCAGAATTGTCGTGAATTCGGCATACCACTAATTGAGTTGGAGGATGTGCGACAAGGCATTGTTCATGTTGTGGGACCAGAGCAGGGGCTTACATTACCGGGCATGACGATCGTCTGCGGTGATTCCCATACTGCCACCAACGGGGCATTCGCTACGCTAGCTATGGGGATTGGCACCAGCGAAGTAGAGCATGTGTTGGCCTCCCAGACGTTGCGCACCCATCGCCAGAAAAACATGCGGGTGGTTTTTGAAGGAACTATGGGTTTCGGAATAACGCCCAAAGACCTGATTTTGGCACTGATCGGCCGCATTGGCACGGCCGGCGGAACCGGCTATGCGATTGAATATGCCGGTGAAACCATACGCAATATGTCCATGGAGGGGAGGATGACTATATGCAATATGAGCATTGAAGCTGGCGCCCGGGCTGGCATGATTGCTTATGACGCAGTGACTGAGGCTTATGTTAAGGGCCGGCCCTATGCGCCTGAAGGCTCCGAATTTGATGATGCTTGCCGCTACTGGCAAACCTTACGCTCGGATGACAGCGCCCAGTTTGATCGTGAAGAGCATTTTTCAGTCTCTGCATTAGCGCCGCAGGTGACTTGGGGCACTTCCCCGGAAATGGTTGTGGGGATTGATGGATGTGTTCCTGAGTCGCTAGAAACCAGTGAAGCCGGAAGGAATGCATCCAAGCGCACATTGGATTACATGGGGCTTGAGCCCGGGCAGGCTTTAAAGGGCTTGCCAGTAGACAAAGTTTTTATCGGCTCTTGTACCAATGCCCGAATGGAGGATCTCAGAGCCGTAGCGAATCTGGTAAAGGGGCGCAAAGTGAATCGCTCCATTACCCAAGCGCTGATTGTTCCAGGTTCAGGCCAAATCCGGCTTCAGGCCGAGAGGGAAGGGCTGGATGCCATATTTGAAAAAGCAGGTTTTGAATGGCGGTCAGCGGGCTGCTCAATGTGTCTTGGAATGAACGATGACCGTTTGCAGCCTGGCGAGCGCTGTGCTTCAACCTCCAATCGTAATTTTGAAGGACGGCAGGGCAAGGGAGGAAGAACTCATCTTATGAGCCCTCTGATGGCAGCCGCAGCGGCACTAACCGGTAAACTCACTGACATTCGGGAGCTATGATATGGAGCCATTCAAGGCGCACTCGGGCCTGGTTATTCCATTCAACCGCACCAACGTTGATACGGATGCCATTCTGCCCAAACAATACCTAAAAATGCTGGGGAAGACCGGTTACGGAGACTTCCTGTTCGATGATGAGCGCTACTTAGACTCCGGCGATGTGGATATACCTGTTGCCGGGCGACGATTGAACCCTGAATTCATACTCAATCGCGCTCCATTTGATCGTGGAACCATTCTGCTTGCCGGTGCAAACTTCGGGTGTGGCTCTTCCCGCGAGCACGCGGTTTGGGCGTTGCGTGATTACGGCGTTCGTGTGGTGCTGGCACCCAGCTTTGGTGATATCTTCTTTAATAATTGCTTCAACAATGGCCTGCTTCCGGTGATTCTTGCGCAGCCTGTGATTGACAAGTTATTCGTGCTCGCAAGCCGGCCTGGAGAATTTTCCCTGAATGTCGATCTTGAGCGGTGCGAGATCGTTCACGGTGAGAATGTCTGGCCCTTCGTAGTAGAGCCAGGCCGCAGGGATAATCTCCTTGGTGGCCTGGACGACATCGCTCGCACTCTGGCTCTCGACGCAACCATTCTTGAGTATGAAGCCAGGCGCCGTCCCAGTGAGCCCTGGATATTTCGTTAATTAACCGATAATCAGGAGAGCTGCGTTGGAGTTCAATAATGTCGAAACCAGTCGCGTTCGGGTTTGCCTTATTGGCAACACCAAACTCAGCAAACTGGTGCATTCTCTTATCCCTGAGTTCGCATCTATCGCGGATATCACCATTATTGACAGTATTTTCAACGATGCACTGATGTCAGCACGACGGTTGGTGGAGCATGACGCCGTTGATGTGTTTGTCAGTGCGGGCGCCAATGCTTTCTACCTTAAAGACACTCTCCCAGTGCCGGTAGTGCCGTTAAAAGTCCACCAGTCTGATCTTTTAAATGCCGTGCTCAAGGCTAGACTGGTCGACCGCTCGATTCTTTTGCTCACCCATGAGCATCAGGCTGCCTGGTCCGGATTCTTGGATCATGTGGAGGGGGTCAAGATTGTCCAGCGCACCTATCAGACAGCAGAAGAAGCAAAAGACATCTTCCACGGGATCAACAAAGACGGATTTGGGGTGGTGATAGGAACGAGCTTTGGTTGCGACCTTGCGGAACAGGCGGGCATTCCTTACATCTTGGTTTATTCTCGCGAAGCATGCCGGCAGATGATTCGCGAGGCTATTGCCGTTGCGGGGAAATACAAGCGAGAGGGCGAGCAGCGAGCGTTTGGCCAGTTTTTGCTCGATCAATCACCAACGGCGGCGATCATCACAAATCGTGATGATCAGGTTGTTGGATTCAATCGCCAAGCGTTTCAACTGGTTAAGGGTTTGGTTAGCAACAAACGAATTGATCGCTTTCTCGATGGACGTTTTCTGCAGACGCCGGACACTGTAGCAGAAGCCATACTGCTAGGTGACCGCTTATGCCGGGTCGATAAGAAGGCGTTTGATATTGACGCCAAGCGTGTAGGTCACCTCTATTCAATTAGGGCTGCTCCTAATAAAAGCACGGAGACGGGCTCGTCGGCAGCCGGGCGACTTATTTCCCAGTCGTTATCTATGGCGCAGGTGACGCACTTTTTGCAGATCTATGGAGCTACGCCCGGTGCAGTACTTTTGCGCGGCGAAACCGGAACCGGGAAAGAGCTTGCTGCGCGCATTGTTCATGAGTCGAACGCCAATTGTGACGGCCCTTTTGTGGCGATCAATTGCGCGGCCATTCCCGGAGAGTTGTTCGAATCCGAGCTGTTCGGGTATGCCGACGGAGCCTTCACCAATTCCCGCAGCGGTGGTAAGTCCGGTTTATTAGAGTCAGCAAATAATGGCACGTTCTTTATGGATGAGATCAACTCGCTCCCCATGCCACAGCAAGCAAAATTGCTGAGAGTTCTTCAGGAGCGGGAAGTTCGGCCAGTGGGATCGCGTAGGTCTATTGCGCTGAATATCAAGTTTGTAACAGCCACTATTCACGATCTTATCGAGGAAGTTCGAGCCGGTCGTTTTCGAGAAGATCTCTACTATCGGCTAAATGTATTTATCGTTAATATGCCGCCCCTCAGAGAGCGTCCGGAAGATATTGAGCCGCTGACTAGACACTTTATTTCCAAGCTTGGGCAGCGTTATCAAATTGATGCTGATGTAGACGCTTTAACTTCGGTGCTGGTGCCGCATTTCCTCCGGTATTGGTGGCCCGGAAACGTTCGCCAGCTTGAAAACCTGCTTGAGCGGTTACTGGTGTCTTCGACATTGTATGAGTCTATCAGTCAGTTCTCAGCGCATTTACCCAGCCTCATTCCGGAGGTGTTTGAGGCGGTGGCGAAGCCGCTATCCAATCAAGCTGAAGGTGGTCACCTTCAGGCTTTGGAGCAGGAGGAAATTCTCAAAGTGTTGGGCGAATTCGACGGTAACAAAACCCGCACTGCAGAATACTTAGGCATCAGCCAGACCACGCTATGGCGACGGCTAAAACAGCTGAAGTCGGAATGAAACCGACCGTGGCTGGGCGCATCGATCGTAAAAGGAGAGAGATATGACAGTTGGAACAGAGCCGGTTCATGTAGAACCTGATGTATTCAGTGCTTTTGCAATTGGTCAGGGACACTGTGTCGGCGATCTGATCTTTCTTTCAGGTCAGGCGGGTATTAATGATGCAGGAGACGTTGTTGGGCCAGGAGATGTGAGCGCCCAAATCGAGCAGGCCATGTCCAATATCAAGCGGGCATTGGAATCCGCAGGTTCTGGCATCGAACGCATTTTCAAGGTAACTGTTTATCTCACCGATATGACAAACTTTGAGCACATCATGGCAATGCGTCACCACTACTTCTCCGAACCTTGGCCAGCCGATACAACAGTTGGTGTTCAGACGCTCGCATTGCCGGAGCTATTAGTAGAGCTGGATGTTATCGCTACCCGGGCTTAGCGCTTTTTCCTAACGTACAGAACCTTGTTAACCCGGGCGACCCGTTCGCCTTTCTCATCAACAATGTCCACATCCCACTGCGGCAGCATTTTGTTGCCGCCTTCGGTGGCCACACGGATTTCCTCAAGCCTTTCTTTTGTCAGCTCAAAATGTGCCGTTACCC
>Ga0209414_1000497_pt1 | contig 18579 bp, 21 predicted proteins | sample LakVidmifraction_4_FD_181154 | JGI IMG/M metagenome (GOLD analysis project Ga0209414, IMG submission 181154) | Hypersaline microbial communities from Lake Vida, Antarctica - Brine Hole Two &gt;0.2 micron (SPAdes) (version 2) | ecosystem: Environmental > Aquatic > Non-marine Saline and Alkaline >... | reverse complement strand
TGGTATATGTACCACTTTTTTGGTTTCAAAAAATTCATCTTCAAAGAAATTAGTTAAATCAAATAGCTTGGCATTTGGGAAATTTTGTAATTCTTCCGTTAAATCGCCTCCTTTTAAATACAAAATTCCGTTTTTAAGTTCGTGTTGCTTTTTTTTGGCGATTTTATTTCTCGTCCATTTTACAAATTCATCCATGTTGGTAACTGCCCTACTCACGATAAAATCGAATTCCCCTTTCACTTCTTCAGCCCTGATAGCTTCAGCTTTTACATTTTTTAATTCGAGTGCAGCAACAACTTCCTTAACCACTTTAATTTTTTTTCCGATAGAGTCAACCAAATGGAAATGGGTTTCTGGAAATAATATGGCCAACGGAATTCCTGGAAATCCGCCTCCGGTCCCAACATCTAAAATATGTGCGCCTGATTTAAAAGGTTGCACTTTTGCAATTCCCAGAGAATGCAATACGTGCCTAATCTGTAATTCCTCAATATCTTTTCTTGAGATTACATTTATTTGGGTGTTCCAAAAAGTATACAATTCCTCCAATTTTGAAAATTGTGAGATTTGATTTTCAGATAAATCGGGAAAATATTTTAAAATAATATCCATATTTGTGCTATTGCGACTGCAAAATTACTATTTCCAAAATTAAATTAACATCTTTTAAAAAAATGTTATATTTTTCACAATAATTCTTTTACGAAACATAAATGGCGTAATTTTGGAGATGTAATATATATTGACAGATAAATATAATTATGACAAATAATACTATCAGCTTTTCACGAACAGATAATGCGAAATTTTTTAGGACACTAAATAAAAGAGTGAATGCTTATTTTAAAGAAAATAAGATTCAGCGTACTGGTAATTGGAGGTTATACACCAAAGCCATCATCATGTTTGGTGTGTTTTTGGTGCCCTTAATTTTAATATTAACAGTTCCCATGCCGCAATGGACACTTCTTTTGTTAACCGTTATTATTGGGATTGGTATGGCTGGCGTTGGAATGAACGTGATGCACGATAGCAATCATGAATCTTTTTCAAACAAAAAATGGGTGAATAAATTAATGGGAAGCAGCATTTACATCTTGGCTGGGAATGTTTACAATTGGAAAGTGCAGCACAATGTTTTGCATCATTCGTTTACCAATATTCAAGGACATGATGAGGATATTGATGCCGGCAGAATTATTCGTTTTTCCAAACATGCCAAATGGCTGAGAATACATCAATTTCAAAAATATTATTCCATCTTTTTATATGGGTTATTAACCATTAACTGGGCAATTACAACCGATTTTAAACAAATGCGCAAATATTTGAAACGCAAATTATCTTATGGAAAATTTCCAAATCCGGCAACGGAATGGACCACTTTAATTGTTACCAAATTGGTTTATTATTTGCTTTGGATTGTTTTACCAATTGCTGTTTTAGATATTTCCTGGTGGAAAGTGTTCATCGGATTTTTTGTGATGCATTACACCGCTGGAATGATTTTGAGCCTGGTTTTTCAATTAGCGCATGTAGTTCCTAATACCGAGATGCCTTTACCAGATAAAGAAGGAAATTTAGAACACAATTGGGCGGTGCACCAATTGTACACAACTTCAAACTTTGCGCCGACAAATAAATTGGTTTCTTGGTATACCGGCGGATTAAACCATCAGGTTGAACACCATATTTTTCCACATATCTCCCATGTTCACTATGGAAAAATAGCCAAAATAGTGAAAGAAACGGCTTTGGAATTTAATTTGCCGTATAACGAATATAAAACTTTTCAGAAAGCAATTATTGAACATTTTAACCAATTAAAAACGCTGGGTGTTAAGCCTGCGTATGCATAAATTTATCTTTATGACTAACCAACTATCAGACAGAATTAACAGTTTACCGGTTTCAGAAACTTTAGCCATGGCCGCCAAAGCCAGGGAGTTAAAAGAACAGGGAAAAGACATTATCAGTTTAAGCTTGGGAGAACCCGACTTTAACACACCCGATTTTATAAAAGAAGCCGCGATTCAGGCTATTCATGACAATTACAGTTCTTATAGTCCTGTTGATGGTTATGTAGATTTAAAAAAGGCGATTTGCGAAAAATTTAAACGTGATAATCATTTAACTTATCAGCCCAATCAAATTGTAGTTTCAACCGGCGCGAAACAATCTATCGCCAATGTGGCCATGGTGTTGTTAAATCCGGGTGATGAGGTATTGTTGCCTGCGCCATATTGGGTTAGTTATTCGGCAATTTCTATTTTGGCGGAAGCTACTTATGTAGAAATTCCTTCCACCATTGAAACGAATTTTAAAATTACACCTGCACAGTTGGAAGCTGCGATTACGCCTAAAACAAAAATGATATTTTTCAACTCGCCAAATAATCCAAGCGGCACTATTTATAGCGAAGCAGAGTATAGGGCTTTGGCAAAAGTGCTGGAAAAACACCCAAATATTTATATTCTTTCCGATGAAATTTATGAACACATTAATTACGGAGAGCCAAATTTTAGTTTTGCTTCCATAGAAAATATGTACGACAGGACTATTACCGTTAATGGCGTTGCAAAAGCTTTTGCCATGACCGGATGGCGGATTGGCTATATCGGCGCACCGGAATGGATAGTCAAAGCATGTACAAAAATGCAAGGACAAATTACTTCTGGAGCTAACAGCATTGCACAATGCGCAACGATTGCCGCTTTACAAGCGCCGGTTTCTAAAATTAAATTTATGGTTGATGAATTTCGCGACCGTAGAGATATTGTTGTTGCACTGCTTAAGGAAATTGACGGTTTTAAATTAAATGTACCCGGAGGCGCGTTTTATGTGTTTCCAGATGTCTCTGCTTTCTTTGGAAAAGAAATAAAAGGGTATAGAATAGCAAATGCCTCGGATTTTTCTATGTTTTTGTTGGCGGAAGCAAATGTTGCAACCGTGACAGGTGATGCTTTTGGCGCGCCAACTTGTATTAGAATATCTTACGCTGCTTCAGAAACGCAATTGCGTGAAGCAATCAAAAGAATTAAAGAAGCGTTAAGTTAAAAACTTATTATATTTTACATTAAAAAGCCAGGCAATTGTCTGGCTTTTTGTTTTAGGAAAATCACTTTGATAGTTTAATGCAATATAATGGTATCGGAAGTTTTAAATACCCAAAATTTTTGTCCCATAAAACTTACGGAAGCACTAAGGCCGGATGCGCCTACAAAAGCAATAAAGTATTTAAAAGGCAAATCGAACAGATTTCTATATTGGTACAAAATATACAAAAATGCCGAGTTGGAGCCCACGTTTATAAGCAGTGCGATGCCATACAAAACGGCAAAATTGAAAACTCTTTTTCCTGATCGGTCCTTTTTTTTCCAGGTCCAAAATTTATTGAAAAAATAGGTTACGGTCATCCCACACATAAATGAAATGCTTTTTGACACAGCTTCATTGCCTATAGTCTGGAATAGTTTATCGGGGATCGTGTACAGCAAAATGAAATAGCACAATAAATCTACCGATACTGCCAAAAGGCCAATAAGCGTAAATTTAACCAGTTGTTTTTTTAAGGGTGATATTTCTTTTATCATTTCATTTAATAATTAGTTGAAAGTGGTTTATATAATTTCTAATCTACTTGCAATTCAAACTATTGTATTAAATATTTAAAATAAACTATTATATGTTATGCTCGTTGGGATATCTATTTAACCTTTATCAAGAATAAATATAAGAGAATTAACGGACATATAATTTTTTTTACAAGATCTTCCAATATTATTTTTGTAATAAATTTTTGTTGAAACCATAATAGGGAAGTTAAAATAGCAGCACTTTGAACTGTTTGTAAATAGATGCTTTTTATCAATTTTCATGCTATTTTGGGAACGCACATCTTTAATTTGATGATGTTAAAAGAAATAAATTTTCTATTTTTGGTTTATCAGTAATGGGTATAAGAAATAAAAATCAAAGAACAACAATCAATAATTAACAACCTGTAAAACTATATAAATCCATAATTTACTATATTTATAAAAAAATTAATGAATGTATAGAATCTGCTTGCTTTTTTTACTCATTTTAACGAATTGTAATCATAAAACCGCAACTAAAATGCCTGAACATAAATTCACCAATAGCCTTATTAAAGAAACAAGTCCATACCTGTTGCAGCATGCACACAATCCTGTAGATTGGCACGCTTGGAATAAAGAAACCTTGGCACTTGCCAAAAAAGAAAACAAGCTGCTGTTAATTTCCATTGGGTATTCTTCTTGTCATTGGTGCCATGTGATGGAGCATGAAAGTTTTGAAAACGAGGAAGTAGCAGCGGTCATGAATAAATATTTCATCTGCGTTAAAGTTGATAGGGAAGAGCGTCCCGATATAGATCAGGTGTATATGAATGCCATACAATTAATTACCGGAAGAGGTGGCTGGCCTTTAAATTGTGTGGCCTTGCCCGATGGAAGACCTATTTGGGGCGGCACTTATTTTCCTAAAGACAATTGGATTAATGCCCTCGAGCAATTGGCGAAATTATATGAAGAAACACCGGAAAAAGCCATAGAATATGCCGAAAAATTAACGGAAGGCGTAAAAAATTCGGATTTGGTGGCGTTTAATACAAAAAAAGAGGCATTTACATCGGATGATTTAGACAAATCAGTAAATGAATGGCAACAGTATATGGATGTTGATATGGGGGGAAGAAGAGGCGCGCCTAAGTTTCCGATGCCAAACAATTATCAATTTTTGCTGAATTATGCTGTTCGTTCCGGGAATGATGAAATTTTAAATTATGTGAATACTTCCCTGACAAAAATGGCTTATGGTGGAATTTACGATCAAATTGGGGGCGGATTTTCACGGTATTCGGTTGATGCAAAATGGCACGTGCCGCATTTTGAGAAAATGTTGTATGATAACGGACAATTGGTGAGTTTGTATGCTGAAGCTTATCAGGCCACCAAAAATGAATTGTATAAAAAAACAGTTTACCACACGCTTGAATTTATTGAAAGGGAACTTACCACCAAAGAAGGTGCTTTTTACTCTTCATTGGATGCCGACAGCTTGAATGATGAAGGCAAATTGGAAGAAGGCGCTTTTTATGTTTGGACCCAAAATGAATTAAAAACCATTTTAGGGAAGGATTATGACTTGTTTGCGGACTATTACAATGTAAATTACTACGGACTTTGGGAACATGATAATTATGTGTTGATTAGAAAAAATAGCGATGCCGAAATTGCAAAAAAACATGCGATTTTAATAGCTGAAGTCGAAAACAAAGTCCTTTCCTGGAAAAAAATATTGCTGAAGGAACGCGCAAAAAAAGAACGGCCAAGACTTGACGACAAATCGTTAACTTCCTGGAATGCCTTGATGCTAAAAGGCTACGTTGACGCCTACACTGTTTTTAATGAACCGCGTTTTTTAGAGGCTGCCATAAAAAATGCAACATTTATTTATACCAAACAATTACAGGATGAGGGGAATTTAAACCACAGTTATAAAAATGGCAAAAGTACGATAAACGGGTATTTGGAAGATTATGCCACGGTAATTGATGCCTATATTTCTTTGTATGAAGCTACTTTTAATGAAACTTGGCTAAATATGGCCAAACAATTAACAGATTATACGTTTGATCATTTTTTTGATGTTGAAAGTTCTATGTTTTACTTTACTTCAAATAACGATGCCGATTTAATTGCACGTAAAATGGAAATTGAAGACAATGTAATGCCGGCTTCAAACTCAATTATGGCAAATAATTTATTTAAACTGAGCCATTATTATTCCAATAGTTATTATCTGAAAGTAAGTGAACAAATGTTGCAGAATGTAAAAGATAAAACCCAACAATATGGCTCTGGATATTCTAATTGGTTACAATTGCTTTCAAATTTCGTTGGGGATTATTATGAAATTGCCATTTCTGGCAAAGATGCCTTGAACCAACTTAAGGAAATTAACGAACATTATATTCCAAACAAATTAATTGCGGGAAGTACTAAAAAAAGCAATATTCCTTTAATGGAAGGGCGTTTTAACGACAACGAAACGCTCATTTATGTTTGTGTTGACGGCGCATGTCAGCTGCCGGAAAATAACGCTAAAAAGGCATTGTCACAATTAAAAATAAAATTCTAAAATGAAAGCTATTCAAATTTTCTTTGTTGCCTTGGTGGCTTTTGAACATATTTATTTTATGATATTGGAAATGTATTATTGGGACAAACCAAAAGGGTTAAAAATATTTGGTATGAAGTTAGAAGAAGCGAAAATCAGTAAAACACTTGCTAAAAATTAGGGTTTGTATAATGGTTTTTTGGCAGCCGGACTTATTTGGGCCATTGTCAATAAAACTAATTTTGAGCAATTGGCTGTTTTCTTTCTGAGTTGTGTGATTATTGCAGGTGTTTATGGAGCTTATACCACAAGTAAAATAAGACTTTTTTATGTACAGGCTGTGCCTGCTATTGCTGGACTAATATTTATTTTACTTTATAACTAAAAAAATAAAACAATGGATTATCAAAATTATGTGAATTTAACGAAAGACTTTATCTTAAACAATGGTATTAATGTGGTCGTAGCATTTTTAATTTTAATTATTGGGTTTTGGGTTTCAAAAAGGCTTGTTAAAGCTATAAAAGTGTTAATGGAAAAACGAGAGATAGAGATAACGCTTCGTAATTTTTTGGGGGATGTAATCAGCTAGATTTTAAAAATTATTGTTTTTATCGTCTTCATTTCTCAATTAGGTGTTGAAACAACTTCATTTATTGCCCTTTTGGGAGCTGCAGGTTTGGCTATTGGACTGGCATTGCAAGGGTCACTTTCAAATTTTGCCGGGGGTACCTTAATTATGATATTTAAACCTTTTAAAATTGGAGATAATATTGAAGCTCAAGGACAAAGAGGTACGGTAATGGAAATACAAATTTTATTTACAAAATTGTTAACTCCACAAAATAAAACCATTATCATTCCAAATGGAATTTTATCGAATGGTACAGTTGTAAATCATACCGATCAGGAAACTTTGAGAGTTGATTTGACCTTTAGCATTGGCTATGGTGAAGATATTAAAAAAGCGAGAGCGATTTTGCTGGAGGTTGCCATAAATAATTCATTAGTTATAAAAGAGCCTGCGCCAGTTGTACATTTGGCGGAATGGCAGACAGTTCTGTTAACATCACTTTAAAATCTTATGTGCTAACAGAAAATTATTGGAATGTTTTATTTACAATTCTTGAAGACGGGAAAATTGCATTGGATACGGCGGGTATTGAAATACCATTCCCTCATAGAGTCATCCTAAAAAAATAAATTAGTTTAATTTAAACTACTTTTTTTGAGATTCCGCCTATAAATTCTTTCAAATAAAAAGGCTCAAAATAGGCAACATCCTCAAAATCGTTTTTAAGATATTTTTCATAAGAAATAACCGACATTTCTTTTGAAGAAGGAAATTTTCCGTCGATAAAAATAGCGTTTTCATGGGTAATCATTTCCTTGCATTTTTCGGCGCCGTCCCCAAAAATATATACTTTCTGGTCATTTAAATAATCAGAAAAGGAATCGGAAACAATAATTTCGGCATAAACTTCTCTGATTTTTGCTGTTTTTTCATTAAAAACTTGGCTGTAAACTTCCATTCTCCTCGCATCCAAAAGTGGAATTTTATAGCCTTTGTCAATGGAAATGGAAAGTGCTAAAGATTGCAAGGTGTTTACAGAAATTAACGGAATATCCAGTGCAAAACAAAGTCCTTTTGCCGCTGAAACACCTATTCGTAAACCAGTGTACGATCCAGGACCTTTACTAACCGCAATGGCATTTAAATTGTATAATTCAATTCCTGCTTCCAAAACAACTTGCTTAATGAGTTCATGCAATTTTTCGGCATGCGAATAATTACCGTCATTTAATTCCTTTAACGCAATGGTTTCGCCATTTTCGGAGATGCTGACAGAGCAATTTTTTGTTGCAGTTTCTATGTTTAATATAAGTGCCAATTTCTTGATTTTAAAAGGCAAAGATACTTAATTCAATAGCTATAAAACAAAATATCCAGCGTTTTACGCTGGATATTTAATTAATTATTTGTTGAATGACTAGTTAAGTAAGACCGATTCTCCAAAGTAGAATTTCAATACTTTAGTTTTAAATACAAAATCATATTTTGCTCTAATTATTGCTCCTTCAGCATTTACAAGACGATTGCGGACTTGATCAAAGTCAAACTGTGTCATGACTCCAAAATTGTAACTTTCTTGTGCATTTTTAAAAGCTTCTTTTTGAGCAATAAGTGATTTTTGAGCAGCTTCATATGTTTTTGCAGAAGCTTTAGCATCGTAAAATGCTTTTTGAATAGTTTGTTGTAATTGTAATTTTTGACTCTCTAATCCAAATTTAGAAATTTCATAATTAATTAGCTGTCTATTTACATTTGATTTTGTTTGGTTTCTATTGAAAATAGGAATACTTACATTGAAACTTACACCATAACCTAAGTTATCATCTAATTGCGAAAAGAAAGGAATGTGATTATTGTTTTTAAGATTATAACCATAGCCAGTACCAACATTAGCGCCTAAAGAAACTGAAGGTAGATAGGAAGCTTTCGCTATTTCAACCGATAAATCTGCAGATTCAATATCTAATTCAGCTTTTTTAATTTCTGGTCTGTTTGTTAATGCTTTTTGATAAACTTCATTTGGGTTTTTATATAATAAAATCATTAATGGTGATTCCACTTCCATAACTTCAACATCAAACCCAGCTGGTTCAACTTGTAATAATTGAGCTAAGTCTAGCAATGCTATATTTAATATGTTTTCATATGAAATTACAGATTGCTCATCAGCAGCAGCAGTTGATTGTGCATTTAATAAATCTCCCTTTGGTTTCGCTCCGGCTTCAAACTTAGCTTTTGCATTTTCAATCTGTTTGTTACTAATTTCATATTGAATTTTAGCTACACTCAAATTTTCTTTGGCAAATAACACATTTAAATAGGTATTTAAAACGAATAATGAAATATCATCTTGAATTTTTTCTAAATCAAGTTTACTTCCTTCAACACCAATTTGAGCTTGTTTATAAGTGTTTAAGTTTCTGTAACCATTAAAAACAGTTATTCCTGAATTAATTCCAAAAGAACCACCAAAAGTACTTGTAGAAACTCTGTCTTGAGAAACAGGGTCAAAACCAGAACCAAAATTTAAACTACCATTTGTTGAAGCGTTTAAATTTGGCAAAAAATTACCTTTAGAACTAATTACATTTTCCTGACTTATTTCAACATTTAATTTGCTTTCCTTAATTGTAATATTGTGTTCTAAAGCGTAGTTGACACATTCTTGAAGTGTCCATTTTTTATCTTGCGCATTTGCATTTATAAATAGCACGAATGCCAAAATAGTAACAATTTTTGTTCTCATTATATACGACTGAGTTTTATTTAGTGATATTGATTTTTGTATATGACGACTAAAATTAACATTTGTTACACTTTTAACCACTTTTGGGAATGTTAAATTTCTTCGTTTTTATTTTTTGTTATTTTATACTTAATAATAAAAAAAAATAAAACACCTATTAAGACATAAGGGAAGATCATTAAGTATAAAATTCCATTATTTAAACCTTCAGCTTCCGTCGGATTTCCGCTTTCTACAACTGCTCTGCACATAGCACATTGCGCATTTGCAAAATGCGTAAAAAACAAAAACAGGAGTAGTGTTAATTTTCTCATACTATATAATAGGGTGAAATCATTAAATAAACAACCACGCCGGATACGGCAACATAAAGCCACAACGGAAAAGTAAAACGGGCTATTTTTTTATGCAGTTCCACTTGGTTTGTGATGGCTCTTACATAGGTGATTAACACAAAGGGAATCACCGCCACCGATAATAAAATGTGCGTAATTAAAATTACAAAATAAACGGTTTTTATGGCGCCTTCACCTCCGAATTTGGTAGAATTTGAGGTCATATGGTAAGCTACGTAAAGCACTAAAAACAATACGGAAAAAATGATGGCAGTTTTCATCAGGTTTTCATGTAATCTCACTTTTTTGTTTTTGATTGCCCAAAAGGCCAGCATAAGAAATACTGCGGTAAAAGCATTTATTGTTGCGTAAATTGGCGGTAAAAAAACAGGAAGCTGCACGTCAATTTTAACGCTGAACAAAACCGCAACCAACAATGGAATGGCAATTGAAAAAAGAATAATTAATGTATTGTATTTTTTTGAAGCTGTTGCCATTATTCTTTTAAAAGTATTTTAATGTCCTCTTTAATTTGTTGCACCCCTTTAGGGTCAAGTCCGTCGTAAAAAGCAATAGGATTTCCATACTCATCCAATCTCGAGCGAATATTTCCTTTTTTATCTACCAAAGCAAACATTCCGGAATGTTCAAATCCGCCTTCGGCATTGCTGTTTTCTCCGGCATATAAAGTAAATCCGGTATTTGCCAATTCATAAATTTTAGCTTGTTCTCCAGTTAAATAATTCCAGTTTTTTAAAGTTGCGCCATGTGTTTTGGCATATTCCTTTAAAATTTCGGGCGTATCATTTTTTGGGTTGATACTGAAAGATGCAATGCCAAAATCAGGATTTCCATAAAACTCATTTTGTATTTTCAGCATGCTTTCGGTCATTTTCGGACAAATGGTAGGGCAGGTGGTGAAGAAAAATTCCACAACCCAAACTTTTTCCTTATAAAACGAATTTGAAATTAGTTTGCCGTCCTGGTTGGTAAATTCAAACTCAGGAACTTTGGCAATGGTCACCAATTTGGGAGTTTTAAGTCTGTTTACAATTTTTGGAATTGCGTAAATTCCGAAGATTAAAATGATAAATGCAATGCCTATGTATGAATATTTTTTCATGTAATTAGATTTCCCTTTTTCTTCTTTCTTGTTTTTCAGCCGATTTTTTCAATTGGTAATAAATAATGTCAATATCGTCTTTCATTTTATTCTTCAAAATTGATACCGACTTCATATTATAGCCATATAATTTTCCGCCTTTGGTGTCTTCATCATCTTTTCTTCCGCGCAAGCGCAACTCCATATCCACAATATATGCATATTCTGAATATCCATTTTCATTTAATGAATAAGGCGTTTCAAAGCTATTAAAAAGTAAGCTGCTATTTTTTGGACTGGCATAAATAAAATGCCATTTGCTGATATCGGTAAAGGCAGAAAGCTCTTTGATGGTTTCATTGTATTCATTTTCCAATCCCTGCGGAAGGATGGCAACCATCTGAAAAAATGGTTTTGAATAATATCGTTTGTATATCGTTTGGTTTAAATTGAAAAGACTTGCTTTGGCATTATTAATATCGCTTCCCAAAAAACAAACTATGGTAAGTTTCTCAGAAAAAGTAGCAGCAGCAGTTGGAGCAACTTGTTTTAGGTCGATTACTTTTTCCGTTAAAATTGGTAAATTTGAATACTTGTAGATTCCTTTTGAAAGAAATATGTAAAATACCAATGGCAATATGAATAGGCTAAAAAGAACCCAGAATTTTTTCATGTGATTAAAGTTAAACAAAAAAGGGGGTTAAAAACCACCTTTTTCAATTTAAAATATTAGTAGTTCCACTTTGTAAGTGGACCTAAAATATCGTTGATATAGCTTCCTTCAATTAACAATAATGTGGCTAAATAAATGATTAAGAAAACTGCAGTCCAAACCACAGCTCTTCTTAAACCCTTTTTTTCATCGGCCATGTGCATGAAAAACCATGTGATATAATAGGCTTTTACCAGCGTTAAAATCAAGAAAATAATATTTAGCGGGCTTGTTCCCAAAAATTTGGTTAAATATAGCGCGGCGGGTTTTGTAATTCCCAAAGCAACTTCAGCAATAGTAATTACCGAAAGTATTGCGAATACTTTCCAAATTAATTTTGTGTGTGAAATATGTTCTTGTTCGTGTGTCATTTTAATATCTTTTTATGAATTAAATCAAGTAGAAGAAGGTGAAAACAAATACCCAAACCAAATCTACAAAGTGCCAATAAAGTCCGACTTTTTCAACCATTTCATAATGTCCTCTTCGCTCATAAGTTCCAACAATTACATTAAAAAAGATGATGATATTGATAATAACTCCCGATAAAACGTGGAATCCATGGAAACCTGTAATAAAGAAAAAGAAATTGGCAAATAGCGTTTTCCCGTACTCATTAACCTGTAAATTGGCACCCATAACCACTGTTTTTGCTTCGTTTAAAAAAGCTAAGGCTTCTTGATGCGGAACAATGATTTTTGTTTTTAATTCCGGATTAATTTGCTCAGTTCTTATGGAAATTGCCGGATTTGCTTTAAAACTTTCAAGAACTTCGCTTAGGGTAAAAGGAGCTATTTCAGCTTCTTTCATATACCATACGCCTTTATTTTTTGTAAGCTGAGTTCTTTCTGAATGTTGTGATTTTACAAAACTTTCTAAAGTAATCTGTTCTCCTGTAGCATCAACAAACTGAATAATTTTTCCGTCGTTTAATTGCACGGCACCATAGGTTCCGTTTATAAAATTTTTCCATTCCCAGGCTTGTGAACCCAAGAAGATTGCTCCTCCAACAATGGTAAGCAACATATAAAAAGTTACTTTCTTTTTATTCATCTGATGGCCAGCATCAACAGCCAATACCATAGTTACCGATGAAAATATCAAAATAAAAGTCATTAATGCCACATAATACATTGGTGCATGCACGCCATGTAAAAAAGGAAAGTGGGTAAAAACTTCATCAGCTATTGGCCAGGAATCGTGATATTTAAAACGCATTAAGCCATAAGCGCCCAGAAAACCGGAAAAAGTTAGCGCATCGGATAAAATGAAAAACCACATCATCATTTTTCCATAACTTGCGCCTAATGGATCATTGTTTCCACCGCCCCAAGATGTTCCATTATTTTCAGTAGGAATAGTTACTTCCATAAAAGTTTGTTTTGATTTTTAGTTATAGTTTCGCCAAAAGTACATATTTTTTTATTATCTAATAAAATAGAAAAATAAAAACAAATATATCCAAAGAATATCCACAAAATGCCAGAATATAGCTCCTAATTCCATCCCAAGTGTCTCATTGGCGGAATATTTTTTATTGAAGTGATTAAAAATCACCACCAGCAATACCACAATTCCTGCCGCAACATGCAATAAATGCGCGATGCTAATCCCATATATAAAAGATGATTTTACGGTGCTTTGTTCACCTGCAAAAAACAATCCTGCATATATTAATTCTTTAAACCCTTGAAGCTGAAAAAAAATAAAACCAGTTCCCAAAAACAGGGTTGACAGCAAAAAAGCACTTGTGAGTTGTCGGTTATTTTGTTTGATAAAATATTTGGCCAGTATAAAAGTGATGCTGCTTAATATGATTAACAAGGTACTAATATAGAAAGCCTGCGGTAAATCGAAGGAAACCCAATCGCTGCGTTTCCGGCTCACCACGTAAGCACTTGTGAGTCCGGCAAACATCATGGTCATGCTTACCATAGAAACCCATAACATAGGTTTTGCCGACTTTCTTTTGGCTTGTTTGTATTCCTGATCTAAAGTTTGTTTCATGAAATTGTTTAATTGTTTAAGAGTTGAATTGTATTTTAAAGATAATTGTTAAAAATTGGTTGACCAAAAATCGCATATCGTAATTCAAAATTTTAATGTAAAAATTTATCTACCACATAAATAACCTGCACCATTGTAATATAAAACACACTTGACAGCATTAATTGACGGGCTTCTTTATTGGTTTGGTTTTTATAAAGTTTTATAGCATAAAATAACATAATACCGCCCATAAAAGCTAAAATGACTGCTGTGACAGGATAAATATAAAAATTTCCTGTCAATTTCAATACAGGAATTACAGAAACTATAATTAAACATACTGTATAAATAATAATTTGCATCACCGCCTTTTTATTTTTTTGTCCCATAGGCATCAAATTAAAGCCGGCTTTTTTGTATTCTTCATACTGAAGCCATGCGATTGCCCAAAAATGTGGAAATTGCCAAAAAAACTGAATTAAAAACAACATTCCCGGCTCAATTGAAAAATCATCGGTTGCAGCAACCCAACCCAACATAAATGGAATGGCTCCTGGTATAGCACCAACAAAAACAGCCAAAGGTGTAATCGATTTTAACGGTGTATAAACACTGGTGTATAAAAATATGGAAATGGCTCCAAATAATGCGCTTTTCGGATTGATACTGTATAAAATGGCCAAACCTAAAATGGTAAAGGAAACCGCGATAACCATCGCCATGGACACATGCATTCTGCCTGTTGGCAAAGGCCTGTTCATGGTTCGTTTCATTAAGGCGTCTGTATCTTTTTCAATTATTTGGTTGAAGGCATTTGAAGCGCCAACCATTAAATAACCGCCAATAGCCAGTAAAATAAGAATTGAAATCTGAATTTCTTCGACAGCCAATAAATAGCCCGCCAATGATGAAAACACAACACTTAGGGATAAGCCAACTTTCGTTAACTGCTTAAAATCGGCAAATGCTGCTGAAAAATTCACCTTTTTTGGAATAGAATTTGAAGTTATTTCCATTAAATTTATATAAAACAGTGCAAATATATTTTATTATTACAGAATTACAACCTTAAAATAAGCAGATTGAGAAAATCTTTTAAATAAATCTCTAAATAATCTTTGCGTTTACAAGAAAAGTTTTAAATTTGCCGTCTAATTTAAGCAATTAAATGGACGTTCTTTTAAAAATGACTGCGAAAGTAGCTCAGGGGTAGAGCATCACCTTGCCAAGGTGGGGGTCGCGGGTTCAAATCCCGTCTTTCGCTCTATACAATATTAGTACCAATGCAGGAGTGGTGGAATTGGTAGACACGCTGGACTTAAAATCCAGTGAGCTGTAAGGCTCGTGCGGGTTCAAGTCCCGCCTCTTGTACTTAAAAAGCCGAAACAAATTTGTTTCGGCTTTTTTTGTTTTTAACTCATAAAAAAGATGGCTTGCGTTTATATTTTATATTCAGCATCAAAAAAATGCTATTATACAGGGAGCTGTAAAGATTTGAACCTTTGATTGATTGAGCATCAAACTCAAGTGAATGCCAATAGTTTTACTGCTAGAGCAACAGATTGGGATTTATTTTTTTCTATTGATAATTTAGGGTATCAACAAAGTAGAAAAATTGAAAACCATATTAAACGTATGAAAAGTAAAGCTTTCATAGAAAATTTGAAAAAATATCCTGAACTGGTTGAAAAATTAAAAGTAAAATCCGCTTAGCGGGTTCATTCCGATAGCTATCGGAACCCGCCTCTTGTACAAAAAAAGCCGAAACAAAATTGTTTCGGCTTTTTTATTTAAAGAATTGTGCTTCTAGTCTAATAATTTATCACTGTAATAAGCAACTTCAAAAATAATCATTCCCTCATCATTAAAAGTATCAACAAAAAGGACTGGTAAAACTATTTCCTTTTTGTCAGATTTTCTTATCAATTTATAATTCCACCATGATTGAACAATTTTGGCGTTTCCCTTTTCATAATTCAAATAATCAGGATACCCAGATACATCGATGCTTGTAATATCATATTTTTCTAAAAACTTTTTGTCATTTGCTTTAAGTTCGTCTAATGAAGAAGTTACGCCAACCGGTGAGTTTATATCTCTAAATCGTGCTTTTGCATCATAAACGCTATATGCTTTATCATAATCTTTATTTTCAAAAGCATGAATCATTATTTTAACTTTGTTTATATATTCATGATGATTGTATATAGTTCCATTTTTTCTTTCTTCAAAACTGTCACCAACTTCATCATAAGTACTGGTATTTGGATATTCTGTTATTGTTTTTATCTTATTATTTTTATCAACAACAAATAATTTATGTATAGGCATATCTATTTTAACGCCAGTTTTGCTGTGCATTCCCTTTAAGTCATCCCATGTTTGTACCCATGTAACATCTTTCTGATTATCATCTTTATATTCCAAAGCGTCGGGATAAGCTCCTTTTGAAGTTGTTATACTTAAATAATCAATATTGTCTTTCCAAAATTTCACGCCATTTAAAAAAGAGGCCTTATCTTGTCCCATATCATTTTTATCTGAACCGTTGAACGATTTAAAATCTTCAGACAAAAAGTTGGCGACTTTGTCAGTATCTCCACTAACAAATGCTTTGTTAAAAGCTGCTACCGTATTAATTGCAGGATGCTCAATGTAAATAGTTCCGTTTGTTTTCTTTTGTGCGTAAGTGATGAATGTAGAAATCATCATTACAATCAGTAACGTTTTTTTCATTTTTAGTAAATTTTTAGTTAGTAATAGGCTAAATCTAATAAAAATATTTGATTTCGATGCTATTAAGTATTTTGTTTTCAGGTTGTTACTGGACATAAATAAAATGTTGAATACATTATTTTCGAAATAACGAACCGTTTGTTTTAAAATGGCATCCAATTGTTTATAAAAAACAATTCCGAGTTTTATAAATTTTTTTTGGTTTTGCTGAAAATATGTTTAGGCAACTGTATTTTTTTAATGATTAAATAGGATGGCTTGCGAAAGTAGCTCGGGATTAGAGCACTACCTTGCAAAGGTAGCGGGTTCTTCCGAAGGTTATCGGAACCGATAGCTATTGGAACCCGCCTCTTGTACAAAAAAAACCGAAACAATTTTGTTTCGGCTTTTTCTATTTAGACAATTGTGCTACTGGTCTAATAATTTATCTCATTTCCAGACAAGGCAACCTTAATCTATTACCAGCGTATGTGCTATTTAATATGAAATAAAATATGTTGAAATCTTATAGTTTCTCTTTAATAGTGGTTTGATTCATTTTAAACCATATTTGTTAGGAAATATTTTTATTTACATAGTAAATGACGCAAATATCATATTATAATAGTATTTTTGTTGCTTATTTAAATTTAAAATTAAGAAAATCAATCAAAATCAAATAATCTTATGAAAAAAACATTATTAGTAATAGGAGCTTTAAGTATCGCTTTTATTTCACAAACTAAAGCCCAAGAGGCTGAAGCGCCAATAGCAAACCATTACAATCAATGGTCTGTAGAAGCCGGTGCAGGTTTTAATAATCCAGTACGCGCGTGGACTAGCGGTTATAATACTGAGACAATATCTCCTTATACACTTAATGTAGGAGCTAGATATATGTTTAATGAATTTGTAGGTTTAAAAGCCATGTTTAGTTATGATAATATAAAATCAGCTGATAATACTCCTGATTTTGAAAGTAAATTTTACACATACTCTTTAGAGGGTGTTGCAAACTTAGGAAGAATCATGAAATTTGAATCTTGGACTAAAACACTAAATGTTTTAGGACATGGTGGTTTAGGTTATTCAAGGTTAGCTCCTGAAACTGGAATGTATAATGATGAAGTAGATCAAATGGTTAATTTCAGAGGAGGAGTTACTGGAGAAATAAAGTTATCTGATAAATTTGCATTAACAGGAGATATTTCTGTATTGGCAAATATTAGACAAAATTTAACTTGGAATGGAGGCGTTGATAATCATAGCGCTATTCAAGGTGTATTGTTTAACGGTACTGTTGGATTGGTTTATTATATGGGTAAAGCTAAAGAACATGCAGACTGGTATGTGATGAATGACAAATTACAAGAGCAAATCACAGGTTTAGATGGAAGAGTTACTGCTATTGAAGGTGATTTAAATGACGCTGACGGTGATGGTGTTGCTGATTATCTTGATAAAGAACCTAACTCTCCAACTGGAGCCACTGTTGATACTCATGGTGTTACTGTTGATAAAAACAATAATGGTATGGCTGATGCTTCAGAGTCTTATTTAGATAATACTTATGTAAGAAAGGATGCGGCTGTAGGAAATGCAAATGGAGATTTTCTTGCTAAATTGTTAAATGATGGGTATGTAAGTGTATTCTTTGACTTCGACAGTTCTAAAGTTAAATTGGAATCGTCTAAGAATGCTATCAATTTTATCGCTACTTATTTGAAAGATAATTCATCCGTAAATGCAGAATTATCAGGATTCGCTGATGAAGTTGGTGCAACCGAATATAACAATAAACTTTCTGAAAAAAGAGCTCAAGCTGTAAAAGCTGCTTTAGTTGAAGCAGGAATTGATGAAGGTCGTATTACAATTAAAGGACAAGGTGAAGTTACAGATAATGCGCATTATTTAGCACGCAGAGTTACTGTAAAACTTAAATAATAAAATTATACCATAAGGTAATTTTAAAGGCTCCAATTTTAATTGGAGCTTTTTTTGTGCCTTATTCTTTATATTAATTAAGGAATGGATGTAGATTATAATGCCTAATTTTTAATTTGGATGGAATTAACCTTTCCTTTATTTGCCGGTATTATTGCTGCAATACTACACGTAATATCTGGTCCTGACCATTTGCCGGCAGTAACGCTTTTTGCCATTGAAAGCAAAAAGAAAGATGCGAGTTTTTTTATGATTTAAAACACTTTAAGAGAATGGGAATTTTCGAGTTTGGATAATGATAATTAAAAGTAAATCGGG
>Ga0209414_1000496_pt1 | contig 18583 bp, 35 predicted proteins | sample LakVidmifraction_4_FD_181154 | JGI IMG/M metagenome (GOLD analysis project Ga0209414, IMG submission 181154) | Hypersaline microbial communities from Lake Vida, Antarctica - Brine Hole Two &gt;0.2 micron (SPAdes) (version 2) | ecosystem: Environmental > Aquatic > Non-marine Saline and Alkaline >... | reverse complement strand
GTCTCTGTCCGCGTGGATATTTGAACTTCGAGGGGGGGTGGAAAAACGCCGAGGGGGTACTGCGTGGGGGTGGGCTGACCTACCTACGTGCCGAGTTGCAACTGCGACATAGCACACGCAGGTTGTTCGGTTCGTTGGTGCCGCCCAATGATAGGGGGATGATGTGGTCAACCGTGAGATCGAAAGGTAAGCCGCAATCTGAACACCAGGGTTGGGCTAGTCTCATCAGCTTCGAGATCTTGCGCCATTCGCTTGTATAACCGCGACTCGACGCTGATAGCCTACCTATCCCCTGGGGGGATTGGCATTTGGTACACCTGGCGGCTTTGTTTATAAGAACACCACAAATCGTGCAGGGTTTCATTTGAGAAAAAAATGGGGCTGTTGTTCATTTAGACCCGCGAATACAAATCTACCCGAATGGGATAATCCTACCACACGCACGGCTTTTGGCACTATTATCTCGCCACCTACGACCCTGGCGTGTCGAGCATCAGCCCCAGGCGTGGCCATTCGGTCTCTGCCCATGAGTGCCCCTTTCCATTAAAACACACACATTCCACAACTGCACAGCGGCAGCTCCTATTGCGACAAATCAAGAGCCCGCGATCAAGTTTGACGATAAGCGATTTGGCACAGTGTGGGCATTTCAGTCTTGCGTTCAAGGGTTTTTGCTCCAATCCCAAGATGACCCGCACTTGATAGTGATGTCGTGCGACCGTGTAACTGATCTCTTCGATCAGCGGGGTGCGGTTATCGGTTGGCCACTTCTCAATCGCCTCTGCCACCCAAAACAGCGAGCGCTCCGCACTTGCGTTCGGTGTGGCCGTCTGGTTTGACACGGACCTGAGTTTGGTTTCCCACATAAGGGTACCATTTCGGATGTCCACAATAGCATCAAGCACATCGACACGTACGGGCAGACGAGGCCCTGGCACTGAGCGCGTGGTGCGCTCGCCAGTGCGGCCAGGCTCCAACTCGGAGCTTAGGTCGTTGTACCAAGTGGCCAAGTCCCTAAGCTCCCGAGCGGTTTCGATCAAGGGTTTATCAGACACCCGAACTCCCAAACCCCGACGCGCCACGGTCGGTTTTGGGAAGCTGATCGACCTCTTGTGCATCGACGTCGAGAGAGGCGTTGGTCATAAGGATGTACTGGACCAGTCGCATACCTGGCTCGATTTTGATTGGCTCGTTGGTCATGTTCCAAACGCCCGCAAAAAGGGGGCCAGTGTAACCGCAATCAATGATGCCCTGCGCCACCATCAAGCCATGCTTGCGCAAGGTACTAGACCGAGCAGTGAGCAAACCCCAAGTGCCTTCAGGTACTTTAATCGCGACACCAAGCGGGACGTCTACGAATGTGTGCGGCTGAATCTCCATTTCTGCATCGCAGTAAAGATCGAAGCCAGCGTCGTCACTGTAGGCTTTCGTTGGCGCTTGTCCAGTTGAAGTCAGTACGCGGTACAATAGCTTTCCCATGATCACTCCATTCCTTAATTGATTTGTAGGTTGGGATGCCAAGAGCGACCAAGCCGACGCTGTTTACACCAACGTCGCCAACCACCACAACTGGCACATCAAAGTCCACGGCATGCTGGATTTCCAAGATCGTGCCAACGGTGAGCACGCCCCTGACCAGCACAGCGACGACGAGGTCTGCTTGTTCTAGTGTGTGCAGGTTGGACCAGTGCACGAACTCGTCTGGCAGCAGACCATTGGGTGCTTGCCAGGCCCCTGCAGGGTCATAAACCCAAACGCCTTCCTGCTTTTTGAACTCGGCTTTGATCTCTTTTTTGATCTGTGCAACCTTCGACCCCTTATTGAAGTCGATCGGTGCGGCGAGGTAAATGATCACTTGGTGAACCCGCCCCACTCGCCGTGGTGGCGTGCGTACTGCGCCATCTTCGTGTAAATCGCGATGTCGTGCCAGGTGTCGTCGCTTGGCTTGCGCCCGTCGGCATACCCACCGACTAGGCGGGCGACTTTGCCCAACACGTAGAACGCAATGCCGAGTTCATCGTTCGTTATGTCTTTGGGTGCACCGATCATCTGACTCAGCGCGAACCCGATGACTTTCAGGTCTGTACTGCCGTATTCTAAAGCTTTTGGAAGAACCGAGTCCAGCTCGTTGCGTGTCTCATCAAGCCACCAACTCGCGAGTTCTTGCACGCCTGCGGGTGCGGTGTCCCCTTCCAGCGACAATTTATTGAAAGCCGCGGCCAGATCTTCCCACATCTCGAAGGACATTATTTGATCCAAGCCATGGTCGATGGCCCAGTGCCCACTAGCTTGACCTGCGCGTTGACGGCTTTCTCGATGTCAGTGATGTACTTGGCTTGATCATCCGAGAGGATGCTTATCTCCTGCTGGCCTTTGATCTCTGGGAAGATGTAATCGAACATGGTGAGTGCGATCTTGACATTTGGCGCGCCACCGTTTGCAATCACTGCCTCTCGAACTAGACTCGCGTCGAAGTGGCCGACCCTGCGAATCTTCTGCGTCACTGTCGTGCGTTCGACTTCCAGACCCAGCTGCTCCCAACTAGTCTCGTTCTCGAGCGGTCCCGAATTGCCAGAAACGCGAATCGGGTAGGTGCGGGCAGTGACCCAGATGTCAAAGATGTCCACCGCTTTGTCCCAGGGGCTGATACCCGCCTGTGAAAGGAAATCCACGGCGCGGCAGTCCTGGCTGGTGCAAAACGGGTACTGACCCGCATGCAACCCCAAGCCGTAGCCCTGCGTCCCCTCGATTAGTGCAGTCCCGCCCAGTTGCAGGTGCTCACGAATCGCCTTTGAGGTGTCCACGCCACCACCAAACAGCGAGGCCTTGCGCATGATGCGGTCGGCGCGGGCCGCCCCGATTCCCTTGCTAGTGGAGCCGATTCGGCCTTGGATGCCATCTGCAATTTCGATATCGTGGTGCATTGGCTCCAAAATCGTGGCTTGGTCGTCCACGATAATGCGAGAGCTGGCTTGGTATCCCGCTTTGTCCAGATCTGAGAGCTCGCGGTTGAAGACTTCCATGTCGATCTCGGACCCTGCGGCGATAACGAGTTCGGAATCTGGCGCTGTCACCGCATTGACTGGAATCGAACGAAGTCGCCAAGCATAGGACTCTTCACCATTCGGCCCCTTGCCGTAGACCGTGTGCCCAGCGTTTGGGCCAGCCACTCGGATTCCCATAAAGGGCGCGTCTGAAGTCGCAGACAAATACCCCGCAACTGCTCCCTTACCTTCACTACCATACTGACCGCCGACGACGGCGATGAGACGTCCTGCCATTTGTTCCCCCTCTTAGAAGTTAAGCGCGTCAGGTGACGCAGCTTTTTTTTCGTTCCAGTAGTCGGGCACTTCCCGACTGTACTGCACTGAATCGCACTGGTGTTTGGCCAGTACAAACTTGTATTTTTTCTGGATGTTCAACATCGAGCGGTGCTCGAGGTAAAAGCCTGGCCTAGTCCTGGCGATTCCAAATGTCGCCCTCTTGCTGTAGAAACACTCAACCTCGGTCAAAAGGTCAATCGGTGTCGGGTCGCACTCAAAGCGGAAACCACACCACTGCGCCAACCAAACAAAGCCGAAACAGCGCCGACAGACTCCAGGTTCAGCTTTTTTATCTTGCATTTTCCAACCTGACTGTAAATCTGCCTACCAACCTGACCGACCGCCCCCCCTTATAGGGGGGGGCGAAGTCGGTCAAGTTCTGGTACGCGTAGGCCGAGAATTGACCGATATCAAGACGGTCAATATCGGTCAAGTCGGTCAAGTTCTTATTTGTCATCAAGCAACCCCTGGAATGGTGTCGGTGCACCCAACACGAAGGGTCTAGAATGTGTGAAGTACCGCCCCTGGCCCTGGGCTCTAACCGCCAAGAAACCCTGACCCTCGAGTTGGGCGATGGCCTTCTTGATCTGGTCGGTGCCGCCATCAATCGCCTGCACGATTTGGTTAGTGGATAGCTCTGCCCCATGCTTCTCCATGAACTCCGATAGCTTTCGCATCAGGTACTCGTGTGGAGAGAACCCCGCCTCGCCGCCGACGATTGAGATTTCGATCAGGTTGTCGGGTTTGGAAATCAAATCGACGGTGCCGACAAAACAGGCTTCGACCGATATCCCGCGCACGAACCCTGGGCGGTCTTTGGTGATCTTCAGATTTAATTTTCCATTTGAACCTCGACCGAAAGGCATGGAGACATCGACCGAGATCGCAACGCCATCGATGTCTGCTCGCTTGGCCTGTGCGCCGATGGCGTAGTTGCCGCGGGTGTCTTTGGCTTTAGTGACGTGGTCGATGGTCAGGACTGCCGCGCCCCACAAGCGAAGCGGGCGGAGCACAACCTGTGAGAACTGGGTGGCGTCTTTGTTCTTCTCAAGGTCCAGCCCGAGCAGATTCATGGCGGCGTTCACCCCATCCATCACAATCAGATTCGGCTTGAAGTCGCGGATTGAGGACAAGAGTGCCTGCTGTGCGACTTCGTTGTAGGCCCCATCGGGGTTCGCATACTTGAAGCGGCCGAACTGCTCGCGCAAGACTCCCAGCGCCTTCAACCGACCGCGAATCCCGCGCTTGGAATCTTCGAAATCGATGTAAAAGACCTTATTTCCCTGCACCAGCTGTTGGCGAACGGCTTCCAGCGCCACCCAGGTTTTACCAGATTCGGATTCCCCGAAGATCGCGTTGATTTTGCCCGCGTAAAGTAGGCACTGGCCATCGGTGCGGTACAAAACTGTTGGCCCAGGTTCGGTTTCGTCCTCGTCGTAATCGATGACTCGCGGCAGCCAGCTGGTGTCGGGTTCGGGCGCTGGCAACTCGGCCAACACGAGGCTCGGCACCACCTCGGGCACTAGCCATTGAGATAAATCAATCGGCTGGAGTGAGCTGCCGCCAGAGCTTCCAAATCCCTTGGCTTTCAGCGCCGCCGCCGACTTGTGGAAGTCGCCGCCGTGCTCGATCAGGGTATGAACCGCGAACTTGGAGTAGGCTCGCTCGGCGTCGAAGACGGTGCTAGTGCTAAAACAGTAAAAAAAGTCGGTGCCGTCGAAACCAGTCGTGGCCGAAATGCCCTCGCTCTTGCCTGGCCTGCGCCAAGCGGTCGTGCCCTTATTCGTGAAGACCCTGGACCAGCCCAGCGGCAACAAAATCTCGTTCCAGCTCGTCTTGGCGTTGTAGTCGTCCCCTGGAAGGTCGCGGTTCTCGTCTCGACTACCCGCGGAGACCTCGGAAGCCACCACGGAAGCCTTCGGAAGTTGATCAAAATATTTAAACAAGGAATGTATCGTCTCACGCTCCTCGAGGCTCAAAGAGGGTATCGTTTCAATCGAGCCCGAAATTAACTGCCAGAACCCACCAGATGAGTGACAGGTGCCGCCCGAGGGAGCCACGACCACGAAGCCGCCTTCGCCGCGAGTCTCGGCCAGGACATCCACACCATCATTCGCGCCTGGACGTCTGGCCAGTTTCACGTTGCCTGGCACTGGGCCTTGCAGCCTATAAAGCCAGTGCAACCCGCCCGAGGGGCTCATCTCGCAGTAGCCAGAGTTGAGCCTGTCCCAGAGCGCGTCGATACCCATTTCGTGCGCCATCTCCTTGATCGCGGTGTGCATGCCTCCAGCGACGGCTCGACCTTCAAGTTCTAGCATCTCGAGATTCCCAGAGATCTGGCCCGTGATCAGCCCGACGCCCTTGGCATCCTTGAACCACGCTTGAAGTTCATCCGCTGTCGGCAGCTTGCTCTGGTATTCTTTCCACGAGCCGACGCCTGGACGCTTGGAGCCGTCGGCCATGACTGGCACGACCGAGCACCCAGCCGCTGCAAACCTTAATGCGGCAGTGAAGACATCGAGCGTCATATTTCCCCCGTTCGTTGTAGCGTGCGACGCTGGGACTTGCACCCAGTGCTGCCTAATTCGGCTTTCCCCTGCCCGAAACTTACAGCGTCGCGCCTTCCCTATCAGAGTGGAAGGATACTCTTCTAGAGAAGTCTAGGCGGGTTTCGCCCCGAGTTGTGCCAGCAGCGCAGCGATTTCTGGCGTGATAACACCTGCGGCTGTCGGTGCTGGTGCTGGTGCTGCTGCTGCTGCAGCGGCTCCTGGCTTGTAACCTTGTGCGCGAGCCAGCGACGCTGGGTCCTGGGATGCGTCCTCGAGGATCCAAGGCGCGGTTTTGCCAGGTTTTGCAACACCTTGCTTGATGCGGCCGAGCACTCTCTGGCCGATCAAGGGGCGCAGTGATGAACGAAGAGCCACGTTGAAGAACAGCACATCGCTGTGCTCCTCGCCAGTCTCCAAGTTGATGAGGTCGCAGTTGATTGCGTCGGCTGGACCGTTGACCGTCTCAATACCAGTTCGGTATTCGATCGGTTTGAAAATGAGCAGCTGCCCTTGCAGGTCGGCCGCTTTTGGACCAAGGCTTGACGCCGCTGGTGAAGCAAAAGCTTCCATTAGTCCCCTTCTTTCTTTTGATTTGTGTTGGTGGTTGGGTCCGTTCCTTCAGACTCTTTGATCTCTTTGATGATGTCGTTGATGGTTTTCTCAGGCGGTTTCACCTGGGCACCCCTCTGACAGAATCTTGCTGAACGGTTTGAAGTACGGGCACCAGCTGCAGAGACGATCGCTCTGCGCAGGTATCTGACCCCAAATCTCTGGATTGGCCTCGAGGTCCACGACCGCAAGCAGTGCGTGAATCGAGTCCAAGCGAGCGAGCGCACCGAGTGCGACCTGCTCGTCGTACTCGCGCATGTCCAAGACCATGTCGGCGAGTGAGCCGCTGGTCGGTAGGAAGCAAAGCGCGACGTGCTTGACTTCAGCCCCTTGTTGAGCGAGTCCGTAGCCGTAGAGCTGAACCTGAATGACCTGCTGCGGGTCTGCCCCGTGTTTCTTGTAATTCGCCAACCTGTTTGGGCTGGTCGTCTTCCAATCGAGCACGACCCCGTTCTTGACGTCGAACAGGTCAACCGTGCCCGAGATGTTGCCGCGGATGTTGACCCGCTGCTCGACTAGCAACTCGGGGCGCTTGCCAAAGAGATCGGCCAGGTAGGCGTGGATTGCCGTGCCGACCTGCGCAGCCCACGAGCCGCCCTGCATCTCGTTCGGCTTATCCCAGTCCAGAAGTTTATACGCCAAGCGGCGCGTGCACTTGTGCCCGATCTCGCTCGGGCCGATAGCGACCTGGCCAGCCCTGGGCGACCAAACGCCCGCCTGAACAACGACGTCTCGGAGCGCGTTCGCATACTCCTGCGTTTCGCTGAACAGCTTCGCGTAGGTCATCGTCTGGACGCCGATGGTCGGGTGCTAGTCATCGAGTTCCACCAGCGAGAACCTGCGCGAGGTGCTTTCGCTCGACAAGAAGGCCAAGATCTTTGGGTCCAACACTTCACGTGCCTTCTTCATGTCGAGTCTGGTGCTGGTCACTCTCGTCCAACGCACCACGACCGAGCCGTCGACAGTCCCGAGTTCGTTCTCACCGAGCGCCTCCTGAATCTTCTCCTTGGCACTCGCGACTTTCTCCTCGAGCGACTTCGCCTCGGCCGACCACTTCCTAAACAACTCGAGCCACCCGACCATATCGATCGGCAACTCGACACTGCTCTTTTGATCTTCCATTTTTCCCCCCTAATACCAGTTTTTGACTTGCCAATGCCGCCAAGCCCCGCAGGGCCCTGCCGCTCCGTACCTTCGCCCGATGTAAGCAAGTGCCGCGACCATTTGGGGCACTGCCTCCAGCGAGTGCTTCATGCCCAGGTTGCGATAAGTGCCTTCAAGTAGTTGGCCCATCCCCGCAGCAGTGCTGGTCGGGTTCTGCGCTTTCTCGTTCCAGGCGCTTTCCTTGCCGATCAGCTGGGTGAAGCACTTGAATTGCTTGGTGGTCAGCAACTCCCGAGCCACGTCCCTCGCGTCCGCTTGCATCAGGTTCTGCCGAACTGGCACAACTGGCGTGAGCGGCGTCGCTGTTGGTGCGTCTAACGCGTCGAGTCCGAGTGACAATGATACTGCCACGGCGACGAACCGAACGACGAACTTCGTGTCTTGGCGCATCTGCGCTCCCTTCCAGCGGTTCAGGGTTTGAGATTGTCATACCCTGCCGCCTTCAGTAGATTAACGAATACACCGAACGGCAAAAGTGCAGGCCAGTCGGCTATGTGGGTTTCCCCTTGGCCGTCCAGCCTGAGAACTGCCACGGGCAAAAGCCCCTCTTGGTGGCGGTCTCTGAGCTGTTTCATGGCCGTCGCGATATTGAGACCGCGTCTTGCTTTGACTTCAATGTCGAGCCCTGGGACACCAGTGACATCGCTGCCCTGCCGCCCCGAGCCCGCGGATAAAGCGTAAGGCCAGCCGTTTGCGGCGAGGTATTTGGCCACGATGTCCTGTGATTTGAGTCCGCGATGCACTCTGGACTGGTTACTCATCTCGGACTCCAGCGGGCCGCTGAATGCCCGACGGAACTGGAGCCGAGAGACCGAGCCCCCGAAAATAATGGTAGACACCTGCGTCTACCAGCTGGCGATCTCATTGCGGAAGGCATCGAATGCCTCTTTCAGTTCCAGATCTGCTAAGGCAGGAGAGTGATAAAACCCCACCGTGATGCCGTCGTCGGACTTGACGGCAAGCGCCCACACACTCGCGGGCAACTGGATTCTAAACCAGTCCCCATGCTCGTTCGAACCTGCATGCAGAGCGTGGGCGGGCAGCGGTTCTTTTAGAATCGCGCTCAGCTGGTTGGCTGGATTGTTGTTCGTCTCCGTGCGGAGAGCGTTCTTGAACTTGTACATTTGGGTCCTTCCCCCTATGTTGTCAGTAGTCTAGCACGATCGGCTGTCATCACGGTGTCGACACGCCGAAGGTCGATCATGCCTCTTGCATCGCCGAGCGCAACACTGCCAGGCTCTGCCAGGTGTGTTCGGTGTCGGCACGTTCGCACGTTTCTTGGATGCCAGTTTTTGCGGATTGGTAGGCCTGCGCCCTTGTCATCCCCGCCCTGATGTACTTGTTTAGCATGGTGCTGCTGCCCTCGGTGCTGATGTTGTAGTGCATCCCTGCAGCGTTCACTCGCAGGTTCTGCACTACATCCAGCGTCGTGCTCAGCACGTGCTCGGTTATCGCACACAGATCGGGCACCGCCACTCGCTCGACTGATGAGTGGCTGATGTCCCTTTCGTGCCAAAGTGCAATGCCCTCGGTGATCGGCATAACGTAAGAGCGAGCAAGACGAGCCAAGCCGCAGATCTTCTCGGACGAGATTGGATTTTCCTTGTGTGGCATTGAGGACGAACCTTCTTGCCCAGCACGGCGGCCCTCAAACAACTCACGCACTTCAGTTCGCTGCCCGTGCCTGACTTCAAGCGCAAAGGCCTCACAGACCGAAACCAAGTTCGCCAAGCTGTAAGCCCAAGCCCCTAGGCAGTCGCGCATTAGCACCTGAGTGGCGCTATTTGGTGCGTTCAAGTCCAGCTTCTGGGCGACGTCCAACTCTATGGCCCTGGAGACGTGGGCATAGTTACCCAACGGCCCTGAGATGTGGGCAGTCTGCACCCCGCCCGCCACAAACCCAAGCCTGTCCAGGCTGCGATCAAGTGCGAACGCGATATCTGCAACTCGGTAGCCCCAAGTCGTCGGTTCTGCAACTTGGCCGTGGGTGCGGCCTGCCTTGCGTGTGTCTTTGTATTGGAGTGCGTGCTCGATCAAGGCTTCAAGCAGATCATACCCCACCGCTGTAATCAAACTGGTGGCTTTGCCGATCAAGACCGCGCTGGCCGTCTCCACCACGTCGGAGCTGGTCAGCCCAAAATGCACGAACCTGTGCAGCTCGCGGTTGTCAGTGTTCAGCCGCCAGGCTTCCAAGAAGGCCATGACGTCGTGCTTGAGAATCTGCTCTTGTGCATGGACTTGGATGGGGGTGGGCAGCGGGACGAGCTCTAGGGCCTGCCACAAATCGGGCTCCACTGTTCCCCGTTTGCCTTGCGCCTTCATGACCTCGATCTCGACCTGCGCCCAGACCCCGATCTTGCTTTCGTCTGACCAAACCGCCGCCATTTCTGGAGAGGTGTACCTGCTTATCATGGGAGAAGTGAAGCACGCCCCAACGCCCTCGGTCAATACACACGCCCAGACTTCGGCGTGTTGGCATGTGATGAACGACACATTCTTCGGATACCTTTCCGTATTGACAGCGTAATTACGCTGTGGTTGAATTATCTTATGGACGGGGAAGCTCCCCGAAAAGGAAGGCAAGAAAATGAACACAAACGACACAATCAGGGAAATGATCGAGAAGTACGCCGAGGTCTACTCACGTGCACTAAATCTCGGATTCGACAGCCTCGCCGCACATGGGATTGCAGATCGGTTTTTCCAAGATGGATTCAAATCTTACAGCCAAGACCTGCGCGACTTCCAGACAGCTGGGGTCGCAAAATGAGCGCCCAGCGTTTCTGGGCAGAAGAGGACGTGCTCGCCGAGGAGTTCGAGACAGAATTGAACATCACGACAAGCGATGCACAAAGCTTGGCGATGTCCGCCATGCGATCAAAATACGGAAAGGCATACGAACATGGGAGCAATTAAGGCGCTGTTTATGGACCTGCAGGACGAAATGAACGCAGTTGCTAAGGAGCTGGAGTTCGCCACCGAAGACGGGGACCTCGATTTGATGTTTGACACTCTGATCGAATGCACTGCCAAGCTGGCGGTTATCACTCGCCGCTACCACGGAGTGCACTCACGATGATACCCGAGTCGATTGCAGATGATATCGCCAGGTCGGTGCTCGAGCAGATCTACATAGACCACCAGTGTCACATCGATTTTATTGATGACATGTCCGACGGCGACTGCGACTGCGGAGTGCACCATCTTTTGCAGCTGTTGACTGGATTCTTGACATGACGACGGCCGCCAGTGGTGTACGGGGAGAGGTGAAGGAATGAACGAGTGCCTTCACGAGTGGGGGCACGTGCAGCTTCATGGCCTGGCGATTTACCACTGCCTTAAGTGTGAGGCCAGCTTGTTAAATGAGGGCGCTGGGTTTTTCGAGATCGGGGCCGACCTGTGAGCGAGCCCAGACTCGATGACGACATCGCGATGGGGCGCGACGAGGTTTGCGACGAGTGCGCCTGCGGCGAGCCCGATACAATGGAAGAGGCGGCTTTTGAAAAATGAATGTGATGAACGACACATTCTTCGGATACCTTCCCGTATTGACAGCGTAATTACCGCTGTGGTTGAATTATCTTATGGACGGGGAAGCTCCCCGAAAAGGAAGGCAAGAAAATGAACGCAAAGACAACAGAACTAAAGAGACTAGAGCTAATCAACGAGATCGGTTTGATCTTCAGGACAGAAAAGGAAGCCCTCGAGCAAGCACGCAGCCACGCCAATAAGATCCTTTACGCACAAATCGCAAAAAACGACGCGGATTTTGACGCAGCCTACGAAGCAGCAAGCAAGAAGGCACAAGACGCTTGGGTTGTACTCTAATGACAAGCAAGACATGGAAGTCAGTCTACAAGGACCCAATCAAGGCAGAGCTCGAGCGCGAGTTGGTCCTGGCTCTTATCGCCTACGCCAAGCAAAACGGCTGCACAGTTAAGTGGGTGAAGTGATGAGAATCGATCAAACCGCTAGGGGCGCCTGGCAGGTGTCGGCGCCAGTGACAAATGGACGCGACACTTGGGTTGAGTTTCGCACCTACTACGGAATCGACGAGAAGCACGCAGTTGCCAGCTTCTACAGTGTGGTGTGGGCCATGGGCTGGAAGACCGTGCTGTGACGCTACGCGAAAACGAGAATCTGGAACTGAAGAGGCTGATGGACTGGCACCTGCAGCAAGCCAACAAGAACCCAGACCTGCGCGACTTTCACATTTGGGCGGGCACCCTCATCTCACTAGTGAGAGAGATAAGATGAAACTGACAAAACGCGGCAGGCAAGTGCGTGCCCTTCTGATATTGGCTGCGATAGTCGCAGTTTTTTACGTCGTTCAGAACCTGTGGTGGGTCGATGACCGCTACTGCTGGGGCTCAATGGCTGAATGCTTTTACGAGGAGAAATGATGAGCAACGCAACACCAATTCGCACCGTTCGCGTGGGTAACAAGCTGTGGAAGGCAGCCAAAACCCAAGCGAAACGCGATGAGACGACGGTGTCCGAGGTAATCAATCGGGCACTGCGCGACTTCACCGCAAAAAAATAGAAAAACCCCCCGCCACTCTGGTTGCGAGTGGCGGGGGTTTTTTATGTTTTGAGCTAGTCTTGTTGGTCTAACACTCGGCCAAAATCGGCTTCTGTTTTGTCGGCCCACTTGATCGCTGGAGCCACGATGGCACCCAACAGCACCGCATATTGCGGAGCCAGGTCGGTCAACAAAGCGATGCCCATGGCTACAGCTGCCCCAACTACCGCACGCAAGTAAGACTTCGCTGCGGCTTTTTGTTTTTTGCTGATTTTCATTTGATCTCCTTTTTTGGCAGGGGTTTGACTGCCGACTTTATTTTGTTGATTCTCTTGGGCTGACCAAGCCAGCCGAACCAGGGTGTGACCAGCCGCCCGCAGGTTTCGTTGATCGAGATGTGCAGGTGTTTGTTGTGCATGTTGCTGCCAGTGTAGGCCCTGTCCCCCCGCTTAGACGACCAAATCCGACCTTTGAAGATTAAATACTTCACTCGGGGGTCTTCTTTCAGTTTGGTGTAGATCTCGGCACAATCAACACCGCCGTCTTTGTCGTGAGTCAGATCGGCCGCGAATCCCGTGTTGTGATCAGAGTCTGGGCTTTGTACTCGATGTGCAGCAGACGGAAGCAGGCCGTCGCTGGTTTTGTTGCGCTTGGGGAATAGAGCCGTCGCCTGGCGTAGTACAGCGATCGCGGCTGGTGTGGCTTTTTTGGCCGCGGTCATTTCTGCCCCCTGATTAACATCTCGATGACGAGTTCCATTTGGGTCTCGAGTCTTGTCACGGAATCCTTGAGACTCGTGCCGCTGTTGGGTTTGAGTTCTGCAAGGTAGTGCTTGACTAGCCAGCGCACCCCAGTCGCAACTGCTCCGAATAAGGCTGTTGTTGCGAGCGCGAGTTGTGCCCAGTCTACAAGTGTCATACGTCTCCCTGAGTGTCTTTGGCTTCGAGTTCGGCAAGCCTGGCGGCGAGCATCGCTTTGTCTAACGCTAGCAGACCAATCTGGTCTCGCAGTGACGCGATCACCAGGTTGATGTTCAGTTCTGTTTCTTTATCCATTGGAGTTCCCCTCAAGAACCATCACCCGAGCGTGCAAATCCTGGACCAGAGCAAGCATGCCTGGAATAATAAACCGCTCGTTCCAGTTCTCGATTTCGCCGTCGCTGTGGTCTGCAGCTATCGGGTAGTGTTCAGCCACTTCTTCAGCCACTAAACCAGGCACCATCATGCCAGATCTGTTGTCGGTTGGGTCGAGGTAGTCGGCTTTGAACTTGAACGCCCTCACTGGAATACTGAGTAGCTTGCTGGGCGCCATGTCAGCGACTGATGCGATGTCAACGATTCCCTCTTTAAATCGAGCGCTCGACGCAGTGCTTCGTCTTGTGCGACCGTCAGAGTCCATTCGCGTGTTGGATGTGTTGGCGCTGGTTGAGGGGTCTTGATTGTAGAACTGGTCGAGAGTGTACACGGCGCCGTTCATCACAACACCCGTCGTACTCACTTCAACGTACTTGCTAGAGCTGAAGGCTATCTGCGCGGAACCCGATGAGACGTAAGCATGCGGGTAGGTCGTGGCGGCTGGGTCAAACGTGGAGCCGTAATGCATGACTATGCCAGAAATAGACGTTGGGCCGATATGACCGACGGTTGAACTAGACTCCACGAAGGAGATGGAGTTGGTCGATGCCGAGACCGTGACACGGCGAGCGCCAGATGAAGTCCGCAAAGTAAAAGCCGTGAGTGTGCCAGCCGTCAATCGGTCCACAGTGATCGAGCCCGCTTGGATTTCTGCCGCGGTGATTGTGTTGGCGGCGATCTCGGCGGCCGTGATAGTCGCGCCAGCGATCTGGTTGGCGGTAATGGTAGAAGTGGCGATATTGCTTGCGGTGATCGTGTTGCCCGCGATTTTCGCTCCTGTGATAGTAGATGCAGCGATTTGCGCCGCCGTGATGGTTGAAGCGGCGATACTGACAGCTTCAATCGTGCCGACCACGAGTTTCGCGCCAGTGATTGTATTGGCGGCGATTCGGTCGGCTGCAAGGCTTCCCGTGGAGATGTTTCCAGCATTGAGGTTCGAGACTGTAATAACCGAAGCATCAATCGTTCCAGCTGTGATTTTATTCGCAGACAAAGACGCCAAAGCGTTGTCGCCCAGGGTAAAACCGCTCCAGGCTCCACTCGTGAATCTGTAGAACTTGTTATCGTCATCAGTGTCAAACCAAAGGTCGCCCTCTACGTAAGTGCCGCCAGTTGGTTGTGTAGTCTGTCTGTAAATGCGGTTTTTGCCATCTGCGGTGGTCTGTGCCGCTGTCGCTGCCGCTGTTGCAGCTGCCGCCGCTGCTGTCGCTGCTGCTGCCGCTGTCACTGCTGCTGCTGCTGCAGTCTCGGCTGCAGCGATTCCAAGGTCTTGCACTGATACCCAAGCGGCTCCAGTCCAGTAATATTGCTTGTTGCCGTCGTCTGTGTCAAACCAAACGTCGCCTTCAACAAGTGGAAAAACCGAACCGTTTGGTGCAGTGGTTTGTCTGTAAAGGTGGTTTTTGCCGTTAACTGTGACCTCAATCGCGTCGATCTCGACTTGGAGTGTGTCGGTCTCTTCAGTCGTGGCCGCAACGATTGGCACAATCGAAGTCTGGACCATGCCAGTGCTGGTGACCGTGATCGGCGTGATCGAGATTTGTGGGCAGAGTGGCATCGGCTTCCCTAGATCGTGATGGTGTAAGGGTCAACTACTGAAGTGAAGTAGCTGACGCGCCAGTTGTCGGAAGTTATGGAATGCGCGAGGCCTTCAACGACGCAGTCGAGTGTGATGTTGCGGCCGTCGTAAGTCAAGCGTTTGACCTGTACCAAGTCGTTAAGTTCAGTTTCGAGCATGTCGGTAGCAAGTGCGCCGATACCGATAGCCGTGAAATCGATCTGCTCTGCCAACACGACTGCGTCTGCATCTTTGCGGGCGACATAAAGCGCCAAGTTGGCGGCGGCTGTTTCATCCAAGACTGGGGCATCGAGTTTTTTGGATTTTAAGCCGTAGGTTGTGACGCTGGATGAGAAGCGAGCCGATTTTTGTGCTTTGTTCGGCCCCCTAAACATGACGGCCTCATTATAAACATAGTCAGTCCCAGGGTTGGTGATTATGCCGTCGTAGCCAACGCTGTTGGCGTCACCTTGATCGCTAAATAGTAGCTGAGTCGGGCGAGTGAACTTGTCGGCAATCGGGACCAGCGTCGCGACACCAGTGCGGCTGACATAGAAGCGGCCACCCACGCAGTTCGCGCACTGCTCGAGCATCTCGAGGCAGCTCATGTTTTGCTTGGTTTTTTGCATGACGACCGAGCCAGTGAGATTACGAGCGCCGCCACTTGGCCAGTCCGCGAGGTCCAAAGCCCTAGCGGCTCGAAGAGCCGCAGTCTCTGAAAATTGGCTGGTAGCGAGTGCTGGAGCGATTGCTTTAGCGATTGAGGCCAAACCGTCAACAAAAGTCAACGAGACAGTCGGGTAAATGCCCTGGTTGACCGCGTTGTCCTCGAGAGCCCCAGCGAACACCACGGTGCTGTTGCCAGTGATTCGCACCTGCATGCCAGAGACCAGAACGTTGTACCACGTGCTTGACGTGTTGCTTGGGTCAAACGCCCCAGACTGGTTGTTCAAGATCACCGCAGCGGTGCCAGCTTCGAGAAAATCGTTTTGGTACTGACGCCCGCGCCTGATATCAACTGCAAGCAGCAGATCTGCACTGACGTTCGTAAAGGTGCCACCAATGCCGAATGCGACTGTGAGTGTTGGGGCGTTTGCGGGCATTACAGCACCGCGAACTGACTGCCACCACGTCGGCGCATAAGAGTGGCAAGGCCGTTTTTGATGCCGTTGACCAAATCGCCCTGAGAGACGACCGAGCCTGCGACGTTCACCGTGATGTTCCCGCCGCTGTTGGTTGTGTTTTGGGCGATGTTGCCGTGCCCAGCCGATGCAAGCAGAGAGATGGTTGGGCTTGAAATGCCGAGTTTTCGCTGGCGCAGCTGGTTTTTACGAATCGCTTCAAGTGTGATCGGGTCGGTTTCTTTTAGGCCTTTAAGCCCGAACTTGCCCTGAAGCTTCAGCAGTAGGGCGCTGGATTTCGCGGCTTCTTGTTGCGCGGTCGTTAGGCCACCCGTGGCAGTTGTCATCCCGTCGATGCCTTTGGTGTAATCGTTGGCTGTCGCAGTGAAGCCTTGAGTGTTGAACTTAAACTTGCCGAGTGAATCGGCTGCTTTGTCGGAGTTTTTGTTGAACTTGTCCGCCGCGAGACCGATGCCCACCAGCGCAACACCAAAAGCGGCAGCACCAGCAGCGGCCGAAATACCACCAGTCGCCAAAGCGGTGGCTGCAGCAGACGCGAGGGACACGGTACGCAGCGCCTTCATGACTTTGATAATGGCCTGGATCCCCGTAACCAAGGCGGCCACTGCACCCGCTACCTTTGCGCCAAAAAAAGCAGCGATGATCACTGCGCCGAGGGTAGCGAAGACTTTGATATTGCGAGCCACAAAACTGAACATGTCGAACATCGTTTTGGCGAAAGCGATGCCGAACGAGATTGAGGACTTAAAACCCGCGGCGATTTTGTCGCCATTCTCGTCCACGAACTTCTGCACTGCAGGAATGGCTTTGTTAATAATAAGATCAGCAAACGCCTGGACCTGTGGCAGGAGCTTGTAGCCCAAAGACTCTGACGCTTCCCCGAATGCGAGTTTGATGCGTTCCATTTGGCCAGCGAAGGTGTTAGCTGCAGCAGCAGCGGCGCCTTCTGTTTCTCCAGCGATTTCGCGCAGGGCTGCAGCAAAGTCCTTTGATTTAACCGTGGCGGCTGAAATCTGCGGAAAGAGCTTTTTCAATGCTCCGACGTTGCCGCCGTAGCCCTTGGCCACCATCGCAGAAGCTTTGTCTAGTTCTACACCCTTGGCGGCCGAGATGTCCATGGAGATACCGAGCAGCGTCTGGGCTTTGGTGGTGCTGCCCGTTACGGCCGCTAGACGAGCAAAGGCTGGACGAAGTTTGTCGTCGGCTACACCGAAAGCAGCCTGCTGCGCCGTGATGTAGTTCTCGGTTGCAGCGATTGCAGCGTCAGTTGCGCCGACTGTGTTGCGAAGTGAATTGGCGAGCAGAACCTGGCTCTTTTGGTCTTCAGTCGCTGCCCTCACGGCGTCAAAGCCTACTTTGGCCGCAAACGCCCCAGCCGCAATCGCTGCCAAACCAAAAGCCTTGGCGGCTTTATTCGCGAATGCACCGAACTTTTTCTCCATGTTGCCGATGTCTTTAACAGCCGACTTCGTGCCCTTGTCGGAATACTGCGTCAGGATGCGAGCGACTATTGCCCCAACTGCCATCTTAGACTCGCTTTCTGTTCAAATGAACCTGGAGTTCAGCCTTGGCTTGTTCTAGCGCCCTGGCGACGTTTTTTTGGATTTTGTCTTTGTCTTTGTCCACTACGCGCCACACGATTCGAGAGGCTTGACCGAACCTGTTGCCAAGGGTCCGCAAGAACTGAGCAGAACCGCCGCCGCCAAAACCAGACTTGGTTTTGCGACCCGCCACTTCAAAGATCGCTCCAGCCGCGGATTTGTTGAGTAAGGCGCCAGCTGATGTGGTGTAATCCCCTCGGACTTTGCCTTGCACCTTTGTCTTTCTGATGCCCTGCTGAACGACGCCAGTGTTCCAGCCTGGCCAGCCAGCACCCCCACGAGTTGAACGACGTGGGCGGGCTGGGTCGTTTGGGCTCCACCCGCTCATTGGGGTGCCGTTGTTGCCGTACTGACTGGCAGCAGACACGAGCGCCTTGGCGTCTCGCTCTGCACCAGCTAATTCGGTGTTGATCACTTTGTTGAACCGTTTAACCGCGTCCTTGTCGAACTCTTTGAGCGCTTTTAGAGTCTCTGCCACCCCGCTGAGAATCAACACCTCTTCAGCCATTGCTCTTTTTCGCCCGTTCTCTCAGGTACGCGGTTATTGCCTCAAGTACCCCCTCGGGGGCGTCGAGTAAATCGATCGGTGAAATGCCAGTTTCCACCGAGACAGCAGCGACCGTGTAGGTCAGGCTGTCTCGGTGGACCCGAAAGAATCGTCAGCGTCGAGTTCTGCAGTAATCAAGGTGTCCAAAAAATCTGGGCCCCAAGGCTTTACAATGACACCAGCGCTGCCCATGCATTTCCAGGCTAGCCAAAAAACGTGCTCGATCTTTTGTTCTTCACCGAGCAGTTTTGGCATTCCCTTGCCGTACTGTTGTTCGAATGCAACGATAACGCGAGGCGTCAGTTTGTAAGAAGCCTCGATGCCGTCGGTGGTTTTAACCTTGATTGATAAGCCGTCCATTTGTTCCCCCTTGTGGTGTTAAGATTTGGTGATCACGCCGCTGATCGGCCAAGTGACCGAAGCGGTTGCGAGCTC
>Ga0209414_1000495_pt1 | contig 18591 bp, 20 predicted proteins | sample LakVidmifraction_4_FD_181154 | JGI IMG/M metagenome (GOLD analysis project Ga0209414, IMG submission 181154) | Hypersaline microbial communities from Lake Vida, Antarctica - Brine Hole Two &gt;0.2 micron (SPAdes) (version 2) | ecosystem: Environmental > Aquatic > Non-marine Saline and Alkaline >... | reverse complement strand
TAATAGCAACAATGTAAAAGTTAATACTGCAATTTTTAATTTTTTTGTTTTTTGACCTAATTTTTGAATTCAAGTTCAAATATCTAGGTAATATAACTAAAGTTTCTGTGTTGCAACCATAATATAGAATTTGAGAAATGATTCGGAAATATTATCATGAAGAATAATCGTTGCAACCAATAGTTGACATGCGGTTGGTGGCATGAAAATGTATACTTTGTTAGCATATAGATGGAGGCGATATCATGACATTAGGTGAAAGATTTCAAAATCTGCGAAAAGAAAACATGCTATCACAAGAAAAATTAGCTGAATTAGTAGGAGTTAGTAGGCAGGCTGTATCGAAATGGGAGACTGGTTTATCCAATCCTGATACTGAAAATTTGATAAAATTAGCAGGAATATTTAGAATATCAATAGATGAATTTACAGGAAGGGCCTTTGTTGAAAATGAGGTCACTGACGAAATGAGTGAGAAAATCAATAAAGAGAATCTAAAAAAACATTTATATATTTTGGGGGCAATTATTGGATTTTTAGCATTTGCAGTCAGTATGACTTTCGTAGAATCAAACTCATTATTTGTTATAGTTGGTATGGCTGGCATGGTAGGAATGGGCTATTGTATTTCAAATATAATGAAGTTGCACTAAACCGTGATAGTATATATCATAGTAATGTGTAAAATGCGTTTTTTCAATAAAGTAATACACACTACTGATAAACTGATAAACTGTGTCGCAGTTTAGAATAATGCGAACAAAAATGAGATAAGATTTACTCTTGCTAAATTATTGGAAGGAGGTAATACACTTGTCTAAAAACAACAAAAAACCAGTTGCAATATACGCTATATTAGGTGCGGGAAGTGGGTTAATAGTAGGACTTATTTATAACAATTTAGCATTAAGTTTAATTTTTGGATTTGCAATAGGTTTTATCATTGATAGTATAATTTATATTAATAATAAACGAACATAGTTCGTATTTTTTATATTTAAGCGTCGTAAAAGTAGAATAATACGAAGTAAAGTTTGTAGAGGTGATAAATTTGAATAGGTTAAAGAAACAGTTATTAAACCTAGCGATAGGTGAATTTGCAGCCATATGTACTTTTATTTTTGTATATAGATTATTAGACTTGGGAATGGGTAGTTTAATAGCATTTTCGTATCTTATACTTATATTATTACAAGGAAGCATGTATTGGCTTTATAGATATATATTGATTATCAAAAAGGAAAGCTTTGGTCTTATGGCCATAAAACTCCTTAGGTCTTTAAAACAGTTAAATATAGTTTTATTAGTGGCAATAAGTATGATAATACCTATTATTAAAAGTAGTAATAAGGATTTAGTATTTGCTATTGGATTATTTTTATTTGGAGTAATTGAGTATATAAATTATTATTGGTATAGATTAAGCTACGGAAAATCAGGATGGAATATTAAAATACTATTAAGTACAAAATTAAAAAAATCAAGTATAAACAAGATAATTAATAAATAATGTTAAGACACATTCTTTATAAAGTTCAACTTAACTATATGTAAAATTAAATAGTATCATTTTAGGAAAGGAGTCTGATTAATGAAATATATAAAAAAGATATCCATTGCGGATAAAGCGTTGGGCAACGAACTAATATCAGAGGGATGGAAAAAACTAAAAGAACCATCTAATTTAATCATATCAATTTTACTTTCAGTACCGTTTATGTTTATAAATGCGTTTATCTTCATAGTTATCGCATCCTATTTATATCCACCGTTGAAGGAACTTTTGAACAATGAACAACCCCCTAGCCTTTCTATTACAATAAACATATTTTCTCTAATATATGTTGCTATCATTTTCGCATTTATGACAGTACATGAATTTCTTCATGCCTGTTTTATACCTAATGGACTAAAATCAGACAAAACATATTGGGGTATTAATGGCCTCTTTGGATTTGTTTTTACCACTGAAAAAATTAAAAAGGGTAGATTTTTAATCATTTCTATTATGCCATTTATTTTATTATCAGTTATATTACCCTTTATTCTTAATATTTTCGGTTTATTAAATGGGTTCATTATTGTACTCTGTTTATTGAATGCAATGGGTTCATGTGTTGATTGCTTAAATATGTGTTTAATAGCAATTCAAGTTCCAAACGGTTCACATATCATGAATAATGGGTTTGAAACATATTTCAAGTAACTTCTGAATTGTAAGTATTCCCCTTGATAATCCATTGATAGTTTCATGTCGTATTCTTCTTACATTCTGTTTTTAATACCAATTGTTTTCTAAAAACAGAGTATCAAACACAACGTGTATTCTTTTCTTTTTTTAACCACTTAATGTGTTGTCTTTTCGGCTAACAGGCTGGCTCAAGGCATGTGGAGTGCGTTGTATTGATGTCAAGGAAATAAAGAAGTGTGCTTTGGAAGGCTTGATATAAGCCTTTCCGGGATTTTAGGTTGTAAAGTTGCAAGCTGAAAATCGATGTTTTTTTGCTCTGCGGGAACTTGTCCAAGAAGGCCTTATGACCCCGTACAGAGCGGATTAGTTTTCACTGACCCCGTACATAACAGATTAGATGTAATACCGCCGTAACCGCCGTCTGGTACCGGGTACCATTTTCATCCATTCATCACTTTCATCGCCTACAACAGTTCAAAACACTGTATCCTTTTTCAAGTTACCGCCGTTACCGCCGAGTTGGTACCTGGGAAAGCTCCGAAAAATAACGTTTAAATATTTAAATCTTCTGAAATTTGTATATTTATGTATGGCTTGAATCGTTAATCCCGAAGTTTGATGCATTTTATTGCATTAAACTTCCTTTTTCAATGATTTAGGCATTATATAGTGTCTGCCGATTAAATCTCTATAGCCTTGAAATCAGCAAATCTTTTTCGATAATTTAAAATTTGAAAAATTAGCGCAAAAAGTACTCGCGCTTGAATCTTAAAAAGATTCGTCACGAATACAGATAATGCTATAGAAGTGAGAGTGGTTTCTTCTAGCTTGGTTCTAATGAGCCCCATTCCATAGCAACGTTTGCTCAAACTGAACATTCTTTCCACTTCAATTCTATCCGTATTATCTTGGTATTCTTGTTTTTTATCTTCTTTTGCTGTTATACCCGGTCGTCCAAGTTTAGGTCCCGACAAACGGATGCCTTTCAACTTGCAGAAACCATGATTTCCACGTGTTCTATATATTTGATCTACCAGAACGCGTTCCGGATAATGTCCAGTCCGTTCTTTGAATCGTTTAATCGCATCAATTGTATCTGTTATTATAAAAGAAACCCTTATATTAATTAAGAATTGACCCTTTAAGAAAAAAATAATAAACTATCTATAATTGAAACATAAAAATTATAGGTGGTGATAAAGGTGTTGAAAATGAGTGGAAAATTTGAAATATTAAAGAGATATGTAGAAGGTGAAGCTATTAGATCAATTGCAAGAAATTGTCAAAGAAGTCGAAATACAATTAGAAAATATACTAGAGAATTTGATGAAGCATTAAAAGAATTGAAATCAGCAACTGAAGAAAACAAAAATGAACTGATAAGACAATTAGTAGATCCACCAAAATACAAAAGTGTTAAGAGAAAAAGGAGGAAATTAACTAAAAAAATAGAAAATGAGATTATCAAATGTTTAAAAGAAAATGAAATAAAAAGAAATGATGGTCGACGTAAATTGCAGATGAAAAATATAGATATCCATGAATATTTAGAAGAAAATGGATTTAATATCGGATATACAACGGTATGTAATTTTACTAGAAAGTATGAAAATAAGAGAAAAGAAGCTTATATAAAGCAAGAATATAATCCAGGAGAAACTCTAGAATTTGATTACGGAGAAGTACCTTTAATAATTGGAGGCGCGAAAAGAAAATTAGATCTGGCTCTTTTTACAACAGCAGATGGGTCATGTCACTTTTCAAGACTATATGAAAATAAAAAAACAGTTAACTATTTAGACGCTCATGTTAAAGCTTTCGAATACAATAAAGGTGTTCACAAGGAAATAGTCTATGACAACTTAAAACAAGCTGTAGCTCGATTTACTGGCCCTAATGGTAAAGAAGCAACTGATGCATTAAAAAAAATATCACTTTATTATGGATTTAATTATAGATTTTGTAATGCTCGAAGAGGAAATGAAAAAGGTTATGGAAAGTAGGAGATAATGTAAAGTAAAGAGCTAGAATTACTGCAATCACTAGGAATTATTTTTATTTACTTTACATTATCTATTGTAAAATTTAATTTTAAAATGATTTAAGCCATTCTAATAAGTCATCATTTGATAACCACGATGGGGCCTTGTCAGGTGTAACATCTGTATACGCTTTTTCAATTACTTCACGTTTTTTTTTCGAATCAGTTCTAGCATAAATCTCTGTTACTTGTACTGAACTATGGCCTAAAATATCTCGAATATAAATTAAATTAACTCCTGCCTGAAGCAGATGCATAGCTTTAGAGTGTCGAAGGGAGTGACAACTTAACTTCCCGGGATATAAAGATGGACTTTTTTGCTTTGCTAATTTTATATATTTACCTAAAATATAATTCATACCAGCTCGAGTTAGTTTCTCTTTCTTGCTATTGCTAAATAACGGGTACTTATTAGCATGAGACTCTAAAAGTCTATTTTCAATCATATAATTCTTAAGAAATATTAACTGTTTATCTAATAATGGAACTATTCTAGCTTTATTCCCTTTACCAATTAATTTAACAGTACATGGCGGTTCAAGTCTAACCATTGAAGGTGTTAAATCAATTATTTCTTGAACTCTTGCACCACTATCGTACATTAATGATAGTAAAGCAAGATCTCTTCGACCTCGAGAAGATGACTGGTCTGGTTGTTCTAGAATTAATTTTATTCCATCTAACGACAAATAATTAATTGTAGTTTTTTTTGTTTTTTTTATGGGAATTGATAAAATATTTTGCCATAAAAAGAGATTTTCTGGATGTTTATATTGGAGGTATTGAAAAAAAGAATGAATTGCTGCAAGACGTACATTCCTTGTTGCAATGCAACATTTTCTGTCTTCTTCGATCCAATTAAGAAAATCTACCACAATTTCTTTGGTGATGGACTTAAGATATACTTCATCAGCAGATATCCCTTTGTTTTCGTTTAAAAAGACTAAAAAGAGAATAAATGTATCTTTATATGAAGCGATTGTATTTTTACTTGCGCCACGTTCACCAGGGAGATATTTAATCAAAAATTCAGTCAAGTTTTTTGAAAAATCAGTTGGTTTCATTAGGCATCACCTCTGGAAAAACATAAGAACATATATTATTAACATCATGAAGTAGACTGGGATACATTTCTGAAGTTAATCTCACATATTTCTCAGTTGCTTCTAAAGACTGATGACCTAAATATTCAGAAAGAATTGGAAGTGAATAGTATAAATCAAGCCCAGATTCAGCCATTATTACCATTGTATGGACACTAAAAGTATGACGAATATCATGAAGACGTGGGCCATTTCCTTTACCACCATGAGAAATACCGGCTTTCCAGAGTACTTTTCGAAACCATTCATATATTACTTTAGCACTACAGTTGCCACCATTAGCTTTTACAAAAAAATAGTTTTCTTGGTCTTCAATTATTTGAAGTGAAGATCGATACTGTTTGAGTACTTTTAATAATGAGTCGGTAAAAGGAACCATTCTATCTTTTCCATTTTTACTGTTTCTAATGATAAAATATGATTCTTCAAAATTTACATCTTTTACTTTTAATGAAACTGCTTCCCCGATTCGAATGCCAGTACCATATAATGTTCGTAAAATTGCTGGAATAGCATTGCAACTTGAATTCATTAAACTTCCTATTTTTAGTTGTTCACTTGTAATTAAAATTTTTTCAATTTCAATTTTAGTGAAAACATAAGGTGTAAAAGTGCTTCTATATACTCTTGGTAGTTTAGGAATATATGAATTATAACCGGACTCATTGAGAAAAGCAGCAAATTGTCTTAAGTACATTACTCTCTTATAGCAAGTATTTTCAGATTCATTTAACCTTTGAATTGCCCATTTATCAGAAAGGTCCTTTGTAATTCCAATTTCAGTCTCACCATTTTCAATTGTAAATTGGTCAAATAAAAAAAATGTGGATTCAGCACTTTTAAATTTATAGCCAAGGTTCTTTTTAAATTCTACATATTCATTAAGTAATATTGCATATATACCTTGAAATATGCTCATTTAAAATCCCCCTCTTTCATAGAAATTTTGAGAAACTAGCGGAACCTCAAGTGCACATTGTCGTAGTGAATTTATATCAATACGTAGATAGTATCTAGTACTTTCTGTGTTTCTATGTCCAAGAACTTCAGAAATAACAGGTAAAGGCACTTTATTTTGAAGCAAAACGCCAACTAAACTATGTCTAAGTGCGTGAGGCCCATGCTTTCTTATGTTTTTATACTGAATTCCTGCTCTATTTAGATAAAAAGTTATAATACTAGATAAAGTTGTTCTATTAAGCCGATCATATGGTGAATTAACTTTTAAAAATATATATGAAAGCACAGATTTTGGTCTGTCATATTTTAAATAATCAATAATGGCATCACCAATTTCTGATATAAGAGGAAACTCGATTTTACTATTAGTTTTGTTTTGATTTAATATAATAAGGCTCCGATCCCATATAATATGATCAAATGAAAGACAGCATACATCAGTTGCTCTAAGCCCTAATCGGGCCGTTAGCAAAACCATAGCATAATCCCGTTTACCTTTTGGGCTTCCTCTATCAATAGATTTTATTAAAGCTTCTACTTCTTCTTTTGAATATATTGAAGGAAGTTTGGGTTGCTTGACGCGCTTACTCTTAGGCACCATTTGCGAAAAATCTTTCTCAGTTACTTCTTTGTCATATAAAAATCGCAAATACATTTTTAGAACGGAAAGATTTCTATATCTAACATGTGAAGTACGAAAAATAAGTTGATTAGCATAATTTTTTAAAATTTGATGATTAATTAAATTAATATTTTGAATATCGTTATTTTCAAGAAAAACCAAAAATTCGTATAACCGTTGTTTGTGTTCTTCAATAGTAGAGTGAGCAATTCCACAAGACCTTCTATACACTATATAGTCCTGCATAGTTTTGCCAATATCACCTTTTAAATTACGAAATTTTTGAGATCTTTTGTGTTTGACGACACCTGTTTCAATAAATTCGGTTAAGACATTAGTACACTGTATTATACCTTTTTCCCATCGATCAATATCATCATAGCTTCTTTCTCCTATTAGATCACAAATAAAATAATCTCCAACATTTGCAGTAAAGAATTCTATTTTCTTTTCCTTCATGAATCTTGCAACTCTTTTCCATGCAGAATGGTATTGACTTATTCTCGATTCTGAATAGGAAAGTTTTTGAAGATAATTCGTTACTTGACCAGTTAACACCTCAAATGACATATTTTGTTTCATAATTTTACGCCTCCTAATTAGTTTAAACTTGCAATGTCTAAATTAATTATAGAGCCATTATAATGTAAAGTAAATAGAAATCATTTCTAATGATTGCAGTAATTCTAGCTCTTTACTTTACATTATCTCCTACTTTCCATAACCTTTTTCATTTCCTTTGCCTGGCCCACAAAATATCGATTCAAAACAATAGAAAGATTGAAATTTAAGAAATTCTTCTTGGAGTACACGATTCTGTTCTTTAAGAACTTTTTTGACTGCTGGTTTTAGGTTATCAAAAATAATCTTTTTAGGAATACCTCCAAAAAATTTAAATGCTGAGGTTAATCCGTCAAATAAAAATTCAGTTTGTTGTCTTGGATAAGCTTTGATAAATTCACCTTTTGTGTTACATAGTTTAGCACAGAAAATATAGTTTTTAACTGGCATACCTTTTCTTACAGAATAAACTTCTCCAAAATCTACTTGAAGACTACTGTTGATTGGAAGTAATTTTAAATAGGCTTCCTTCTGATGAATATGCAGTTTTTCTTCTGATTTTCTACACTGATAGGTAAAAGCAGAGTAACTACCCGTGTATCCCTCTTCACAAATTAGTTCGTACATTCTTGTTTTAGTGAGCTTTTGCCCCCGTGGTGCTTCATTATTTAATCTAACCATTTCTGTAATACAATTTTTAAAATCGCCATTAATAGGTTGGAGTCTTTTAGCATTTAACTTATATTTTTGCTCAGGATTTTCAATTGCTCTCGTAACAGTATTTCGGTGTATTCCTAGTTCACGAGCAATTGCTCTTTTACTCTTTTTTTGATTAAAATATAAAAATCTTATATAATTGTATTGTGCCATCTCAATCACCTTTCATACCTCCTATCATAATGATTTGTCGTTAAATCAATTATATAGGAGACTGGTGGTAAAGTGGTACACTTTTTATTTAGCGGACTATTAGTTTTGGTATACTATTAGTTTAGCATATGCATTAAATTACCAGGGGAGAGTTTTTTATTGGAAAAACTAGTAAATACATACTTTATGGCGCAAGGAGAGAAATATTCACTGACCTTAATTTAATATTATCCCATTTGAGATTTATTACTTTTGATATTTTTAATCCTGTATTTAAAATTATTTCATAATAATTTTATTTCGATACTGACTAAAATATCTTGTGTTCCAATAATCTAAAACTTTCTTTATATCTTCAGCATTTAAATCTTTGGTAATTTTCTGCTTATTTAGTCAGTGCTTCCTTAATCTTAAAGAATTGGTAGAGGCAGAGGAACAAAAAAGAGATAAAAAAGGTAAAAATATAAAAGACTAAAAAATAATTGGATAAAATATCTCTTCAAAACATGATATTAAAAAGCTAAGGTTAAGTTACAAAAAAATATACAGATAAAAAGATAAAACGAGATTAAATGTATTCCTCCCATAAATCAAATTAAAGAGTATTAAGGAGACTAGTATGATGAGGAAGATTTTACCTTAGAATGAATTTTTAAAAAGAAGGGGTTAAGGTTACAACTTATTTAAGTAATTTAAAGAAAGTAAAATAAGATAACAGGCTTTAGATTGAATTCTAAGGTCTGTTTTATTTGCAATAAAAAAAAATAAATGATAATATAAGTTTAACAAACTGTTAGAAGTGTGATTAAGATGAAATTTGATAGAAATATATTTAACACTGTGGATTAGTTTTGAAAGGACGATTTATGAATAAAATTAGAAGTATTAGAGGAAAATTAATTATAGGCATGGTAATTACTTTATTAATAAATGCACAAATTGCAAATTTGATTTTAAAAGTTATAGAAAGGGTTTATGATTTTGAAGGTGTTATTGGTGTATTTATTAATACTGGCATAAACATTCTTACAACAGTTGGAATATTACTTATCCTTGTACATTATATTATATTAAAACCTATTAATAAAATAAGTAATGTTATGGGAGAAATAGCTAATGGAAATCTAACTAAAAGGGTAGATATTAAATCAAAAGATGAGTTTAAAATTCTTGGAAATCATATTAATGCTACAATCGATTCACTAGAAATAATGATGTCAGATATTGATAGTATAAGTGGCGATGTTAATACAAACAGTAAAAGCTTAGAAGATGATAATGAAATATTAGTTAAAAACTTAGAAAATGTAAGTGCAAGTGTCGAAGAAATATCAGCAGGGATGCAAGAAAATAATTCATCTGTTGAAATTGTTACGAATCAAATTGCCGAAGTTTTTGATCTATTAAAAGATTTAGTGAACCAAGTGGAAAAAGAAAAGAAAAATACTGATAAAATGTTATTAAGAGCTGATGATTATCGAAATATGACAAAAAAAGCTATTGAAGAAAAGGATCAAATATATAGTGAAAAGAAAACTGAGATTCAAAAATCTATTGATAAAAGTAAAATTGTAAGTGAAATAAGAGAGATGACAGAAATTATTACTCAGATTTCTGAACAAACAAATTTATTAGCATTAAATGCTTCCATTGAAGCTGCTAGAGCTGGTGAACATGGTAAAGGTTTTGCAGTTGTAGCAACAGAGATAGGAAAACTTGCAATTGAATCTGCTGAAAATGTTGAGAATATTAAGCCAATTATTATAGAAGTTGAAGATTCAGTAGATTCATTGTCTAAAAGCAGTTTTGAAGTTTTAGAGTTTATTGAAAAAAATGTTGGTAGTGATTATAATGAATTTAATAAATTAAGTGATGTATATCAAGAGGATGCTTCAAATTTCCAGAAATTAATAGAAGAAATTATAGGAAATATTAGTATAATTAATGGCCATTTGAATGAAGCAAAAGGATCATCTAAGAATGTAAAGGAAGTAACAAATCAATTAACTATTGGAACTCAAGAAATTGCTGAAAGCGTTGAAGAGATTTCTAGTAAATCAATTAACATTCAAAGTATAATTCAGGATCAATCTCAAATCACAAAAAGTTTAGATGAAAATATTGAAAAATTTAAAATCAGCTAAAATCGAGGGTCTGTCAAGAAATTGGTATAAACTATTTTAATTTTTTCATATTGAATAATTTCTAGTTCTAATAATATATGCAATTGCAGTTATACTATTTGTAAACACGTCTAAAAGTTGAGTATATTTTTTATTAGGTTTTGATCCAAGTTATTTCCATTCCAATCTATATCTCAAAATCCTTCAATGTACTCTCCATTTCTTCATCCACTATATGGGTATAAATTTGAGTTGTAGATAGATCACTGTGCCCAAGAGATTTTTGAACAATTCTTAAATTTTTTGTTTCACTTAAAAGTCTTGTTGCATAGGTGTGACGGTATTGATGAGGTGAAACTTGTCGATTAATAGATTCATTAGAACATTTATAAAAACTCTTCCTTAAATTACCAGGGGAGAGTTTTTTATTGGAAAAACTAGTAAAGACATACTTTATGGTGCAAGGAGAGAAACCCTTCCTTACTAATACCCCTTCTTGTCTTTCTCTATAGCGTATGAGAGACGCTATTACGTTGTTATTCACCCAAAGCACACGATCTTTCTTACCTTTACCTTCTATAACATTAATTTTACCTGAAGTTAGGTTTATATCATTCCATTTTAAATTAATCACTTCAGATATTCTTAAACCTGTATTCAAAATCAATTGCATAATTCTTTTATTACGATATTGACTAAAATATCTTGTATTCCAGTAGTTTAAAACTTTCTCTATTTCTTCATTGTTTAAAATCTTTGGTAATTTTCTACTTATTTTCGATATCCTTAATAATTTTTTGCATTTCAAGATGGTAATTAGTATTATTATTTTCCAATACACCTACAACAGTTCGTCTAAAATACTCTTCATCAAGTCGACCAGCATCTTCAACTATTTTTGTATTTTCAATCCATCCATCGATAGATTTTTGATTTCCTAGAATAATTTTCTTAGCTTTAACTAAATCATAATTTCTTTCGTCACAATATTTTTCGATTTCTTCCCTTAATTGATCTAAATACATCGACATCCTCCATTTCTGCTATATACACGATTTTACCTATTATCGTATCTTATTCACGTTAATTTTCTTAAATATTAGAAATTAGTCAAAAACAAGTAAAATCATATCTTATTCACAAGAAAATACTTTAAATTATAAATCTCTTTCGTGCAAGGTTTATAAAAATAGTTTAAATTATTCTATCAAAAGGATGCTATTAATTTTGAATATTAATTCAAAATAAAGCATAGCTCCATAGATTAAAGCAGTATGAATAATAAAATTAAATATAATGCCCCACTAGTAGATTAGTTACATATCAACTCATTTAATGAATTTTAAGCAAAAAATAATTTTCTAAGCTTTTAGACTAACAGCTAATGATTAATGATTTTTTTTTGCTTGTAATAGAATGTAAGGTTTAAGTTTTATATTTAATAAAAAAATATAAATGATAAGATGATTATAAGAAGAAGTTTGATAAAATAGAAATATGAATCAATAGACGGAGAATAAAAAATTTAGAAAAATCGTAAATCATTTTTTGGTAAAAATTATAATAGGAGAAATTCAAAAATGGTGTTTTTTATAGTATATACAATTCAAGCAATCTTATTAAAGACTATAATAAATTTTTTAGGTATTAAAATTGGGATTATTGCTTTTTTAATTTTATTTTCATTTTTCAGTTTTTTGATGTATTGGGGTGATATATCTTCAAAAAGTATTAGGTTCGTAAGCCCTTTGGAATACAATACTTTGAAAGGACAGTGGTCAGCAAAAATACAATTAATATTAATATGGTGGTATCCCTTAATTTTATTTAGAAGAAAAAAACTATTAAAATATTTATTATTTCCTAATTCCTTACTAATTGGTATAATAATTGCCAGTATTATTAATTTTAATTCTCATTTTTATTTCTTTTTAACATCAACTAGCATAGCCCTCGTTTGTCTTTATATTCCACTTTTCTTCTCTCCAAGTGAGGTAAAATAGCAGTTAATATTACAAAAATATTAGAGGATGTGATTTAAGTGAACAAGAATAAAGTAATTGATGATTCAAATGGTAAAGCTATAATTATAGAATCATTCAATTTAGAATATGACAAAGTAATTTCAGAAATTATAATAACAAAGTATTTAGGCAATGAGGTAGATATCATTATCCCTAAAGAAATAGATGGATTACCAGTTACAACGATAGGAAGTGGGGCATTTGCAGATAACAGATTAACCTCAGTAACAATACCAGATTCTGTAATTGAAATAGGTCAACAGGCATTTGCAGATAATCGATTAACCTCAGTAACAATACCAAATTCAGTTACTAAAATAGGTGTTAGGGCTTTTGATAAAAAAGTGACTATTATTCAAAATGGTATAAAAGAAGATGAGAAAGATAATACTATAAATCAAAGTATAAATAATAATAATTCTATCAAAAAAACTAAAGAAATAGGCGGTTTTTTATACTTAGTAGTTTTGGGATTATTATTAAATGTAATTATTTATCCTTACAGAGCATCTAAAAGTTTTGTTAATCTGATTAATACAAATCTAAATGATGTTGCTGAATCTTTTGGGAATATTATAACTTTATTTATAGTAATGGAACCTTTTTTCTATTTAGGTCTTTCAATTTTAATTGTAATTTTACTAATTAATATTTCTAAAGAGAAAAAAAGAACAATATTTCTATTAAAATTGTATTATATTTTAGTTGTAGGACATGGCGTATATACATTTATATTCTTGAATATGATTGATATAAGTAATACAGAAACCGAACCACTTACTTCTATATTTGTGGGAGTGCTTTATATATTATATGTTTTTAATTCTAAAAGAGTGGAAGAAACTTTTATAAATGAATAGAAATATAAGGGTGGAAAATGGTAGTAATGGTATTCATCTTGGTAAGTTGTCTACTAATGAATTCGATTCAGACTCAATTTATAATGAATTTGGAAGTTATGGTAGTAAATTCTCAAGCACTTTAATATGGAATGAATTTAGTGAATATGAAATTGAATTTTCCAGTAAAAGTGCATTTAATGAATTAAAAGTAAAATATAAACTTAAGCCTTAAAAAACCACCGCAGCCTATATAAGAGCCTGATTTATGAAGTTCCTAAAAGGGAAATACATATTAATTATAAACTTGTCAAAACATTACATTGAGAATAAACATGATCATCAACACAAGGGGAAAATATTATTTTTAAAAAGTAAGCGTCAAATAAAGCACACCTTTTAATGACATATTTTTTATGAGATAATTACCCCAGGAAGAAAAAAAGGAGGTAACTATCTAATGAAATGTGATTCTGAAAAATCAGATTTGTGGCATAAAAGAATGAAAGCTTTTGAAAATGGTCCTTTAAATGGAACAGATTACTGCAAAGCAAATAATTTAACTTACAGTCAATTTTTGTATTGGAAGAAAAAAATTAAAACCAAACCTGTAAAATCAATCCAAGAGAAACAATCCTGGGCTAATGTAATAATAGATAACGATCCAATTCTCGACTCAAATACAATTGAAGTAGTTATTGGTAAAGTAACTATTAAAATAGATTCAAATTTTGATCAAAGTATCTTTGAGAAAGTAATGCAATCATTGGTGAAATTATGTTAGAGACCAATTCAGATATTTTAGTTTACTTTGCTACTGGCCCGACGGATTTAAGAAAATCAATTGACGGGCTCTCTATTTTAGTACAAGAATCTTTTAATTTAGATCCCTTTCAACCAGCTTTATTTGTTTTTTGCAATCGTAATAAAGATAAAATAAAAATTTTAAAGTGGGATCTTAATGGTTTTTGGCTTTATTATAAACGGCTTGAAAAAGGAACTTTTAAATGGCCAAATCTGTCAAATGAAAAAGTCATTGTGTTGGCTCAAAGAAATCTAAGATGGTTACTTGATGGTCTTTCTATTCATCAACACCTAGCACATGAAGCTGTTCATGAGCGTTTAATTATTTGATAAATAAACTTAAAATAATGAAACTTTTACTGTTTTTGTCACTTAAATGATGTTATAATAAGAGTATGAAAAACACTAAAAATTCAACTAAGGGACAATTAAATGAACAAGAAAAAGTAGCGCTTTTAGAACAAGAAGTTGCACTTTTAAAAGTTAAGGTTAATTGGTATGAAGAACAAATTCGCTTGAGTAATCAAAAGCGATTTGGTGCTTCTAGTGAAAAAACAAATTCTGACCAATTAACTTTTTTTAATGAAGCTGAAAAAGAATTTTCTTCTAGAGTAAAAGAACCAACTGTAGAAGAAATCACTTATAAACGCAAAAAACGAAAGAAAAAGACTTATGATGAAAGTTATGGTCATTTACCAACAGAAACAATTGTTTATGATTTATCTGATGAAGATAAAAAATGTTCAGAATGTAATAATGATCTACATGAAATGTCAAAAGAGATTCATAAAGAAATAAAAATTATACCTGCCAAGGCATATATTGTTGAACATGTTAAAAAGGTTTATTCATGCAGACATTGTGAATCAAACAATATTTTGGTACCAATAAAAAAGGCTGAAGGTAAAAATCCTGTTTTAAAAGGTTCTCTTGCATCACCTTCTATTATTGCCTATGTAATGGATAAAAAATATACTTCAGCAATGCCACTGTATCGGCAGGAAAAGGAGTTTAAAAACTTTGGTATTAATTTATCCCGCCAAACTCTTTCAAATTGGGTAATCAAAGCTTCTAATCAATGGCTAAGTCCTTTATATGAAAGATTTCATGAACTACTTGTTCAAAGAAAATACTTACATGCTGATGAGACAACTCTTCAAGTGCTAAAAGAAGATGGTCGAAGTGCTCAGCAGAAGTCATATATGTGGCTTTATACAACTTCAAAAGATACTGGCCCGTCAATTTGTCTGTATGATTATCAGACAACAAGAGCCAGAAAGCATCCACAAAGATTTCTACAAGATTTCAAAGGTTATTTGCAAACCGATGGCTATTCAGCTTATGATAAGTTAGAAAATATTTCTGTAGTCGGATGTTTTGCACACGTCAGACGTTATTTCACTGATGCATTAAAAGCCGTGCCAGATAAAAGTAGTATAACGCATTTATCTGCTACAAAAGGGCTTAATTTTTGTAATGAACTTTTTAGAATTGAAAAAACATTGAAAGATTTAGAACCTAATCAACGTTATGAAAGACGTTTAGAAGAAAGCCAAAAAGTATTAGACGTTTTTTATCAGTGGTTAATAGAAACACAAAATAAAGCATTACCTAAAAGTTCTTTTGGTAAGGCAATTAATTATACGCTCAATCAATGGAATCGTGTTTCTAAATTTATGGAAGATGGTCACTTATCAATTGATAATAATCGAGCTGAAAGAGCCATAAGACCTTTTGTCATTGGGCGTAAAAACTTTTTGTTTAGTAATACACCAAAAGGTGCTAATGCTAGTGCTACAATTTATAGCATCATTGAAACAGCAAAAGCAAATAATTTAAGCCCTTATCATTATCTAAATCATTTATTTGAAACATTTCCAAATATTGATTTAGATCATAAGGAATCTATTGATGCTTTATTACCATGGGCAAAAAACTTACCTAAAGAATGCTATCTAAATACTAACTAATCTTACCACATCATATTTTCACATAATAGGTGTGGTTTTTTTGACGCTTACATTTAAAAAGGATCGGTTATACTTAACTGAACAGTTTTTATTTATACTAATTTTCATTAACAATTTGATGAATTGTATTTGTCTACGCACAACACTCGACCCATATAGAAACAATCTGTTTATTGAAAAGAAAATAGAGCGATTTCTAAAGAATCTAATGATGAAATTAGGTTCTTTTTTTAGAAAATAGAATGTGTACTGGAGTATTTGTAATTAATATGACAGTACTAAGTTAGAAAATTTAATTATTAAATTGTTCCCGCACTATGATTAATTGTATAGAATCAGTCTTATTACTTAAGAGAAACACAAAATTGATAAAAATCTTATACCCAATTATTGTTTTAATTTGGAATCCTATGATATACTTTTATTAATAGATAAATAAATATTTGATTTTAATTATCTATAATCTTATTTAAAATATTATGACTAATATTGATATAAAAAAATGAAGTTTTTAGAGTATAAAGGGGTAATAATGCTTTTAAAAAAAGAATTAATGAGTCGATTACAAGATATGGAGTTGTTTGCTAAAACGCTTGAAATTGAGCCTTTTGAATTATATTTACTTGGCGGAAGTGCTTCAATATTAGGAGGATATACAAACCGATCTACTAGAGATTTTGATTTTATTGATTTGGATTACTCATCAAATTTAGGTAGAGTTTTTCGTTTATTAGGAACCTTTGATTTTTTAGATTATTGCTCAACAATTTTATCACCAACATATAAAGAAAGAGCAATTAAATTAAAAGAATTTAAATATTTAAACATATATATTTTATCACCTGAAGATATTATAGTCAGCAAGATTATTAGATTATCGAAGAAAGATCAATCGGATATTAAACAATTAATAACTCAGTCAGATATTGATTTAATTAATCAAATTATTCGTGACGTTTTAAATCGAGATGACTTAATTGAAACTAAAAAAATTACCTTTAGAGATAAAATTATTATTTTTAAGGAGATATATAATGTATAGAATAGTGAAAGAGAGTTATGAAAATTTTAGAAAAGATTTTTCGGGCACTGATTCAGTTGAAGATCCACGATATGAGGTAATGAAAGCTTTTTATTTGCTTTTCGATTATGATAAATGGACTGAGGCAAAAAAAAATAAAAGTACCGATTATAAGAAAGTTGCTGCTTTTTTAGACTATATTAATAAGAATTCATCAAAATATCAAGAATTCCAAGTGATTTTATGGGAGTTGGAAGCGCGTGGCTATTTCGGTGAAAACTATTCAGTATTGAGTAATCAAGAGAGGGATGAAATAATAAAAAATTTCCAAATGTTTTTGAATTTAACATACTGGAATTGATTTTCAATTATTATTTCATAAATTAAGAATAAATCATTTTAATCTGTACCCTATGTAAAGGCTAATTATAAAAGACTTTGTGCTATTATTGAAAGATAATTACAAATATTTAATGGGGATTATCTTTTCTAAATTTCGCTTCAGCTGTAGGTTTAATATTAATTAGAGTAGTGACTTTAATTGTAGCCTTAAATTGCAATAGCAAGTTGAACTAATTTCAAACTGTTAATATAAGTATGATTAATATTGCTGTATACCATAGAGTTCATCCTCAAAAGCTTCATCAGGTGTAAGATAATTTAGTATTTTACGAGGCAATGTGTTACACCAGTTTTGGACTTTAGAAACATCATCTATTGAGTAGTTAAGTAATGAGTTGCCTTTAGGTATAAAACGTCTGATTAAGCCGTTATGACGCTCATTTGCACCACGCTCTGACGAGGTATAAGGATGAGCAAAATAGATTGTAGTGCCAGTTATTTCTTCTAGCGTTGAGAGTTGAGAAAATTCAGATCCATTGTCGGCAGTTATGCTTTTAAAAACCGTTGAGAATAAATCCCCTGCATCCATTGCTAGAGTCTTGAGTGCCTTCATAATTGATTCTGAGGATTGATCAGGTACTTTTCGAATGAGTTCTTTTCGTGTCTTGCGCTCTGTTATAGTCATTAGTGTTGCTTCGCCTTTGGTTTTCTTTCCTATGGCAGAATCTATTTCCCAATGACCAAATTCACTGCGATCATTAATTTCACCTGGACGTTCAGAAATACTTCTACCCAGGACTTTCTTATGTTTACGGACACGCTTCTTTTTGGTATTTATTCTAACCTTAATAGGTAAATCTATATTAGTAATTTTCAAAAGACCTAAATCAATATAGTTATAGACAGTCTTTGTACAAAGCATTTCCTCTTTATTAAATGTATTATGACGTCTTGCTGCACCACAGATAGCATCTATAGAATGCATCTTTTCATAAAAATTATCTTCTAGAAACTTTATGAACTTTGTGCATGATAAGTACTTAAATTTAGGGCCGCAATTTACACGGTTTTTTTCGTAAGTTGCTTGCCCTACATCAGGATAGTAGAGCGTTACAACTTT
>Ga0209414_1000494_pt1 | contig 18591 bp, 22 predicted proteins | sample LakVidmifraction_4_FD_181154 | JGI IMG/M metagenome (GOLD analysis project Ga0209414, IMG submission 181154) | Hypersaline microbial communities from Lake Vida, Antarctica - Brine Hole Two &gt;0.2 micron (SPAdes) (version 2) | ecosystem: Environmental > Aquatic > Non-marine Saline and Alkaline >... | reverse complement strand
ATTATCAGGCAAAAGCCCCTCTAAAAATGGTAGAACTTTTGCTTTTGAATAACTCGTGGCGCCAACCGGCATAGCTAGCGAGATCGGCGTGGAGTCAGGAGGATAGGACTCGAAATATGAAAAAGTCAGGTTGCCAGTTTTGCTCTGGGATAAAAGACCGCAGCTCTGTCCAGACATCCGGACAATTAGGTCACTCATGCTTTGCCGACAATCGTGATTCCCTGCCCTAGATTTTCCAGAACATCTAGGACCTTCCAAAGTTGAGCCTCGGGTTTGCCTTGTTCAAACTCGACCAGCCATTTTCTGGACACTCCAGATTTTTTGGCAAGCTGAGCTTGGGTGAGGCCCTGCTCCTTGCGCAGGTTATGGGCGATTGCTCCAATTGCGATCACGTTTAAGGTCATGGGTAAATTGTAAGCTTTGCGTTACAAATAATAAAGTAACTATTCAGTTACATCTTTCTTTGTAACGCAATGCACACATTTGTCTCGGAGGCAGTCAGCATTCGGGAGCTAATCTCGTTCACCGACGCAGATTCACCGCGAAGTGCTCCAGAGCAAGTAGCACGTCCTCGGCTTGCCAAATCCGATTCCTGCCACCTATGCCCTGCTTGGTCAAGATGCCAGCCTCAACGAGTTTGTCAATTGCCAACTGAGAGTTAGCATCCGAGCGCCCCAATATTTCTACTGCCCGTTTGCGGGTTATCACTGGGCTGGCTATTAGATGGTCCAGCAGTTCTTTGGCACCAGAATCAGAGCGAACCTGAAGTTTGCTGCCCCAGGACGTCCTGACACCTTCGAGCTCCTTGGCCAAAACCCGGCTATTGGAAACCGCAACCAGGGCGGCCTGCTAGAAAACCTCGATGATCGGCTGAGGGTCACCGCTTCGGTAAGCATCTAGCGCCGCAAAGTAATCTTGGGTGTTTCTAAGCAGTCCGGCCGAAACCGGAACCATCACTGAGTTAGTAACTCCCAGCCGATTTAGAAGCACCTGAACCAGAGCCCTGCCGGTTCGCCCGTTACCGTCTGTGAACGGGTGGATTGATTCAAACTGGGCGTGCGCTATTGCAACCTGCACTAACGCCGGAAGATCGCTTCTGTCACAAAAAGCAACCCACAGAAAGAAAAATATGTTGCGTTATCCACTGAAATATTGGACAGTCCGTGGGTGGCAGAATCTCTTATTGCCTTCTTCGACCTGCTGCGAGAGGGATAGCCAAAGAGGTTCCTTGGCAGCTGTCCCACTGTGTTTCGCCTGCTGGATCGACGGGCACGATGTACTCATCTGCTGCGGCGATGGTGTGACCTGGTGTGGCGGTTCCGTATAGCTCAACGTGCCGAGCCTGGGCAATGATTGTGATGTTTTGCATGTTCTTCTTCTCTTCCATTTTTTTTGCCAAAGCGGCGCTTAGCGCCGATGGTAGGTGAAGCGGAACACAACCCGTAGGGCTGCGGGGCGAAGAATTTTGGTGCGAAATAAGGGAGCGTTGCGACCGCATGCCAAAACTCTTCGGAAAAGCAGGCTGCTGCAAGCCGCTTGTGTGGAGTGAGGCCGACCGTAAAATCGCTCGCAGAGAGCTTTGGCAAAAATGTGAGCGCCAGCTCACCAGGGAAACTGCGGCGTTACGCCGTCGCCGCGTCCTTCTGCGCCTCGGCCTGGATAACTTTGAGCCACGATGAATTTGCTGCCGCAATCATCTGGCGCGTTGGCTCAAGAATTCGCTGAATTGCATCGTCGACACCCGCAGCGCGAATCACTTGGCTAGCGGTGGCCTGGAGTTGAGCGCTAAGCACGCTCGGCATCGTGAGGTTCAGGGACGGCAGGTTCATGGTCCCCGGAGGCAGGATCGGGATCGTATTCCTCATCGCTTCGATGCGGGCTGCGGGCATCGTCATGGTGGGCATTCTCTTAATCATGGTTTCCATAATCGGCTTCAGGGCGTCGTTCATTGCTGCCTGTTGGTTGACAAGCATCTGCGTGATGCTCGCGGCCAGGACTGGGTTCTGGAGCGCCTCGAGCGCTCGGGATGCAGCGTCACACTCAGCCACAGTAAGGAGCTGGTCTAGGAGCGTATCCCCGCGCCCCTCGGGGTGACCATAGCGCTGCGCGAGGGGCGCGAGAAGGTGAGCGAGACGCGCCTCGTCGAGCTCACGATCCATTCGCGTCGCATCACGGAGGGTGTCTGCTACCAGGGAGATGTCCCCGTAGTCGCGGAGCAGGTCGGCAATCGTACGCTCGACCGTCGTCACCGGCAGCCCGTCGCGAACCGTGACATCTTCCCCGTCGATGGGTCGCTGGCTGTAGGTAATCTCCTGCCGTTGCGTCTGACGACGGTCGCGGGTGATCAGTCGGTAGGGAAGGGGGTCGATGCCGCCGATTCGGTAAACGAGAGCACCCGCGGCGGAGCCGACAATGACGTCAGGGTCTGCTGTGCGCTCATGTGCGAGCTTCGCCGGATTAGTCGAGAGCCAGGCGGCGCGGAGATCATCCAGAGGAAGCGACGGCGAACCAGCCTGGCGGTAGACGCCGTGAGCGAGACGCTCCAGGCGGCCGTCCCCCTCCCTGTGAGCGAGATTGGAGCGATTAATGCCTCGGGCGCGAGCCTGGGTGGCAGTGAGCATGCCCCACTGAGCTGCGGAGATTTCCCCGAGGGCTAGGTCAATGTCTGCCATCTTCATACTTGAAAAGTGTACACTGCTACAACTTTACAAGCAACAATGTCGAAACGAGACCTCGGTGGTGCCCAACACCGCTAACCACAATCGCGGCACGAGGAATCACGCCAAGATGCGCACGCCACTGGCTCGCCTGCTGATTCTCTCTCCCAGAAGAGAGCGCTTCTGCAAACCTTGAGCCGGCAGCCGGCGCCAGAGTGCACGCGTAAGGTGGCGAGAACTAACCGCAACGGGAGTCTGCCTGGCTAGCGGGTCGCGGTTTGGTGTGTACCGCCTGAGTCAGGAGGTCTTTTTTAGGTAGGACGCGAGTGCTTCACGCACAACTTCGCTGGGCTTGCGCTCTTCGGCGGCTGCTCGTTGGATCAAGAGTGCGTCGAGATCGCTTGGAAGGCGTACATGTCGCACGGGTGATTTTCCCGTGCCCGCTTGACCATTGAGTGAAGGACGGCCGAGCGCACGGTCCAGCGCTTTGCTCGATCCGAGCGCTGCTTCCAGAATGGCTCGGCCCGGTTCGCTACCGTGGCCGATTTGCACCGTGGTGCTTTCTGGCAGGGTTTCAAGGTTCTCGGCCCATTCGCTCAGCTTGGCCGCTTCAGCCTGCTCGGCGGCTGTGATTCTTTTGGTATTCATCGTGTGTTCCTCTCGGCGATTTCGATTAGTTTGCGTCTTGCTGGTATGACATGGAAGACGAAAAAATCATTGAGTGGTGACACTATGGCCATGATTTCAAGTCTGGTGAGACCGTCGCGACTCCATCCGATGAAGAGATCAGGCTGGCGCGTGGAGGGTGGGCGTGGTGCGTCAAAATTTTTAATCCACATTTCATATTTGAGTATCGCGTTGAGCGCGTCCGCGCGGTCGATGTGGTGCTTGTCCGCGCTTTTCCGCGCTTGTCGCCCATCGGATTCCCATCCAGTTACTGTGACACAGAATTATCCAATTGTGTAACACACAATTGGATTGGAGTACAGGGGTTCGCTGTCAATTTCAGCATCCGGGCGCTGCGGTCCAGTGAGGCCTCAAAATACAGCACACCTCGCCTCATCAAGATCCAGGCGAGTATTGACCAGAAGGCAATTGGAGACTTGCGAACAGTGACTCAGCAGTGACCACGGTTCCGGTTCGCTGAAATCAACACAGGCGCCGGTCAGGGCGGGACGAGTTCGAGTCCGGGCCATGTGTCCGTTTGAGGTAGACCCAAACCTGACGTCAGTGGTTCGCCTCGAAACCTTCAGGCAGAAGCGGCATTCTTCTTTTCCTGACGCTTGCTTGTCCGAACGGTCTCGGTGCTTATCTGGACAGACTTTGACCGTCACGTGGGTGCTGGCACATCGGTTGCCGCGATGCTGATGACGTCGCACACGTCACGATCCGATCGGGGACCCGATAGTGGTCTGCCGCGGTGTCTGTCAGCGGGATTCGATGTCGAACATCTTCAGGACGCTGCAATAATCGGCGTCGGTGGACTCGATCTCTGTGGCTGCAAGTACTCTTACTTTCTCGGAGCCGAGTCCGTCATCGAAGCGGCGCATCCAATAGGCCCAGCCAATCCCCCCACCATGCTTGGCATGAAACTTGACACCGAGCGGATAAGCGCCGCTGTCTAGGACCTGTTCTCGCAGCCACGCGGCGATCAGAGTGGTTATCTCCCGGTTGTCCCCGGTCAGGGTGGACAAAGTCAGGAAAGTTTCTCCGTAGAGATCATTGAGTTCCTCGCCGAGGCCGCGGTTGATGGCGGCGACAGATTCGGCGGCGGTCAGGTCAATCCATTCTCCGGGCTGGTCTATATGCAGCTTGTAGAGGATGCGGCCCGCGCGCCAATCGACGGGGATCCACCCGGGCATCATTTTGCCGCTGCGTTCCCAGTCGTCGCAGACCTCTGCGCTGACCTGTTCGATGCTAATCCCGGCGAAGTCGGCTATCTTTTGCAGGGACTTCCGGTGCACTGGTGTCATTCTGGCCCACGAAAGTGATTCGGCATATGCGGTTCGTTGGTCTCCGGCGAGGTAGAGGGTGCAGACGCGCGGCTCAACCGGCGAACTGGTCTTCGGCCATCGCCAGTGCTGCACCCATAGCGTCCTTGAATCGGTCTTCGCGGATGGCATCGATGGGGGTGTCCTCGCCAAGCCATGGATTGGCACCTATGAACCAGAGGCGGGCCACGTGCTCACCCTCGGAACTGGCCACGAGTGTCCAGACGCGATGAGCCTGGAGCAATCGTGCCTGAGCTTCACCTTTGGGCTCGGGCCCATCCACGCGTGCCCACTTGTAACTGATCCGGCGGTCTCGGCTGCCAGCCAGAGAGGAAACGAGTGTGGCTCCCAGCGAGGTGTTGAGTTGGCGCACTATTTCCCGGATACCCAAGCGCGCGGTCCCCGTGTGGGCCGCAGCATTGATTATTGAGATGCTCATATCGGTACCGATCCTTTCCGCTTCCTAGTAGGTTCAGCCTACGCGCCCAGATACAATAAATCCACAAAAAAGCTACACCATCCGCCAGGTGGATGTGTTGATAACAATCACCTTAGAAGTTGTTGCGCTTCCGTTTAGAATTCGGGGGTCGTGCAAGTCTATCGTGAGGTAGTATATGACTTGTGGAAAGGGGTAGATATGAGTATCGCAGCTCCCAACAAGCCTGAGCGGGCGATCGAAACGCTACAGGCCACGTTGCACATTGTCCAGACCCGGCATGAGCGGCGAGAGGCCGACGCGCTTGTCGCCGACTGGCTTGAGATTCTTGCGGAAGCTGTTCAGGAGCGTGAGCCTCGCGGCAGCGGAATGACCGCAGCGCAGGAGGATCGACTGGTGTCCAGCGGAGCACTAAGCCGCGAAAGGTTGGCGAGTGCGAAGGCGCGTGTAGCGGGCGGCAGCCTTGTCCGGCGTCTCGGAGAATCTCGTGCACGTACTCTGACTGACTCGCTGACTCCGAGCGAGGTGAGTGCTCTGCTTCACATTGATCCATCAACGGTCAGTCATCGTCGGGGGGACGGGGGTCTCTATTCGTTCACGGTGGGCCGGGGCCGCCGGTACCCGGCATGGCAATTCATTGAGGGAGGGGGAGTGCTGCCGGGATTGGCTGCCATCGTCAAATCCATTCCGAAGGAGATGCACCCCACAACTGTGCGGGGAATCATGACTACACCGCAGCCCACCATGCGGGCCGGTGGCGCCTCACTCACCCCGCACGACTGGCTTGTGGGCGGGGGGGACGTGGACCGTGTCACGACTGTGTTCGAGGGCACACTCCAAGGGTGAAGATTCCGCCGGTGCCAACGGTGCCACTCACCTACACGGCTGCGAATGTCAAAAGCTACGACGGGGAGCTGTGGCGCATTCTCAAGACAGCGGGCCCGCACGCGCTGCGCTGGGATCAGCTTCGCCACTGGGGGCCGCATGAGGGCATGCGTTTCGAACCGCATCCGGCGGGGGCGCCGCAGGTTCACCCGGAAGCTGCTGTGCTGTACGCGGCGAGGGATTTCTACACCGCCTTCGCCGAGGTGTTCGCTGATAGTCACACCATCGACAGGGACGCCCAATCGCCGGCCCTGGTTTCTTGGATACCGACCCGGCCGCTTCGCCTGCTCGATTTGACGACCCGCTCGATCACCCACATTTTTGGTGCCGCAGCGATTCAGATGATCGAGGATCGGTCCGTGACGCAAGCCTGGGCCAGGGCCCTGTACCAGCAGCACGACGACGATATCGATGGGATCTACAGCCGCTCATCAGTGGACAACGGATACGTCGTCACACTCTTTCCTCGATCCAGCCGCATCCCATCCTTCCCGGCCGCGCCGGAAGAACACCAGCTACTCAACAGCCCCGCCGCCGACATATATGTGGACGAGGCAGCAGAACGACTCGGCTACGCCGTCGCTTAGGACAGACCGATAGGTGGCGGACTGGACTCGGCCACTCCAGACCTCCGTCTCGCGCGGGACAACGGCGGCTACCCCGTCCGGGCAAGACAATCGGTGTGACACCTATTCGAAACGTTCACTGGCCGTCATTTTCAGAAGTCGGTTGCACAGAATGTCCCGAGTCGCCTGCACAACTCGCTCGACCTCCAAACTTGTCGCCGTGAACGGTTCCCGAGGTAGTGTTCCAGTTCCTTGGTAGCGGAACACCCGACCGCGGATTCGTAGGAATTGTTCCCGGAAGCCTTTTCGCGTTCCAATAGTTAGGCTCAAGGGAATGTTTCGCGGCGGCTGTACGTGTATGACTTCCGGTACGACGGGGCGTGGGGTCGCGTGCGGAACCTGGCCCTGAGCAGGTGTTGTGGTCGATGGTTGATCCGAGACGGTTCAACGTCGGTACTGGCCGCCGGTGTCAGTCAACTTCTAGGTCGAGGTGTTTGGCTGCGGCCTCGATGAATATTTGTGCGCCCAAATCGACGAGGCGAACGTGGAGGTCGGGGGCAGGCGGGAACGAGCCCGCTGCGCTTTCGAAGAGAGCGATAGCTTTCCTGCCGATCGTGGCCGAATTGTAGAACATACCGTCGAGGTTGAGCGGGTTTGTGTTGCCAACATCGTGCTGCTGGTAGATCGCACGCGCCCACTGCTGGGTGGTGGTCTTTGGCCCGTGTGCGACAGCGAGCGTGGCGCCGTTGTTGAACCACCAACCACCGGTGAGGTCCAGTAGATGCAGAGGTTTCGTTGGCTGCCAGAGAACAAGTGATGCACCGTTCTCATCGGGGTCGATCGTCCGAGAGTCCTGGTAGGCCTCGGCGAACGGGGTGAGAGAATCCTCGGCGGCATAGATCACCCCGGCTAGTTGGTCATGCGCTGGGGGCGTGTGGGGCTCGAATCGGAGTGCAGGTAACGGTCCGAAGTGGCGAAGCCCGTTCCAGGTCTGAGGGAAGGGGCCCGACGTTTTGAAGAGTCGCCAGAGGGGTGCCGTTCGGGTGATGAGGTCCTCGCGTTGTGTTGTGAGGTGTGTGGGTGGGGCGGGGTTGCTGCTCACAGCGTTCCGAGGAGCTCGAGCTGTTCGATGACCCTGGGGGGCTCGCCGCCGGCGAAGAGCCAGTCGCGCGGCGAAACGGTTTCGCCGCCGATCACAAGGTTCGGGTGTGGGTTGGTTATGAAGTTATGGACGGCCAGCGGTGACGCCGTGCTTGGAATCGCTTGAGCGACGGCTTTGACGGCTGGAATCACTACCGCGCCATCGAACTGCCAGAGGGGCAGGAGCCGGTTGTGGCCAACGTGGTGAGCGACCAGGAGGTCCTTGCTGTAACGATGCCGGACCGCGGAAGCACTGATGCCAAGCCGGTCTCCGATCTCGGCATTCGTAGCGGTGAGTTGATAGATGCGGGCTTGCGAGGCAAGTCGACGCCGAACAAGTGAACCGCTGGCAACGTCTTTCTCCAGCTTGCGTATTTCGTCAGTGCTGGGACCTCCGGAGGATGCGATAATCTCGGCGAGGTGGCTGGGGAAAGCGGTTGGTTGAGTGTCTTCGACTGCTCGAAGTGCAAACTCGTAGAATTCCGCTCGATCGAACCCGTGCATGGTGATGGCTCGGTCAAGCTTCACTGCAGGGTCTTGTTGGTCGTACACTGCGTTATTCATGACTTCATCCCTTCGCTTCACGGACAATCATAGGGCAGATTCTATGTGAATGCGACTCTTTGAGTCACTGGGAATCTCAATGAAGCTTCTATATCTCGTCAACCCCCAGTTTTGTGTTTGATTTCGTGTTGAGGTGTCGGTAGATACTGCGGGCGAGGTGGCGCCTGAGGATGCGGGAATAGGATTCACGCCTGCGATCGCGGCGAAAGCGGCTTCGCTCTTGACCCGACCAGGGTGGGACCACGCGACGAGTGTTCTGGCTGCGGTGACGGGGCCGATACCGGTCTTTTCAAGCAGCTCGGCCGCAGGGCTCGCTGCGACGAGGTCGCTAATACGCGTCATGTTCTGGCCGAGCTCGGTGTCTAACTCGAGGATGCGTTTGGCCAGACGCATTGCCTCTGTGCGCGCGCGGCGGCGGCGAGGGCTTCTTCTCGGGTGCGCCAGCGTAAGAAATCAATCAAATCCGCTGTCCGAAATATCCACAGCAGGCCAGTGCCCGGTGACGGCCCACAGCATCTTGTTCTGGACCGTAGCGAAGAAGGTCTGCGAGCTTGGTGATTTCGGGTCATAGTCGATCGCCGTCGCGTACAGGTCACGAACCTTTTGGTAGAAGCGCTTCTCCGAGGCCCGGATGGAGCGGATCCGTTCCAACCACTCGTCGAAGTAGTCCCATCCATCCGCCGCCTTAAGCTTCGCGTCGTCCATCGCGAACCCTTGACCAAGTATTCGCGCAGCACACTCGTCGCCCACTGCCGGAACTGCATCGCCCGTTCAGAGGTCGCCCGGTATCCCACCGCGAGCACCAAGTCGAGGTTGTGAAGTGTTACCTCTCGGCGCACCTGACGGGGACCCTCGGATCGAACTACAAAGTCGCGCTTTGTAGTTGCCTCGTCGACCTCGCCATCATCGAGCACACGCCGGACCAACTGTCCGATGTTCTGCGATGTTGTGCCAAACAGCTCGGCCATCTCAGGCAACGTCAGCCAAACCGTGCCGTCAGAAGCGCGAAGCTGCAGTCCGCTCGGCATTGGCAGTCGCAACCTCCAGCTTGGCTCTGTACTCGCGCAGGTACTCACTGAACACCATCGAGACTGTCGACGGGTTGTATCGGTGCATGTAGATCAGTGCGCTGAACGAGCCCTTGGGCGAGGAGAACATCCAGTAAATTGGCCGCTTCTTGCTTGGATTCAACCGGTCAGTGCAACAGTGTCGTGAGCCTATCTGCTGGGGTGTCGTATCCGAGACTTTTGCGGGGGCGGTTGTTCAGCTTCGCTGCGATGACGTCGAGTTCGGTCTGAGTGAACTCAGCCAGGCTAGAACCCTTCGGGGACCAGTCCAGCAGCCCATTCGTATTCTCGTTCGTGCCGCGTGTCGCGCGGTCAACGACCGTGCCAATCTGCGACAGGTTCCGGCCAATAATCAGGTCTCCTTCCCAATGGCCGGCGATCACTCGTTCCTCGGCCTCGGCGGGACGCTCAGTAATCGATACCGCTTGCTTGATCTGAGAGCGCCATTGCTTGCTGACGGTGTTGTGGATGTTGTATCTAGTCGGCCTACTGGTTCGTAAGTGCTTCTGTGAATCCTTAGCGAGCACCTGCCGGGACTGGACAAACAGCGACCGGTAGATCGTTTCGTGCGACACTCGCATGATCGAGTCGACCGGGTATCTTTTCCGCAGAGCCCCTCCAGCTCATCGCATGTGCCGGGTCCGGAAAGACCGAGGTACTCGCACAGCGGATCGCGAGAATTCTCGCCCAGACGGGGGTGAAGCCGGCGAGCGTCATCACGTTCAGGTCTACCGAGAAGGCCGCGGCGAAGATTGCGCAGGCGGTTCAAGAGATGTATGACAAGCTCAGGAAAGCGCCCGGAAGTGTGAACGATCGTGTTCGTCCAGGACGATACTGCGGCGTGGTTCCGCAGCGCTATGCGGCGGTTTTCTTGCCGAGTTGGTGCACACGCTGCATGGACAGGCCGAGTAACTGCGCGGCTTCGGCGTAGGTGTAGCCGTCTGCGCGCAGACGGTGCACTACGGCGCGGCTGAGTGCGGCCGCTTCGGATTCCTCGGTTCGCGCACGTTCAGCTTTGGTACGGGCTTGCTCCCATTCGTGGCGCACATCCTCGGGCAGATCGACCCTCACGTGCACATCGAGCGTGTCGGACTCGACGTCGAGCCAAAGCGCGGCGCACTCCTCGGCCATTTCCTGAACATCCGCGAGCTTACGGGCGGCAGTACGAGTGCCGAGGCCGGGCAAGTCGATCTCCCACCATTTACCCTCACGTGTGGCCGTTGCCTCGATGCGTTGAGTGTTCATGTCTCCTTCTCCCTACTTCCAAGTGGTTGGCGTGCCAGGCACTTGATCGATGATCTGTCCCACGACTCCCGGCGATACCTTGCTGCCATGAGTGACGATGCTCAGCCGGCCCCGACCCTGCGGCCCAGCCCAGTATTCGTGACTGCCGCGCTGTCGCAGGATCTCCCAGCCCGATCCGCGTAGAAACTTAGCAACATCCCGGTACTTCACTTCCTTCGGCATAAATATACTCTAGCCCACCTTGAGATAAAATATCAAGCCCGCCATGAGAGCAAATGAAAACCTCAGTTGCCGCTACCGCCCACCTCGTCTCTTGGAGCGATCGCGTACTGTCCATGTGGGGTATACCCCAACCTGATGTCTGGCGGCACCGCCATCGGCGTCAAGCTGACCAGGCTCACGTTGCTTCTTGATACGTGCCGTCGAGTGTCTGAGGCTCCATCTGGGCATTTCCTTCGAAATGAAGCTGTTCCACTTCCTTGGTAGGGGAACGCCCTGGAGCGGTCCCAAGAGTCGTGTACGGAGACGCATTTTGTATTCCACAAGCCGGGTTCACGAGTGTGTTTCGTCGACCGGGTAAGTATGTTACTTCCGGTACGGTCGCGGCATAGATATCGGATACGCGCGCGTCTCGACGGCGAAGCCAGGATCTCTAGACTGTGTTCTCGAGCTGATTGCCGATTTTCTGCCGGAAGACGCGTCACGGACGGCGAGCGAGTATCGCTATGACCCGGGAACGGCATTCGATCCAGGCAGGAAGGTCGGCATCGATATAGCTGGCGACATCCAATAGTTCGTAATACTTATCGGCGATCGGCAACGACCAGATGCGGTGGTGGTGCCCTATGCGGTTACGAAAGTCGCGGAGTGACGCGACAGGATCGTGAATCGTATCCTGTCGACGGTTCGGGCTGTTGGGGAACGCGGCTACTAGATCGGGCCAGAGAAAGCGTTGTCGCCTGGAAACCATCTGATGCCAAAACCCGAATGAGATCTCCGAGATGACCTGTCCTGAACTGAGTGGCATGTTGTTGTTCCGAACACGTCGCATCGCCGTGGCGACATCTTCGAAGGGATAGCTGTGTTTGCCGGGACCTTGACCATCACGTCCGAGTTCGTGCGCATCATCGAAGATCCAGTGTTCCGCACGGCCCTTTTTCGTATGGATGGTGGTCATTTGGCCGTCGATGGCATTGCGAAAAGCCACCTCAAGAAAGCTCAGGGACTCCCAGAACGCGGACGATATCTCTGCGTTCCATTCATAGAGACGCATGGCGGCCGCTGCGTCGCCGCCGCATTCAACTAGGTAGTGCTGCAGCCGAGCGGCTGCGAAATGGCGCTCGTAAAATGCCCACTCCAGCGAGTTGACTCCTGTCATGTATCCCCTTATGATTGGAGCGAACACCCCGGATCCGTCCCTGTAGTCCTCTTCGGAGGGCCGATCACACGGCCGGGGTTCTGCTTTTAACGATCCTGCCATACAAATGGTCGGTCTTCGACTGGGACGATATCCCTGGCTGGCACAGCCTCGACGGCGCTGCCGGGCTTGCAATCATTAGTCAGCGAAGTACTCCGCGGCCGCCTTTTGGATCTGCCGAAGGCGCTTGGGTACCGGACTGTGGTTTGCGTAGCCGAGGAGCTTCGCGATCTGACGGTTCTTCGTATCCAGGACTGTAAGCAATTCGTTGGTCACCATCGCACCAAGGATCTCGCTTTCGGGGCCTTGGACGGGAATGGTGTCTGTCAGCTCCACAAACCGCACCCTCGTTTTCGACCGCTTCTTGTGCACCTTCCGTTCGAAATCCTCCCGGGCAAATGACCAACTCTCGGAGAAGTCGTCTTCGACCCGGTTACTGCGTACAGCGTCAAGAATCCCGCTCAACTGTCCGGTCGCATCGGCCGACTCAATCGTCTGCGAGACAATCTTTGCCGCCTCGTCTTCCCCGGTCCAGATATCACCGCCCATGCGCGGGTTAGACGTGACGGCTTGTTGCGCCCCGGGTTTCAGGACGCTCTGGACAACGTCCGGATCGATGACAATCCCGCCTGCGGCGACGGTGTGGGTGGCGTGCATGAAGTCGCCCACTTTGCCGATGCGTTCCTTGAGGAGATAGCCGAGGCCTGCAGGCCGTTGCTGGTTTCCGCGTGCGGTGATCCACTGCAGCGCGTAAGCGTCAGCACTGTATTGAGAGAGCACGATGATGGGGAGGCGTGGCTGCTGTTCTCGAATTCGAAGGCCAGCGTTGAGTCCGTCGTTTCCACGGTGGGGCGGCATTCTGATGTCGGTGATGATGAGATCAGGTGAAGGCTTGCGCCGATCTGTCACCCGGCTGGAAAGACTTGGCGCATCGGGAACTTGCTCGATTGTCAGTCTGTTCTTACCTCCTCCAGCAAGGATGGGGTAGTCCCGGCTACTACAAGTACAAGAGGCGGCCCTTGTCACGGACGCAGATGCGCAGGCTGTGGATGACAGGTCTGCTCCGTGAGGTCAATGGTGCGTCCCGGCAGACCTACGGGTCTCGCCACGGGTAAGCCGAGCTGACCCTTGATTTGGGAGTCAAGGTCTGGCCTGCTGCGGATATTTCGGACAGTGGGCCCTCTTAAAATGGGGGTTCACTGTCCGAAATATCCGCAGCAGGCCAGTCCTCGATCAAGTCGGTGATCATCCCGGCGTCACCTTCAAACTCGCTTAGCGCCAACCACCGTTCCAATACTGGTCAGACCCCGACGAGTATATGTCGGCCACTAGCTCGTTTGCCGGCGCCTTGCAGCACGTATTGGATCACGTGAAGATTCTAGGTTGGTCTATCCCGATACACGGCATGGAAGGGCAGCAGAGCGAAGCCACACCTGGGACGCACTGGGTGCAAGATGAGATCGAGGTTCACCTTCGGAAGCAGCAGGAGTCCATTCGGGCCATAAAAGCCGGTGAGGCCTGGTCGGATCTTTTACTTGACTTCGTTGACTCGGAAAATAGCTTCATAAGTGGGCTAACCTTCGTATCACGCAAAGTAAAAGATGAAGGTTGGGATCAACCTTTGCCTCTAATTGCTGCCAAAACCGATGAGTTCGTTATTCTGGCCGAACCAGACATTGACACTCCCGATTTGGGCCGTTCGCGCTAAAAACTTTTTGATACAAGATTGCGAGGTTCAGTTTTGACGCAACATAGGGATACCGTAGATGCTTGGATTACCAAGCTTCGAGCACGCAATCTTGAAGTTGATAAGTCTGACGAGGACGTTCTAAAGGATTTGCTAACTACGTTGGGCCTTGATCGTCTAGGTTGCTTTTTTCGGCCATTTCAGCAGGAGCCCTTACATTCAGCAGGTAAGTTTCGCAGACCAACCAACTTTCGCAAGATACTTACAGTTGTTCAGCAGGAGGAAAAGCTCAAAGAGCTTGTTCTCGCGGGCTGCACGCACGTAGAGCTTCGATTGGAATATGAGTTGGTCGAGGCATACCGAGCGCAAAAACACACCGAGAAATTCCTGAATCCTAAATTTTATGGAACCAGTAAGGCTAAGGAGGATTTCATTCGTGAATGGATAGCGGATAAAGGGCTGGGTTATGAATATAACGATGACGGCGAATATCTGGGGTTACAGCCCTACTCTTTTGGCCAAAAAGTGAACCTACTAGTCCAGACAGGCTTTAGTGAGCTAGATTCAGGCGCACGCAAAGCCGGCATAAGGGTCAGTGACGCATTGGGCCAACCAACGAGTGACCCACAAGGGAAACGCCACCAAGCTATTCTCACGCTCGCCGTCGACTTGCACTACGTGAAAGGTTTACGCAATATTGTTTCCCACAATACGGTTCTCTGGGAAAACAAATTGGAAAATTCTAAACTTCCTGCTGCGCTCATCAAATTTCACTTTATATCTGAAATCTCGAGCTCTATGGAGGCAATCGAGATTCTGACCAAAGTATTAGATCAGATGGACAAAAAGACGCACGCAAAGCCGGCGGGTGCAATTGCCAATTCTATTCGAGCCCTTGTTGGCGCTCCTGGGTTATTTGTGGCCGGTCTTGAAAATAGTGCCGAAGAGCATCTGAAAAAGCTAGAGGCAGAAGAAGACGAGTCGGTCACAGTGATGCCGCCGGACTTGGGAAACACACAGTCCCTCGATGGGGGCCGTCAACCGTGAGAAATGCTGGGCAATGGTAGAACTGGGAGACATGTAATCAAAAAAACCCCCTGCTAACAGGGGGTTTTTAAAGCTCACCCGTTAAGGTGTACAAGGAACCAACATCGATTAGCCAATGCTTAAAGATTCCCGGGGGGGGCGCCAGCCCCACGATTTAATAGCCACACTACGACAATGCTGACAAATTGTCTACTACAATTCTCACAAATTGCAATTCTCGTCACACATTGGACTTTATCGTTTCTAAGTTGTTGTAAACATTTAAACCCTTAGCCACCGCAAGCTTCTGACATAGCCAGAAGCTTTGATTCCTCGGCAGAATCAACTGACAAGCTCCACCGGAGCTTCACCTGAACCCAGGAAGTTGCATAGACGCACCAATAATCCTGATTTGTTGGCAGCCATTCAGTAACATCACTGGCCGACTTGGATCTGTTTGAACTTGCCGATACTGCTATCAAGCTCGGAGCAAAGTCCAGGTCATTCGCAAAGGCTTGTCTGGTTTCAGCGTCCCAGTCCCAGGCTCCACTGTCCCATGCTTCTTTAAGGGGAACGAAGTGGTCTACGTCAAACTCAGACGGGTTGGTGGTGGTTACTGAATCGTAAACTGAGATCCAAGTGCCTCCGGTTATGTAACACTGTCCGAAATCTCCGCAGCAGGCCAGATACCGGTTTCGTTTCCGCGGCACGATCCTTTATCGGAGCTGGTTCCCGAGCAGGAACTCCCCCTCGACTACCACCTAGCCGCGAACATTTAGCGATCATCGAACTCCGCTAATGCTCGTGCCGTTTATGGGTCCCCCTACGGACAGTTGGCTGCGGATGTCCTATATGTTTGCTATCGTTGAACCATCACGACCGGTTCCGCCTACTTGTAGGTCCAGGGCCGGTCTTCATTTTTAGGGAGTCCTGATGACAGCGATGAAGCTGTTTCAGACATACGACCAACAAGTGGGCTTACTCGAGTCCCGCGGCATGGACGTCGGGGATCACGACGAGGCAGTGTTTCAGCTAAAGCGGGTCAACTACTACCGGTTGAGCGGCTACTGGTACCCGTTCCGCCATTTAGTCAATGGCTCACGGACGGATGATTTCTTTCCGGGAACGACTCTCGCTGACGTGATGAAGCTTTACGACTTCGACGCCGCACTTCGGGCAATGACATTTGGGGCGTTAGCCCCGATCGAGCTCACAGTGCGGGCTCTGCTTGGTCACGCGCTAGGGAATATCGACGAGAGCATCCACTTAAAGCCGGCGCTGCTGAATTCACGTTCGCGAAACGTGGAGTACGAGCGCTGGAAGAGCCGATACGACCAAGAACTAGCTGATTCCCGCGAGGACTTCGTCGGGCACCACTGGAGGAAATACGGCGGAGAGCTGCCGGTCTGGGCCGCTGTGGAGGTCCTCGACTGGGGCGGCCTCACTAAGCTCTACGGATTTTCGCCCCGCTCCGCGCAAGATGACGTTGCTGCCGCGTTCAACCTGCGAGCCCCCCAGTTGGAATCGTGGCTTAAATCGCTCAACATTGTCCGCAACGTGTGCGCCCACCACGGGCGCTTGTTCAACCGAGTATTCGCATTAGCCCCCAAGCTTCCCCCCGCCGGCACCTTCCCCGAGCTAGATCGAGCGGCGTCGTTCACACGAACCTTCGGGCATCTCACCCTCATCCAATTTCTGCTCGAAAGCCAAAAAATCAGGCGGACGGGACTGCCTGCAATGATGCGCACTTTTCCCGAGGTCCGGGGTGTTCCTCGTAGCCACACGGGCGCACCGGTCGACTGGGACGAGTCAACGCTGTGGTCTTAGGCGTTTCGGTGGCCCACGCCCTCGGTTTTTGTAGACGCTCTGTCTCATCGGCGCCCGACAAGGCGTTTTCCGGCGGACACGATGGGAATATCTACGAGCGAATTCTCGTGACCAGCTTTGACCTATTAGGGGGGGGCGTTGGTGCCGCGCTCCCCGTCGGCCAGCAAGTCATGCCAAATAGGGTTACCGCTATCACCGGCAGCTGTCACGACGGGTTAGTCGACATCGAGCAAGCTAGGCGGGTATTGTCCAGGGACCGTCTCCCGCGATTTGTTCGAGAGGCCCGAACAGAGTGGCAACGGAACCGATTAACTTCGGCCCGGCCCAATCTGCGTGGACCGGTCAAAGTGTCCTGCAACCTCGAGGCCTCGTAACCTGGCCTGCTGCGGATATCGCGCAAGACAGGATCGATGCTGGCCAGCTCGCGTTCGATCTGGACGCGTTGACACGCCGGGCTCGGAGGCCACGACAATCTTCGACACCATCACGCGCTGACGCGGGGCACTAATGTGGCACGACTCAGGCCAAACCCTCACCCTCCAGGCCGAAACCCGAGAAACCTCTGCCCGACACTAGTCACAGCGTCCGCCTACGACCCGCAAGCTGACCCCAATCTCGCGGGCATTCTTATCTGAGGCACCGATCACATGCCAGTTAATTTTATTCTCAGAAATCCCGGAATCAACTGCTGAATAAAGGAGGAATCCTCAGTACTCAGTTTGTTGGAGGAGACAAGGACGTCGAAGGGTATCGAGGCGTCCAGCGCCAACAGTTCAATTCCCCTAATTACGTCGTCTGCATCAAGATCGAGATTGACATAGTCAGTCAATTCTTGGGTCTTAGCAATCTTGTTCTGAGACAGCTTTAGGTACGCACAATTGACTTGTAGGTCAACGGTCATGTTGTAAGTCATACTCTCAGTCCTTCCATGCTGTTGTGTTTATGGTAAGCCCTGGTATGGGCGTAGAGGGCCCGTGCCCTACTGGCTCTGACTTATCTCTTTATTGAGTCTTTCAAGAAGCGGCAGATCTGGTTCGTACCTAAAGACTCCGGTCCAAGCTCCAGTTGCTTCCTCGCCGGAAACAATAAGACCGTCTTCAATAAACACCGTGAAGTCACCGTAATCCTTGTTTTCAAGGCTTAATTGGTTCTCGCCCTCAACAATGACAGTGGCATCATCTTTCAGCATTGCCCAGGCGCTATATACAGTGAATAGTTCAGGCTGTTCGATAGGGATGATGTCATCGATCTCAAGATTGTAAAGACCGGCTAGAAAAGCACCGCCATCAGGACTTGGCTTGTAAGTCAAAACATATCTCTCGCCCGAGGAGGTGACCTCCTCGGTCATGCCATTAGTGAGCCAAAGTTGGTAGCTGGCTTCGACAGCCTCCAGCACAGTCACATCGCCGACGGCTTCAGCAGGTGCCTCAGTGCCCCCTTGGCCAACCGAAGCATCGCTTGTGGCAGCAACCGGGTTAGCAACCTCCTGAGGGGCACAACCGGCGACAGCCAGCACGCCAATGAGAGCAGTGGTTAGAAGCAACGGCTTGAATGAAATAGTCACTCCCCAAGGGTAGCTGAAACAGACTGCAGAGAAGCTAACTGCAGGCGTTGTGGTTAGATTGCGATTGTGTTCGCTGGTTGAAGTTTGGTTAGCTTGCCGTCCGCGGTGACCAGCTTCAAGCCGGTAGCTTCTGCCTGAGCGATCAGCAGCCGGTCGAAGGGGTCATGACCAAAAAGTGATTCCTGCATGCCGATTTCTGCAGCATGATCGGACGTGATGGGAAGCTCACTAAACCCGACTTTTAAGAACTCAGCTGCCAAATCAATGGGTATTAGCGGGATTTTTGGTCGTTTCATCTCGATTTCAAAGACACTGGCTGCAGAGAAATAGACCTCCGGGGCAGATTCGATGATTTCTATCGCTACCGCAGTGAGCCTCGTTGATTTTTGCACCCACCAAATCAAAACCTGGGTATCTAAGATGACGGAGCTACTCAAGGATTGATGCCTGATTCATAAAAGCTCTTTGTCAGAGCCTGATCCTCGGTAAGGAATGCATCCGAGTCAACGCCCAGAAACG
>Ga0209414_1000493_pt1 | contig 18630 bp, 14 predicted proteins | sample LakVidmifraction_4_FD_181154 | JGI IMG/M metagenome (GOLD analysis project Ga0209414, IMG submission 181154) | Hypersaline microbial communities from Lake Vida, Antarctica - Brine Hole Two &gt;0.2 micron (SPAdes) (version 2) | ecosystem: Environmental > Aquatic > Non-marine Saline and Alkaline >... | reverse complement strand
TGTTCTATAATCCCAAAAGACGTCATAGTTATTTGGGCTATATCTCACCTAATGAATTTGAAAGAAGGTATAATATTGGGACTTCCAAAAATGAGGTTTTTATTGAATTAGAAAGTGTCTAGGTTATGGGGGTCATTCCACTTATTGTTTGAATTGGCGTGTGTTTAATTAAAGTCTTTTCAAATAAAAAAAGTGCCTTAATTCAAAACTTTTTAATCTTATTGTTTTATTGTAGCTAAGGATTAAAACCAATCGGAATTAATCTTTAACAACTACCATGATTTATAAGGCAAAAATTTACCATTCATTGTGATAACAACTCTGTCACCCAATGGGTTTTCTTCTTTGTCTATATCCAAAGAAAAATCAATTGCGCTCATAATGCCATCTCCAAATTTTTCACCAATTATTTCCTTAATCGTTTCACCATAGACACCAACTACTTCATATAAACGATAAACTACAGGATCTTGAGGTATTGTAAAATCCCAAGTTTTGTTAGGATACTCTTGTAAAGCCTGTGCAACATCTGCGGTTAAACCAAGTGCTTCACACAGTTTTTCTGTAGGTTCTTTTTTTAGGCTATTCATCCCCAGACAAGCCGAAGTAAGAAAAACGGTTGATATTCCAACTTTATCAGACAATTCTTCCCAGCTCATATTGGCATTTTTTCTAGCTATGATAATCTCTTCACTCATTTCTATTTTTTTCATAAAATTAATCCTTATTAATTAGATTATAGTCTTTATAGCCTTAATGCCTATAAAGGTATTTATCAGTAAGTTATATTAAATCTCTTTGCCAATTCAAACAAGAAATTGCACTTATTGTTAGAATTGGCGGATGATAGCTCTAGATAATCGCATTAAAAGCCTTTTATTAATAATGCTTCATAATAGATGTCTTTTGATGATTAATTCATCATATTTTTAATTAAGTCTAAAAAGTTTGTGAGTTATGTGAATTTCTACAAAAAAGGGCTTGTTTTAAATAAGCCCTTTTTTGATTTCATGAAAGAATTTTAAGAAGTTCTTTTGCAACAGCTTCAGATGAACCTGGATTTTGCCCTGTAATTAATTTACCATCAGTAACTACATTTGAACTCCAATCATCTCCTTTTGAATATAAAGCACCTTTTTCTTTTAAAGCATCTTCAAGTAAAAATGGAACAATATCTTGAAGTTGAACAGCTTCTTCTTCAGTGTTAGTAAAAGAAGTGACTTTTTTACCTTTAACTAAATAGTCACCATTTGGAAGTTTTGCATTTAATAAAGCAGCTGGCGCATGACATACTGAAGCTACGGGTTTATCTGCTTTTACAAATGCCTCAATCAATGCAATAGAATTTTCATCATTTGTTAAATCCCATAAAGGCCCATGACCACCTGGGTACATAACTGCATCAAAGTCACTCTCTTTTACACTTGAAAGTTTAACCGTATTTGCTAATACTTCATTTGCTTTTTCATCTGCTTTAAATCTTCTTGTTGATTCTGTTTGAAAATCTGGTGTATCACTTGTAGGATCAAGTGGTGGTTGTCCACCTTTTGGTGAGGCAAGTGTTATTTTCACTCCTGCATCAAGTAGTGTGTAGTATGGTGAAGCAAACTCTTCTAACCAAAATCCAGTTTTTTTTCCTGTATCTCCAAGTTTATCATGTGAAGTAAGTACTATTAAAATATTCATAATATTTCCTTTATTTTTTGTATGAAGCATTATATGATATTAGAGTTAATGGGAAATAATGGTTGCTAATTCATCCCATTTTCCAGATAAACAATAATCAGCTTTTACTTCATACAAAAAGCAAAAGTAAACAAAAATAATTTCAAAGTTGCTGCTTCAAGAATCGTAAAAATCTATATTGAGAAAATGCCAAGCTATATCAAAAAGATACCGAGGCTATCATATACAGATTTTACATCAAAGAAAGAGCAAATGCTCAGGGAAAAGGGGTCTATCAAATTAGTTTAGAAATAATTGCTTTATCTCTTGCTAATGTTAATGATAGACCCCTTGTGTTTGACCCCTTGTGTTTAGGTCCCAGTTTCATCAAGATTAATGATTTTAATTAAATAGTCAAAAAGTGACTTTTGGGGGAGGGTATTGGAGTGAAGTTATTGTATGAGAATACTTGTACTGAGATCTCTCTCTTTCTTTATTAGGATGATCCAAATCAAGTAATAGTTACACTTTTTAATAATGTCTCTTTTAGAAAAATCTCTCTTATTTTTGTTACAATACCCTAAAAAATGAGCGAAGTATGAATTACCCAAAAGCAATAAAAAATCCCAAAACATTAACAAAACATAATCATGAACGCATAGATAATTATTATTGGTTAAATAATAGAGAAGATACTGAGGTAATTGACTACCTTAATGCTGAAAATGCGTACACTAAAAAGAAGCTAGAATCTACAGAAGCACTACAAAAAGAACTCTTTGATGAGATGATAGCGAAGATAGTCAAAGATGACAGTTCGTTACCTTATGAAAGTAATGGTTATTGGTATTATGCTCGTTATGAGGAGGGTAAAGATTACCCAATTTATTGTCGTAAAAAAGAGAATTTAGCTGCTGATGAAGTCATCTTCTTAGATGTCAATGTTTTGGCTGAAGGGCATGCTTATTATGCTGTGGGTGGGTTGAGCATTAGTACTGACAATAAAATGCTTTGTTTTGGCGTAGACAATGTCTCGCGTCGTATTTATACTTTGTATTTTAAAAACTTAGAGACAGGGGAAGTGCTTGAAGAGAGCATAGAAAATACAACAGCTGGAGCGACTTGGGCTAATGACAACAAGACCCTTTTCTTTACACAAATGGAAGCAGATACACTTAGAGATTATAAAATTTTTAGGTATGAACTGGGTTCTAAAAATGAAGTAGAGATATACCATGAAGCTGATGATACCTTTGGGGTGCATGTCTCAAAGTCCAAATCTAAAAAGTACATTATGATTGAGTCTTACTCAACACTCTCTACGGAAATACAAATTTTGTTAGCAGATGAACCAATGGGTGAATTTAAAGTTTTTGAAAAACGTGAGCGTGATTTGGAATATACGGTTGAACATCATGAAGAAAAGTTTGTTATTGCGACCAACCATGAAGCAAAAAACTTTAGACTTATGCATTGTGACTTGGAGCATACAAATAAAGAGAACTGGAAAGAGCTTATAGCCCATAGAGAAGATGTCTTACTGGAAGGCTTTGAACTCTTTAATGACTTTTTAGTTTTAGAAGAGAAGCGAAATGGCTTAACAGAAATTAGAATTATTAACTATAAAACAGATGAGTCATACTATTTGGATTTTGGTGAGGAAGTTTATGATACGTATATTTCCATGAACCTTGATTTTGATACCAACTTGCTATGTTATGGGTATAACTCTTTAACCACACCAAACTCGACCATTAATTTTAATATGGAGAGTAAAGAAAAGACTGTTTTAAAAGAGACAGAGATTTTGGGTGATTTTCACAAAGAAGACTACGAGAGTAAACGTGCATGGGCACGTGCCAAAGATGGAAAGAAAATCCCCATTTCTTTGGTGTATAAAAAAGGCTTAGTCTTAGATGGCACAAACCCTACGCTTCAATACGCTTATGGTTCTTACGGTTATTCTATGGATGCTTCATTTTCTATTTCACGACTTTCTTTACTTGATAGGGGTTTTGTCTATGCTATTGCTCATATAAGAGGTGGTGAAGAGCTAGGACGTACTTGGTATGAAGATGGGAAGTTGTTAACGAAGATGAATACTTTTACAGATTTTATAGCTTGTTCTGAGTATTTGATTGAAGAGGGTTATACCTCTAAAGAAAAACTTTTTGCCCAAGGTGGAAGTGCAGGAGGTATGCTCATGGGTGGTATTGTGAACATGAAAGGAGAACTTTACAAAGGGGTAGTATCACAAGTTCCTTTTGTAGATGTGGTCACGACTATGCTAGACGATACTATTCCTTTAACCACAGGCGAGTACGATGAATGGGGAAATCCCAATGACAAAGCGTTTTATGACTACATGTTAGCTTACTCTCCTTATGACAATGTAGAGAAAAAAGAGTACCCAAACATGCTAGTAACCACAGGTTTACATGACTCACAGGTACAGTACTGGGAACCAGCAAAGTGGGTAGCTAAATTACGTGACTATAAAACAGATGACAATATGCTGTTACTTCACACAAACATGGACACAGGACATGGTGGTGCTTCTGGTAGGTTTGAAGCTTTTAAAGAGGTGGCGATGGTTCAGGCTTTTTTGTTGAAGTTAGGAATGGCGTGATAACAATTCTTCTTTATTTTTACTATACTTGTATTTATAATTTAAATTTTAGGAAAGGTATTTATGTACAATCCCATATCATCTGAGTTTTTTGATCAATTAACAGTTGCAATGCAAAGAAAAATTCCATCTACGATAGAATATTATCAAAATGAAGAACAAGAAAAAAAGCAAGAGAAACAACAAACAAAAGCTTTAGTAAAAACGATGGAACTAATCGATGGTTTTGAATTTTTAGTATTGGACACAAAAGAAAAAATTAGATTGTCGTTGGTAGTTACATTTAATGGTAAAAGACATAGAGCGGATTAATAGTTGCATATAGATGAAAAACTTTTCTTTGTTCCTCCTCTTCTGGGGTTGAACATGTTAAGATTATTGTTGTTTTTTCATTTGGAGTTATAGTATGTATTCCACCATAGGACTGGTGGAACGAGAAATAATTGTGAGATCCTATTATTTAAAAAATATTTACACAATTCTAATCGCTAGTACAATTTTTTTAAGAACGAAAGAAAAAAGTTGTAATTTTATGACAATTTATAATATTTTTTGAAAAATTTTAAATAAAAAATTATTTGAACATTTTAATGTTTCTATTCAGTCTATATTCGCTACAGTATTCATACACTATATAGTTGTGTCTATAAATCACTAGGAACTACTCACATTACGATGAGCAAGAAGCCTTCAGGACACGACCTACGAAAAGAGGTTCAATATGACAAATGAAAATTCTACCACGATCACGCCACTAAAAAATGGGCCACTTCGCGTAGAAGGACTCAATATGTTCGAGGGCATCTACGGCCAAATCGAGACCACACAAGAGATGGCTCTTTGTCGCTGCGGCCAATCAAAGAACAAACCATTCTGTGATGGTGCGCACGTAGCTTGCGGTTTCACCGATGAACGGGGCGAGAACGAGGATGACAAACGCCTTATTTTTCCCGGTGATCCGATCACAATCTACGAAAACATTGCGATTTGTTCGCATGCAGGCTACTGCCCAAGTGGAAAGCCGGACAAGTGGCGACCAAAGACGCACAACAGCGAATTCACCGACGAAGAGCTGATTGAGAAGATTGGCAAATGTCCTTCTGGGACACTCAGCTATGCTCATGGGACGACCGAGCATCGAGACCCCAAAGAGGGTCGTCCACAGAAGATACGTATAAGGAAGGGTGGCCCTCTGGAAATTGAGGGAGGAATTGAATTGCGAAACACTGAGTGGGGAGAAGGTGCGTCACGCGAGCACTACGCGCTTTGCCGGTGCGGTGCCTCAAAAATGAAGCCTTTCTGTGACGGAACCCATGACGTGGTTTGGAAGCAGGGCGAAGAGGATTACAAATCCAAAACCGAGGTTCAGGCGGCCAAATCGACTCCACTGGAGCCACACGTGGCTTTCATTCACAACTTGGCGCGAAAGGGACTCCAAGGAGAGGACGGGGTCGGGGCTGAAGGACCGATGGGCGCAATGGGACCGCCGCGGACAGAGTTGCCGACCTGGGATCATATTCAAATCATGACCGCGCAGCTCAATCCTGCACCGCTGGCGCAGGACGCGGAGGTAGGCACCGAGCTCATAATTGGTCCGAAGGCCCGAAAGCCTCTTCGCCTGAGCATGCCGATCTTTGTGTCAGACATGAGTTTCGGAGCGCTTTCACAGGAGACGAAAGTCGCGCTCTCAAAAGGAGCCGAGTTGGCAGAAACGGGTATCTGTTCCGGGGAAGGCGGTATGCTGCCTGAAGAACAGGCGGCCAACAGCCGCTATCTCTATGAGCTTGGCTCTGGGAAACATGGCTTTAAAGAGGAGCAGCTCCGCAAGGTGCAGGCTTTCCACTTTAAAAGTGGACAAGCCGCGAAGACAGGGACCGGTGGACATCTGCCCGCCGGCAAAGTGTCGGAAAAGATCGCCAAAATCCGTGGGATTGAGCCGTGGACGGCCTCCGAGTCGCCGCCGACTTTCACAGATATGTCGAGTGTAGCTGACTTCCGGAACTTCGCAGATCGGGTGCGCGAGATCAGTGGAGGAATCCCAATCGGGTTCAAGATTTCTGCCAACCGTCTGGAACAAACAATCGACTTTGCGTTAGAGGCTTCGGCTGACTACATCATCCTCGATGGCCGGGGTGGTGGCACCGGAGCGGCGCCTCTGATTTTTCGGGACAATATATCGGTGCCGACAATCCCTGCGCTGGCTCGGGCGAGGCAACATCTGGATCGCTGCGGGGTAAGTGGCGATGTTACACTGATCATCACAGGGGGATTGCGGACACCGGCTGACTTCGTGAAGGCTTTAGCTCTGGGTGCGGATGGGATTGCGTTGGCGAATGCTTCAATTCAGGCGGTCGGCTGCATCGGAGCCCGGATTTGTCATACAAACATGTGTCCGGCCGGAATTGCCACCCAGGATCCCGAACTAAGAAAACTTGTCGACGTCGATGCGGCAGCACAGAGAGTTGCCCGATTCTTTGATTCCGCCAACAAGCTGATGCAGGTGATGGCACGAGGGTGTGGCCATAACCACCTCAATAAGTTTACACAACAAGACCTCGAAACCTGGCACTCGGAGATGGCAAAACTCACCGGCATCGAGTTTTCTGGACTAGTGAAGAATCGATAGATTTGGTCAAAAAATCTTCTTAATTTGAACTTACTAATCCGAAGTTCATACTCGTTTTCAGGTCAGAGCTGGGTGAGCTTGGATATTATTTATTAAACAATATTTTAAAAGGAATAAAAAATGGCAAATGAAGGCTATCACGAACCAATCAATGAACTCTCTGATGAAACCAGAGACATGCATAGAGCAATTACATCGCTTATGGAAGAACTTGAAGCAGTAGATTGGTACAACCAGAGAGTTGATGCATGTAAAAATGAAGAGTTAAAAGCAATTCTTGCACACAATAGAGATGAGGAAAAAGAACATGCAGCAATGGTTCTTGAGTGGATTCGTCGACAAGACCCATCCTTCGATAAAGAACTCAAAGATTACTTATTTACCGATAAAGAAATTGCCCATAAATAGCAAATACATAACAAATCGTTCAAGTTGTGAGCTCGCTAATCGCTTGCCACAGGTTAACGGAGTATAGAGGCTTAACAAAATGACTGATGACTTAAAAAAGTTGTTGCAACGTGCCTTGAAAATATCAATCCTTTTTCAAGCTTTATCCGTGCGCAAACAACAACCAGTTGGTTTCTTCTGTTTTATATTAATTCCCGTAAGTATTTTAGTTCACTCTCGGTCGTATCTACTATATCTGCAAATTTTCCATTTACCATCAATTTTGTCATGGATTTTGCAAAACCTTTTATTTGCTCAAAAGTTATGGAAGGTGGCATTGCCAAGGCATTAGGGTCTGTAAATATGTTAATGATTGCAGGTCCCTTATGCTTAAAGCCATTTAAGAGAGCTTGTTCCACTTCACTAGATTCTTTAGCTTCCCATGCTGTAATGTTCATAGATTCTGCAAGTTTTACAAAATCAGGATTTACCATATCGGTTTGCCAATCCACATAGCCTTGAACTCGCATTTCAAGCTTTACCATACCCAAAGTTCGATTATTAAAAATGATAATTTTAACAGGAATTTGATATTGGCTAATAGTCATCAAATCACCCAAAAGCATAGAAATACCACCATCTCCACAAAACGCAACTACTTGTCGCTTTGGATGTGACAGCCCTGCTCCAATTGCCATTGGCATAGCATTCGCCATCGACCCATGATTGAACGATCCGGTTAGGTAGCGATTTCTACCAGCTTTCAGATAGCGTGCAGCCCATACGGCACTCATACCCGTATCAACAGTAAATATGGCATCGTCATCTGCTAATTTATCCACCAGATAGGCAACATATTCGGGGTGAATATTTTTTTCAGATCCCTTTTCTTCCACATAACTATCATATTTCACTTCAATTTCTTGATGTAATGAACGCATTTTGTCAAGGAAGTCAGTAGAATCTTTTGCTTTAACCAGAGGCATGAGCTCTTGCAGCGTTGATTTTATCTCACCACAGTATCCATAGTCTACTTTGGCTCTACGTCCTAATTTTTCAGGCTTCGTATCAATTTGAATAATTTTACATTTTTCGGGAAGAAACTCACTATATGGAAAATCTGTACCCAACATCAATAGCACATCTGCTTCATGCATAGCTTCAAAGCCAGACTTGTTGCCCAAAAGTCCATTTAATCCAACAGCATAAGGATTTTCTTTTCGTTCAAAGAATATTTTTCCTCTAAAACTATATCCCAAAGGTGAATTAAGTATTTGTGCCAGTTGCATTACTTCATCTACTGCAAAACGACATCCATGTCCGCAAAACAGCATTACTTTTTCATGAGAGTTGATGATGACTGCAAGTTCTTGAAGATCTTTATGAACTGGTATTATTCTTGGTTGTGTATAGAAGTTTTTATTGGAAGTGTGCACAGACTCCATTTTGGCTGCAGCCACATCGCCAGGAAGCCCCAAAACGGCAACCCCCTTCTTACTTATGGCATGCTGAATCGCAGTTTGAATTGCATTTATGGCTTGTTTGGGTGTATTAGCTTGAAATACATATTTCGAACAATCCTGAAATAGAGATTCGGGTCTTGTCTCTTGAAAGTTGTCCAGACCCATTTTTTCGGTATGAATGGTTGAGGCAATAGCAACAACAGGGTTTTCAGCTCTATTGGCATCATATAGCCCATTAACTAAATGCACATGCCCAGGTCCACTACTCCCCATGCAACAGCCGATGCCATTCAGTTCAGCTTCCATGGAAGCTGCATAGGCTCCAGCTTCTTCGTGTCTGACATGTATCCATTGGAGTCTGCCATCTCTTCGTATGGCATCATTTACAGGATTTAGACTATCACCTGTTACGCCATAAACTCTCTTAACACCTGCTTCTACAAGCATTTCTACAATATGATCGGATACATTTTTTGACATAACTCACCTTTATTGAAATTAAATTATATGAATGAAATACTATTTCCCATTCTCCTGCCGCTTTACTACCCTCACAGACTAAATTGACGGAAACCTTTAAAAATTATATCTACCATCATCAAGGGTAGATATAAACATTTTTTGTCAGAGGAACGAGTAAGACATTCTGCTATACTAATCAGTATAGCAGAATGTAATAGCTAATAAAATTGATAGCTGTATTTATGAGTATATAGGCTATGGTAATAGAGTTTAAGTATTTGCCAATTAGGGTTTAATAGTGATTTAGACCCTGAAATTTACCATTAAGTCAACACTTCATATGGATAATATGCAAAAAATAAAGCATATCAAAACAAAAAGTTTATCAGGCTACCAGCATAAACTTCAAGTCGTGATTGAAAATGATATTATGCGTGTTCCGAAAAATGATGGAGATATTAATTTTTTTAACAAACGCTCTTATCCAGAAAAAGATGATGAGCAAAGTGATTACTACTTCCCCCACATTGCAAAAAATGAATTAGGTTTTGATGTACCTCTTAGCGGGATAGTTAAAAGGGTGATTACCGTGAATATCACTATTTCATAAAATATTTTGATCGCATTGGAACCTATAAGTTCCACGAAAAGAGCTTTCAACTTTTATGGGATTAAATAAGCAACACTACACTCAGGCGTGGTGCTTTTTGATCGAGTCATCAGCTATGTTTGATAGCACCCCATCATTATATCTGCCTGGAACCGTCGGAATTAAAAGCACTAACTATACAGTAGGGCTTCAATATACTTATAAATTTTAAAGGATATACTCCCATTAGATTATTTTATAGTGGGAGTAATTTATCCGTTTAGATACCATTCTGTAATAAGCAAAAAGATGATTAAACAGCTACCTTTTTGATAGCATAAGGTAGCACTCAAGAGGTGAATTTAATCAAGCTGATAAGTTGTCTTAATTTTTCAGGCATTATACTGGTAACAAATAAAATAATTATTAAATAGGAGAATACATGACTAAAAAGCGAATATTTTTTACAGGGGGATCGGGAAAAGCAGGAAAGCACGTGATACCCTACCTTCTCGACCAAGGACATAGAGTGATGAACGTAGACCTGAAGCCTCTGGATTACCCAGGGGTGGATAATCTGGTAGCTGATATTACGGATTCCGGGCAAATGTTTAATGCCATGAGCTCGTATGCCGGGTTAGATGAGTTGGAACCAGGTAATGGCGTACCAAAATTTGATGCTGTAGTACATTTTGCTGCCGTGCCCAGAATCTTGCTCAACACTGATAATGAAACTTTTCGGGTCAACACTATGGGCACATACAATGTGATTGAAGCGGCTGTTAAGCTTGGAATTAAGAAGATTATTATTGCTTCGTCAGAGACCACCTACGGCATCTGTTTTTCAGATGGCAAAACCAACCCTAATGCTCTACCTTTAGAGGAGGACTATGATGTTGATCCCATGGATAGTTATGGATTATCGAAGGTTGTGAATGAGAAAACGGCACGCAGTTTCCAGCGACGGTCAGGCTTTGATATTTATGCCCTTCGTATCGGAAATGTGATTGAGCCTCACGAATACTCTGAACTGTTTCCTCATTATTTCAAAAACCCTGAAGTGCGCCGCAGGAATACGTTCTGTTATATTGATGCGCGTGACCTTGGACAGATTGTGGATTTATGTTTGAAAAAAGATGACCTTGGTTATCAGGTTTTCAATGCTGGAAACGATCAAAACGGTGCGATTATCCCCAGCAAAGAATTGGCTGAACGGTTTTTCCCTGGTGTGCCAATTACTCGTGAGTTGGGGGAACATGAAGCATTGTTTTCAAATCGAAAAATCCGTGAAGTTCTGGGGTTCAAAGAACAACATAACTGGAATAAATACTTGTAGCAAAATGTTTACTTTATTCCACATCTATCATTGTGCCTACCGCCATTGATATAACTTCAATTTAAACTAAGTTTCTTATTTATTTTCATTGTATTTCCTCAGTGACACCCTTATGAGTGAATCTCTAGATAAGTGTTTTTTTGTATTTTTTATTGTAATATTTTTACATAATTTGCATTTACTATACACATAGTGGAAATTACTTGGTAGCGCTGTAGGCGAAGCGATCAATTACTCTTGGGGTATGGCAAATTGCTTAACACATAGTATCTGTATTAAGGTAACATTAGTAAATTATAGTTCTGATTCTATTCTAACGTTGAAAACACCTTTGTACATTTTTCAATTGGTTTCCATATTGTTTTTGCCGTTGCACAAATTTCATCCTTACCTTCTACATGAATAGCATGTATAAAAGAGTTTTCATCATCACCTTTACTTGTTAATGAAACAATCATATCCCCATACTCTGCCTCTGCGGTAAAACGTCCATCAATAGAGTGTAAATAGTAGTTGTCTGTGATCTCCTCAGGGATTGATTCAACTAGCCACTGCAAATAACGAATATTGTTTACATGTTCGTTGGTATCAGTATCATATATATTGACTTTAAACTTTTGTATATACTTGGCAGAGCTGATTGCCTTTATTTTGCTGGATATGTCATGTTCTATAGATGTTTCTTCGCAGGACAACCATTTTTTTTTAAAATAATTTGGAATTTTTGTAGGTCTTCGTTTTTCTATGTCAAAAAAGAGCCATAAGCCTTTGGCCCTTCCTATAATATTATAGTTTTCATCGTAGATAATATTTTCTCTAATTCCTCGGATTGATTTGTATTGAGATAGCCATGTTCGAATAATAATTTTTTCTTTATACTCAGGGTATCGATCCATCTCCATAATTCCAGAGAGTAATACCCATCCAAGATTTTCTGACATAAGAGAAAATAAACTATGGCCAGCAAAGTAACAGTGTTCGGCAGCGGTTTCTTGAAGTAATGTCATCATGGTTATGGATGAAGCTTTTCCTGTTTTGTCCATTTCAAAATAGCGTAGTTCAAACTCTTTGTCAAAATAGTTTTCCATTTAAATTCCTTTAAAGTTGCACAACTTTTTTTAATTTTTCCAACACAAAAACCATAGCCCAAATATATCTCTGTATACAATGACATTTTCCATTCTTTTTTGTCTGTCTTGCATGGCAATTTGGGCACTTTTTTACAGCGCATTGTAAATAAATCTTTTTAGATACGATGATACCGTACTTTGAAGGTGTTTTTAGACCCTGAAATTTACCATTAGATCAAATATTTCGTAGCTCTATTATAAAAAAAGCATAAGGTTTTTAAATTTATTGAATTCTAATTCCTCTCCTTTTTGAAGTACTTATTGAAAGCATTCCGTTTGAGGTCAAAATAATCACAGATGTGGGCAATGGAAGTGATTCCTATATCCTTTGAAACTGTAATCCCTAAAGCTTGAAACCTGAAATAATGCTTCTGCATAAGAAAGTTTCGTGCTGCTTACAAATGAACTCAGCCTTAGGTTTATAGCTCAAATGTATTTTATTTTTGTGTCTAGAGATGTCCGTTTAATGTTCTCATTAAATAAATTGCTGTTTTACTGAGTTTGTTTTTTGCGACTTGGTCCGGCGTACCTTCCGCTACCACTTTTCCTCCTTCTTCTCCGGCTCCGGGACCTATGTCAATAACCCAATCACTTCCAGCCACTACCTGCATATCATGCTCTACCACAATTATGGTGTTGCCTGCATCTACTAACCTCGCTAGCTGAATTTGTAATTTTTCTACATCAGTTGGATGCAAGCCCGTAGTCGGCTCGTCTAAAATATAAAGCGTATTCCCATGGCTCATACGCTGGAGTTCTTTTGCAAGCTTTATGCGCTGCGCTTCTCCACCGGAGAGCTCAGTTGCCGACTGGCCTAAACGTAAATAGCCCAAACCTACTTCCTGCAATACTTTAAGGGGGCGACTCACTCGGTCTTCTTTCTCAAAAAATTCAGCTGCTTCATTTACGGTCATACCAAGAACTTGGGCAATATTTTTTTCATGATAAGTGACTTCCAAGGTTTCGGCATTATAACGAGTACCGCCACAAACAGGGCATGGAGCATAGACACTTGGTAGAAATAAAAGTTCAACCATCACAAAGCCTTCGCCCTCGCAATTGGGACAACGGCCCTTTCCAACATTAAATGAAAAGCGACCGGCATTATAATGACGCGATTTAGCTAATTTTGTTGAGGCAAATAATTTTCGCACCACATCAAACAAGCCCGTGTACGTAGCAAGGTTGGAGCGCGGTGTTCTACCAATTGGTTTCTGATTGACCACGACCATACGCTTTATGTTTTCTGAGCCTGAAGTGATTTTACCACCCAGCGTAGCTACAACGTCCTGTTGCAGAACATCTTCTACTTCCTCTTCGGTAGAAAGGCCGCTTCCTAATTGGGTGGACATTAATTCTACCAAAACCTGGCTGACCAAACTGCTTTTACCCGACCCTGAAACACCAGTAACACTCGTTAATACACCTAAAGGAAAAGACACCTCAAGGTCCATTAAATTGTTTCTGGTAACTCCACCTAATTTTAGCCATCCAGAAGGCTTCCGGGCTGTGGACTTTTCAAAAGGGAGATCATTAAAAAGATGTTTTCTGGTTTTAGACCGTGTAATATTTTTTAAACCGGCCGGTGGACCACTGTACAAAATTTCTCCGCCACTTTCGCCAGCATCCGGACCTACATCTACTAACCAGTCGGCATGGCGAATCACATCCAACTCATGCTCGACAACAAAAAGTGAATTACCGGAAGCTTTCAATCTATCCAAAGTTTTTAGTAAAGCTTCGGTATCAGCGGGATGCAATCCTGCAGAAGGCTCGTCTAATACATAAACCACCCCAAATAAATTACTACGTACCTGGGTCGCCAGTCTTAAACGCTGATGTTCGCCAGGTGAAAGAGTAGGTGTGCTGCGCTCCAAGGATAAGTAGCCAAGTCCCAATTCCAATAAAACAGTTACTCTCGCAACAAGATCTTCGGCAATCCGTTGTACCACCATTGCTTTCTCCTGGTGTTTTTTGGTTAATTTAGCTAAACCCAGCGCCGAGCCATCACCATAAGGAGAGAAAATAGAAAGCAACATTTTTAGAGGCAGCCTCGAAATATCGGCAATATCATAACCAGCAAAAGTCACCGAAAGTGATTCGCGACGTAAGCGTTTACCCTTGCAGGTAGGACATTCGCTGCTCAGCATGTATTGCGACACGCGTTTTTTCATCAAAGCACTTTGTGTATTTGCAAAGGTGTGCAGTACATTTCTTTTTGCACCAGTGAAAGTGCCGATATAACTTGGTTCACTTTTTCTTTTAATGGCAACTTGCACCTCGTCCCGATCTAAGCCTGGGTATACCGGCACCTGTGGTTGTTCGTTTGTAAATAAGATCCAGTCACGGTCTTTTTTTGGGAGATCTTTCCATGGAACATCAATATCGTAACCCAGAGTGGTTAAAATGTTACGAAGATTTTGTCCCTGCCAAGCAGTGGGCCAGGCGGCTATGGCTTTTTCCCGAATGGTCAAGGTATCATCGGGAATCATGCTTTTTTCTGTTACTTGGTATACTCTACCAAGTCCATGGCATTGAGGACAGGCTCCTTCTGCTGTGTTAGTTGAAAATGAATCAGCATATAAAAGAGGTTGTTCCTCTGGATAATCGCCGGCGCGGGAATACAACATGCGCAATAAGTTAGACAATGTGGTCACGGAGCCGACAGAGGATCGGGTAGTTCCTGAACCTCGTTGCTGCTGCAAAGCAACCGCTGGAGGCAGACCTTCGATTTCATCTACTTCCGGTATTGGCATTTGATGAAAAAGTCGCCGCGCATAGGGCGACACAGATTCGAGATATCTTCGCTGAGCTTCGGCATACAGGGTGCCAAAAGCAAGTGATGATTTGCCCGATCCAGAAATCCCGGTAAATACTACCAAAGCATCGCGTGGAATTTTCAGAGATACATTTTTAAGATTATGTTGCCGTGCTCCATTTACAGCGACGAAGCCTTCTTTTTGGGTCTTATTTTCATTCGGTTGTTCCATGCTTACGGATGGACCAAAAAATATACAAAGAACCTGCTAATTTGCAAATCTACAAAATCTAGCACACTGAAAAAATGTTCACTGGCCTTTTTAAAATTTTTTTTCATAAAATTCCTTTTCGAAGTTTACTTTGCCTCTGCCGCTTTAAGATCGACATGCATTTGTTTTATTATTGCTGCACCGCTTTCACCTGCTGTTTTAATAAATTCGATCTAATGGTAAATTTCAGGGTCTCAAATTTGCCATTAGATCTAGATTTATCTTATTTTTCCTTTTAAATTATATTTGACTGATATTAATAGCAAAAAACCTTCTTCGTTGTTATAACTACATATAGCTAAAGTAGACTTCTTGAGTACCTAAAAGAAGTCTACATAAATGGATAATCTGTATATCCCTCTGGTCCAGGTGTATAGAATGTGTCAGGGTTTGCTTCATTTAATGATGACCCAGTCCTAATACGTTCCACTAAATCTGGATTAGCTATAAAAGGAACACCAAAAGCTATAGCTTTAATATTTGTATTTTTAATAGTATCTTCTGCCTCAATTGAGTCGTAACCCATATTGGAAATGATATTTCCTTTGTATACATCTTCGCATATAGAGAGTACATCATTTTTTTGTTGATCTAAAAAGTCACTACGCATAATATGAAGGTAAGCTAAGTTGAAGTCATTTAATTTTTTGCATAAAAAACGTGTCAACTCTTCTGGATTACTATCAATCATTGATTGAAAACTATTTATTGGAGATATACGAATACCAACTCGGTCGTTTCCCCATATTTCACAAACTGCACTTAGTACTTCTGTTAATAAACGTGATCTGTTTTCCAAACTACCACCATATATATCAGTACGCTTATTTGAACTATCTCGTAAAAATTGATCGAGTAGGTATCCATTAGCCGCATGTACTTCTACTCCGTCAAATCCAGCTTTTTTAGCATTTATCGCACCTTGTTTGAACCCGTTGATAATATCTTGAATCTCGTCAATAGATAAAGCGTGAGGAATCGCATGATCAACAGGTCCATTTTTAGTGCGTGCTTCTCCTTCGATTGCAATGGCACTTGGTGCAACAGCTTCTTTTGCGTTATTTAAATCTGGATGACAAGCTCTACCACCATGCCATAGTTGTAAAACAATGCGACCACCTTTTGCATGAACCGAATCAGTAATTTTTTTCCATCCTGCAATTTGTTCATCAGAATAGATACCTGGTTCATTGACAAATCCACAGGCGTTTTCCATAACCATTGTAGCTTCTGCAATAATAAGACCAGCAGTTGCACGTTGTGTATAGTGTTCAAGCATTAAATCATTTGGAATATGATCTTCAGTAGTTCTCGCACGAGTGAGTGGAGCCATAATGATACGATTTTGTAAATCAATCTTACCCAACGTAAGGGGAGCTAATAAATGTGAATATCTTTCTTGCATAAGAAGTTTCCTTTATAATAGTTTTTTTAGTAATACCATAAAATATAGCAGATGATAATATCATTTTTTTATGGAGAAATTAGTTGCAAACTTGATGCACTTATCTATTTTTAGTGATAATAATATACCTTACATTACTTATACATTACTTAATGTAAGGTATAATTTGATCTCTGAAAGGATATCAATATATTATATAAATGGGGTCTTTGCAGAAGTTCCTCCTAAAGTTGTTTATCCTCTTACTCCTATTGGAAAAAATTAAATCCAGTTCTTAAAGAGATGTTTGAGTGGGTATTGAATATGTTAAAGAAAATGGAAAAATTACTGATTAAAATATTTGCGATGTTAACTTTTAACTGTCTAAACTACTTCTATATCTCTTTTATAAAACAAAGATAAATATATCCCAAAAGCAATTAACATAGCGCCTAATAGATGATAGGATTCTAAAGTTTCTTTTAAAAATATTGAAGCTAAAATAATACCAAATATTGGCATAAGATGAGTAAATTGTGCTGTTTTAGATACACCAATTTTATCTATCCCATAATGCCATAAATAATACGATGTTATTGATGCAAAAATAGATACATATAAAAAAATAAAATAGTTATTTTTTAATACTTTTAATTCTTTTTGAATTGAATACCCTTGATATAAATATAATGGTAACAACAGTATCAACCCAATGGTAACAATAGTGGCAAAATATTCAAAATCATTTAAATCTTTTGGTTTAAATTTTATTAAAACCGAATACAAAGCCCAAGATATTGAAGACATGATTATAAGTATATCTCCCTGATTAAATTCTAGGGAAAATATATTTGAAATATCAGCTTTTAGTATTAAAAATACTACACCTAAAGTTGATACTATTATACCTGTAGTTTGATATAAATTTATTTTTTGTTTTAAAATAATATATGACATAAAAAGTACCAAAATTGGCACAGTTGAATTTATAATTAATGCATTTGTAGAAGTTGTATCTGTTAATCCAATATACAATAGAGTATTAAATGCTGTAATCCCAAGTACTGCCAATATAGTTAAAATTTTAAAATTTTGTTTTAGGGAATTAAATATATTTTTATGTCTTATTATTAAAATTGGAGATATCATTAAAAAAACAAAAAACCATCTAAAAAAAGCTAATTCCAAAGGTGTTATATCATCTTTGATAAATCTACCAATTACAAAATTTACAGACCAAAATAATACACATAGAGTTATTAAAAAATAAGTTTTTATATTTAACATATTTGTTACTCCTTATGCTAACTATTTATTAGTAAACACTTTGTCCTGCTATTGTGATATTTCAGTATTGAAAGTATATCAAATATGCCTTGATATTAATGAAAGCAGTAGAAGTTTGTAGTTATTCATAGGATTATTATACTAATATCCTTTTAGGCAGCAGATAGCTGGTATTGGGACAAAGTGTTCGGTTATTTGTTAATTCTGGTAATAACGGACAAAATATCCTATTATCAAAACTTTATAAAATTGAGCCACTTGCAGATTCAACATCACAAAGTGGCTAATTCTCAATAGTCAATAATCTACTATTGAAAAAAGTTGTCTATGAGACTATTTTAGAAGATAAACGCTAAAACTATTAAAAACCCTATTTTAACTACGTGCTTTATGCTTTGGATATGAATAAATTGTGTTTTGACTCTATTATTTAAAGAAAGCTAAGTAACAAGTTTCAAAGACTGAGTGATGCAAACAGACAACACAGCGAAGGCTAATACCGAAGCTACCTTTTGGGCTCCCTGATAATAGATCTTACTGCATCCATAACTGTCTTTCAAATAGGCATTAACTCTTTGCCCTGACCGTAGGGAGGAAATGCCCTTGGGGTGCAACACTGGTTCTCTGGTTGTAATGGAGATCA